>Ga0194137_10000243_pt1 | contig 38598 bp, 40 predicted proteins | sample TARM_MetaG_T3_14_FD_134025 | JGI IMG/M metagenome (GOLD analysis project Ga0194137, IMG submission 134025) | Freshwater microbial communities from Pennsylvania, USA, analyzing microbe dynamics in response to fracking - TARM_MetaG_T3_14 (version 2) | ecosystem: Environmental > Aquatic >... | reverse complement strand
CTCGTCGCTGCGTCGCCCCCCCCCCGCTTAAAGCCAACGCTACCAGAGTCCCGAGCTAGAAAAGCGAGACCGGCCGAAGACGTTATCCACAGGTGGACAACCTCTTTGAATACAAACCCAAGGGGGCCCAGCCGGGATAAGGCCAGAAATAGCACATAAGTGAAAAAGTAATTAAGAAAGCCTTGCTTATGCCCTACAAGTTGCGCCCCGCATCCCACTTGATCTTGTGCACCGCCTGTGTGGCGTCGTGACGAGCGTCATGCTCGCTGTGGACGTAGATGCTGGTTGTGCTAATGGTTGCGTGCCCGAAGTTGTCCCGCACCGCTTTGACATCCAGCCCCGCGTCTGTCATGTGGGTTCCAGCGGTATGCCGTAGCCAGTGGGTAGACGCCTCCTCAATCTGCGCTGCTGCGGACTCCCACCCGTCACCTTTGGCGCGCAGACGAGCGGCCGTCGCGTGCATGACCCCTTTGACAATCTCATGGATGGCACTGCGGGCCAGCGGCTTCAGCAGGCCGATGATGGGCATCACCAATGGGCAGCCCTCCCCGCTGGTGGGCAGCGCAGACAAGCCATTTGCTTTTCTGTAGGTCATGAGCTCGGCCATCAGCTCGGCCGTCGCTGGAACGATCCTTGTTTTGTCGCCCTTGCCGGTAACCTCAAGCCACCAGCGCTCGATGCCGGCTCGATCACGCTGGCTGTAAAAGCCGCCCATCGTGCTTGAGGTGACCTCAGACACACGCAGGCCACCAATGTACAGAAGCGAAAACAGCCACCGGCAGCGCGCGGCATGGTCTGCTTCTCGCGGCGTGTTCGTGGGCATGGCCAGGATCGTTGCCTTGACCTCTTCCCAATGTTCATGCGGCAAGAAGCGGCTCGTTTGCCTCGGGCCGACACGGCGCCTGCGTCGGCCAAGCGAAAGCGGATTGCCCGCCAGGTAGCCTGCTTCCACCAGCCATGAGAACAAGGCATTGATGATGGACAGGGCATGGCGCTGACTGGTGGTGGACAACGGCCCGGCAAACGGCCGCCAATGGGGCGAATCACGCCCAGGGCGCTGTCTCACGGTCATGACCCAGCGCTCAGCCGGTTGAGGGTCGGCCAAAAAGCGCTCGTACAGAAGCAGATCTTCGTGCGTGAGGGATGACATGGCCAGGCCGCGCTGATGGACACACCACAACAGGAGCCTCTCCGCTTCTTTGCGGTAGCTGGCCAGCGTCGCGGGCGCGTCGGCGTATCTCGCCAGCCAGGCCAGCACCGCTGAGCGGTCATCGTCGGCAGCAACCTGTGTGGCGCCACGGGCGCGGTTGAGCCCGCGCATCCCCGCGAGGCTGGGAGAAATCGGCATTTGATCAAGCGGGACGATGGCATTCACGGTGTCGATGATCTCCAAACGGCGGCTGCATTCATTCTATGGACATAAGAATAGTTATGTCCATAGATATGGCTCGATAGCAAATATTGCAACGTATTACGTTGTATTATTTATTGTCAAATTCAAAGGATGAGCCATGACCGACGAGACCCGCCTGCAGGCTGACATCGAGGCGCTGCGGCCCCGGTTCCCAGACACACAGGACCTCTATCGGGAGGTCTGCACGGTCTTGTTCTTTCGCTACGGCATCACGCCCACGGCCAACAAGCTCTACCAGTTGGTGCGTAAAGGCAGCATGAGTGCGCCAGCCGAGGCGCTGGCCAGGTTCTGGGAAAACCTGCGCGAGAAAAGCCGCGTGCGCATCGAGCATCCGGACATCCCGGAGGCTCTGAGAGACGCTGCCGGAGAACTCACAGCCAGGCTGTGGCAACAAGCGCGTGCGTTGGCAGACGAGGCTTGCACAGTGGTTCGCTTGGAAGCCCAACAGCGGGTGGAGGAAGCAACTCAGGCAGCAGCACAAGCCATGCAGCGTGAAGCCCTCATCAGCCAGGAGCTGGCGTCAGCGCAGACCAATTCAGCCACGCTCATCGAGCAGGTACGCACGCTGGAGCAGCGCCTGGCGCACGACGAAGGCCTGCGCAAAGGTCTTGAGCAACAAATAGACCAACTGACATCCCAAGGTGAGCAGTTGGCGGCCGTTGTTGAGACAGCCCGTGAGTCCGAGCAACGGGCCGCAGATGAACATAGGCGACTCCTGCTGGAGGTCGATCGAGAACGTGGCAATGCGGCGCGGGTTCAGAAGGAGCTAGAAGCTGTCAAATCTGCGACAGACAAAGCCGCGAAGGCTCAAGTCGACAAGTTAACGCAGGCATTGCAGCAAATCGATCAACTGAGGCAACACGGCGCCGAGCTGGAGCTTGCTCAGGCCTCGCTGCGAGCCGAGCGCGATCATTTGCAAAAGCTCATTGGGTCGGACGATGGTGAGCGCCACCCCCTGACGCGTTTGCGTAGCTCCGGTGTCGCCAAAGTCTCAGCCAGGCGCCGCGTGCGTTGACCCATTCGGTCATGAAGGACACGTCACTGGCGTTTTTATCCAATTGAGATTAAACTTTGTCTCAATTGATCAAGCGCATCGGGCAGCACCATGGCATCCGTCACCAGCAAACTTCCGGCTACTAAACGCGCGTCCAGCAAGGGCGCCAAGGCTATCACTACGTCGGCCATCAGCACGACCAGTCGTACACGCAAGCCCGCCGGGGAATTCCATCCTGCAAAAACATCTGCCACCGTGGCCACCTCCAGTGGCATGGTGCTGGGCTACAAGCGCAGCCAGGGTGTAGATGCTTACCTCAAACAGGTGCATGAGGCCACCCCGGTGCAGATGGTAGAAATGGAGCGCCACGGCGTTGCGGGTACGTTCATCACGGACCTGTCCAAGCGCATGGAGTTGCCTTCGTCCCGTGTGTTTGCCATGTTGCGCATCGCTCCGGCGACTGCGGCACGCAAATCAGCAGCGGGTGCCGTGGTCGATGGCCGTGCAGGTCTGGCAGCCATCGGCATGATCAAGCTGCTGGGCATCGCCCAGGACATCGTTGAAGACAGCACGTCAGCCGACGCCAAGGGATTTGACACCGTGAAGTGGTTGGGCCAGTGGATTGAACGGTCCCAACCGGCACTGGGCGGGCGCAAGCCTGCTGACTATCTGGACACGCCCACTGGCGTGGAGATCGTGGCCCAGTTGCTGGGTGCCATGCGAAGCGGTGCCTACCTGTGAAGTTGTGGCGCATCGCAGCCGAGACGCGCAAGTACGCTGCCACCGACCTTAGTAGTGGCGGCGCTGCTGTGTCGCCGGGGCGTTGGAACGACGAGAAGCAGGCGGTTGTCTACAGCGCACCCACCATCGCCATCGCCGTGCTGGAGACAGCCGCGCACATCGACGATGCCGGTTTGCCGCTGAATCGCTTTTTGGTCGAGATCGAAGTGCCGGATGACGTATGGGGCATGCGTGAAGTGGCCACACTCGCATCGCTGCCTCCTGCCTGGGCAGCAATCCCCGCAGGTGGCGCCAGCGTCAAGGTCGGCTCGACTTGGCTGACCTCTCTGAGGTCACCCATCCTGTTGGTGCCATCTGTGATCGTGCCTGAGGAGTTCGCAGCCCTCATCAATCCGTTGCATCCAGCAACGACCAAGATCACCGCAAAAGTGATCCGGCCGTTTGAGTACAACAAGCTGTTTCGCTCCTAGTCTGCGTATTCCGAACAGCAGCACCAGGTGTTCCAGTTCAAGCCCGATAAGCGCGGGATTGCTGATAAAAAAGCCGCCTGAGTGATTCAGGCGGCAAGAGCGTTCATCCTTCAGCGCAGTTGCACTGAATGAGATCGCTGCGTGATGGTCGCTCCATCAAGGCCCAATATGTATTGGCGCGACCCTGCGTGTTGGCCCGGCACGCTCAAAGGACTTTGAACGCCAGGGCCGCAACGCATGTCGGCAGCAACGCCCCGAGCAGCAACCCGCCTGGGTGGATCGCCTCATCATCAAAGTGCTTGCGCAAGACCGCAATGCCCGCCAGGCCGAAGCCTTCCAGGTTCTAGCGCGTGAAAAGGCCTTGCTCAAGTGGATGTCGGTGGGCTCCATCCTGGGAGCAGCCATCGGCGGCCTGCTGTTGGGCCTGGTGCCGACCACCTGGCTGATGGGTCTGCTCGGCGTGATCTTGCTGGTGTCGGCGGTCAAAACGTTTCAACACGCGCACTGAGCAGATGCGGTGTGCCGGGAGCCTGAGCTACAGCGGCCTCAGGTGCCCGGTTTCATTGAGCTTGTTGATCGTGAATTCGCCATTGGCGAATGCCAGCTCATTGATGCAGCATGGGTCCTGGCGCAGGAACCAATAGCGCGACAGGGGCAAGGCCAGTGCATGCATCAGGATGACGCGGTTCACGCTGTCATGCCCCACCAGCACGACGGTCTCGTCTGGATGGGCCTTGGCGATGTCATGCAAGGCATCGGTGGCACGCCCTCTCCGCCAAATGCAAAGCCCAAGTGATTGATTCACTTGGGCTTTTTTGGTTTTTGGTGGCGCTGAAGATCAACTACCCATCATGCGGCCCATCATTTTAAAAACGCTTGGATGCAGCCATTGCTGGAGACTGAGGGCTGACTTCAATCCTCGCAGTCAGTCCTCAGATTGGTTCAGGCCACTCTCACGAATGTCACATTGAACTCTTTGCAAGGCCGTTGCTGTTGTAGCCTTGCAGTGAACGAGAACGCATCGTTCAGTTCGCATCGCTGGAACACATCTAACCCCCGGCTTAGCACGATCTTCCAACCGTGATCGGTTGTGATGTCTCGATCGTGCTTGGTGCCTGTTCTGTCGTATTCCCAACTGAACTTGATGCCAACGGTTGCACAGGCATCTGCCATGCGCTGAAAGTTCTCACCCTGCTTGTCACCGTTGAATTCGTCTTCAACGGTCAATACGTGCACAGCCACTTCATCGCCCGGCTGGACAACTTTGGTGATCGACTCCAGCAGTTCCATCAGGTTACGTTGCTGGTGGAACAGGCGTAGATAAGGGTCTGTGACTGTAATGCGCGCGGCCCCAGCCAAGTAGGGGCCAAACAACTTGTCGAACGACACCCCTTTCTGGTTCTCCTGGAACACCAAGTGCTGTTCCTTCAATGAGGGCTCGTCTTGGACGACAACGGCCTTGGGAGGGGTCGCCGCTGGTGACGGCAAGTCGTTCGGGGGCACGCCCATCTGCAGCTCGGCTTGGCCAGCTTCAGCGGGGATCATGTCATCGGTATGAACCACTTTCCGGTGGTAGGCGTGTGGGTACTCGTCCTCTTCCAGCGTGCGAACAGACCGCTCTTCTCCGCTTGGGGCCCTGTAGCTGAATCGCACCGAGGGGTAGGTCGAGTCAATACGCAGCAGTTGGTCTTTGACCCGTTTGCGGCCCTCCATCGCGGCTCGCAACACCTCCTCGATCTCGTCGTCGGTCGCCACCCCGTGAGGGAAGAGCACCTTCATCAGACCAGAGAAGGTCTTGTTGATGCCGTCGCGGTCTCGCGTAGAGATCTCCTCTGACAAGGTGAACTTGCCCTTGTAGCGGTCTGAGTAGTCATGGCTTCGAAGCGCCCGAAGGATCTCCGCCAAGTAATCGACCACGAAGCCATAGCCTGACGAGAACATCTCGCCGCGAATCACGTCCACCTCCCACCCTGGGATGTAGCTGTGGATTCGGTGCACTCGGCATCATTCTTTTCGGAGAGCCCGCAAATGCTGGACGCTTGGCCAGTATTGGATTGGTACTTGCCGGCATTGTCGGCATCAAGCTGACAACCGCCTAGTAGGCGGCTCCGCGGCAGAATGCCAAGAGCACTTCTGTGCTCTTGGCGCTGAATCAACAGCTCTTGCCTGCAGGTTCACCCCTGTACAGCGAAGCTTTCAGCGAACTGCAGCAGTCGCGTGTCATCGGCCCGACGAGCCACGAACATGATTCCTGTTGGCAGCCCATCAGGCCTGAAGCCGTTCGGCACAGACACCGCTGGAATTCCGAGGAATGGTGCAAAGTTTGTGTATGCCCCCAGGCTGGTAGAACCGTAGGCAGGGTCACGCATTACAGTCTCACGCGTGTGAATCGTGGGCGCCGTAGGAATGCACAAAAGGTCCACCCGAGACCAGACCTCAAGGTCGATTTGACGTTCGAGCTCCTTGACACGGTGAATCATCTTGAATGCATCCACAGCGGAGAACTCGGACGCCTTCATGAGTGCATTGCGAACGACAGGCGTGTACTGAGCATCAGGATGGCTGCTGATGAAGTCACCAAGCACTGCTGTACGCTCAGCCATGGATGGGCCGAAGTACGTCATGTCTGAGAGCTCCTTGAGCGGCTTGAAGTCAATGACTTCGACCCGGTGGCCCAGTGCTTTCAAACGTTCCACTCCACGAACATAGGCTGCCTGAGCCTGCTCATCGCCGAGGAAGTGCTCTTCGCGTACCTCAATCACGCCGAACACAGGGTCGGCAACGCTTTGAGCACGCATCGCCATATCAACGGAGTAGGCGTCCAGGGGGTCGAACCCCGCGGCAACTGACAGCACGCGGCGCACATCGTCTGCACAATTGCCGAAGACCGAAACTGTGTCCAGAGATTTGGCGCAGGGCACAACTCCAGAAGCACTCAGCAAACCACTCGACGGGCGATACCCCACGATATTGTTGAAGCCTGCCGGGATGCGGCCCGAGCCCGCGGTATCCGTACCTAAAGAGAACTGCACGATGCCACAGGACACCGCAACGGCCGAACCAGAACTGGAACCACCAGAGACATGGTCTGGGCTGTACGGATTCACTGGACTGCCATAGACCGAGCGCATGCCTGTCAGCCCAGTAGCGAACTGGTCAAGATTGCACTTGCCCACAAGGATGCCACCGGCCGCTAGCAGGCGGTCAACCACGAAGGCGTTCTTCTCAGGGACGTATGCGTACTCGGGACAGCCAGCGGTTGTAGGAATGCCGGCCACATCAATGTTGTCCTTAACCGCGAAGGGAACAGCGTAAAGGGGCAGCAACGCACGTTGAGCCGGCGATAGCGCTTCGAGCTCCTCGGCACGTCGGCGAAGCGCCTCAGCAGATGTCGTGCTGATGAAGATGGGATTGTTTCTTTGACGCTCCAAGCGATGAATGACCTCATCAACGATGGTTAGTGGGTGAAGCTCACCAGTGATTGCTTTCTGAACAAGGCTACGGATACTGTGTTCAATCGTGCTGTGCATAAAAATTCTCTGTGATGATGGTCGACAAGGCCCACACCGGAGGCGTTCCAGTGCAAGAGCAGAAGCGGGAGAAGATGCAGAAGACGAGCGCGCTAACGCCCATCTGGTATTCGTGCGTGAAGCAGGCCGGAGACCGTGCCCAGCAGAAACCACAGCGTCGCGGTCATTGCGGCAGAGGCCAAGACAAACGGCGTTGAAAGTTCCTCGAAGCGAGGAATGGGCCCCATGCCGTCGAGCCATGGCCGCACCAAGTGCGGCAGAAGCATCAACACGGCCGCCGCCGCGCCAAAGCTGGCTTTTCGAAGACGGATTGACTGAAACGCGAGGGAGCTAGCGGCTACGGTGCTGAAGGCGGCAAAAGCCCACCAGAGCTGCCTTGTGTGGACATCAAATGAGGGGGTGCCTGGAGGCTGTGGGGCAACACCCAAGGCTGGCATCAACTGTATCGAGAGGAAGCCAAGGCCACCTAGTATCAATCCCCCCTTTAAGCCCTTCACCTTGAGAAAGAACATAACGCTACTTGCCATCAGCCCATAACCAATGGCAGTGCAAACGACAGCAATGGCCGTTGACCACTTGCGAGTCTCAGGGTTATCCGAAGGCTCTTCTATATCGTCATGCGTGTGGACATCTTCATGTCCATGGTGACTGTGAATGTGCTGTGCATGAAGCTGGGCAACCTCAGCCTCTTCGGCCACAACGATGAGCGGCTGAACGACTCGAACTTGCACGAGCGCTGCAGCGGAGCCGGCTACCAACCCAGCGATAAGCCCTATGAGAAGTACACGATTCAGCATGGGGAACTCAATGGCAGACGAGACCGATGGAGTGGCGGCTATCGTGAGCTGCGCCATGGAGCCGCCCAGGAGCAAAGCCCATCCCATAGACAATCACGCCTCCCAAGAGAAAGGGAACGATGGCCGCAGTCACCCATCCCTTGTTCCCCGCTACAGACGTTGCTGCGACCCGAGACGTAGCGACATTGACTGGCTTGCTCATCGTGAAGCACCTCTAGGTTCAAAATGACCGGAAATAACGTCCATCAAGGCAGGGCTGTCAGCAACTGTTGCCAGGTAGCCTCCCTCGACCTGCAGGAGCTCCAAGGCAATCTCGTGCATCCGCGGTTCCGGCTCCGCACAGCAGTCCGCCAGTACGAGCACATGAAAGCCCCGGTCTGCCGCCTCTCGCGCAGTGGTCGATACACAAACCCCAGTCGTGACACCAACAAGAATGACCTGGTCAATGCCTTGAGTCCGAAGCCGGTGCTCAAGCTCAGTGGCGTAGAAGGCACCAGTCCCAACTTTGTCAATGACGGCTTCACCAGGTTCTGGTGATAGTTCAGGAACGATGTCCCAACCCACTTCACCACGCACAAGAAGACGGCCGAGTGCTCCCACTGAACCGATTTCAGCACCTGCTCGTCGGGTCTTGGCTCGCTTGCTTGCAGGCAGGTCACCAAGGTCAGGGGCATGGCCTTCCCTGGTGTAGATGACGCGCATGCCAACCGAGCGAGCTGCAGCGCACAGCGCTGCGATTCGAGGCACGAGCGCCTGTGCAGCGCTCACGTCTGAACCACGCCGTCCCATGTAACCGGCCGGGTCACAAAAATCACGTTGCATGTCGATAACTACCAGTGCGGCAGCTTTCGGGTCGAAACGCCCCTCAACTGGGAAGGCATATGGCTGTGCGGAAACTTGCTTCATCGTGCTTGCTCTATGTAGATGGGGCGCGGAGTTTCCTCAGCGGCATGGTCGCTGACACCGTGCTCATGGGAATGGTGATGCTCGTATTGAGAGTGCGCGTGACCATGAACATGCTCATGGTCGTGAGCATCGTGGTCGTCGTGCGGGTGATGATGCGAGTGCCGGCTCGAAAAACGTTCGCGAATCGAAGCCTCGACCACGGCAAGCTTCATTGGCGTCACCCCCCGCTCACGCACAAGCACGCTCAACGACTCAATCCAACAGTCGTAGTACGCAGACTCATCGCCTATGCAGCCTCCTGCTGCTTCCTTGGCTCCAATCGAGGCTATGAGCACACGCTGGAAGTCCTTCAAATCGAAGAGCCCTGCCTCTGCCGCGGCATTCACAATAGCGAAGGACCGAGCCGCCCAAGGGGTTGGAAAGGCAGACGGCGCCGTTTCGAACATGTTGTTCATACCGTCACCTTCGCCACACCAATCATGGCGTCACGTGTCACCAGGTCAGCGAGCTGCTCTTCAGTGAAGGATTCGGTCCCTTCGGGCCGTTCGGGCAGGACCAGGTACCGAATCTCGGACACGCTATCCCACACGCGGATTTCCACTGAGGGGTCCAAAGGAAGGCCCATTTCAGTCAGCAGCTTGCGGGGCTCGCGCACCATACGTGAACGGTACGCACTCGACTTGTACCAGGCTGGCGGTACCCCAAGGATGGGCCATGGGTAGCAGGAACACAGGGTGCACACCACAGCGTTGTGCACGCTGGCTGTGTTTTCAACAACATGGAGCTTTTCCGTTTCCGGCCCACCCAGACCAAGCTCGGCACAGGCAGCCAGGCCATCAGCCAACAACCGCTTCTTGAACTCTTGGTCAGTCCATGCCTTGGCCACGACACGAGCGCCGCCTTTGGGACCGACCTTCTCTTCGTAGTGCCGAACGATTTCATCAACCCGAGCCGAGTCGATGACGCCAAGCTCCACTAGGAGGCTCTCCACAGCTTCGGTCCGCACCGCTTGCCATGGCTTTTCATTGGAAGAATGGTTGTCCATATCAAATCAAACTGGTTCGAGGTGGTCTTCACTCAGGTCGATGAAGACCCAGGTATTGGTTTCTGCCTGTGGCCCCCAAAGCTCGGTCGCAGCAATGCGAACGCCATAAACAGCTTGTGTGTTCTCCCCGCGGTAGTGAGCCCTGGTGTCTGGGAAGACCCACGCCTCCGCATTGACTCGGTCGACAACGCCTACCTTTCCTCGCGCATAAGCGGTCACACGGGTATGGCCTTCTGGATGAATGTTGCGAACGCGGACACTGTCGCCCACTGAGAATCGCGGCTGAACGGTTTGCTCATGACGCCAGGCTCCCCATCGCACCTTGCTTTCATCCCGCAGCGGCCATCCTCTTGAGCTGCTGTCAGGAGGGCTCAATGGAGAAACCCCGCCATGCAACTCATCGACGCGGCGCTGGACCTCTTCAGAACGGAGGATGTCCTTGCGAGCGAGCAGTCTTTCCATCGCGAAAAGCCACCGACCGTAGTAGCCCGCAGTGATGTAGTCCGCAGCATTCATCAGCTCGATTTCATGGCGGTGCTCATCGAGGTTCCAAATTTCCTTGGTATCGAGCACCTGGGTGATGCAAAAGATGCGGCTTTCCCAGTGCGAGTGAAAGACTGGCTCGTTCTTCTCTTGAACCACCAGGCCGAATCCGTGCAGACCGCCCATGTCATGAATGCCGTTCATCTGCAGCCTCAGTAGATAACGGACTCGATTTTTTGCTGCAGGGCCAAGAACTCTGGTGAGTACCGGTCCTTCATCGCTTCAGAGCGGGTGTCAGCATCAATGAGTACTTTGGCGGGGCGGTCCCCGAGCACGACGACACGATGCCCCATCTGCAGGGCTTCTTCGATGTTGTGCGTCACCATGACCATGGTCATGGATGTCTTCTCCCATAGCTCCATCATCAGCGCGTGCATGCGCCGGCGCAAGCTGATGTCCAATGCGCTAAAGGGCTCGTCCAGGAGCAGCACATGTGGGTCCGATACCAGCGCTCGAGCGATAGCCGTGCGTTGCCGCATCCCCCCTGACAGTTCATGCGGGTATCGATGAGCGGCCTCGCTGAGACCGACTATCTGGAGCATCTCGTCGACAACGCCAGCACGCCGCTTGTCCTTCGGCTTGAACTTCAAACCAAACTCGATGTTGCCGCGCACTGTAAGCCAGGGGAACAGGTTGTTCTCCTGAAAAATCATCACGATGTCAGGGGTAGGTCCATTGAGATAGCGGCCTTCGAAGAGGACACCACCGGTGTCACGCCCCACGACAAAACCACCAAGCGTCTTGAGCAGCGTTGTCTTGCCGCAGCCCGAGCGGCCGAGCAAACAGGTGATTTCACCTTGGCGAATGGAGAGTGTGAAGTCCTGTAGAGGGCCCGACTCTCCACCGTAGTCAACGGTGAGTTGCTCAACACGGAACGCGTCCACAGGTTCAGTCTTCATGAGCATGGTCATACTCTCCACCACAGAATCCGCTGCCCAATGAACTGCAGCAATCGGTCGACGATGAAGCCGGTCAAGCCGATAACGACCATGCCGAACATCACCAGCTCGTTGTTGAACAGGTTGCGGCCCATCATGATGATGGCGCCCAAGCCATCCCGCAGGCCCACCATCTCAGCCACCAGAACAGCCATCCAGGCCGCGATGAAGTTGGTCCTCAGCAAGACGAAGACACCAGGAAGAATGGCGGGAAGCGTCACCCACAACCAGCGCTGTGCAGGCGTGGCCCCCAGATTGCCGGCCACCGTGCCGAACTCGGGTGGGATGCGTCGAATTTCTGCCAGTGTTGCCAGGGTCAGAATGAAGTAGACCCCCATGAACACAATGAAGATGGCGGTAACGTCATTGATGCCAAAGACCACGATAGCCGTTGGAATCCAGGCAATAGGCGCGATGGGGGCCAGCAGTTGCAGGATAGGCGACAGTGCCCAGGTAGCAAACCGAGAGAGACTGAGCAGTGCACCGGTCAGGATGGCTGCCACAAAAGCAATGCCCATCCCAACGAACACCCGCAAGAACGTGGCCATCAGAGACTCTGTGACAGTCGCTGCCTGAGAGCCCAGCCCGATACGGAAGTTGCTCTGAATGATGCTCCGCAGGAACTGTGATGGCGGGGGCAGAACGCTCGCAAGCGCCCCGCCTTTCAAGCCAGCCAGTTCCCACAGCCCCAGAAGCAGGCCAACAGACAAGGCGCCGACCAACAGCGGTCCCGCAGAGGGCAAATGACGCTTGCTCATCATGCCGCCCCTGCCAACGCGGACGGGGCATCCCAGACCAGGTAGCGCACGGGGGTTGGGTTGTAGCCGTTGGCCGGGTTGTTCAGTTGAGGGCAGTTTGAGATGAGAATCAGAATATCCATCTCTGCACGAAGCTCGACATACTTCCCAGGGCCAGAGATGCCATCTTCGAACGTGAGGCGGCCCGCCGGCGTCATCGGCACGTTCATGAAGAAGTTGATGTTGGAGACAACATCTCGCTTGTGCAGCGCAGATGGGTGGTCCGCAATGCCCAGCATGTAGTTGTCACGGCAGCTGTGCATGAACCGCTTCTCTAGCGCGTAGCGAACCGTGTTGCTCTCGGACGAGCAAGCCCCGCCACCAACCGTGTCATGGCGACCGCACGTGTCTGCGACGATGGTGAGCATCGGCCGGTTTTCACTCGACATGATTTGTGTGCCGACGCCGAGGTACAGGTTCTGCTGCGCGAGCATCGTGTGCGTCAGGCTGTAACGCTCCTGGGTATCTCGGGCGTTGTAGAAGAGCGTGTCGACCGCCTGGTTGCCTTCAAGGTCAACGATGCGGAAGATTTGGCCCTTCTTGATTTCGTGCATCCACGGCGTCCCCGGAGGATGGTCAGCCTGGAAGACAGCATCAGCTGGGTCAAGCTTGCTTTCAACGATGCGTATTTTCATTTCCGACCTCGCAATCAAAGGTAGTAGCGTTCGGTGTTGATGAAGCCACGCCCGTTCTCAGGCATGGAGAGGCGGCAGTGGTCGTCCTTGCCAGCAGTGCCAGAGCGCCAGCACAACAGCTCGACTCCTGCTGGTTCGTAGCGGGGGTTGGGGTCCAATCGGTGCTGACACGTGGAGAGGACGACGATGGTGTTCATCTCGAAACGGAGGTCGACAAAGTCGCCAGGAGCGCTGTGCCCAGTCACGAACTTCATGTCACCGTCTTCATCGACTTCGACCTTGCTGAAGAAGTTGACGTTGGGCACCACATCGCGCTTGCCAAGCCCCCACTTTCCGAGCTGTGTCAGGAAGCCATCGCGAGCATTGCGATGCATCGCATTGCGATACTCCTGATAGCGCTTGATGCCCTGACGCTCGGCCACCACGTCTGCATCGCTGATGCCACCGATGGTGTCATGCCATTCACAGTTGGAGTCAGCAACCGAACACAGAACGCGCCCCATGTCCGAGTAACACACGAGGCCTTTGCGGATGTATGCCGTGCTCTGCGATTTGAGCGTATCGGGCATGTTGTAGCGCTCCGCACGGTCCTCGAAGTTGTAGAACAGTGCGGAGACGTTGGCTTGTGGCCCCATGCTCGTAATGCGCAGGCTGTTGCCACGACGCACCAGGCCAGACCAGTGGTACCCACCTGGCATGCGTTCACGCCACAGTGTCAGCTCAGGAGAGAAGGCTGTCGAATGGTCAGGGACAGCCGCCCTGGCGAGAGGCGGCAGGTCATCAAAGGTCAAAACATGGCCAGGGCCAGAATCACGCGTGCTCATTGCTTCTCCAGGGCCTTGATGGTGTCGAGTCGAAAGATGTCCTTGGTCCCGGTCGAGCCCTTGACGTAGCCGAGCTTCGTCAGTTCATCCACCACGCTCTGAATGGCATTCACGTCGGGCGTGAAGCTGACGGGGGCTGGAGCAGCCTTCATCGAAGCGAGCAGAACCTTCGGTGCAACACGGAAGTAGTTCCCTTTCGCCAAGTAATCGACAGCCTTCTCTGGCTGCTTATTGATGATGGCGGCACCACACATCAGGCCCTTGAGGTATGCCGTGACGATTTGAGGCCGTTCCTTCAACGTCTTATCGAGGACGCTCACGACCGTATTCGGCGTTGTCGTCGAGTAGGTCTTGGCGCTGGTCGTCAGGACAGTGGCTCCCTTGTTGAGCACCATGTCCGTTGTGTACGGCTTGATGTGACTCAGCAGGTCGACCTGGCCGGAGCGAAACGACTCGACCATCGCAAGTAGGTCGTTGAAGTACACCAGCTCGACATCCTTGTCGGCGATGCCGAGTCGCGTGAACTCACGCTTGAGGATGAGCTCGAGCGTGTCGCCCTGGAGGGTGGCAATCTTGAGCTTGGGCTTTCCGGCCTTGACATAGCCCTTGATGTCATCCATGGACTTGAGGCCCAGCTTGCCTTGGGAGATGACTTCCATGACCCCCCAGCCACCAGCAGCTGCGATGACGCGGATGGGCACGCCGCTGTTGGCAGCAAAGAAGGGCAGCGTGAAAGGATTGGTGCTGAAGTCGATGGCGCCACCAGCCAGGGCCGCGTTGTTGTCACCAGGGTTCGCAAAGAACACTGTCTCGACGTCGAGCCCTTGCTGGGCAAAGCACCCACTCTCCTTGGCAACGAACAGCGGTGCCATGTCGATGGCGACCAGATGCCCTGCCTTAACCTTTGTGAGGGGCTTGTCAGCGGCAACTGCTACGCCCCCGAACGCCAGCGCTGCGGCGCTGGCCACGACCAACACGATTCGGTTCATTCGATGTCCTTCCGGCAGACGCCCGATGCGATTTGCATCGACTCACGTCATGGAAGGAAACTCTATCGACCGGTCGTTCCTGGATAAATAGCGGCTAATCGAAGTAACTCACACCGCCATCGAAGTTGCCAGTGAGGGCGCCACAGGTTGCACCGTCTCGGTGCCTTCAATCTGCGCCTTGGCTGCACGCAAGCAGCCGAGGAAGGCATGCATGGCTGGAGGCGGCCGCAGTTGGTCTGCCCGTGTAGCGATGGAGAACTGTGTGTCGCGATACAACTGCTGAGGGAGAAGCTCGACCAGCTCCCCCGTTTTCAGCCAGTGCAACGCATAGTGACGCGGCAAGAAGCCTATGCAGTCACCAGTCAGAATCATCAAGGCAGCTGCCTCAATGTGGCTGATGCTGGAAATCATCGTTTCTCCACCGGGGCTGGAGAACGGGAACTCGTGGGTTCCCAGGAAGGAGCGCAGTACCTTGTTGGTGGCTGGAAGTGCGGCTACCAGCTCTGTGTCGTCCTTGATGCTGGCCAAATGATGGTCACGATGGCAAACAAGAACATCTCGCTGAAGGTAGAGCTGCTCGTAGCTCAAGCGCGGCAGGCGACTATAGAAGATGCCAACGGCCACATCGATACGGTGGTCCAGAAGGCCTTTCTCAAGCTCTTGCGGCGACAACACCTCGAGCAGGAGGCGAGCTTGGTTACGCGGTTGTTGCCGGAACCGCTCCACGGCACGCCGAAACGGAGAGTTTGCATCCGTGACGATGTTGTCAATGAAGCCGATGCGCAGTTGCCCCGTCATTCCACCACGGAGCTCCCCGGCCTGCATTTCGAAGTTGTGCACGGACTGAAAGAACTCAATGACCAACCGATACAGTGCCTCGCCCTTATCTGTCAGCCTGAAGCCTCCTCGGCCTCGATGGCATACGACATACCCCAGGCGGGTCTCCAACTGCGACATCTGCGCACTGATGGTGGATGTGCCCACGTTGAGAATCGCTTGAGCATTGGCGAACCCACCGGCTTCGACCACGGCGCGGAAGACCCTCAACAAACGAACATCGATATCGCTAACAACCACCACGAACTCCAAACGCCATGTGGTCTGAATAGCAAAGCTGATGCCACTATCTGGCGTACGCGCGGCACCAATAAGGTGCATTTGCGCCCCATCCAGGCTCGTCTTTGCTGGACCTCCCTACTGGAGCTGTCCTGTTCTGGATGGCGCAAACTTTGCATCCATACCTACGTCAGCTGGTTTGCTTGGCCTTCCGATGGCCGCAAACCCAGGCTCCATAGCGAGCCAAGCACCTGAGGTGAGGATAGTCTCACCTCCTTCAGAAAGGACGACCTTTCTGTCGCTTTACCAGTTGGGGACGGCCCCGTTTATCGGGAGCCTGGCTGATGGGACGCATGCAACCAATGAAGAGGCGGTGGCGGCAGAGTCTCAGCGCCTGCTTGCCGAGCCAGATGACGTGCGCGTCGTGGCTATTCTTGCTCGACAGGATGCAGTCGCCCGAATCGGTAATTTGACGATGATCCACTACGGCGTGAATCGCTCGTTGCAGAACCATGCGTTCGATGCGAAGCGCAAGGCATTCTTTGAGCATTCAAACCTGCAGATCAATCGTGCGCAGATGACCTTGACTGACTGGAATGAGTCGCGGATTGACGAGCGTGGCGCGATGCTGCTGGAAGCTGCGCTGAGGATTTGGTCCCGGCCTACTGCTTCTGCCTGAGACGCTTGGCGGCATAGAGCTGCGAAATGATTGCTCAATTTTGGCTTTTAACGGGATGAGCATACCCCGGCGCCAGTACAGCGTTGTGCACGCCTGCTAGCTGCGATGGGTCATACAGGGCCAGTCGGTGATCGCTGCCACGCAAACTGGCACCTGGAGAGCAATCTACCTGCCATTGACGCAGCACGTGGCCAGCCACCGCCGCACGCACCGTGACGGTCAACTGGCCTTTACGCATCCCAAAGTCCCGCTCAATCGCTGCGGGGTGACGGTGGGCAGGGTGGGGCACCAGCGTCAGCGAGAGTTCTGTCTGCCATTGCTGATCTGCGCTCTGCAGCTCATGAGACTGTGCGTGGGACTTGGGTGAGCCGGTTGGCCATGCGCGAAGGGCTTCCATCCGTGTCAACACTAGATCTCGAAACTCATTTTTCGTGCGGTCAAAAGCGCGCACATGCCAACGCAGGCCTGAGTCGACCAGTGCATGGGGCACTATTTCGCGCTGCACAGGCCCAGTTTTTAGCGAGTGGTACGTGAGTCTCAAGGCTTGTTGTCCGTGAATGGCCCGTGTAACGGTGGCCAGCACGTCGAGTGGAGGCTGGTTCAGGCGGGCAGGAACGGCGTGTGGCAGCAGGGCGGTTTGAATACGGCGCTCGCCATCGCCAAAGCCAGAGGTCAGGGCCGAAAGCACCCGATGTACGTCGTGTGTGAACAGGGGCTTGAACGCTGTGCGGTAGATGTAGGCCTTGCCCACGTACTCCGCGTTGTGTGGCGCGAGTTCTTGGTAAAGCGCCATGTCACGGGTGCCGGCGGCGGTGGCAATGCCAAAGCGATCAAGCACGTCTTTGCGCGTGGCGCGGCCCAAGAACCAGATCAAGAACTCGATGTAAGCGAGCCTTTCGCGCTGCGCTGGTGGCAGGTCATCCAGTGAATGCGAAGTCTCGGGCATGTTGATCGGGTGTGTTCACGTGAGGCGGTGATAGTGGATGCGGCGAAAGGGATGGTTCAGCCTCCGCCACTGCCTTCACAGTTTAATCAAATACGATCATTTTGATCTTGATGTGATGCGATCAAAATGATCGTATTTGATGATTGAGAGGGGGCGAAAATGAGTACCAATCAAGAGGGTAGCGCGTCTGCGGTTGACATTGGCCTCATGGAGTCAATGCGCATGCCTGGGGGCCTACCCAGTACCGCAGGGTTTTTGCGATTCCCGTGACATCGAAGTACCAAACGCCGGCTCGGTACGACTCACCGCTGACCTCGTGCATCGCATCGAAGACCACGAACCGAGGGCGATCTGTCAGCGAGGGAATTGCTTGTTCTTCCATTTTTGATACCTTTGACACCCCTACTTGAGGATGCGATGTTTGCGGCGACTCGCCTGCATATGGCGCTTGTGCCCGAGATACCTCTGAAACCTCTGTTTTTGTTGTAGTGCTCATGCCAGGACTCGGAGCTCATCAAATAAGGAGCGAACGACATCTAGCCCCGAGACTAGGTGGAGGTCATTGAAGTCGGTACAGTTGTGCGCGCGTCCCAGCGGAAACAGGGGTTTCACCACATGACCTCCCACTGCGAGCGCCGCATTGCGTGCGGCGGTCAGGCCAGGGTTGCCCACTGTGAACCAGTCGTCATCAGCAGCCAGGATCAGCGGGAGTTTTGGGTAGCGGGCTCTCAAAACGGAAGCGGTTTGCTCCAGGTTGCCGGCGTTGAATGCAACAGCGACAGGCAGTTGTGTTGCCTCGTGGATGCTTGCTCCTGTGGCATAGCCTTCGCAGATGACCAGTGGCGCCTCTAACTTGCCGATGGAGTGATAGCCGCCACGGGTGCGGCCGCCACTCAGGAATCGTTTGGTTCCGTCTGGCGTAATTGTTTGCAGGCTGCACAGTTGATGGTTAACGTCGCGTACGGGTACCAATAAGAGGCGGCCTTGCTGGCGCAGTCCATACGACCGAACGCCCTTGCCAATCAGGTATGGATGTGCGGTAACTGGACCGCCGGAGTTCCAGCGATGGGCTGCAACGTCCATGGCTAGGCTATGGGTCATGGCTTGCGCTTGATTGCGGGCAAGATGCGCGGCCCTGACACGTTCACGCAAGGCTGTCTTTTCAGCTTCGGTGAGCAAGTCCCGAGATTTGTCGCACCATGTGGATTGCAGCCCCGTGCGCCAGTCGCCAAATGCGCCTGCCGGCAGGTCGCTTGCGTAGACGACGTACCAGCCCGAGGTATCGCTCGCACGGCCATTGGTGCTGAAGCGATGCAGTCTGCCGTCGATTGTGACCCTGGGTGGCGGTGTGAGGCCGCAAGCGGCGATGGCTGCGCGAAAGCTGTCTTCGAGATGTGCTGAGGGCATCACTTCACCCCCAGGAGAGAGGCTCGGATTTCACCCACTGACCAGGAGGCAACACGGCCATTCAGCTGCGGCTTGGGTAGATGACCGCTTTTGACCCTGCGCCACAGCGTGGCACTGGAGATGCCGTGAAGCAGCTCTACGACCGGTTGTCGAACCCGGGCGCAGTCAGGCAGATCTTGGAATGTGCTGGCACCCTGAAGTGCTTTGATTTGTCTGTTGCTTTGCTTGGTCGTCAGCTGATCGCTTGATATGGAGCTCTGAGCCTGGTATTTGATCGGCCGCTTTTTTGGGGGAACCTTCTTCATTTCAACTCCAAAATGGTGGGATGAGATGAAGTGTTTCAAAGCGAGATCAGTTGGTCACGGTAAGGAGATCGTCACTTCTCCTTACCTTGACGGACACTGGAAAGCTCTCCCAGGAGCTCTAGTGGCGGTATCTCACCCTGCTTTGCGTAGGGGCCGAATTGGTTCCAATGCTTCTTGATCGTCTCTTCGGAAACCAGGCGACCTGATTCAGCGAGAATCTGCTGCGCGACTTGATCAAAGGCTTCCTCTAGCGATCTCGCTGCTCCACTGACCAAAACCTCTTGAACTGATTGCGCGTTCTCCCATGCTTCGAATCCATTTTCATGGAAACCCCTGTCGTTTTTAATTTTTGGGATCAGTTTGGTCAGGATCTCTAGGAGAGCCTTTTGAAGATCATCTGGCATGGGCAGCCCACTATCCAGATGATCAATGGCGTGCTGTAGTACGGTCTGCTGCGCCTTGCCACTGCCTCTCTTTGCCAGTGCAAACAAGCTGGAATCAATGACGATGTCAGAGTACTTTGGCATCTGGTTGGCTATAAGCTGTTAGTTGGTGGGGGCATCTCATGCGTTATGCGACCGATGAGTTCATACGAAGGTGTTGGTGGCGCAGCATTGCCCTTCGTCTCGACCGTGTCGCAGAACATGGCCCAGTCGGCCATCATTTGGCGACGCTTTTCAAACATGTCGCCGCGGCGATATGCGGCTTCGACCTTGTCACTGATCGTGTGTGCCAAGGCCATTTCGGCCATATCGCTGGGGTAGTTGGTGCGCTCGGATACCCAGTCACGGAATGACGAGCGGAAGCCGTGGGGTACGCACGGCGCCCCCATTCGGCGAATGACGGCCGACAGCGTCATGTCTGACAACTGGCCACCCCGTGGGGCAGTGAACACGTAGTTGGAGCCAGCAATGCGCGGCAGCGCATCAAGGATTTGAATTGTCTGATCTGTGAGCGGCACACGGTGCTCTCGACCAGCCTTCATTCGCTCGCCGGGGATCACCCAGACCTTGGCATCCTTATCGATTTCAGGCCATGTGGCGCCACGAACCTCGCCGGATCGAGCTGCGGTCAGTATGGCGAACTCTAAAGCCTTGGCGCCTACGCCGTCGTGCTTGCGCAGCTCAAACATGAACGCGCCAACGTCGGAGATGGGCAGGGCGTCATGGTGCTCCACCTTGGCTACTTTCGAAGGCTTGGGTAGAAGTTTGTCCAAGTGGCCTTTCCAGCGGGCCGGGTTCAGGCCTTGGCGATAGTTGCGAGCTGTTGCCCAGTCCAGCACGGACTCAATGCGGCCACGAAGGCGCGATGCTGTCTCAGTCTTGGTCTTCCAGATCGGTTCGAGTACGCCCAGTACCTGCGGCAGTTCTACGTCCTTGACCAGAACATGGCCAATCTTTGGGTACGCGTAAGCGGTTAGGGTGCTGGTCCACTGCTTGGCGTGTTTCTCGTTCCTCCATCCGGCCTTGTGTGAGTCGATGTAAGACTCAGCGGCTTGCTTGAAGGTGATGAGCGCCATTTGAGAGGCTTTGAGTGCGCTCTTGGCGTTTCTTGCTTCGTCAATTGGATCTATGCCAGCTCGGACCTTGGCACGTGCCGCGCGGGCGCCTTCACGCGCTTGCGCCAGCGTGACGTCTGGATATCCGCCCAAGCCCATGTCTCGGCGCCTAGTGCCGATGACCATTCGCAGGACCCAGGATCGGCCACCACTCTTTAAAACTTGCAGCGCCAAACCTGCTACGCCACCAACAAAGTGAAAGCCTTCGGTGGTCAGGTTTTTCACCTCAAGCGCGCTCAGTTCTCTGGCTTTCTTTGCCACGGCTCATTACACCCATTTTCCCACCCATCATCGAGTGTGCGATTAGATGATATTGGGTGATTAGATGTGAGTCAATGAATGCCTCACATAGCTAGAGAGAGCTACGATTTTTGATCTCATTTGATACAGCCTGATGTTATATGCAGGCAGACGCACCAGGAGCCCTTGCAGCGATTCGCCGCCAGGCAAGCGAGCCAGGTGTGGCGAGTTGAACCACAGATTGATCTCCTGAGCCCATTGAATCGCCGCTTCCTGCCGTGTCAGGCCCTGCCATGCACCGTAGTCAATGTCGTGCAGCCCTGCGTGCACTTGAACCACCAGCTTGAACTTGGCTGCGATTTGCTGCCCCGTCTCCATCGCTCGGCCCATGGGGCTGGTGTAAACCGCGCTGACCGGATAGGCACCCTGGATGCAAGCGGCCAGTGCCTGCGCCTGACTGCGCCCGAGTTCTGTGAGGGGTAACTCCAGACGGCCCCGGAAGCGAGCGGGCTCGATGCCTTCCACATGCCCGTGTCGTGCAAGGATGAATCTGGTCATGCTTGTTCCTTTCGCTTGGTAACGGGTGTTGGGGGACGCTACAAGATGGTCGAGGACTGGCGGGGCGCGACGGTCAACTGAGTCTTCCCCCACACCATCAAAGTCTCATCCAGTTCGTATATCAGCGGCGCCGCATTGGGCACCTCCAGGCTTTGACATTCCTCGCCCGACAGCCCTTCGATGATCTTGATCATGGCGCGCAAGCTGTTGCCATGCGCCATGACCAGCACCTGCTGGCCTGATTGAAGCGCCGGGATGATCACCTCGCGCCAAATGCCCTGCACTCGGTCAACCGTCTGGTGCAGCGATTCCCCTTGAGGAATCTGCTCAGGGCGCAAAGCGCGGTATCGGCGGTCAATGACCACAGGTGAATCCTGAGACGGCAGCAATGGCGGCGGCGCCGTGTCGTAGGAGCGTCGCCAACGGTTCACCATGTCCTGGCCGTGGATGCGAACTGCTTCTTCCTTGAGCCGCCCGGTCAAGTCGCCATAGTGGCGCTCGTTCAAGCGCCAGTCGGGCACGATGGGCACCCACATGCAATCCATGGCGTCTTGCAAAACCCATTGCGAACGGACGCAGCGGCGCAGCACCGAGGTGAACGCCAGGTCGAAGGTGATGCCTGCGGATGCCAAGGCTGCAGCAGCCTCGCGCATCTGGGTCACCCCGGCATCGGTCAGGTCCACATCGGCCCAGCCAGTGAAGCGGCCTTCCAGGTTCCACTGCGACTCGCCGTGTCGCACGAGGATCAAGCGCCGGGTCGCGCTCATCGCCGCACCCGCGCCAGCGCCAAGGTGCCCACGCCCATCAAGGTGGCCGCCAGGCCAAAGGCAAAGACGGGCGAGACCAGAGTCCACAACGTGCCCACCGCCGCACTGGCGACGAAGTCAGCCCCACCGTTGACCGCGCCCAAGGCACCGTAGCTGGTGGCCAAGGTATCGGAGCTGACCATGTCTGCGGTCACGGTGGACTCCAGCGCCTCTTGCACTGCCACGTACAGGCCTGCGACAAAGAAGATGACCGCCAGCAAGGCGATGCTGTCGATGCGGTACCACCAGGCCAGCGCCATGAGCACGGCGGTGAGCGTGCCCAGAACATAGCCCATGATCAAGACCGGCAAGGAGCCCAGCTTGTCTGCCAGCACGCCCACCGGAAAGGACACCAGCACCTGCACCACGTTGCGCCAGACGTAGAGCAAGCCCGCCACCTGCGCGGCATGCACCACGCCCAACGAGGCCGTGAGCAATTGCGTGGCCGCCAGGATCAACAGGCTGTGCGAGAAGTCGCCCAAGCCGAACACCCCTACCGCACCCAGGTAGCGCTTGAAGCGCGCAGGCAAGCCGCGCAAGGTGCTAAAGAACTTCAAGGCGGGGTTGGGTGAAAACTCGGGGTCCTGCACCATCCACAAGAATGACAAGACCGCCAGAACGCCCGGGATCACGCTCAGCCACAACACGAAGCGAAATGGCCCTGTTGCGTCCTGCCAGTGCCAGTCGTGTGCCAGGCCAAGCAAGGCCACACCCAGCAGCGGCCCCACCACGGCACCAATGGTGTCCATGGCCCGGTGAAAGCCAAACGCCCGCCCCCTCGTCTCGGGGCTGATGGCCTGGATCACGATGGCGTCCCGCAGGGGGCCACGCAGGCCTTTGCCGAACCAGGACAACAGTCGGCCCATCAGGAGCAGTGGCCAGCCTGCGGCCAGGGCGATCAAGGCCTGCCCCAGGGGCGTCAAGGCATAGCCCACCAGGACCAGGGCCTTGCGGTGACCGAGCTTGTCGGCGATGAAGCCCGAGATCATCTTGGTGAAGCTGGCCAGGGCGTCTGCTGCCCCTTCGATGAGGCCCAGCGTCGCGGCGGGGATGCCCAGCACCGCCAGGAAACCCGGCAGGATGACCGTGGTGGTCTCGTAGCAGAAGTCACCAAGGGCGCTGGTCAGGCCCACGCCTGCCACGGTGCGGTTGAGCCAGACCGTCATGCTTTACCGCCTTGCTTGGTCGTGCGGCCACTGACCGGGCCTGCCTTTGACGTGCCAGACGCTTTAGCCACACCAGCACGCTTGACCGCCGCCACCTTCGGCGGCGGTTCGCCCTTGAGGTTTTGTTCTCGCTCGAAGACCTCCTGCGCGTAGGCTTCCAGCACCGCCTCACACTCGGCCAACTGCTGCTCTGCCATGACGCGGGCAGGTGCGCCGTAGAAGTCCAGCGCCTTGATCTTGTCCAACCAACCGCGCAACTTCTTGAGGTCTTCGTCGTTCTCCTTGAGTTCGGCGTAGGTGAAGTGGTCCGACTGAACCTCCTTGTCCACGTCTCTCTTGTAGTCGGCGCACTTGTCGAGAAACTCCTCGTAGTCCTGATCGCGATCGTGCTTGAAGCGCATCACCACCAGGCTCTCCTGCTTGTCGTCCATGGCAGTGGTCTCGAAGATCACCGCCTCGCCACCGGCTTGCTCGATGTCGCTTTGAACCATGCGGAACTGCCGCTGGTGCTCCGTGGTGGTCGGCAGCACGCAGATGCCGTTCTGGATGTAGACAGCACCCAGCCCACGGATGCGGCGCCAGATGGCCACCCGTACCTTGGAGGGCTCAGGGGGCACCTTGTAGGTCAACAAGAGCCAGGACGATTGGTTTTTGTTCATCTCATTTGTAGCAGCCGTTACATTGCGAATGTATCAAGCTAAAATGCGATACGCAAGCTGTGTAGGCCTCAAGTCAAGTGCGCCATCACAGTGTTCGATCTCAGGCGCCGACCCGCACATGACCCTGAAACACACGCTTTGGCGATACACCCGACGTGCCCTGCTGATCACCGGGGCACTGCTCATCGCTGGCGTCTTGCTGGCAGGTGGCACTTATCTGTACATCCAGCAGGGCGGCAACTTCCACGCTGTCGAGCCCCATGTGGTCTACCGTTCGGCCCAACTCAGCGGGCAGGACTTGCACGAACTGGTGACCGCGCATGGCATCAAGACCGTGCTGAGCTTGCGTGGAAAGAACACCGGGGAGACTTGGTACGACGACGAGATGCGCACGGTACGTGCCGATGGCATCGGGCACCTGGACGTGAGCCTGTCGGCCTACAGGGATGTCAGCGTTGAGCAAATGAACGAGATCATCAAGCTGATCGACCAAGCGCCCAAACCCATCCTGATCCACTGCGAGTCGGGCGCCGACCGCACGGGTCTGGTGTCTGCCTTGTATCGCCTGTCGCGTGGCCAACCGCTGGCCGTGGCCGAACAAGAACTCTCGCCCAGGTACGGCCACTTCACAGTGTTTGTGCCGCGCTCAGCCGCCATGGACAGGAGCCTGGCGGCTTATGCCCGCAGCCGGGCCCCTCTGCCCGCGAGTGCACCACAATGAGCCTGGCCTCGCTCTGGACCGCTTTGGCGGTGTGCCTGGGGGCATCCTTGGGCGCATTGCTGCGCTGGGCCCTGTCGGCCCAGCTCAACCCGCTTCACTCGGCCTTGCCCATGGGCACGCTGGTGGCCAATTTGCTGGGCGGCTACCTGGTGGGCGTGGCGGTGACCCTGGTCGCCCAGTACCCCATGATCCCGCCCGCTTGGCGACTGTTCATGATCACGGGCTTCCTGGGTGGGCTGACAACGTTTTCCACCTTCTCTGCCGAAGTGGTGTTCCACCTGACAACAGGCCGCGTGACCTGGGCCATGGTGATGATCGGCCTGCACGTCATCGGCAGTTTGCTGATGACCTTGGCGGGCATGGCCACCGTGCTGTACCTGCGTCATTGAGGGCCCGGTTCGTGCGACTGCCAAACCCACTGACCACATCTGATAAGCTTGTGCCCACACATGGGAGATGGCATGCCTCCCTGAACCGCCCCGATCCCCTTCGGGTGCTGATGATGCCTACAGAAGTTCCTGTTGATCAGGAAGCTGTAGGCATGCGTACTGCTTCCATCGACAGGTTGGTGTTCGCCACAACTTGAGTCACGATGAAGCACTCCAAACTCCCTGAACAGATCACCTTGTTGCCTCAGGCAGGCCGCTGGCTGATCCTGGCCGCGCTGGTCGCGGTGCTGGCTGGCACCGCCTCGGCCTGGTTCCTGATGGCCCTGGAATGGGCCACCCAGACACGCGAAGCCCACCGATGGCTGATCTGGCTGTTGCCCCTGGCGGGTTTTGCGGTTGGTTGGATCTACCTCAAAGTGGGCCAAAGCGTGGAGGCGGGCAACAACCTGCTGATCGACGAGATCCACGACCCCAAGAAGATCATCCCGCTGCGCATGGCGCCGCTGATCCTGGGCGCCACCGTGATCTCGCATCTCTTTGGGGCGTCGGTCGGTCGGGAAGGCACCGCCGTGCAGATGGGCGGCGCCCTGGCCGACCAGCTCACCCACGCCTTCAGGCTGCGCGCAGAAGACCGGCGCATCTTGCTCATGGCTGGCATCAGCGCAGGCTTTGCCTCGGTCTTTAGCACACCGCTGGCCGGTGCGGTGTTTGGCCTGGAGGTGCTGGCCCTGGGCCGCATGCGCTACGACGCGCTGTGGCCTTGTTTTGTGGCCGCCATCATCGCCGACCAGGTGGGGCTGCTGTGGGGCGTGCATCACACGCATTACGCGGCAGGCGTCATTCCTGCCATCTCGGCGTGGGGCCTGGGTGCGGCGGCCTTGGCGGGCATCGTCTTTGGCCTGGTCGGGATGGCCTTTGCCACCTCCACCCATGAGCTGTCGGCCTTCATGAAAAAACACATTGCCTATGCACCGCTTCGCCCCTTGCTGGGTGGCTGCGTGCTGGCCGTGGCGATCTGGGGGCTGGGTGCCTGGCGCTATGCGGGCCTGGGGGTGCCAGTGATTGTCGAGGCCTTCCAGCAGCCGGTGGCCCCCTGGGACTTCGCCGCCAAGATGGTGTTCACCGTGGGCTCGCTCGGATCGGGCTTCAAGGGTGGCGAGGTCACGCCGCTGTTCTACATCGGCGCCACGCTGGGCAATGCGCTGGCACCGCTGCTGCACCAGCCCTTCGCCCTGTTGGCCGCTCTGGGTTTCGTGGCGGTGTTTGCGGGTGCGGCCAACACGCCGCTGGCTTGCACCATCATGGCCGTGGAGTTGTTCGGGGCCCCGGTGGGCGTGTTTGCGGCCGTGGCTTGCGTGGTCAGTTACCTGTTCTCAGGTCACACCGGCATCTATAAATCCCAGCGGGTGGGGCATGCCAAGCATCGCCATGTACCCGAGGGGATGAAGCTGGGTGAAGTGGCCGAGTTCCGGCGTCAGCAACGCCTGGAACAGGCCGCTAACCTCCCACCGACACAAGACCAGTGAGCAAGCCATGAGTGAATTGACAGCCGTCCGGCTCTACTTCCCTTTGTCAGCCCAAGCCAAGGGCACGCACTTCTGGCACCGTTTGACGGCGCCGGGCTTGGGGCATCACTTGTTGCGTGAAGCCAAGCGCGCGCATATTCAGCAGGCCGTGATGCTGCCGGTGGATTCGGGCTACCTGCCCGGCGACAAGTTGCAGCACGATCAGTTTGAAGGCCGCCCAGGCAAGCTGCCGCAATGCGTAGAGCTGATTGACACCGAAACCAAGTTGCGAAGATTCCTGCATGAGCACCGGGCCAATCTGGAAGGGGTGCGGGCTGTGCTGTATCGCTGTGAGCTACCTTTGCAGGCGTGATGCGCCTGCCAGCCATTCCGGTGCGCATAGGCGCCATCAGTCTCAGCCATATTCGGCTCCAAGTTAGCATGATCTATTCACGGTCGGGTCGTTGATCAGCGCCACGACACCCGTACCACCGAGTTCAAGACGAAGATGGCCTCGATTGAGAGAACCGCCTATCCACGCTTCCCGAGGCTACTCACGCTCAAGGATGTTCAGACCTCGTTCACACCCCGTCAAGACGAGGTCGAGTGGGCAACGAAGTTTGCCCGCAGTGTCGATGGCCGTCTGGCTTTGCTGGTCCAACTCAAGTGCTTTCAATACCTTAAGCATTTTCCGGACATCGAATTGATACCCGGTGAAATCGTCGAGCATGTGTCCGCATCCTTGGGCATGGTTCCCACCCAATCGATTGCTTACGGCAGCTCAACGGCCTTGTACCGTCACCACAAGGTCATACGTGAACTGCTTGGGGTCGAGCCCTACACCGATGCACAAACACGCCCTGTGGCCATCGCCTTGGCACACAAGGCCGCTGCCATCGTTGAAACGCGGGTGGACATCATCAACTGCGTCATAGAGGACCTGATTCGACAGGGGCATGAACTTCCCGTGTTTCGCACATTGGATGACATCGCAGAGGAAGTACATGCCGATGCGCAGACGGCGCTGCACCTACAAATCGAGGCGCAATTGACCGAACCACAACGGCAGTGGCTGGACAAGTTGTTGGTGACAGATCTGCCTGTTCGGCGCACCCTCTATAACCAACTCAAACGAACAGCCAAGAAGACCTCTCGCCAGCACCTGGACTTATTGCTCGACCAGGTGAAATGGCTCGATACCCTGCCAGCATGCGACGATCTGCTCAGTACCGTGCCGACCACCAAGCTCAAGCACATGGCCGAACGCGCGGCTGTGCTGGACGCCGGTGACCTCAAGGACTTCACCGCGCCCAAGCGACACGCGCTGATCCTGGCTCTTATTCGCCAGATGCGCGTGCGTGCCCGAGATGACGTTGCCGAGATGTTCATCCGCCGCATCGGTGCCGTGCACAAGCGGGCGCGGGAAGAGCTTCAAAACCTGCAGGCAAGACAGCGCGAGCTGAGCGAAGCCTTGGTGGCTACGCTCGAAGACGTTCTGGACATCGTGGCTGAAGAGCACGACTGCGCGACCACAGGTCAGATGGTTCGTCAGTTGCTTGCCCCCAATGGCGATGTCGATCAACTGCGCGCCGATTGCGAAGCCATTCGCGTGTGGAGTGGCAACAACCACCTTCCGTTGATCTGGAAACCCTTCAGCTCTTGGCGGCCCGCGATGTTCCGCATGGTTCATGCACTGCAGTTCGAGGCGGCGACGCAAGACAAGCGCCTGCTCAATGCGCTCGCCGTGGTCATGGCCAACGAGAACAAGAAAGCCGAGTGGGTTGAGGACGATGTGGACATGTCATTCGCCTCTGAGCGATGGCGCAAGCTGGTGCGTCGATCTCACGGTTTGGGTAATCCAACGAACCGCAGATTCCTGGAGGTCTGCGTCTTCAGCCACCTGTGCAGCGATCTGCGCTGCGGAGATATCTGCATCGAGGGCTCGGAGGCCTTCGCTGACTACCGACAACAGTTGCTCACGTGGGATCAGTGCAAGGACAGGCTGGCTGAGTATTGCGACAGACTGGATCTAGCGACCACGGCGCGGGCATTCGTTGGGGATCTGAAGACCCAGTTGGAAGAGACCGCACAGCGTGTGGACAAAGCCTTTCCTCAGCATGCAGGTGACGTGGTCATCGGCAGCAATGGTGAGCCGACTTTGCGCAAGGTCATGGCCAGAGATGTACCGGCTTCGGCAGTTGCTCTGCAAGCGACCATTGAGAGCCGAACGCCCACACGCAACTTGCTGGACATCTTGGCCAACATCGAGCATTGGACTGGCTACACCCGCCACTTCGGCCCGCTGTCCGGTGATGATCCCAAGTTAAAACAGGCGCGCGAACGCTACTTGCTGACCGTGTTCGCGATGGGGTGCAATCTAGGGCCGACGCAGGCAGCCCGCCATCTGTCTAATGGCGTGACGCCGCACCAGTTGTCCTATGCCAACCAGCGCCATATCAACCTGGACCAACTGGACAACGCCTGTCGTGATCTGACCGAGTTGTACCTTCGGCTTGACCTGCCCAAGATCTGGGGTGAGGGCAAGAAGGTGGCCGCCGATGGCACCCAATACGATTTCTACGACCAGAACCTGTTGGTGGGCATGCATTTTCGCTACAAGCGCATGGGCGCTGTGGCCTACCGGCACGTCGCCGACAACTACATCGCTGTGTTCCGGCATTTCATTCCACCAGGTGTGCTGGAGGCCATCTATGTCATCGAAGGCCTGATGCAGGCTGGATTGTCTGTACAGGCTGATACCGTGTACTCAGACACCCATGGGCAGTCAGAAACTGTGTTCGCATTCACCCATTTGCTCGGCATTACATTGATGCCGCGCATTCGCAACTGGAAGAACCTGCGCTTCTATCGCCCCCACAAGGGCGTGCGCTACAAGCACATTGACAGGCTCTTCACTGACACGGTTGACTGGAAAATCATCGAGGACCACTGGCAGGACCTCATGCAGGTGGCCATCTCCATCCAGGCTGGCCGTATCGCGTCACCGATTTTGTTGCGCAAACTCAGCCACGAAGGCCGACACAACCGGCTGTTTGCGGCGGCGCGTGAGTTGGGCCGCGTGCTGAGAACCATTTACCTGCTGAAGTGGATCTCCAACAAAGAGATGCGCCAGGAGGTGAGCGCCACGACCAACAAGATCGAGTCTTATCACGCGTTCACGAAGTGGCTGAATTTCGGTGGGGACGTGATCACAGAGAACGACCCCAGCGAGCAGCAAAAGCGCCTGCGGTACATTGACCTGGTCGCCTCGGCCGTGATTTTGCAAAACACCGTGGACATGATGCGCGTCCTGCAGGGGCTGCATGACGCCAGCGAGCACGGCGATCCTGCCGACGTAGAGTACCTCAGTCCCTACATGACGGCTTCGATCAAGCGGTTTGGCAACTACCACCTGGACTTGAAGCGCGCGCGCGAGCCGTGGCTGAAAGAGGCATTGTTCCAAGAGGTCGCCCAACGAGCGAGAGCTGCGGCACAAAGCACGGAGGGTGGACAACAACCATGACCTGGCACTTCATCGCTTATTTGCCAATGTAATAAGTGAATCAGTTTTGGGTTGATTTTCGCTTATGTGCTATTTCTGGCCTTATCCCGGCTGACCCTCCAAGGCCACGCTGTCGCTTCCCTTAAACTCGGTGGCGGGCTTCAACCGGATTGGCTGGCGGTTTTGAACCGGAACGAGTGGCGGATTTCACCGGAATACGCAGCAGGAGCGCGGGTGTTGCGGGCGTGCCTGAACTTGGCTGCCAAGCTTCGGTGGCTCTGACCAAAGCTGCCTTAGAGCCTAAGGCATTGCATGTCCATCGGTTGCTCAGGTCCTTGAAGGCGTGAGATCCGGGAAGTACTTCGGGGATTGCCCATGTGTCAGCCGTTGCGTTAACGCACGGATCTGATCTGTGAGGGCTGAGGCGTGAATCTGTACTGCCGAGACTTCTACGCTTAATCGCGCTTTGCTTTGCCGGGCATTTTCAATGGGTTGACGCAGCATGAAGTCGCGAGAGCATGAACCATCGCATGTTCATGAAGGAGCGCCACCATGGTCAAAACCACTGTCACCGTCCAGGGCGGTTCGGCGGCCCTGCCGACCCTGCTCGGGCAAGGCCCCGCCCGCATCCCCACAGGCGGAAAGATCCGCGCAGGCATCAAGGTGCTCACCCGCAAGGCGGCGGAGCAGCCCCAGGCTCAAAGCCTCTACGACGAGGGCGTTGAAGCCGGCCAGTCCTTCGACCAGATCGAGCGCGCCATCGTGGGTGCGCTCCCGCATCTCAAGTCACCGCTGATCCCGCGCAACGTGCCCTGGTTTACCGTGCGGGCACAAGACTTCCCCAATCCCGAGACACCGAAGCAGATCCTGCAAGCCTATGGCGAGGACCGTGGTGAAGGCCTTCACCTCTATCGCTTCCCCATCGTCTTTCCGGCTGACCAGTGGCAGACCGTGATGCCGCATGAACTCGCGGCCTGGGGGGCGCAGGACAAGCGCTACTGGTCGCAGTATTCGGCTGATGGCCGTGTGCGCCACTGCATGTGCCATGCACCTGTGCCCATGGACAACACGGGCCGGCGCTCTATCCGCATCTTCGGTGGGCGCAAGACGGTTCTGCGCGAAGACAACGGCGGCATTTGCGAGCCCGAGTCCTGCGCTGACTACCAGCAGCGGCGCTGCAACCTGACCGGGCGGTTCCTGTTCTTCATCCCGGGTATCCGCTCCATCAGTGCGTTCGAGTTGCCTACAAACAGCTTCTACGCGATGAACGCGGCCATCCAGAAGTTCGAAACCATCGGCTTTCTGCGTGGCGGTCGTATCTCTGGCTTTCTGGATCGGCAACGCACCCCGTTTTACCTGACCAAGCGCTTGATGGAGGTTGCCCACATCGACGAGACGGGCCTGCCCACCCGTGTGCCGCAATGGATCATCGAATTGGAAGCGCCTGTGGATGTGACCGCCTTGTTGCGTGACAGGGAGGACGAAGACACGGCCATTGTTCAAGCGCAACTGGCCACTCAGGTCCTGGATGGGGCCCCAACGTGGGAGGGTGCTGGTGCCGATGTGGATGCCGATGTGGATGCCGTTGTGGCGTCGGTGATCGCTGAGGCACCCAAGGACGCCCCGGTGCACGACGGGGATCTCACCTTGGAACACCTCCTGGCGCGTGCCCAAGCCTATGGCATTGCTGCGGACCAATACCAGGCCTACGCCGACCGACGGTGGGGCCGAGGGTGGCGGCTTAACCCGCATGGTCGTCGCCGTGCTTGGGATGAACTGGATCGCTATCGCAACGACCCGCAGGGCTACCTCGACAAGATCGAGAGCGAACTGCACCGGGTGACATGAAGGAGATACGGCATGGTTCGCATTGCTCATTTTTCTGACCTTCACTACGGCCCCAAGAACCTGATCGAGGCCGACCGCTGTTTCGGGGCAGCCATCGACATGGCCATGGCCTCAGGTGTGCAGGCTGCAGTGCTGTCTGGGGATTCAACCGATCACGCCCTGGACCTGCATTCGCCCGCTGCCGAACGCCTGGTGGCGCAGGTGCGTCGCCTGGCTGACCATTGTCCGGTGCTGATGCTGCAAGGCACGTTCTCTCATGAGCCACCGGGCACCCTGTCCATCTTCAAATCCTTGGGCGGGCGTTACCCTGTCCATGTGGTCGACCAGATTGGACAAGTGGCGCTCATGCCGAACGGCTGCTGGCAGGTTTCTTCAAGCTGGCGTTTCGATGTGCTGCCAGATGGGCTCATGGCCCTGTTCAGTTGCGTGCCCACGGTCAACAAGGCTGCTGTGGCGGCGACGGTGGGGGCGGGGGCTGCTGCCGAGGCAGTGGGCGAGCACCTGGCCGTCTTGCTGGCCGGGTTTGCCGAGAGCCACCGACGCGCACAGACCTTGGCGGTGCCGTCCATCGGCGTATCGCATGGCACCGTCTTTGGCTGCATGAGCGAGCACGGCGTTCCCATGGCCGGATTCGACCACGAGTTCACCACGGGCGCATTGTTTGCTGCCGAGGCCCAGGCTTTCATGCTGGGGCACATCCACCGACATCAGGCATGGGACTGTGAGGCGCGGCATGGGCAGCAGCGCATCGCCTATGCGGGCTCCATCGGGCGCTTCCACTATGGGGAGGATGGCGACAAGGGCTGGCTGCTGTGGGAGGTGGATACCTCGTCAGCGGTCTGCACGCTGCAGCCGACACCTGCTCGGCGAACGGTTGACATTGTGTTTGACGGCAAGCCAGACCTCGACACCTTGCGGGATGCGGTGGCGCAACAGGACGTTGCCGGGGCGTTCGTGCGTGTCCGGTGGACGGTGGCGGACGAAGATCGCCATGAGGTCAATCGCCAGGCCATTCAGGAGGCGTTGGGTGCGGCAGCTGAAGTCAAGTTAGAAGGGCGCATCGTGCCGGTTGTGCGGACCAGAGCGGCGGGCATTTCGCAGTTGGACAGTTTGGAACAGAAAGTCACGGCTTGGGCGCAGGCAACGGGTGTTCAGCATGCGGGGCTGCTGAGATGCCTTGGTGAATTGGTGTGTTCACAGCCCGATGAAATCGCTGGCAGAATTTTGGAAGCGAAATGCCTAAGTTGCGGTGATGGTGGCATCAAGGGCGTATGAGCCGCGAATGGTGTCTAGCGATGACGTTCTGCTGTGTCGATCTACCGTTCCGCAGTCATACACGTGCAGGGTGGATGAGGGGTGCCATCGACCAACGCGGATCTGCCATGAGCAGTCGTTGTGCCCACGCACCTGAGCGGCAGGCCAAGGCTGAACTGGGTCATTCCTTGTCCGAGCTCAAGCGACTGCAATCGGCCTGACCAGTCATTCGACCAGTCGCAACTCTAGCGATGGGAATGCCGCTTGTTGCGCATAGGTTTGACCCCTGGCGCTAGAGACGGCGGGGTGCTTTCGACCTTGAGCAGGCCTTTGCGTTGGAGAACTCGACCGGAGAAGGCAGCTCTCATCGCGCTCCCGCTCTAGCTGGAAGGGCTTCGCGGCCGCTGCCAAGCCTGGAGTTCCGGGTAAATCTCGGCGTATTGACGGGAGAAGGCACTCACATCCCCCCGCACTTGCCAAAGACTAGGGTACCGGTTGAAGAGGAAGCAGGGTAATGCGTCTGCCGCCATCAAGAACTTTGCGGCACGCTGCAATGCCGATCGCTTCGAAGTTTTGAGAAAGCCCCCGGTCGCTGCCTGCATGTGAAGAGCAAACAGTCGCATCGGTGCCGGCGGGTGCGATAGCGTCGACAGATCGGACAAGCGCCAATCCAGCCTGTCCATGACAGTGAAATACAGGTGGATCATCTGCAGCAAGAAGTCGTGACGCCGCTTGCGGGTGTCCAACAACTGAGGAGCTAAGGTTTTTAAAAACTCCGTGTCTGCCTTCAGTACAAGTTCTCGCTCTTGGATCTTCCAGAGTCGGGACAGCGCAAAGTCATCCGCAACTAGTTCACGCGCTTGCGAAGCCAAGGCCTGGCCCTGCGCAAGCTGCCCGGTCGATCCCGCCATCTCATCTATCTCGAACGACCTGGGGTCCTTGGTTCGGGCGCCATGCTCGTGCCAGATGTGACCCAACTCATGCAAGACCACGAACCTGGCAAGCACGAGAAGTACATAGAAAAAAAGAGCTCGTCGCGAGGGGTTTCGCCCCCAGTCGCTGGCGCGCGCCTCGCTCCATGAAAAGGGTCGGCTCCCCAGGGCTTCCCTGATGAGCCGAAAGCTGTTCTGTGAGTCTGGCGTCCAAGTACCCGCCTGCACGTCGCCAACATGCGGGTAGGCGCGCATAGCCACGACACGCTCGGCAATATGGCACAACATGTTGAACATCTGAGCAGACACGACCACCACCCGATGCTCGTACATCGCGCAAGCCTGCGGGACCAGCCATAGGTTGAAGGTGAATCCGACCGGCTTGTCGAGAGACTCCTGGCACATGGTCCACAAGTCTGTCCCGATGAGCGCGAACCACGGGTTGTCGGGCACCTCGACAGGATCGAGGAAGGCGCCGCGGTCGAGATCTCTCAGTGCATTTTTAATGTCAGATGAGTACATAAATACTTGTCTCTGTGGCGCCGGGGATCATCGCCGCCCCTACTTTGTCACGGTGGAAAACTACCACCAACAACGCGCTGGTCAGGCCGCGACCGTCTGACTTAAACCAACTGGCCTCCTCGAAGCCTGAGGCGCTTCGCGCCGTATAAATGCGCAAGCCATCGTTTGTCTTGGCTGCACCGGTGAGCATGAGCCGGTGGCCTGCGAGCGGACCTTAACGCACCGGGCTCGGTGCTTAGCGAACGTCGCAAAGGTGGCAGACACCGCGCATCGAGGCCGCTGCGGTCACTGACGGCAATCGCTGCAGTGCTGGCATTCACCGTACTGACAGGCAGACGTTGACAACGTGACATCACGTCGGAAACTGGTTTCAGCAAACCGCTGGAGCCAACCATGCAACCACTGAAACTCACCCTCAAAGGCTTTCGGGGCATCCGTTATGGCCTGGGGCAAGACGTGTTGACCCTGGACTTCGAGCGCCTGGCCGATGGCGCTGAACTCGTCGCCATTGCAGGGGCCAATGGGCGGGGCAAGACCACGCTGATGGACAACATGCACCCCTATCTGACGATGCCGTCACGGGCGGCCTTGAGCGGCCCCGGCGGCTTTTCCTACTACGACCATGTCTGTCTACCGGAAAACGAAAAGGATCTGACCTGGTCACATGAAGGCAGGTGCTATCGATCCCAAGTGGTGATCCGGCTCAACGGGCGCCGCAAGACCGAGGCCTATTTGCATGCACTCAGTGATGAGGGCCAATGGCGCCCCGTCTGTCTCGACGATGGTCTGGTGTCCGATGGCAAGGTCGAGACCTACAGCCGCTGTGTGGAATCCATTTGTGGCAGCGCTGATACCTTCTTCACCTCCGCGTTCTCAGCGCAGGGCAAGCGCCAACTCAGCACCTACCGCAATGCCGAGATCAAGAGCCTGCTGTCCGACTTGCTCGGCCAGGAAGAAATCCGAGCGTTGGGGCAAAAGGCCAATGACACCGCCAAACTGATCAAGGCCGGGCTGTCGTCCATCAGGCAGGAGTTGGCCGGCCTAGATGCGGAGCATGCTCGCCTGGATGCGGGACTGCATCGCTTGCAAGGTGCATCCGACCGAGTTGCGCAGACCTTGATTGAGCGAGAACAAGCGCAGCAGGCATTGGATGGGCATCGGGTTGGCCATGCCCGCTTGCAGGCACAACGGGATCAGTCACAGAGCACCGAGGCGCGTCGTGCGCAGTTGCTTGAGGAGCGCAAGGCGTTGATCGTTGCCGGCACGCGAGCCATCGAGGGGCTCAAGGCTCAAGAGCAGGATGCCTTGCAAGGCTTGGAGCGCTTGGCGCAACGCATCAACAGTAGGCGCACGCAAGCGCAGTCTCGGCAAAGCGCGCTCATGCAATCACGTCGCCAGTGCCTGAACGTGCTGGAAGAAGCTGACACGGTCCAGCGTGCGGCACATCGCCTGCCTCTGGCTGAACTGGTGCTGAGTGCCAGGCAACAGGAGATCGTTGTGTGCCGACAGCAGGTGCAGGCGATGAGGGATGCACAGGCCACGGAACGACTGCTAGTGCAGAAGCTAGCCAGCATCGAACTGGAGGCAGGCAGGGCGGCTTTGAAGGCCCAGGAGTTGGCGCACCGCTTTGGCCTGGTCGGTGAGGTGCCTTGTGCGGGCACTGATCTGCAAGGGCAATGCAAGCTGCTGGGGGATGCGCATGAAGCCCAGTCTCTGATGCCCAGCGCACAAGGCCAGATCAGTCGCCTGGCGCAGGACAAGTCCCTGGCAGAACAGGAACTCTCCCTGATCCGCCATCGGTACGAAGAGCTGGCCCAGGCGCCGCAAGCGCTGGCCCGGGTCGAACGCTTGGTCGATATGGCTCGAACACGGGTGTCTCGCTTGTCGCTGCTGGCGACCAGGGCAGGCCAGATCAGCCAAGCCCGCACCGCTTTGCAGACCCTTGAGCTTGAACTGTCCTCATTGATGGCAGAGCTTGGCCGGACCCAAGGCAACGAGACGACCGAAGAGCAGGCCGAGCGCCTACAGATCGAGGCAACACGACAGCGGATCGCGCAGGCGCTGGTGCAACAGGCGCAGCATTTTCGGGAGGCGCTCAATCGCCTGGATGCGGTGCTTCAGGGGTTGCCAACGCCCTTTGACCATCAGATGCTGGCCGCTGCCGCCCAGGCTGAGGCCCAAGAGCGCCTGGCCTTGTCCACCGCAGAGCAAGCCCACCTGGCCGCCGAGCGCGATGCCCAGTCCAGGATTGAATTGATGGCTCAGGCGCGGGCCCTGGCTGATCGGCGTGTGCAGGTGCAGTCTCGCATGGCCCGAGCGGAGGACAGCTTGGGAAGTTGGAACCTGTTTGCCCGATGCATGAGCAACGATGGCCTGATCGCCCTGGCCATTGACGATGCAGGACCAGCTTTGTCTGGCTTGGCCAATGACTTGCTGCTGGCCTGTTATGGGCCACGCTTTTCCGTGTCCATCCTCACGCTGGTGGAGACAGGCAAGGGCGAGCAACGCGAGGGCTTTGACATCGTCGTGCATGACGGCGAGTCGGGGGACAGCAAGAGCCTGGGCCTGATGAGCGGAGGGGAGCGCGTGTGGGTCAACGAGTGCCTGACGCGGGCGGTGGCGCTGTACCTGGCACAGCATGCCGGTCGGCGCTACGACGCCTTGTTTTCGGACGAAGCCGATGGGGCGCTGGACCCGGAGCGCAAACGCATGTTCATGGCCATGAAGCGCGAGGTGCTGCGCGTGGGCGGCTACCAGCGGGAGTTCTTTGTGTCTCAAACGCCGGAGTTGACCGCCATGGCCGACGCCGTGATCGACCTGGATGCGATGCGCGATCACGGGGTGACCGAGGATGGAGCAAAAAAATGGGCGTCGGCCTGATGGCGCGACGCCCGGTGGGGGATCAAAGGGGATCGGTGTCTTCGAAGATGGGCAGGCCGTCCACGATGGCCGCATCGCTGTCGAACTTGAGCCAGACGATGCCAGCCAACCTGGCCGCTTCGAAGATCATGGCCATGTCGCTCTCTGCGGGGACCGTGTAGGGCGGGGCGCCTACGTAGACGAAGCCGCCATAGTCGTTCGGGTATACATTGACCGACAAATCGTCATTGGCCAGCTTCTGGCGTGTGGTGGCCGTCAGGTGGCTGATCGACAAGGCGGCCAGAGGCTCGACCAGTTCCAACAACCTGGTCACGATGGTCTTATCCAAGGCGTACTCCTTCTTGGCAAGAATTTGGCTGTGCCACGCGAGGCAGGTAGGCTGGCCTCTTCACAGCAAACCCTGTTCCGCAAAAGACAGGACGCGGTCACCTCCCACGATGAAGTGGTCGAGCACGCGCACGTCCACCATCATCAAAGAGGATTTCAGCGTCTGGGTCAAGAGCTCGTCTGCACTGCTTGGCGACAATTGACCGCTCGGGTGGTTATGGGCCAACAAAACGGATGCCGCGTTGTGGGCCAGGGATCTTTTGACAACCTCGCGTGGGTAAACCGAAGTCTGGGTCAGCGTGCCCCGGAACAGCTCTTCGGCCTCTATCAGGACTTGCTGCGCGTCAAGGTAAAGCACCAGGAACACCTCGTGCTCCAACCCGGCGCAGTACATGCTCAGCCAGTCTTTCACAACCTTGGGCGAGGCCATGACTGGGCCGTCCAGCATCTTGGCGCGCATGTCGCGCAGCAGCAGTTCGCGTGCGACGCTGAGTTTGTAGGCCAGCTCTGGGGGAGCGTGCTCAAAGGCCTGGTACGTCGCTGCAGCATCGCAGGCGCATGGCAAAGGGAGTGGGGCTTGGCGAACAGGTGCGGCGAGTAACTCGCTGACCAGTTCGGCACTGGACAAGTGGGTGACATTCACGGATTTCTCCTTCACAAAAAGGAAAAGCGGGAACGTCCTGTCCCGAGGGGATGGATGTTCCCGCTCGGGATG
>Ga0194137_10000241_pt1 | contig 38756 bp, 37 predicted proteins | sample TARM_MetaG_T3_14_FD_134025 | JGI IMG/M metagenome (GOLD analysis project Ga0194137, IMG submission 134025) | Freshwater microbial communities from Pennsylvania, USA, analyzing microbe dynamics in response to fracking - TARM_MetaG_T3_14 (version 2) | ecosystem: Environmental > Aquatic >... | reverse complement strand
GCCAGCGCGCTGGCCTCATCGTGCAGCTCGCCAACCTCGACCCCTATCCCGAGAGCGTGCCCATCAACAACCTCGTGCAGGTCGAAGGCACGCCGCTGGCCGGCACCGCGCCGCTGGACCCGCTGGAGTTCATCCGCACCATCGCCGTGGCCCGCATCACCATGCCGCGCGCCATGGTGCGCCTGTCGGCCGGCCGCGAGGCGATGCCCGAGACCATGCAGGCGCTCTGTTTCCTCGCCGGTGCCAACTCCATGTTCTACGGCGACAAGCTGCTGACGACGAGCAACCCGCAGGCCGAGAAGGACCGCGCCCTGCTGGAGCGCCTGGGCATGCGCTGCTCGACCGAAGCCGAGCTGACGCCGTCGGAGGCGGCGGCCAAGGTCGAACTCTGCCGCCACTGACATGCGCCGGCCCCTCCTCCTCCTCATCGCCGCCGCCGGCCTGTCGGGCTGCAGCCTGCTCTACGACATCGGACAGGACCGCGCCCTGGAGAGCTGCGACCGCGCCTACAGCGCGCAGGACCGCCAGGCCTGCCGCAAGGCCAACAGCCAGAGCTACGAAGACTACGAGGCGCAACGCAAGCGCCTGAAGGCCGGCGAGCCGAAGTGAGGCCATGACCATGCAGCGTCTTTCGCACCCAGTCGCCCGCATGAAGCCGGCTGCAGTCGTGGCAGTGGCGGCGCTGGCCTGGGCAGCCCAGGCCGCCGCCGGCGAACTGCTGATCGAGCAGCGCCTGGCAAGCGACGGCGCCCTGCTGGTGAGCTACACGCCGCCGGAGGGCGTGCGCGAACTGCCGCTGTTCGACCGCTCGGCCACGATGAGCACCGTCTGGGGCGAGATGGCCACGCCCGCCGACCGCTGCGCTGCCGTGGTGCTGTCGCCCCGGCCGGCGATCCAGCTGCAGGCCGGGTGCACGTCGGCGAGCTTTCGCATCGCCCCGCGGCTGCTGAATCGCTATGCCGTCTACGAGCCGGCCTTCGCCGTCGGCAAGACCGCGGTGATGAGCTACGGCGGCTTCTATGCCGCCGCCCTGCCCGGCCATGCGCTGCGCTGGCGCTGGGTGCCCGAGGGCGGCGCGCGCGCCATCGTCGCAGGCCGGGTCCACGCGCAGCCGGTGGACCGCGTCGTCACCGTGGCGCAGGTGGCCGCCGCGCTGCAGGACGAAGGACGGACCTCAGCGGGCTGGGATGCCCTGGCTGCCAACGAATACGCCTTCCTGGGCCAGGCGCCGCTCGAGACGCTGCCCGGCGGCGTGCTCGTCAACGACGGCGCGGTCGACGCGACACGCCTGCAGGCGGTGCACGAGGCGCTGGCGCGAACCACCGAGCGGCTGGCGAGTGCCTACGGCGTGCCCCCGGCAGGCCCCTGGGCCGTGGTGGCCAGCGCGGCGCCGGGCCTGCGCGGCTTCCGTGGCGATGTGACGGCAGGCCGCATGATGAGCCTGCGCATCGACGACGCGGTGCCCCAGGGCGTGGACGCCACGGGCCGCATGCACCGCTTCGTGGCGCATGAGGTGACGCATTGGTGGGACACGGGCGTCTACCGCGTGGACTTCGACCATCCGTGGATCCACGAAGGCCACGCCGAATGGATGGCCGGTTTGTTGATGCGCGAGGCCGGCCTGCAAGATGCCGAGCGCTGGCGCGGCAGCCAGGACGCGGCGCTGAACAGCTGCCAGTTCGCCCGCGGCGACCGCCCGTCCGCCACGCTGCCCACCGGCTTCAACCGCGAGGACGACACCTATGCCTGCGGCCAGGTGCTGATGCTGCTGGCCCAGAGCGCACGGCCGCGCGACACGGCGCCGGTGGACGTCGCCGCCAGCCTGTTCCGGGGCAGCACGACGCCCGTCGACGCAGTTGCCATCGCGCGCTGGGCCGATGGAGGCGACAGCGGCCCCATGCACCGGCTGCTGCTGGACCCCAAGCAGGGCTTTGTCAGCGCGTTGAAGCGCGATTGGGCGAACGTCGTTGACGTGACCGACCTGAAGGCCGGCGCGCCCCTGCCCGCGGGCCTGCGCAGCCGCCTGGGCACCGCGCTGATGGGCGCGCTGATGACGGCCGACTGCGGTCGCATGGGCTTCTGGACCGAGGTCGATCATTTCCGCATTGAGGCGGTGCCCGAATGCCGTACGCTGCGTGGCGACCTGCGCGTGCGCCGCATCGCCGGCCTGTCGCCCTTCGACGACCCCGTTGGCGCCTGGCAGGCCGCGCGCGCCGCCTGCGAGGCAGGCCGCCCCGTCGAACTTGGCACCGTTGGCGAGCCGGTCTCGCTCGCCTGCCCCGCCCCGGTTCCCGACATGCCCATCCAACACGTCCTGCGCCTGCGGCCACAAGCCCTGGAGCGCCTGGGCCTGGCCCCTTGAGGAGACACCATCCATGTTCAAGAAGATCCTGATCGCGAATCGCGGCGAGATTGCGTGCCGCGTTGCCGCCACGGCAAAGCGCCTGGGCATCCAGACCGTCGCCGTGTACTCCGAGGCCGATGCCGACGCCCAGCACGTCAAGGCCTGCGACGAAGCCCTGCTCATCGGTGGCCCGGCACCGCGTGACTCCTATCTGCAGTGGGAGCGCATCCTCGACGCCGCCCGCAAGACCGGCGCCCAGGCCGTCCACCCCGGCTATGGCTTCCTGTCGGAGAACGAAGCCTTTGCCCAGGCCTGCGCCGATGCCGGTGTCGTCTTCATCGGCCCGCCGCCCAGCGCCATCCAGGCCATGGGCCTGAAGGCCGAGTCCAAGCGGCTGATGGAACAGGCCGGCGTGCCCCTGGTGCCCGGCTATCACGGCGCCGACCAGGACCCCGCCCTGCTCAAGAAGGAAGCCGGGCGCATCGGCTACCCCGTGCTGATCAAGGCCAGCGCCGGCGGCGGCGGCAAGGGCATGCGCGCCGTCTATAGCGCCGACGAGTTCGACGCGGCCCTGGCATCTTGCAAGCGCGAGGCCATCAACAGCTTCGGCGACGACGCGGTGCTGATCGAGCGCTATGTGCAGCGCCCGCGACATATCGAGATCCAGGTCTTTGGCGACTCTCACGGCGACTGCGTCTACCTGTTCGAGCGCGACTGCTCGGTGCAGCGCCGCCACCAGAAAGTCTTGGAAGAAGCCCCCGCTCCGGGCATGACGCCGGAGCGCCGCGCCCAGATGGGCGAGGCCGCAGTCGCTGCCGCCAAGGCCGTGGGCTATGTCGGCGCGGGCACCGTGGAGTTCATCGCCGAGCAGGACGGCCGCTTCTACTTCATGGAGATGAACACGCGGCTGCAGGTGGAACACCCGGTGACGGAAGCCATCACCGGCCAGGACCTGGTGGAGTGGCAATTGCGCGTTGCCGCCGGCGAGCCGCTGCCGCTGAAGCAACACGAACTGCGCATGCACGGCCATGCCATCGAGGCCCGCATCTGCGCCGAGAACCCCGATGGCGGCTTCCTGCCTGCCACCGGCTCGCTGGACGTGGCCCGTTGGCCGGCCCATGTCGCCTTCCAGCGCGGCCATGTGCGCATCGACGCCGGCGTGCGCGAGGGCGATGCCATCAGCCCCTTCTACGACTCGATGATCGCCAAGCTCATCGTCTGGGGCGAGGACCGCGCGCAGGCCCTGGCCCGCCTGGACGCGGCCCTGCGCGACACCCACATCGTCGGCCTGCACACCAATGTCGCCTTCCTGCGCCGCTGCGCGGCCACGGCCTCGTTCTCGGGTGCCGACCTCGACACCGGCCTCATCGAGCGCGAAAAGGCCGTGCTGTTCGACCAACCCGGCCTGCCGCTGCGCGTCAGCGCCGCCGCCGTCGTCGCCCACACGCTGGCCGTCGAAGGCGCGACCCAGGGCACAGACCCCTGGAGCGCCCGTGACGGCTTCCGCCTGTTCGGCTCGGCCACGCGCCGCTTCGACCTCGAAGCCGGCGGCAGTCATCATGAGGTGCTGCTGTCCCGCCACCACCGCGGTGGCATGACGCTGACGGTCGCCGGCGAGGCCCTCGAGTTCGCCGTGCAGAGCAGTGATGCCGAGACGCACGAACTCTTCCTCGGCAGCGAACGCATCCGCGTGAAGACCTATGCCCAGGGCGAGCGCGTCGCCGTCTTCGGCGCCGACGGCTCGGCCGTGCTGACCGAGGTGGACCTCATCGCCCATGCCGGCGACGGCCCGGCAGAGGGCGGGCGGCTCACCGCGCCCATGCCCGGCAAGCTGGTGGCCTTCCTGGCCCAGGCCGGCGACACGGTCACCAAGGGCCAGCCCCTGGCCGTGATGGAGGCGATGAAGATGGAGCACACCATCAGCGCGCCACGCGATGGCGTCATCTCCGAGCTGCTGTTTGCTGTGGGCGATCAGATCGGCGATGGCGCCGAGCTGCTCCGCATGGCTGCCAGCGCCTGATTGCTCGTGCGCTTCCGTATCTGCTTCGCCTGTTCAGCCGTCGCCCTGGGTGCAGCGGCCCCTGCGCACGCGGGCGACGACGCCATCTGCCCCGGCAATCCGGCGCTGGCCACGCTGCAAGGCACCTGGGTTCGCAAGGCGTTGCTGGAGCAGCTGAAGCAGAGCCGATCCTGGGCGGCGACCATGGAATGGAATTCCAACAGCACCCAGACCGCGACCGTCTACGTGGCCAAGGACCGTGCCGACTTCAGCCTCAACTGGCATGAGGGCGACACCGGCCGGGTCTGTGTGCGCACCACGCAGGGCCAGCTGTGGGCGCGGGATGCCGGCGCGACGACATGGATCGGCCCCTACACGCGCACCCAGGCGCGCAGCCCGACCCAGGAAGCCGCCGTCTACCTCGGCGCGTATTTCTCGGGCTGCTTCAAGAGCGACCAAGGCGAACGCTGGTGCCTGTCGCCCCGGCAGATCACCATCAACGGCAAGCCCGTTCGCGCCGAGTTGCAGATGGATCTGTCCGAAGGTCCGCTGTACGGCACCGCCTTCGCCACCCAGCTAAGCAAGCTCCCGTTCACGGTGTTCGTGCCCCGGCCCGATGGTTGGGATGTTTTTCAGGACGACTGGGCGAGCAGCCCGGACCGCCAACCCATCGACCCCGCCAAGGATCGCCCCTGGCGGCGGCTCAAGGCCGAATGATTTCCGGTGTGACCATGCCTCTGCCCACCCACGTCAAGATCCTCGACGTCGGCCCGCGCGACGGGCTGCAGAACGAGAAGGAGAACGTCTCCACCGAGCACAAAGCCCAGCTCGTGGCCATGCTGCAGGACGCCGGCCTGGTGGAGATCGAGGTCACCAGCTTCGTCAGCCCCAAGTGGGTGCCGCAGATGGGCGACAACACCGCCGTCATGGCCGCCATCCGGCGCAAGCCGGGGGTGCGCTACTCGGTGCTGGTGCCCAACACCAAGGGGTTGGAACCCGCGCTGGCGACGAAGCCCGACGAGATCCTGGTCTTCACGGCGGCCAGCGAGGCCTTCACGCAGAAGAACATCAACTGCTCCATCGCCGAGAGCCTGGAGCGCTTTGTGCCCGTCATCGAAGGCGCGCACGCGGCCGGCGTGAAAGTGCGTGCGGCGCTGTCCTGCGCGCTGGGCTGCCCCTACGAAGGCGAGATCACGGCCGATCAGGTCGAGCGCGTCGTGAAGCCGCTGCGCGAGCTGGGCGTGGACGCCATCGACATTGCCGACACCATCGGCGTCGGCACGCCGCGCAAGGTGCAGGCCGCCATGGAACGAGCGCTCAAGCACTTCCCGCTGGCCGAGGTGTCGGGCCATTTCCACGACACCTATGGCCAGGCGCTCACCAACATCTACGCGAGCATGGAGCTGGGCCTGCACAGCTTCCATGCCAGCGTGGCGGGCCTGGGCGGCTGCCCCTATGCCAAGGGCGCGACCGGCAATGTGGCGACCGAGGACGTCGTCTTCATGCTGAACGGCCTCGGCATCGAAACCGGCATTGACCTCGACAAGCTGGTCGATGCGGGGGCCCTCATCTCCGAGGTGCTAGGCCGGCCGCCGGTATCGCGCGTGGCTCGGGCCGTGCTGGCCAAGCGCGCGGGCTGAACCAGCGCGGGCCGCGGCCCATGTCATCGTTTACACCGCGCCTGCCGTGTCGGTTGTCACGATCGACTGCTCAAAAAACTTGCACAAGGTCTACCGACCGCGGCTGTAATCCGCCCGTCAGAAATACAAGGACGTTGGGTTGGCCGGGGCGCATCTGGAAAGAAGCGGATGCGGGCCAATCGCGGTAGGCCATGAACTTTCAGCCTCTGAGTCTGCACAAGACCCGCTTTCAGCCGGGCAAACCTACGCCCTACGGCATCTTCGACGCCGCCGGTCGCCTGCTGCTGGCACGCGGGCACCAGTTCGACAGCGTCGAACAGCTGGAGAAGTTGATCGAACGCGAAGCGACGGTCGACCTGCGCGAATTCGATGACCCGGCGCGCAAGATCGCCAATGCGCGGCGTGATCAGCTGCCGGCCTATTGGGAAGACAGCATGGGCGAAGTGGGCCGGCTGCTGCGTGCCAGCCCGACCAGCGACTTCACCGCGTCGCTGGACCACGCCTCACGCCCCTTGATGGCCCTCATCGAGCGCGACCCCGACCTCGCCATCCTGCAGGCCGTGCGCGCCGAAGCCGTCGAAGGCGGCCCGACCGCCTATGCCAGCCGCCATGCGGTGCACACGGCCACCGCGGCCTGCCTGGCGGCCACGCGGCTGGGCTGGTCGACCGATCAGAAGCGCTGCGTGCTGCGCACCGCGCTGACGATGAACATCTCGATGGCCGAGCTGCAGAACAAGCTGGTGACCCAGGTGTCGCCGGTGACGACGCTGCAGCGCGCCGAGATCCAGTCCCACCCCGAGCGCAGCGCCGCCATGCTGGAAATGGCCGGCGTGACGGACAAGGCCTGGCTGGAGGCCGTGCGCCAGCACCATGAGGAACACGATGGCTCGGGCTACCCCCGGCACCTCACCCAGGTCAATGAAGTGGCGCAGCTGGTGCACAGCGCCGACTGCTTCACCGCCAAGCTCAGCCCGCGCCTGAAGCGCCAGCCCATGCTGGCCGACGCGGCGGCGCGGCTGCAGTACCAGGCGGCCAAGGGCGACGCGCTGACCGCGGCCCTCATCAAGGAGTTCGGCCTTTACCCGCCGGGCTGCACCGTGCGCCTGAAGTCGGGCGAGGTGGGCATGGTGATGAAGCGCGGCGACGGCGCCAACACCCCCGTCGTGGCCGTGCTGACCGACCGCCAGGGCAATCTGCGCATGGAGCCCGCCAAGCGCGACACGGCCAAGCCGGAGTTCGGCATCGCGGCCGTCGTGCCGCTGACCGGGCTGAAAGTCCGTGTCGGGCTCGAGAAGCTGATCCAGGCCGTGCCTGACTAAGCCCTGAGCTCCCACAGCACGTTGACGATGCGCCAGCGGCCCTCGACCTGGGCCATGTGCATGTAGTCGATCCAGGCCTCGGCATCGACCCGCACGCTGGCCGTGCGGCCGAAGACGTCGAGGATCTTCACGTCGGCGCGCTTGCCGGTCTCGGGCTTGTGGTTGCGCGTGTACTGCACCAGCGTCATCGCGCTCATGCTCTGCAGCTCGGCGTGGCCGTCGGCCCCGCGCTTGACGATGCGCTTGGCCAGCTCGGGATGCAGGGCGCGCTCCATGCGCGCCGCGTCGCCGGCATACCAGCCTTCGATGTAGTCACGTGCGCAGGCCTCGATGGCGGCGGCTTCGGGTTCGGCGGCAGCGGCCGCCGTGGAAGCGGCGGCCAGCGCCGCGCCGCTCATGAAGATGCGTCTTTGCAAGGCAGGCTCCGTTCGGATGTGAACGGTGCGGTGCATGGCAGCGTGGAGCGCGCCGCGGAAGTGACTTTCGGCTATCCGAGCTTGTCCAACGCGTTCTCGATCCGGCCGCGCTCATGCTCGCCCAGGCCGCGGCCGGCGCGGCGCAGGCGTTCAATGACGGCGGCGTCGACGGGCTTGGCCTGGCCCAGCTTCTCGGCCACCTGCAGCAGCACCTGCAGGCGCTCGAAGCCGCCTTCCATGCTTTCGGCGCTGGCCAGCACGCGCTCCAGGCCCGCCTTGCCGAGCTTGGGACGGTCCAGCAGGCGGTTCAGGGCCTCACGGCGCTCGAAGCCGCCCGAGATGGCTCCGGCGGCACGCGTGTAGGCCTCGACGAGTTCGGTCTCGTCGCCCTGCATGCGGTCGGCGACGGCGCCCAGGGCCTCGCGCTTCTCGAAATCGCCCTGGATGCGCGTCGCCGCCTGCACGGCGGCTGCGAGCACGCCGGGCTGGGGCGTGGCGGACACCTGGTTGTCGATGGCGGTGCGCAGTTCGAAGTCGCCATCGATGTGGCCCAGGGCTTCGGTCCAGGCGGCCAGCACGGCCGGCGTGCCGAGCAGCCTGGGTGCCAGGACGGCCAGGGCCTCGCGGCGCTCGAAGTCGCCGTCGATGCCGGCCACCGCGGCCAGCCAGCTCAGCTGCTGGGCTTCGGCCAGGGGCTGCCGGCGGGCAATGGCGCTCAGGGCCTCGCGGCGCTCGAAGGCCCCCTGCAGGCCGGCGGATACAGTGATGAGGCGGTCCACCGTTGTGGCAGGCAGCGGCGTTGTTTCGAGCTGCAGCGCGGCCTCGATGCGGCGACGGCGCTGGAAGTCCTCCTTGGCGCGCTCGATGTCGGCCACCACGGCGTCGATGCCCCCCTTGGCGAACAGCTTGCGGGCGCGCACGGCCGGGTCGGTCAGGTTCTCGGCCATGCGCTGCACGGCCTGGGCCCACCAGCGGCGACCGGCGTCGTCCAGCGGCATGCTCTCGTTGCCAACGCGGTATTCGCGCTCGATGCGGCCCTCGCCCATGGACTGCAGCACCATCTGGCGCGTCAACCCGCCCTCGCGCTCCTTCACGGTCAGCGTGCCGGTCAGGGTCTGCACCTCGTCCTCGGCGTCATTGAACGTCGCCTTGCCGTCCAGCGTCACCGCGAAGCTGCCGCCGGGATAGCGGCTGTAGATGCGTGTGCCGCGCGTCGAAAAGGACATGCTGTCTCCCAGGCCGCCGAGGTCAAAGCGGTCCAGCAGACTGCGCCCGTCGGTGTGGCTGACGACGACGGCCGGCATCGCGACGATGGCAGCGAGGATCACGGCCACCAGGCCCCAGCGCACGCCGCGGCGCTCGCGAGGCGCGTCGTCGTCGCTCTTCAACAGACGGCGCACGCGGGCGAACAGCGGCGAGCCGGCGCTGGCCGCACCGCAGGCCAGCGCCGGGCCATGGCTGCCGCCCTGGGCCTTCAAGGCCTCGGCACAACGCAACAGGCTTTGCGCCAGGGCCAGGCGCTGGCCCGAAGGCGCGGCCGCGGCGGCGTCGCAGGCCAGTTCGGCCAGCAGATCCAGGCGCTGCAGGGCGATGCGGTTCAGCGCCTGCGGCCACAGCAGCGCCTTGACGGCGGCGGCCAGCAGCCGCCAGGCCGGGTCGCGGCGGCGCAGATGGGCCAGCTCATGGCCGAGCACGGCGCGGGCCTCGTCGTCGGGCAGGTCCAGGCACCAGGCCGGCAGGCAGAGCACGCGCCCCGGCGCCAGCAACGGACTGGCCCAGCCGCTGCGGGCATGGCGCAGTGCCGGCAGGGGCACATCCATGTCGGCCGCGACGCGCGCGGCCAGGCCCTGCCAGCGCGGGTCGGCCAGCTCGGGCAGGCGGCGCACGGCGCGGCGCAGCCAGGCCCATTGCAGGCCCAGGCCGGCCAGCATCAGCAGGGCGCCGGCCAGCCACAGCGCGACGAAGCCGATGGCGACGTCATGCGCCTTGGGCGCCAGCGAGGTCGCGATGGGCAGGGCGCCGAGCTGGGCGCTGGGCGCAGCGACCGGCGGCGCTTCGACGAGAACAGGACTCGGGTCGACCGGCAGGGGCTGCACTTGCTGGGCCAGGACGACGGGGCGCGCGGCGGCGATCGGCGCCGGCGCCAGCAACGGCAGGCTGGCACTGACGAGGCCGCCCAGCAGGGCCAGGCGCCACAGCGTCTCCTGCGTGGACGTGGCCAGGCGCGCCAGCCAACCAGTGCGCTCGAGGGCCCACAGGGTGCCGATCAACAGGCTGCTGTGCAGCAGATAGCTGCACAGCCAGGTCAGCAACACATCGGTCATCGCGTCTCTACCTTGCGTTGTTTCAGCAGCGCCTGCAGTTCGGCCAGCTCCTTGGCGTCGACGCCGCGCGCATCCAGCAGATGGCTGACGAGGGCGCTGGCGCGGCCGGCGAAGAGGCTGTCGACCAGGCTGCCCACCATGGAGCGCTGCACCTCGGCCTCGCTCACCCGCGGCGTGTAGAGCAGCGCCCGCCCTTCACGGCGGCTGCCGATCAGGCCGCGCTTTTCCAGCCGCATCAGCAAGGTCGCCACCGTCGTGTGGGCCAGGTCGCGCTCGCCGCGCAGGGCCTCGGCCACCTCGGCCACGCTGGCCTCGCCGCGCTGCCACAGCACGCGCATCAGGCTGAGCTGCAGTTCGCTCAGCGACACCCCCCCGCCACTGCCGATGTCTTCGTCCATTGCCATCTTCTACAGTTGTCGTACTACAAATGTAGAAGATTTCCTCCCAGGCTGGCAAGTGCCTTTTGGCAGGGTCAGGGTTCGGGATGTCCAGGCGGATTCCTGAGGCGCTGGCTGAACCACCAGAGATGGCCGTCCGGATCGACGCAGCCATAGCTGCGGTCCGTCCAGTACTCGGCGCCATAGTCGTTGTTGGTCAGCTCATAGGTCACGCGGGCACCTGCTGCCACCGCCCGGGCGCAATGGGCGTCGACGTCGTCCACGTAGAGAAAGAGGCTTTGGGTATTGGCGCCGCCAGCCGCCTTGGGCGAGCGCAACGGTGCACCGAAACGCACCTCCCTCTCGGTACTCCCTTCCGCCACCATGATGAGGGCCTCGCCAAAACGCAACTCGCTGTGCTCGACGCAGCCATCGGCAGCGTCGACAACGATCTCGATCTCGAAGCCGAAGGCCTTTTGGTACCAGGCAATGGCCTCGCGTGCGTTTTCGCAATAGACGGCCGACGACAGACGCGGCCAGCCGGGTGGGGTGCTTTTCATCGCGGTCTCCATGGAGCTTGGGTGCGCGTCCATCCTCCCATCACAGTCGCTGCGCCGCCACACCATGAAGCGAATTGCCGCCTGCGCCCTTGCTCTTCTGGCCGCCCGGGGCTGGAGCGCCAACGAGCCGGGCATGCGCGCTGCCACCCTGCCCCGGTCGGCGTCAACGACCAGCACGCCCGGCCGAGCAAGCCAAAGCCTCGATCGATCAGCCCTTCTTCAGCACCTTGGGCACGGCATTCGGCCGCAACCGGTACGCATCCGGCATGCCCGAGCCCAGCAGCGGGCGCAGATAGAGGCGGAAGGCGTCGGTCACGTCGGTGCCGGCGGCGTTGATGAACTCGTCTTCCATCGTGCGCGTCTTGCCGGCCACGGCGGCCAGGGGCAGCAGTTCGTAGTTCACCGAGTAGTAGCCGACGCGCTTGATGGCGACCGAGCCGTCGCGGTCGCCGTGGAAGGCGTATTGCACGGCCTTCTCGCCGACCTCGCGGGCCTCACGCTGGTCCACATCGGACACGCAGCCGAGGAAGCTGCGCTGCAGATAGCCGAAGGTGTCGCCGCGCACGCGCTTGATGCCGAGCTTGGTCTTGATCTCTTCGCAGAGCAGGTCGGCCAGGGCCCCGGTGCCGCTGAGTTGGACGTTGCCATGCGAGTCACGCTCCAGGTCGCCGGCCAGCCTGGACAGCATGGGCGTGCCGGCGGCGTCGTGGATGCCCTCGCTGACCGCGATGACGCAACGACCGTAGCGGTCGTAGGTGGCCTTGACGTCGCGCAGGAACTGCTCGGTGTCGAAGGCGCGCTCCGGCAGGTAGATGAGGTGGGGGCCGTCGTCGTCGAATTTCTTGCCCAGAGCCGCGGCGGCCGTCAGAAATCCGGCATGACGGCCCATGACGACGCCGACATAGACGCCGGGCAGGGACGCGTTGTCGAGGTTGGCGCCGGCAAAGGCCTGGGCGACGAAGCGCGCCGCGGAGGCATAGCCCGGCGTATGGTCGTTACCGACGAGGTCGTTGTCGATGGTCTTGGGAATGTGGATGCAGCGCAGCGGGAAACCCGCCGCCGCGGCCTCCTCGGACACGATGCGCACGACGTCGGAGGAGTCGTTGCCGCCGATGTTGAAGAAGTGGGTGATGCCGTGGGCCTGCAGTACCTTGAAGATCTCGCGGCAATAGGCCGCATCGGGCTTGTCGCGCGTGGAACCCAGCGCTGAGGAAGGCGTGTTGGCCACCAGCTCGAGGTTATGGCTGGTCTCCTGCAGCAGATCGACGAAGTCTTCATTGATGATGCCCCGCACACCGTGGCGGGCGCCGTAGACGGCCGCCACGCCCGCCTGCCGTCGCGCCTCCAGCACGACGCCGACCAGGCTCTGGTTGATGACGGCGGTGGGGCCGCCGCCTTGGGCGACGAGGATCTTCGCGAGGCTCATGAACGCTCCTGGGGGTCGTCAAGGGACGGCGCAGTTTAGGGCGGCCTCGTCCGATGGCAATGGGGGCGGCGCGCGCAGGGCCGCCACCTCGGCGCGATGGCGTTCACCCCAGTCGCGCAGGCTGAGCAGCACGGGCTTGAGGCTCTGGCCGAAGGGCGTCAGGCGGTACTCCACCCGAGGCGGCACTTCGGCGTAGACGGTGCGCTCGACGATGCCGTCGGCCTCAAGCTCGCGCAGTTGCAGGGTCAGCACGCGCTGGGTGACGCCGCCCAGCTCGCGCTGCAGTTCGTTGAAGCGGCGCATGCCATGCAGCAGGTGGAAGAGGATGACGGCCTTCCAGCGGCCGCCGATGACTTCCAGCGTGGTCGACACGGTGCAGGCGCGCCAGGCGGGTGCAGGGTCTTTGCGGCTGTCCAAGGTGTCCTCCGTGATACCGAGGCAGCAGATTGTGCGTACTTCACAGCGGCCCTGCAGCGTGAGAGGCTGCAGGCCTTTGTCGAGGAGTGCCCATGACTTCCCCACCGTCCACCATGCTTGCCGCCCGCTACGAGCGCACCGGCCCGGCCCGCGAAGTCCTGCAGTTGCTGGAGCAGCCCCGCCCCGAGCCGGGGCCCGACGAGGTGCGCGTGCGCGTCCATGCCTCGGGCGTCAATCCGTCGGACGTGAAGAGTCGCCGCGCGCCGCAGATGCGCCATCCGGCCGTGACGCCGCACAGCGATGGCGCCGGCGTCATCGACGCGGTCGGCGAGGGCGTGCCTGACGCCCGCGTGGGTGAGCGGGTGTGGACCTTCAACGCCCAGTGGCGCCGGCCCTTCGGCACGGCCGCCGAATACACCGTGCTGCCGGCCGCCCTCGCCGTGCCCCTGCCCGAGGGCGTGAGCTTCGAGGTCGGCGCCTGTCTGGGCATCCCGGCGCTGACGGCCTGGGAGGCCGTGCACGGCGAGGACGCCAGCGAGGGCGAGACCGTGCTCGTGCAGGGCGGCGCCGGCGCCGTCGGCCACCTGGCCGTGCAACTCGCGGCAGGGGCCGGCAAGCGTGTCATCGCCAGCGTCAGTTCCGCGGACAAGGCGGCCTTGGCCCTGGCCGCCGGCGCCTCGGCCGTCGTCGACTACCGCAGCGAGGATGTGGCCGCGCGCATCGCCGAGCTGACCGGCAGCCGTGGCGTGGATCGCGTCATCGAGGTCAATCTGTCGGCCAATGCGGCGACCTACACGCGCGTGCTGCGACCGGGCGGCCGGGTCACCGTCTATGGATCGGACAACTGGCAGGCGGTGCTGCCGCTGAACGACTATCTGGTGCACGGCCTGGCCCTGCGCTTCTTCATCGTCTACGAGCTGAATGCGCGCCAGCGCGCTGCCGGCATCGCGGGCGTGCATCAAGCCTTGGCGGACGGGCTGGACGTGAAGATCGCGGCGCGCTTCGGTCTGGCGGACATCGTCGCCGCGCACGAGATGGTGGAGGCGGGTCGTCAGGTCGGCAACGTGGTCGTGTTGCCGGCAGGCTGAAGCTTCAACGCTTCATCCAGGCTTCCAGCTGGTCGGCCGGCATGGGCTTGGCGAACAGCCAACCCTGGCCTTCGTGGCAGCCCAGGCCGATGAGGTACTGGCGTTGCTCCTCGGTCTCGATGCCTTCGGCAATGACGGTCAGGCCCAGACCGCGGCCGAGGTTGATGACCATCTGGGCGATGGTGGAGCCGGCGGACGAGGCCTGCGCCTCCTGCACGAAGGCGCGGTCGATCTTGAGGCGGTCCACCTGCAACTGGCGCAGCTGGCTGAGAGACGAGAAGCCGGTGCCGAAGTCGTCGATGGCGACGCTGAAGCCGAGCTGCTTAATGCCGGCCAGCACGCGCAGCACGAGGTCGGCGTCTTCCATGGCCATGGACTCGGTGATCTCGAGCTCGATGTTCTGGCCGTTGACGCCGCAGTCCTGCAGCGCCCGGCCCAGCATGTCGATGAAGCCGGGGTGGCGGAACTGGGCCATGGACACGTTGACGGCCATGCGGAAGTCGGCATGGCCCAGGGCCTGCATCTTCTTCAGCTGGGCGCAGGCGGTGCGCATGACGAATTCGCCGATGGGGATGATGAGGCCGCTCTGCTCGGCCAGCGGAATGAACTGGTCGGGCGGGATGAAGCGGTCTTCGGCGGTCTTCCAGCGCAGCAGGGCTTCGCAGCCGATGACGCGGCCATCATCCAGGCTGACCTGGGGCTGGTAGACGACGAAGAGCCGGCTTTCCTCGAAGCCGGTGCGCAGGCCCTTGAGCAGCTTGAAGCGCTCGCGCGCATCGCTGCCCATGGCGGCAGAGAAGTATTGAGACGAGCCGCGCTGCTGCTGCTTGGCGCGCTTGAGTGCGATCTGGGCGTCCAGCAGCAACTCGGAGCCAACGGCCTTGGACTCGCCCAGGCGGACGAGGCCGGTGGTGGCCGACAGCTGCAGGCGCTCGCCGGCGACGACGAAGGGATCGGCGAAGACGGCGCTGACAGTCTCCGGGCAGACCTTGGCATGCTCGCCGAGCACGCCGAAGGTGTCGGCGCCGACGCGGGCCATGGCCGTGTTCAGGCCCAGCATCTCGCTCATGCGGTGCACGACGGCCTGCAGCACCTGGTCGCCGAAGTGATGGCCGAAGGCGTCGTTGATGTCGGCGAAGTCGTCGATGTCGATGAGCGCCAGCGTGACGCCGGTCGGGTCCTTCAGGTTCTTGTCGAGCAGTTCGACGAAGCGGTTGCGGTTGGGCAGGCGCAGCAGCGGGTCGTTGTAGGCCTGGTCCAGCAGCTGGCTGTAGAGCACGACGTTCTCGAAGCCGACGGCGATGTTGGAGCAGAAGGCCTTCAGCAGCTGCTGGTCGAGGTCGTCGAGCTCACGGCCGACGTCCACCAGCGCGGCCATCGCGCGGCCCTGGCCCATGCCGAAGTACAGGCAGGTGCCGTCGTCGTAGAGATTGCGTTCTTCCCGCAGGCAGCGCTCGAGGCGGTCGCGCACGGCGGCGATCTTGACCTGGGCCAGCGGGCGGTCGATGAGGCCGCTGTACTGGCCGGCCGCGGCCACGATGCGGACTTCGTCGCCCGTTTCGCCACCGACCTGGGCACAGACCAGGCCCTCGGGCAGGATGCCGAGCAGGGCGCAGAGCTGGGTGACGACGCCTTCGGCAAAGCGGGAGAGGCCGCGCATGCGCGACAGCGAGGTGCTGCTGTCGACGATCATCTCCAGGCCGCGGCGGTTGGCCTCCAGCGCGCAGATCTGGCGGTAGGAGCGCACGGCCGCGGTCAGCACCGTGTACAGGCGGGTGCGGGTCAGCTCCGACTTGGTCTTGTAGTCGTTGATGTCATAGGCCTGCACCGTCTCGATCTCGGGCGCATAGCCCGGCTGGCCGGTGCGCAGCACGATGCGCAGCGCGTTCAGGCGCAGCTCGTCACGGATGTGGCGCACCAGCTGCAGGCCGGCGTCCTCGCTCTCCATGACGACGTCCAGCAGCACGACGGCGAGGTCGTCCTCGCTGGCGAGCAGCTGGCGGGCCTGGGCGGCGGAGGAGGCGTGCAGGAAGACGAGGGGCTGGCCTTCGACGGTCAGGCCCTGCATGGCCAGCTCGGTGGCCTTGTGGACGTCGCCGTCGTCGTCGACGATGAGGATGCGCCAGGGCCGGTCGTGCGGGCGGTGCTCTGCGTCCGCGTGCTCGGGTTCATCAAGCAGCTCGAGCAGGTCGTCGTCAACAGCGGGCGAATCTTGCATGGGGGCGAGGGCTCCGGGGCGGGACGCCGCGGCGGCCCTTCTCGTCAAGAGCCGCAAGCGTACGGCATCCTCAGGCCTGCCGTCACGAAAAGCAGGGGCAAAAGTCCTGCGAATCGCCTCAACGTTTTGCGGGTTTGCCCGGACGCGACGGGCTGTTACGACCGCCGCCGGTGACGCGCGGGGGCAGGCCGGTGTGCTGGGTCAAGAGCTGGCCCTTGCGTGGCGTGGCGGCTTTCAGCGGCGCTTTTGCGGCCGGCTGGGTCGGCGTGGAGTTCTTGCGCCGCGCGCTTTCGTAACTGCCGTCGGTGACGGGCTGGTAGCTCGGGATCAGGTGGTGCTTGCCGTTGCCGATCAGGTCGGCACGGCCCATGGCCTTGAGGGCCTCGCGCAGCAGCGGCCAGTTGTTGGCGTCGTGATAGCGCAGGAAGGCCTTGTGCAGGCGGCGGCGGCGCTCGCCGCGCACGATGTCGACCTTCTCGCCACGCGCCTCGTCGCGGCTGATGCCCTTGAGCGGATTCAGGCCCGAGTGGTACATGGCCGTGGCCGTCGCCATGGGGCTGGGATAGAAGGTCTGCACCTGGTCGGCGCGGAAGCCGTTCTTCTTCAGCCAGACGGCGAGATTCATCATGTCCTCGTCGCTGGTGCCGGGGTGGGCGGCGATGAAATAGGGAATCAGGTACTGCTTCTTGCCGGCGGCGGCGCTGGCGGCCTCGAACATCTGCTTGAAGCGGTCATAGCTGCCTATGCCCGGCTTCATCATCTTGGACAGCGGGCCGTTCTCGGTGTGCTCCGGCGCGATCTTCAGATAACCGCCCACATGGTGGGTGACCAGCTCCTTCACATACTCGGGCGACTGCACCGCCAGGTCGTAGCGCAGGCCGGAGCCGATCAGGATCTTCTTGACGCCCGGCAGCGCACGCGCGCGGCGGTACATCTTGATCAGCGGGTCGTGGCTGGTGTTCAGGTTGGGGCAGATGCCGGGATAGACGCAACTGGGCTTGCGGCAGGCGGCCTCGATCTCGGGGCTCTTGCAGCCGATGCGATACATGTTCGCCGTCGGGCCGCCCAGGTCGGAGACGATGCCGGTGAAGCCCTTGACCTTGTCGCGCATCTCCTCGATCTCGCGGATCACGGAGTCTTCCGAGCGGCTCTGGATGATGCGGCCCTCGTGCTCGGTGATGGAGCAGAAGGTGCAGCCGCCGAAGCAGCCGCGCATGATGTTCACGCTGAAGCGGATCATTTCCCAGGCCGGGATCTTGGTCGCTCCGTCATGGCTGCCGGTCTCGTCCGCATAGCTGGGATGCGGGCTGCGCGCGTAGGGCAGGTCGAAGACGTGGTCCATCTCCGGCGTTGTCAGCGGGATGGGCGGCGGGTTGATCCAGAGGTCGCGTTCGCCATGGCGCTGCACCAGGGCGCGGGCGTTGCCAGGGTTGGTTTCCAGGTGCAGCACGCGGTTGGCGTGGGCGTACAGCACCGGATCGCTCTTGACCTTCTCGTAGGCCGGCAGACGCACCACGGTGTGGTCGCGCGGCGGCATGGTGATGCGGCCGGTCTTGTGGATGGTGATGGGCTTGGGCGCGGCCGGCTCGTCGTTGGACGCGCAGGTCGTCTCCTGCTTGATTTCCTGATAAGGGCTGATCAGTTCGTCGATGCGGCCGGGGCGGTCCACCTCAGTGGAATCCAGCTCGAACCAGCCCTCGGCCGTCGGGCCGTTTGTGCGGCGCATGAAGGCGGTGCCGCGCACATCGGTCAGGCTCTCGATGGGCTCGCGGCGCGCCAGGCGATGGGCGATCTCGACGATGGCGCGCTCGGCATTGCCATAGACCAGCAGGTCGGCCTTGCTGTCCACCAGGATGGAGCGGCGCACCTTGTCCTGCCAGTAGTCGTAATGGGCGATGCGGCGCAGCGAGGCCTCGATGCCGCCGATGGCGATGGGCACGTCCTTGAAGGCTTCCTGGCAGCGCTGGGTGTAGACCAGGGTGGCGCGGTCGGGGCGCTTGCCGCCCTCGCCGCCGGGCGTGTAGGCGTCGTCGCTGCGGATTTTTCGATCAGCCGTGTAGCGGTTGATCATGGAATCCATGTTGCCGGCCGCGACGCCGAAGAAGAGGTTGGGCTTGCCCAGGGCCTTGAAGGCGTCGGCGCTGTTCCAGTCCGGCTGGGCAATGATGCCGACGCGGAAACCCTGGGCCTCCAGCGTGCGGCCGATGACGGCCATGCCGAAGCTGGGGTGGTCGACGTAGGCGTCGCCCGTGACGATGATGATGTCGCAGCTGTCCCAGCCGAGCTGCTCCATCTCCGCCCGGCTCATGGGCAGGAAGGGTGCGGGGCCGAAACGCTTGGCCCAGAAGGGGCGGTAAGCGGTCAGGGCCTTCGGGGCGGCAACGGGCAGTGCGGACATAAGAGGTGGATTGTCGACGGCAGGCCCAGAAAGCACAAAGCCCGCGCAGGGCGCGGGCTCGGGGCACAAGGCCGGGGCGTGAATTACAGCGCGCGGATGTTCGCGGCTTGCAGGCCCTTGGGGCCCTGCTTCACTTCGAACTCGACCTGGGCGCCTTCGGCCAGGGTGCGGAAGCCGCCGTTGTTCTTGATTTCGCTGTGATGGGCGAACAGGTCCTTACCGCCGTCGGCGGGGGTGATGAAGCCGAAGCCCTTGCCGTCGTCAAACCACTTGACGATGCCGGATTGCATGGTGCTCATTGAAAGTTCCTTGGTGTCGTTGAATCAAATTCGCCCTCAGCCCGAGCGGCTGCGGCAAAACACAACACACAAGATCAGACGGGACGGCGCCGGCGGCGACAAGCCGACCGAAGCGCGAGATTGTAAGGGCTCAGGCCGCCAGCAGCGACTTAGCGGCTGCCGCCATGCCACGAACACGCGGCGAACCGCCTGCCACAAGGCTCTCTTCGAAGACGGCACAGGCGCAGTCGCGGCAGGCGCCGCAGGCCGTAGCCACGCGCAGGTCGTCCTGCAGAGCCTCGAAATTCGGGCAGCCGGACGATGCCGCGACGGCGATGTCACGGTCGGAGACGCGGTGGCAGACACAAACAATCATGGGCACGAAGTCTAATGCGAATCGGTCTCATTTGCAAAAATAGCGGTTTTGCAGAGGGGCTTTCGCTGGGGATACTGGCGGCAAATTTCACGAATCCGGAGCCCTCCATGAAAGGCGACCCGCAAGTCATCGCCCACCTGAACCAGCAGCTGAAGCTGGAGCTGACCGCCATCAACCAGTACTTCCTGCATGCCCGCATGCTGAAGAACTGGGGCCTGATGAAGATGGCCAAGCACGAGTACGAGGAGTCCATCGAGGAGATGAAGCACGCCGACAAGCTCATCGAGCGCGTGCTGACCCTGGACGGCCTGCCTAATCTGCAGGATCTCGGCAAGCTGCTGATCGGCGAGAACGCCGTCGAGACGATGGAGTGCGACCTGAAGATCGAGCGGGCCTCGCATGTGCACCTGAAGGAGGCCGTGGCCTATTGCGAGCAGGTGCGCGACTACGTCTCCCGTGAGATCTTCGTGCAGATCCTCGACGACACCGAGGAGCACATCGACCATCTGGAAACCCAGCTGGAGCTGGTCAACACGGTTGGCTCACAGAACTATCTGCAGTCCCAAATGGGCGAAGCGAGCTAAGCGAGCTTTTTCGCCTGAACGGCCTGGGCAGCGATGCCGAACAGGCCGGCACCCAGGTGGTGCAGGGTGTGCAGGTCGGCGTTGGCTTCGGTCGGTGCCAGCCAGTGGCCCTTGCTGAAGATGCGCTCGTCGGCCTGGGCCGACACGACCTCGCCGAAGAAGCAGTCATAGGCCGCCTGTGCGTGGGGCTCCTCGATGAGGCGGCATTCCAGATGGGCGACCGAGCCGTGCAGCAGCGGCAGGCCCAGTACCGGGCCCAGGTCAGCCTCAAGGCCGTAGCGCTCGAACTTGTCGGCCTCGGCCCCGCTCTCGCTGCCCAGGGTGTAGACCAGATCGGCCTGGTGCCGCCCCGGCACGGTGAGCAGGAAATGGCCGGAGTCGAGCACCAGCCCACGCGTGAAGGTGCTCTTGTCGATGACCACCACGACCCGCGGCGGCGTGAACTCCACCGGCATGGACCAGGCCGCGGCCATCAGGTTGCGGCGGCCGGCGTGGGCACTGCCCACCAGCACCGTCGGCCCATGGTTGATGAGGCGGCTGGCGTGGCGCAGCTCGACCGCTTGCATCACAGGAAGCGCTCCAGCAGCCGCCTCGAATGCTTGTCCAGCGCCCAGCGGTCGTCCACCTGCAGCTGCACGCCATGGGTGGACGTGATCAGCAGCCGCCCCTCTTCCAGGCGGCGGATGTCTTCCTCGCTCTTGAGCACGAAGTCCACTTCGCCGCGGTCGGTCTCGATGCGCCAGGTGCTGGGCGTGGCAAAGGTGTTCACGGAGATCAGGCGCTTGAGCGTCGGGTGGAACTCGCGTGCCGCCAGTTCGGCCTCCAGCAGTCGGCGCGGGCCCTCGGGCAGGGCCGAGAGGCGCTCCACCCAGGCCAGCTCATGGCCATGGGAGCCGACCAGGGACAGGCCCTCGTCGGGTGCCGAGATGGGGTGGGCGCGCACCGGCGTGACGGCCACGTGGGAGTCGCCGTTCAGGTCGGTCAGCACCAGGCGGCCATGGGCGTCCAGGCGCAGGTCGCGAAAGGGCAATGTCGTCATTCAGGCCTCCACCGTGGTCGCGATCAGGTCAACCTCGACCGACGCGTTCTTGGGCAGTTGCAGCACGCCCACCGAGGTGCGCGTGTGCGCACCGGCCGGGCCCAGCACGCGCCAGATCAGGTCCGAAGCGCCGTCGGCCACCTCGCTTTGCTGGGTGAAGCCTGCCTCGCAATGCACGAAGACTGTCATGCGCAGCACCGCCTGCAGCTTGTTCAGGCTGCCCAGCTCCTGGCGCAGCAGGGCCAGCGCCCGCAGCGCACAGATGGCCGCGGCACGTTTGGCGCGCTCCATGCTGACCTCGGCGCCGACGACGCCGCTGACGGCGATGTGGTCGCCAATGCGCGGGATCTGGCCGCTCAGGTAGAGGGTGCGGCCATCGCGCACCAGCGAGGTGTAGCGACCGCCGATCTGCAGGGGTGCGGCGGGGTCGAAGCCGTGTTCCGCGCTGGCGGCATCCAGTTCGCGGTCGCGGTCATGCAGGGCGGTATCAAGCATCGGCGGTATGGGCGCTGGGATTGGGGGCGACGACCATCAGGCCAGCATCGTCCGCCTCTTCGGCGTCGACGCGCCGGGCCTGGGCTTCCCACAGGCGCCAGTAATGCCCCTGGCGGGCGATCAGTTCGTCGTGCGGCCCGAGTTCGACGATCTCGCCGCGGTCCATCACGACCAGGCGATCGGCCTTGCGCAGCGTGGACAGGCGGTGGGCGATGGCAATGGTGGTGCGGCCCTTCACGAGGTTGTCCAGGGCGCGCTGGATCTCCTTCTCGGTCTCGGTGTCGACGGCCGAGGTGGCCTCGTCGAGGATGAGGATGGCCGGGTCGATCAGCAGGGCGCGGGCGATGGAGATGCGCTGGCGCTCGCCGCCCGACAGGCCCTGGCCGCGTTCGCCGACCAGGCTGTCGTAGCCGTGCGGCAGGCGCAGGATGAACTCGTGGGCATGGGCGGCGCGGGCCGCGTTCACGATCTCGTCGCGGGTCGCGTCCGGCTTGCCGTAGGCGATGTTCTCGGCGATGGTGCCGAAGAACAAAAACGGCTCCTGCAGGACCAGGCCGATGTGGCGGCGGTATTCGGCCACCCTGACGCGGCGCAGGTCCACGCCGTCGACCTTGATGGCGCCCTCGGTCACGTCGTAGAAGCGGCAGATCAGGTTCACCAGCGTGCTCTTGCCCGAACCGCTGTGGCCGACCAGGCCCACCATCTCGCCAGGACGGATGTCCAGGTTCAGCGAGCGGATCACCGAGCGCGAGCCATAGCGGAAGTTGACCCCCTGCAGGGAGATGGCGCCGGTCACCTCGCCGAATTGCTGCGGGTTGACCGGGTCGGGCACGTTGGAGACGTGGTCCAGGATGTCGAAGATGCGCTTGGAGCCGGCCGCGGCCTTCTGCGTCACCGACACGATGCGGCTCATGGAGTCCAGCCGGCCGTAGAAGCGGCCGATATAGGCCAGGAAGGCCGTCAGCGTGCCGACCGTGATGCTCTGGTGGGCAATCAGCCAGATGCCCACGCCCCAGACGACGAGCAGGCCCATCTCGGTCAGCATCGCGACGCTGGGCGTGAACAGGCTCCAGGTCTTGTTCAGCCTGTCGTTGACCTGCAGGTTCTTCACGTTCGCTTCGCGAAAGCGCGTGGCCTCGCGCTGCTCCTGCGCGAAGGCCTTGACGACGCGGATGCCGGGAATGGTGTCGGCCAGCACATTGGTGATCTCGCCCCAGACGCGATCGATCTTCTCGAAGCCGGTGCGCAGCCGGTCGCGCACGAGGTGGATCAGCCAGGCGATGAAGGGCAGCGGCACCAGGGTGGCCAGGGCCAGGCCCGGGTGGATGCCGAACAGGATGATGGCCGTCATGGCCAGCATCAGCACGTCGGTGATGAAGTCCAGCGCATGCAGGCTCAGGAAGACCGAAATGCGGTCCGTCTCCGAGCCGATGCGCGACATCAGGTCACCGGTGCGCTTGTTGCCGAAGTATTCGAGGGACAGCCCCAGCAGATGCTCGAAGGTGGCCGTGCGCAGGTCCGCCGCGATGCGTTCGGACACCAGCGACAGCAGATAGGTCTTGGCCCAACCCAGGCCCCAGGACACCAGGGCGGCGCCGAACAGGCCGCTCAGCAGCAGCGTGACGAGGCCGGGATCGATGGACTGCCCGTTCTGAAAGGGGATCAGCACCTTGTCCATCAAGGGCATGGTCAGATAGGGCGAGACCAGGGTCGCACCGGTAGCGCCCAGCATCAGCACGAAGCCGAGCAAGAGCTGGCCCTGGTAGGGCCGGGCAAAGCGCCACAGGCGCAGCAGCACCCAGGTGCTGGGCGGCTTGCTGGCCTCGCCGAAGTCGAAGCCGGACTCCTCGCCCTCCTCCTCGTCGGCCTTCACGACATGGCCCGAGAGGCGCTGCACCTCGCGGTCGAAGGCGTCGACAAAGCGCGCGGCGGTGAGATTGCAGGCCAGGGTGAAGCGCCAGCGTGCCAAGCGCTGCTGGCTGTCGAACAGCTCCATGAAGACCAGGCCGCCATGGTCGCTGAGCTTGAGCAACTGGCCCGGCGCCAGTGCAAACTCGCTCCAGTTGCCGTCCGAGGGTTCGTAAGCCAGCAGGCGTGAATTCGTCAACGCCACCAGGCCATGCGCGAAGCGGCCCTGGGCGTCCAGGTCAACCTCCTGAATGGCCATGACGTTCTCGCCAGACATAAGTCGGCCTTCAAGGGCGGCCAGTTGAGGATGTGGCGCTGTCACGGGAGGATGGTCTTGCATGTTGTTCTTGGCTCTTACGGGCTGTGGCGATTCTCCCTGATGACTTCGGCGCACAATTCCACGCGCTCGTACCGCGCACAACCCCTCACTCGATAAGCTCCATGAGCCAGAAGAACGATATCCGCCTGCTGCGCATCAACTATCTGCGCGGGCCCAATATGTGGACCTACCGGCCGGTGCTGGAGGTCTGGCTGGACCTCGGCGAGCTGGAAGACCATCCCAGCCACCTGCTGCCCGGCTTCAACGACCGCCTGACGGCCGCCCTGCCCAACCTCATCGAACACCACTGCGGCGTCGGCGAGCGCGGCGGCTTCATCGAGCGGCTGCGCGAAGGCACCTGGTGCGGCCATGTGCTGGAGCACATCGTCATCGAGCTGCTCAACCTGTCCGGCATGCCCACCGGTTTCGGCCAGACCCGCTCCACCTCGCAGCGCGGCGTCTACCGCATGGTCTTCCGGGCCCGGGACGAGCAGGTGGCCCGCGCCGCGCTGGCCGAGGGCCACGCCCTGATCATGGCCGTGATCAACGACAAGGCTGTCGACGTGCCCGCCGCCGTCGCCCGGGTGCGTGAAAAGCTGGACGACTGCTACCTCGGCCCGTCCACGGCGGCCATCGTCGCCGCCGCGACGGACCGCCGCATCCCGCATATCCGCCTGAACGACGGCAACTTGGTGCAGCTCGGCCATGGCGCCCGCCAGCGTCGCATCTGGACGGCCGAGACCGACATGACCAGCGCGATCGCCGAGGGCATCGCCAGCGACAAGGACCTGACCAAGTCCCTGCTCAAGGCCGTCGGCGTGCCGGTGCCCTACGGCCAGGCCGTCAAGACCGCGGAACAAGCCTGGGAGGCGGCGCAGGACATCGGCCTGCCCGTGGTGGTCAAGCCCTCGGACGGCAACCACGGCCGCGGCGTGACGCTGGACCTGAGGCAGCGCGAGGACGTGCTGGCAGCCTTCGAAGTCGCCGCGCGGCATGGCTCCGAGGTGCTGGTCGAGCGCTACATCAGCGGCAACGAACACCGCCTGCTCGTCGTCGGCGGGCAGGTCATCGCGGCGGCGCGCGGCGAGGTCGCCTCGGTCGTCGGCGACGGCGTGCACAACGTGGTGGAGCTGACGGATCGCCAGATCAACTCCGATCCGCGCCGCGGGCTGACCGAGGACCATCCGCTGAACCGGCTCAATGTCCTCGAGGACGGCGTCATCCTGCTCGACCTCCAGCGCCAGGGCCTGAGCCCCGAGTCCGTGCCCGCGGCCGGCCGCCAGGTGCTGATCCAGCGCAACGGCAATGTCGCCATCGACTGCACGCCCGAGGTCCACCCCGAGGTGGCCCATGCCGTGTCCCTGGCCGCCCGCACCGTGGGCCTGGACATCGCCGGCGTCGACCTCGTCACCGAGGACATCGGCAAGCCCCTGAGCGAGACCGGCGGCGCCGTCGTCGAGGTCAATGCCGGCCCGGGGCTGCTGATGCATCTCAAGCCCGCCGGCGGGGCGCCCCAGCCCGTCGGCCAGGCCATCATCGACCACCTCTTCGCCGAGGACGAGTCGGGCCGCATCCCCATCGTCGGCGTGGCCGGATCGCGCGGCGGCCACCAGATCTCGCGCCTGGTTGCCTGGCTGCTGCACCTGAACGGCCGCCACGTCGGCCTGGCCTGCCGCGACGGCCTCTTCCTCGGCACGCGCCGCGTCGAGAAGCGCAACAGCGCTCGCTGGGATGCCGCCCACCGCCTCTTGATGAACCGCGGCGTCAATGCCGTCGTCGTCGAGAACGACCCCGCCTCCATCCTGCGCGACGGGCTGGCTTATGACCGCGCCCTGGTGGGCGTCGTCACCGACATGAACAGCATCGAGGCTCTGGCCGAATTCGACGTGCAGGACAGCGACCAGCTCTACAAGGTGCTGCGCACCCAGGTCGACGTCGTGCTCAGCGACGGCGCCAGCGTGTTGCATGCCGCCCACCCGCGCCTGGTCGACATGGCCGAGCTAAGCGACGGCGAGGTGCTCTTCTACGCCGAAGACGGTGGCCTGGAGGCCATCCAGCACCACCGCGATCGCGGCGGTCGCGCCGTCTTCCTGCGCGGCGGTGCCGCCGTGCTGGCCCAAGGCCCGGCCGAGACGCCCGGCGCCAACATCGACGCCCTGCTGCGCCGCTTCGGCGCGCAGGCGACCGACGCCTCCACGCTGCTGGCCGCCGTCGCCGCCGCCTGGGCCCTGGGCATCTCGCCCGAGCTCATCGCCGCCGGCCTCGACACCTTTGTCCCCGAACTTCACCTAGCCTAGGGTCTGTTGCCGCTATGCCAAGGGGTCGCGTTGTGATCAGAAGGGGCGCAGGTAAGGCGCAAACCGCAGCCGGGCTGGTTGCCCGGCGAGGATTTGCAACGCCGCATGCGTCCCTTCTGATCACAACCCTCCGGGAAGGCCCGCCGCCACGGGCCACTCGTTGTTGCGCCGCTTGCCCGCACATCAGTGCGGGCGGCGCGTCGCGCCTAGATTGGCCCGTGGCGGCAGGCCTTCGCGACCCCTTGGCATAGCGTCAACAGACCCCCAAAGAACATGGACGTTTCCCGCACCCGCGCGCTGCGCGGCCCCAATATGTGGAGCCGCCACACGACCATCGAGGCCGTCGTGCATTGCAGCGAGGCCGAGCGCTCGCTGGAGCGCCTGCCTGGCTTCGAAGCCCGCCTGCGCCAGCTCTTCCCCACCATCGGCGAGCTGCGCGCCGACACCTCCCTGGCCCAGGTGCTGGAGCAGGCGACGCTCGCCCTGCAGGCCCAGGCGGGATGCCCGGTCACCTTCAGCCAGACCCATGTCACGCCCGAGGCCGGCACCTACCAGGTCGTCATCGAGTACAGCGAGGAAGACGTCGGCCGCCTGGCCTTCGAGCATGCGCTCAAGCTCGTGCTGGCGGCGCTGAATGGCGGCGAGTTCGACGCCGATGCCGTGCTGGCCCAGCTGCGCGAGCTGGACGAGGACATCCGCCTCGGTCCCTCCACCGGCTCCATCGTCAACGCCGCCATCGCCCGCGGCATCCCCTACCGCCGCCTGACGCAAGGCAGCCTGGTGCAGTTCGGCTGGGGCGCCAAGCAGCGCCGCATCTGGGCCGCCGAGGTCGACGCGACCAGTGCCGTCAGCGAATCCATCGCCCAGGACAAGGACCTCTGCAAGCGCCTGCTGCAGGCCGCCGGCGTGCCGGTGCCCGTCGGCCGCCCGGTCGAGTCGGTGGACGATGCCTGGGCCGTGGCCCTGGAGATCGGCCTGCCCGTCGTCGTCAAGCCGCAGGATGGCAACCAGGGCAAGGGCGTGACCGTCAACGTGACGACGCGCGAAGGCATTGCAGCCGCCTACAAGGCCGCCGACGAGATCGGCCAGGTCATGGTGGAGAAATTCCTGCCCGGCGGCGACTACCGCCTGCTGGTCATCGGCGACAAGCTCATCGCAGCGGCCCGCCGCGACCCGCCCCATGTCATCGGCGACGGCCAGCACACCGTCAAGGAGCTGGTCGACAAGGTCAATGCCGACCCGCGTCGCGGTGACGGCCATGCCACGTCGCTCACCAAGATCCGCTTCGACGACATCGCCGTCGCCCGCCTCGTGCAGCAGGGCCTGACGCCCGAGTCCGTGCCTGAGAAAGGCCAGCGCGTCATCCTGCGCAACAACGCCAACCTATCCACCGGCGGCACGGCCACCGACGTGACGGACGACGTGCATCCCGAAGTCGCCGCCCGCGCCATCGCGGCGGCCCAGGTCGTCGGCCTGCATGTCTGCGGTGTCGACGTCGTGGCCGAGAGCGTGCTGCGCCCGCTGGAGGAGATCAACGGCGGCATCGTCGAGGTCAACGCCGCCCCCGGCCTGCGCATGCACCTGAGCCCCAGCTATGGCAAGGGCCGCAACGTCGGCGAAGCCATCATCGGCCACCTCTTCGGCAGCAGCCACAAGGCGGGCAGCGTCGCCGAGGACGGCCGCATTCCCGTCGTCGCCGTCACCGGCACTAACGGCAAGACCACCGTCACGCGGCTGATCGCCCACATGTTCGCGAGCTGCGGCCTCAAGGTCGGCATGACCAACACCGACGGCGTCTACGTCGACGGCCGCCAGATCGACAGCGGCGACTGCTCCGGCCCCAAGAGCGCCCGCAATGTGCTGATGCACCCCGACGTGGAAGCCGCCGTGCTCGAGACCGCCCGCGGCGGCATCCTGCGCGAGGGCCTGGGCTTCGACCGCTGCCAGGTCGCCGTTGTCACCAACGTCGGCGCGGGCGACCACCTGGGCATGAACTTCCTGCACACAGCCGAAGACCTGGTGCTGGTCAAGCGCGTCATCGTGCAGAACGTGGCGCCCAACGGCTACGCGGTGCTGAACGCCACCGACCCGCTGACGGCCGGCATGGCCGCCGTCTGCCCCGGCCAGGTCATCTACTTCGCCGCCGACCGCCACCACCCGCTGATGGCCACCCATCGCGCCCAGGGCAAGCGCTGCGTCTACGTGGACGGCGATCAGCTCGTCGCCGCCCAGGGCGTGTGGCGCGAGTGCGTCCCGCTGCGCGACATCCCGATCACGCGCGGTGGCGTCATCGGCTTCCAGGTCGAGAACGCCATGGCTGCCGTCGCCGCCGCCTGGGGCGTCGGCCTGGACTGGGACACCATCCGCCGCGGCGTAGCCAGCTTCGCCAACGACGCCGACAACGCACCGGGCCGCTTCAACGTCATGGACTACCGTGGTGCCACCGTCATCGCCGACTACGGCCACAACGGTGACGCGATGAAGGCCCTGGTGGGCGCCGTCGCCGCCCTGCCGGCCAACAAGCGCTCGGTCGTCATCAGCGGTGCCGGCGACCGCCGCGACGAGGACATCCGCATCCAGACCGAGATCCTGGGCGCCGCCTTCGACGAGGTCATCCTCTACGAAGACGCCTGCCAGCGCGGCCGCCAGGCCGGCGAGGTCGTGGCCCTGCTGCGCGCTGGCCTGGAAGGCGCCTCGCGGACCAAGCACATCGAGGAAATCGTCGGCGAGTTCCTCGCCATCGATCGCGCCCTGGCGCGCCTGCAGCCGGGTGACCTCTGCCTGGTGCTGGTGGACCAGGTGGAAGAGGCGCTGGCCCATCTGGCCAAGCGCATCGGCGAAGCCTGATCAGCGGTACTTGGCGAGGATGCGGCCCAGCTCGCCCTGGGCCACCAGGCCCTGGATGGCCGCGTTCAGCTCGGCCAGCGTGACCGGGCTGCGCGGCGACAGGCCGCACTGGCCCAGCACCTCGGCCACCACCAGCGGCGGGTGCAGGGCCAGCGTGAAGCTGCCCGTACGGCGGCGGTAGTCCAGCAGGCGCCGCCCCGTCAGCGCATGGGGCAAGCGGCCCAGCTCCAGCTTGCGCAGATTGGCCACCGCATCCGGCGCGTCATCGCGGCGGAATTCCTCGCCCAGGACCTGCGCCACCTCGGGGTAGGCATAGCCCAGCACGGTGCCAACGGGCTGGCCGGCCAGGTCCTGGAGCCGCCGCGGCGCCGGCAGCCTGGCGGCCGTCACGACGACGTTCTGGTCGGGGATGAAGGCCCGGCTCCAGCTGAAGGGGCCCGGCAGCCAGGCGGCCTGGTAGTCGCAGACCAGGTCGGCCTCGCCGCTCTCCAGTGCCTGCGCGATGCGTTTGCGCGGCAGGGGCTGCATCTGCACCGGCCGGCCCAGGCGCCGGGCCAGGGCGGCACCCAGGTCGGCATGCAGGCCCTCGAGCACGCGCGCACCCTCGATACGGGCCTCGGGCATGACGGCACTGGTGTCCACCACCATCACCAGCGGCGTCGCGGCGCCTGCCGGCCAGACCAGACAGGCCGCGCAGAGCAGGATCGCCAAGTCGCACCTGAATCGCATGTCGACATCATCCGGGATACGGCCCGCAGCCATCACCGCAACCGCGCAGTCAGCGGTATTTGGCGAGCAGGCGGTTCAACTCGCCCTCGCCCACCAGGCCCTGGATGGCCAGGTTGAGCGCCACCAGCCCAACCGGGCTGCTCGGCGACAGCGCGCACTGCGCCAGCACCTCGGACACGACCAGCGGCGGATGCAAGGGCCGGCGCAAGCGCCCGATGCGCTGCTGGTACTCGAGCACGCGCCGGCCCGTCAGCGCATGCTGGATGCGGCCGAGCTCCAGCTTCTGCAGATTGGCCACCGCATCCGGCGCGTCGTCGCGCTGGAAGCCGGAGCGCAGGGCGTCGGCCATCTCCGGGTAGACATAGCCACGCACCGTGCCGACCGGCTGGCCTGCCAGCGCTGACAACCCGGACGGCATCGGGCCCGAGGCGGCGCCGATCAGCAAGGCCTGGTCGGGGATGAAGGGCTTGCTCCAGGCAAAGGCACCGGGCAGCCAGTCGCTCTGGTAGTCGCACAGCAGATCGCCCTCGCCACGCTGCAGGGCCTCGGCCAGGCGCTTGCGCGGCACCGGCCTGGCGACGAGATCGCGGCCCAGGCGACGGGCCAGGGCTTGCCCGAGGTCCAGATGCAGGCCTTCGGCGACGCGGTCGCCGTCGATGCGGGCCTGGGGCATCAGCGCGCTGGTCTCCACCAGCATCACCAGCGGACGGGCAGTCTCGGCGCGGGCGCACATGGAAGCCAGCAGCGCGAGCGCGCCACCCAGCATCCACAACCGCCCCCTACGACGCCCTGCGCAGAACATGGGGCCGAATCATGCCGCGCCGACCCGTTCCGAGGGCATGGCGGGTGGATGGCGCCGGGCCGGAGCGTGATCGGCGCACGAAAACCGGCCGGCAGGGTGCACCGCTGCCGGGACGCCGTCGCTAGACTGGCCCGTCGTACCGCCCCACGCGCCGCCGCATGAAGTCCCGCCTGTTGTTCGCCGCCCTCGCCCTGGCACTGGCGGCTCCGCTGGCCCAAGCCCAGTCCCAACCTGGCACCGTGCTGCCCGGCGCGGCACCCATCCCGGCCGATGACAGCCTCTACCGCGAACTCGGCGGCAAGGAGGCCATCCAGGCCTTCACCAACGATTTCTACGACCGCATGCTGCAGGACGAGCGCATTGCGCGCTATTTCGACGGCATCAACGTCAAGCATCTGAAGCGGGTGCTGGGCGACTACTTCTGCGTCGTCGCCGGCGGCCCCTGCACCTATGACGGTGTCGGCATGAAGGACGCCCACAGCCATCTCGGCATCGACCGGGCCGCCTTCAACGCCCTGGTCGAGAATCTGCAGCTCGCCATGGACGCCGCCCACGTGCCCTTCGCCACGCAGAACCAGCTGCTGGCCCGCATGGCGTTTTTCCACCGCGACATCATCACGAAGTGAAACTGCCGGCCCATCACCGCGATGGGCAGTTCCAGAACAGCCACGGCGACTTCGAACCCAGGTCCCTGGCGGAGCTGATCCGCTGGAAGTGGAACGCCGCCCGCCGCGGCTGCAAAGGCCCATTCCCACCCAGGCGCCCGACCTCGGCGCCAATCGGCCCCTCGGCGTGCACGGGGGCACTTTCGAGCTGACCGACGAGGACAAGGACGAGTTCCTGACGCTGGCCATCGGCGAGACGCAGCGCATTCCGACGCGGCGCTGACGCCTCGCCGCAAGCTCCGCGACGAACCAGGTCACGTTGTCGGCTAGGCTGGCGGTATGCGCCTTCCCGCCGAACTCACCCGCCGCCTGCCGCCATGGTCGCCGCTGGCCCTGCTCGCCCTCTGGCTCGTCGCCCTGGCCGGCTGGCGTCCCGTCGCCCTGCCCGACGAGGGCCGCTACGGCGGCGTCGCCTTCGAGATGCTGAGCAGCAGCGATCCGTTGACGCCCACCCTCTTCGGCCTGCCCTATTTCCACAAGCCGCCGCTGATGTACTGGCTGGACATGGCGGCCATGCATCTGCTGGGCCCCACGCCGCTGGCCCTGCGCGCCGCGCCCCTGGTGGGTGCCTGGCTGATGGGCCTGGCGCTGTGGATCGAGGCCCGTGCCCGCTTCGGGCTGGACGGCGCCCGGCAGGCCCTGGCCTGGCTGGCCGTGCTGCCGCTGTTCTATCTGGGCGGCCAGTACGCCAACCACGACATGCTGGTGGCGGGCTGGATTTCGCTGGCCGTGGTCGCCGCGCGGCGCGCCCTGGACGGTGAGCAGCACCGCCTGGCCTGGCTGTGCGGCGCCTGGGCGTCCATGGCCCTGGCCCTGCTGTCCAAGGGCCTGATCGGCATCGTGCTGCCCGGCCTCATCGTGCTGCCCGGCCTGCTGTTGAAGCGGCGCTGGGCCGACCTGCGCTTCGCCCTGCACCCGCTGGCCCTGGCCGTGTTCGCCGCGCTGGCCCTGCCCTGGATGCTGGTCATGCAGCAGCGCTACCCGGGCTTCTTCGACTACTTCATCATCGAGCAGCATTTCCACCGCTACACCGAAGCCCGCTTCAACAACGCCCAGCCCTGGTGGTTCTTCCCCGCCGTGCTGGCGCTGGGCACGCTGCCGGCCAGCCTGCGCTCGGTCGGCGCGCTTCGCCGCACGGGCTTCGATCTGTGGTGGGTCGTCGTCGTCGTCGCCTTCTTCTCGCTGCCGCGCTCCAAGCTCGTCGGCTACGTACTGCCCGTCCTGCTGCCGCTGGCCCTGCTGTTTTTCGAGGCCTGGCGCGGCCGGCGCGGCGCGCTGGCGGCCTGGGCCCTCGGCGCGCTGATCTGCGTGATCACCGTGCCGGCCATCGCGCGCTGGGGCAGGCCCGACCATGCCGACGTCGGCACCGCCCTGCGGGAGCGCCTTGCGCCGGGCGATCGGGTGCTGATCGCCGGCGAGCCCTTCTTCGACCTGCGCCTGCAGGCACGGCTGACGACGCCGCCGGCCGTGCTGGCCGATTGGGAAGCCTTGCGCGCCCAGGGCGGTGACAGCTGGCAACGCGAATTGATGGACGCCGCCCGGTTCAATCCCGCACGCGGCGAGCAGGTCCTATGGACCCAGGCGCGGCTGGCCCGCGAGCGCTGTGCGCCCGGCCGGCTCTGGCTGGTCTCCACGCCCGAAGCCGCCATGCCCGACGCCAGGCTAGTGTTCGCGGGCAAGCGCAGCGCCACGCTGTTTGAGCTGCCGCGGCCGGCCAGTTGCCCTTGAAGCAGCTGTCGCGCTATGCCGGCGTGGGCATCGTTGCAACGGCTGCCCACTACGCGCTGATGGCCCTGGCCATCGAAGCCGGGCACTGGCCTGCGTGGCTGGCTTCGGGCGCCGGCGCCCTGCTCGGCGCCCAGGTCGCGTTCTGGGGCAACCGGCACTTCACCTTCGGGCATCGTGGTGCGTGGTGGCCAGCCTGGTGCCGCTTCCATGCAACGGCCGGTGCGGGAGCCCTGCTGGGCATGCTGCTGGTGGACGGCGGCGTGCGTGCCGGCATCCACTACCTGCTCGCGCAGGCTGCAGCGACGGTCCTGGTCATGCTGGCCACTTTCGCGACCAATCGCGTCTGGGCCTTCAGGCGAGGCTGACGCCGAACTCGGCCAGGTCAGCCGTGAAGGCCTCGCTGGCGAGGTAGCTCATCTCGTTGGCGCGCGCGGCAGCGATGGCGTCGCCGGGGTCGGGTTCGCCGAGGGCGGGATGGCAAAACAGCAGGGCGCCATCGGGAACCGTGGCCAGCCAGCCGCGCATCAGGGCGCGGTAGTCGCAGCCCGGGTCGAAGCCGTAGACGCCCACTAGGGCCGGCGCATGAACGATGCGGCGGGCCCGCATCTGTTCTGCCAGCACGCGACCGCCGCAGGCCTCGATGATGCGGCGCTTCAGCGCGAAGCCGGGGCCGAGCACCTGGCCGGTGCTGCGCAGCGGCACGGCCAGGCCAAGCGCTGCCGCCAGCACGATGGGCCGCACGCCGGGCAGGGCATGCACATGCTGGTGGCCGTCGATGAAATCCGGCGACCGGCCGGCCACGGCCACGAAGCGCTGCAATTGCGCCTGGAACTCCTCGGCCAGCGCGGCGGTCGGCAAGCGGCCCAGGAAGGCCCGGATGATCAGCCGGCCGAGGGCCGGGAAGCGCGGCCAAAGTCTGCGCAGCGTGGGGCTGAGGGGCTCGCCCTCGGTCAAATTGAAGTGCAGGCCGACCTGGGTAGCGCAGTCGCGCACGGCGAGCCCGGCATGGGTCCAGCGGGACGGCGTGACCAGGCAGCTGAGCGCCGTGATGCGGCCTTGGTCTGCGAGCGCCAGGATGCCCTGGTCGATCGCCGGTCCCTGGCCGTAGTCGTCCGCACAGATGGCCAGCCGCCGCGGCGTCGTCACGGCGGGTTGCCCGTGTCCAGTGCCACCAGGTAGACGGGGCGCTGCTTGACCTCGTCGAAGATGCGGCCGATGTATTCCCCGATGATGCCGATGGACAGCAGCTGCACCCCGCTGAAGAACATCAGGCCGACAACGACCGTGGGCCAACCGGGCACTGGATTGCCGAAGAGCAGGTGCTCGACGATGATCCAGAGCCCGTAAGCCATGGCACAGACCGCGATGAAGCCGCCCAGAGCGCCCCAGATGCGCAAGGGCAGGTTGCTGAAGGCCGTCACGCCGGTGAAGGCCAGGCGCAGCAGGCGGCCGAACGAGAAGTTGCTTCGGCCGCTGGCGCGCGGCTGCGGCGCATAGGGGAGGAACTCGGTTCGGTAGCCGACCCAGGCATACAGGCCCTTCATGAAGCGGTTGCGCTCGGGCAGGGCGTTGAGGGCATCCACGACACGGCGATCCAGCAGGCGGAAGTCGCCCGCATCCGGCGGGATGTGCAGCTGGGTGAAGGCGTTGACGAGGCCGTAGAAGAGCCGGGTGCCCAGGCGCTTCAGCGGGCCTTCCTCGTTGCGGTCCACGCGCACGGCGCAGGCCATGTCGACGCCGCGCAGCCAGGCTTCGTTCATGGCGGCGATGAGTTCGGGGGCATGCTGGCCGTCGGCATCCATCAGCAGCACGCGATCGGCATCGGCCAGGGCCAGTCCCGCGGTCAGCGCGGCCTCCTTGCCGAAGTTGCGCGACAGCCTGACGTAGCGCAGCGGCAGGCCGGCATCGCGCGCAGCCAGGGCCACGGCCTGGGTGTCGTCGCGGCTGCCGTCGTCCACGACCAGCAGGCGCCATCGCGGCGTCAAGGCTCCCAGCACGGTGCTGAGGCGGGCAAACAGGTCGGGCAGGTTGGCGGCCTCGTTGAACGCGGGCAGCACCACGTCGAGGCTGGCATCGGGCAGTCGGTCGGCAACAGGCATGGCCTCATTATTGTGGCCCCCGCGACCACCTGCTTGCCTCGGACTGACGTGGGGCTTTCCCCGCGCAGGCCTCGTGCCGCAATGATGCTGGCCGCGCGGGGTCTCAGCGCGCCGGCACCGGCGCCTGCCGGAGCTCCTCGCCCGCATGTCGCATGACGACGCGGGCACTGGACAGGGCCAGCACCGCCATCACCGCCGCGACGGCGAGGTCGGGCCAGGCCGTGCCCGTCCAGGCGACGGCACCAGCCGCGGCGACGACGGCGATATTGCCCAGGGCATCGTTGCGGCTGCACAGCCAGACGGCGCGCATGTTCGCGTCGCCCTCGCGCCAGGCATAGAGCATCAAGGCGACGACGACGTTGGCCGCCAGAGCCAGCACGCCCACCACGCCCATGGTGAGCGCCTGGGGTGGCACGCCATGCAGCAGCGACCACAGCGCCTTGGCCAGCACCGCCGCGCCGATCAGGCCCATGACGGCACCCTTGATCCAGGCGACGCGGGCTCGCAGGGTCAGCGTCGAGGCCAGCACCATCAGCGACGCCGCGTAGTTGGCCGCATCGGCGACGAAGTCGGCCGAGTCGGCCCACAGCGCCAGCGAACCGGCCTGCCAGCCCGCCGCCAGTTCGACAATGGCCATGCCGCCATTGAGCAGCAGGGCCACCCACAGCACACGGCGGTAGGCCGGTGAGTTGCCGGGGCTGTGGTGGTGGTGGTGGTGGTGGTGGTGGCCATGATGGCCGTGGTCGTGATTGCAGGCGTGGCTCATGAAAAGGCCTTGTGTAACGTAGGCCCGCATTGCAAACCCTGGAGCCACTCCAGAGTCAAGCGGACAATACGATGATGCGCATCGGTGAACTCGCCCGCCTGACCGCCACCCCGGTCGACACCATCCGCCATTACGAGCGCGAGGGCTTGCTGGCGGCGCCGCCGCGCACCGACGCCGGCTACCGCGTCTACGGCCCGCTGGATGCCGAGCGCCTGCACTTCATACGCCGCTGCCGTTCCCTGGACATGAACCTCGTCGAGGTGCGCGCCCTGCTCGCACTGCGGGGTGGAGGCCATGACGTCGCGGCCCATGCACTGCTGGACGAGCACATCGGCCATGTCAGCGCCCGCATCGCCGCGCTACAGGAACTGGAAAGGGAATTGCTGGCCTTGCGCGCCCGCTGCAAGGGCGACGAGCCGGCCTGTGCCATCCTCGAAGGCCTGGCCGAGCCCGGGGCCGAGCTACCGCCGAAGAGCCATGTCGGCCACAACCACTGACGGCGTCAGCCGACGCGACACACCTTCAGCATATTGGTGCCACCCGGATAGCCCATGGGCTCGCCGCAGGTGATGGCATAGGTGTCGCCGGGCATCAGCACGCCGCGCTCGACCAGGATCTTCTCGGCTGCGGCCAGGGCCTGGTCGCGGTCCTCGAACTTGGGCATCAACAGCGGCAGCACATTGCGGTACAGGGCCATCTTGCGCTGGCTGATGGCCTGGGTGGTCAGGCCGAAAATGGGCACCTGGATGCGATGGCGGCTCATCCACAGCGCGGTGGAGCCGGACTCGGTCAGGGCCAGGATGGCCTTGCAGCCGAGGTGGTAAGCGGTGAACAGCGCGCCCATGGCGATGGACTGGTCGATGCGGCCGAACTGGCGGCCGGCGAAGTCGGTGTCCAAGGTCACGAACTCGGCGCGCTCGGCCTCCAGCGCGATGGCGGCCATCTGCTCGACCGTCTCGACCGGGAACTTGCCCGCGGCCGTCTCGGCCGACAGCATGACGGCGTCGGTGCCGTCCAGCACCGCGTTGGCCACGTCGCTGACCTCGGCGCGCGTCGGCACCGGGTTGACGATCATGGACTCCATCATCTGCGTGGCCGTGATGGAGACCTTGTCCATCTCGCGGGCCATCTTGATCATGCGCTTCTGCAGAGCCGGCACGGCGGCGTTGCCCACTTCCACGGCCAGGTCGCCGCGCGCCACCATGATGCCGTCGCTGGCCTTCAGGATGGCTTCGAGGTGGGGGATGGCCTCGTAGCGCTCGATCTTGGCAATCATGGCCGGCTTGTGGCGATAGGGCTCGCCGGCCACATTGGCCAGCTGGCGGGCCATCTCCATGTCGGTGGCGTTCTTGGGGAAGCTCACCGCCAGGTATTCGCACTGGAAGGACATCGCGGTCTTGATGTCCTCCATGTCCTTGCCGGTCAGCGCCGGTGCCGTCAGGCCGCCGCCCTGCTTGTTGATGCCCTTGTTGTTGGACAGCTCGCCGCCGAGCTTGACGGTGGTGTGCACCTGAGCGCCACGCACATGGTCGACGGTCAGCACCAGCAGGCCGTCGTTGAGCAGCAGGGTGTCGCCGGGCTTCACGTCGCGCGGCAGTTCCTTGTAATCGAGGCTGGCGATGTCCTGGTTGCCGAGCTCGGTGCGGTCGGCGTCGAGGATGAAGGGCGCGCCGGGAATCAGCTCGATCTTGCCGCCCTCGAACTTGCCGACGCGGATCTTCGGACCTTGCAGGTCGGCCATGATGGCCACCGACTTGCCCACACGCGCTGCCGCTTCGCGGACCATGGTGGCCCGGTCGATGTGGTCCTGGGCCTTGCCGTGGGAGAAGTTCAGCCGCACGACATCGACGCCGGCGCGGATCATCTTCTCCAGCACCTCCGGCGTGTTGGAGGCGGGGCCGAGGGTGGCGACGATCTTGGTGGCGCGGGTCATGGCTTGTCTCGAGTTTCTTGGCGGCGCGGAATTATGTTCCGCCACAACCCACAGAAGTTTCGCCGCGTTTCAAGTCAGGGACTTCTGAAGAAAGGCACTCAGCGGGTCGGGCGCATAGCCACCGAAGGGGCCGCGCTCGACATAGCCCAGGCGCCGGTACAAGGCCAGGGCCTCGGGCTGGTGGATGCCGGTTTCCAGCCGCGCCAGCGGGATGCCCAGCCCGGTGAGGTCGGCCTCTAACCGCGCCATCAGCTGCCGGGCCACGCCGCGACCGCGCTCGCTGTCGAGCACGAAAAGCCGCTTGATCTCTCCATAGCCGTCGGCCTCGAAGAGCTTGACGCCGCCGCAGCCGACCAACTGCTCGCCACGCCAGAGGCCGTAGAAGCGACCCTGCGGCGGACGCAGGCCGTCGGCGGGCTCGAAGTGGTTGCTCTCGGCCGGGTAGAGGGCGCTCATATAGGCCTCGGACAGGGCCATCAGGGCCTGCGCATCGGGGTGGCCAGGGTCCAGCGGAGCGAGTCGAAGCAAAGGCTCTGGGGTCATGGTGGTGAGAGTCCAGTTACAAGGCGGGGACCGTCATCGCGAGCAGATAGCGCGCCGATTCGATCCCGGGATTGGTGAAGGCGGTGCGACCCAGGCAGCGGAAGCTGATGGAGTCGCCGGCATCCAGTTCGAAGACCTGGCCCTGCAGCGTCAGGCGCACCCGGCCTTCGAGCAGGCAGAGGTGGTGCTCCAGGCGCGTGACGGTCGGCTCCTCGTAGACCAGCTCGGCGCCGGGCGCCAGGCGGGCCTCGATGACCTCGGTGGCAAAGCCGGCCAGCGGCGGGCAGCGCATCAGGCGCTCGAAGCCGCTTTGCAAGTCATGCCAGCGCGGCTGGTCGGCAGCGCGCAGCAGGCGAACCGGCAAGGCCTCGGCCTCGGTGAGCAGGCGGCTCAGCGCCAGGCCGTAGGCACGCGCCAGGCGCGACAGCAGCGTCGCCGTCGGGCTGGTCTCGGCCCGCTCCAGCCGGGAGAGAGTGGCCCGGCTCACGCCACTCTTGGCGGCCAGTTCGTCCAGCGACCAGCCGGCCTGCATGCGCAACGCGGCCAGGCGCTCGGCCAGCTGGCGCTCGAATCGGCCCTCTTCGATCAAATCAGAGAATTCTTCTCTCATATGGGAATATGCTAGCCGAGATGAAGAATCACCTCGCCACCCCTCTGCTGGCCGCCCTCGCCGTCGTGCTGGTCTGGGGCCTGAACTTCCCGCTGCAGAAGGCCTTGTTCGGTGAGGTCGGGCCGCTGGCCTTCCTGGGGCTGCGCTATCTGCTGATGCCCTTTTGCGCCGTCGCCCTGCTGTGCTGGCGTTTCGGCAGGCGCTGGCCGCGG
>Ga0194137_10000240_pt1 | contig 38822 bp, 36 predicted proteins | sample TARM_MetaG_T3_14_FD_134025 | JGI IMG/M metagenome (GOLD analysis project Ga0194137, IMG submission 134025) | Freshwater microbial communities from Pennsylvania, USA, analyzing microbe dynamics in response to fracking - TARM_MetaG_T3_14 (version 2) | ecosystem: Environmental > Aquatic >... | reverse complement strand
TTTTTTAGTGGAAGAAGTCACGCACCTGACATTTTGCTTTTGCAAAACTCTTAAGATGGGTGATGAATTCCATTTCACTTAGAAAACCTTGCTGTTTTAGTATAATATATATTGTGTTATATTGAAAAATTCTTAAGACTTATAAGTTTAGACTCTACCCTAATCAATAATAAATACAATTCTTTGAAGGCTTTGGTAATGCTAGATTCCTCATTAGTAAGATAGGAAAGATTAGAACAATAAAGAAAGAGGTGAATTTTGTTTTTTATTAGGATATTATTATTAAATATATGGAGGATTATAATGAAAAATAAAAAAGGTTTTACTATTATTGAGTTGTTATTGCTATTATTGCAATTTTAGTTTTACTTGCTGTATTAGGGATTTCCAATTACATTGAGAAAGCTAAAGTAACTCGAATTCAAAATGATGTTAGGGCTGTTGAGAATGTTTCTAATGCTTATAACCTTGAACATGGAGAATATGATATTGATGGCTTTTTATCTCCGATTCAAATTCAAGAAAAAGCAGATGAAGGAAAGTTTTACACAAGAGAAGGTAGAGAAAAAGAAGTAGACAGAGATAAAACATATGAAAAGCTTTCATCTTCGACGAAGGATGGAGTAAACTCAAGTTTACCTGGTGACTTTGTAATAGACGATGATGGAAATGTTGGTTATATTGATGAGAGTTCAGAAAGTGAGCCATTCACAGAAGAAGAGATTGGCAAACTAATTTCTGAAGGGTATGTTCCAATTGCTAATGGACATGAATTACAAAAGATAGATGATAATAATAGTAATAAACAATTGTTTGGAGAAGGTACTAATTTTGAAGGGCAATATGTTGGAAAACTTGATTCTAAATTTATTCAAGTGAAAGATATAGACTTAAGTAGTTTCAGTAATTGGGTTCCCATTGGAGATTCAATTGTTGAATATAGTTTTGCTGGTGTTTACAATGGAGGAAATTATAAAATTGAGAATTTATCTACTAGTAGAGAAGAAGGAAATGGTTTGTTCGGGTATTTAGATATATCTCATTTTAGAAATATGAAGTTAAATAATTTCTCTTTGAATTCAGATTATTCTTCAGGTGCGTTGTCTTATATATCTTCACTTCAAGATGACCCTAATAACTTAGAAAAGATAGTAGTTGAAAATGTTTCTATTAGGAACTTGAAAAGCAGTTCGGAAGACGCAACAGGGGGATTAATAGCACAAGTATATAATAATATAGATGTAAATAACGTGAATATCATTGGTGGAAATTTAGTATCTGAAAGTAATGCTGGAGGTCTTTTTTCAATAATGACTTCAGTTTCCAGTATTGAGAATTCAAGTTTCATGGGTTCTATAAATTCCAAAGGAAGCTTCGGAGGAATAATTGGAGAAGTATATGGGCCAAGAGCAATTAAAAATGTTCATGTTAATGCAAAATTAACATCTTTTGGAGAAACATCTGATAGTATAGGTGGTATAATTGGAATTAGTGGTGGTAATGGAACAATTGAAAATGCAAGTTACTATGGGACAATATTTTCAAGTGGAAATGCAGGAGGAATTATTGGAGAAAACAACAGCTATACAGAGTCAATAATTAATGTTATTAGCAAAGGGAGTTATATTAGTTCAGGCACTGTTAGTTCTGCAGGAGGAATAGTTGGAACAGCTAATGGGCAAATAAAAATAATAGAAAATGCTGAACACTATGGAAATATGAATGGAATTTATAGTGTAGGAGGAATTATTGGAGAAATAAATTCTAGTGGAATTACAATAAGAAATGTTATATCTGAAGGAGATTATAACATCAATAACGAAGATAATTTAGATGGAGTTACAGGAGGAATTGTTGGAAGACAAAATTCAGACAACCTTTCTATTGTTAATTCTAATCACAAAGGAAACTTGAAGAGTAAATTTGCTTCAGGGGGAATTGTTGGGGCGGCTAATGGGAGTTTAACAATAGACAATTCTCATGCTGAAGGGGATTATTCTACTTGGTATTCTGAAGAAGATTCCACTGTTGTTGGAGGACTAATTGGTGAACAGACAAGAGAAACATCAATATCAAATTCAAGTTACAAAGGGAAATTAAAAGATGCTCTAACTATTGGAGGAATTGTTGGGGAAAGTTTTGGGAAGTTGACATTAGAAAACTTGTCTGCTGAAGGTGATATAATTAATAACAATGATTATCCAACAGAAAATTGGGGATTTGAATATTATCAATATGGCTATGGAGGAATATCTGGTAGGCTAGGTCGAAGTGAACTAACAGATTTTAATTTAAACAATGTTGATGTAAAAATGACTATTGACGCATACAGAAACATAGGAAAAGCAATAGGCTCACATAATTTTGAAAACAGAACATTAACTGAAGAAGAGTTCTCCTTTGAGGGAACGATAATAGAGAATGGATTAGATGTAACAGATACTACTCCTGACATTAGATATCAACTAGATTAAGTTCAACTAAGGTTCCTAAAAAAAACTAAAATCAACTAAAATGGAGGTTTATGATGGATGATAAAAAAGAAAGAATAGTAAAGGTTATTTATTCAACAGTATTAACATTTGCAGTTTTGTTGGGGATATATTTAACAGTAGGATTAATGAATTACTCTGGAGAAGAGGATGAAAGAGCAAACTTAGTTGACGAAGTAACAATGAAATATATGGATAGAGTTGAAGAAGAAGGATATATATCTGAGCTTACTAAGTCCTCTATAGAAACAGAACTTTCTGAATTGGATGAAGTTATTATTATGGGGACAGAAGAAAAGGTAAGCTCTAGAGAAGAAGTAAACTTAACAGTACAGGCTAAAGATGGGTGGGAAATTTACCCTTTCAAAAAAAGTTTAGATAAAGAGACAAGTATAACTGGGTTTGCTAAGTAAACTTATGTTTTATTGAAATAGAGACTCAATTAGACAATTTGTTGAACTGAAGAGAGAAGGTGAACTCCTTCTCTCTTTTTCTTGTTTTTATTTATTATTAATTGACATTATGAATTACATAAATAAAGAAACTAGTCATTCAATATCTGATGGTGGAATTGGGCTTACAAGTGAACAAATGAAAACTCAAGATAACTATAAAGACTGGGACTTCATTAATATTTGGGAAATTAATAATGATTATCCAACAATTATATAAAAATAAAGAGATAGAGAGGACATATGGTAAAAATTATGTCCTCTTTTTTATTTTTCTATTCTGTATAAACAAAACTAAATCTAGAAAAATTGATATTTTAAAAAGTGTACTGTATATTATATAGACACATATTAATATTATCACAGGAGGGATGTCTCATGGAAAGAAACAAAGGATTTACATTAATTGAATTGTTAGTGACTATAGCAGTAATTGCTGTTTTGGTTTTATTGGCAGCACCAAAATTATTAGGTTACACTGACAAAGCAAAGGTGACTGAATTGACTGTCAATACAAGAGAAATTGAAACTGCAGTTGAACGTTATTATTTAGATAATGATGATTGGCCAAGGTTAACTGATGAGCCATATACCAAAGAAGAAGTAAATGCCTTTTCTGAAAAAATTTACAATATTACAGGAGAAGAAGTAAGCTTAGATGAAGATGGCAATTACTATGACATTGATTTTGATAAACTTAAACCTTATATTGATGTTCCAGGAGAAAAAGCCAACTATATTTTACAAAACCCTGTAGGGAAAGTGTTTTATATGAAAAATTTAAATGAGACTGGCAAATCAAGAGTTAATTACTCTAATGTTGAAGAAGAAAATGATAATCCTATTCCAATAAATGAACCACCTATTGACTTTGCTTACACAGGTCAAGCACAAACATTCCAAGCACCAGCAACAGGCACATATGAGCTTGAAGTTTGGGGTGCTCAAGGGGGACATGGTAGTTGGTATAGTAACTTAAGTGTCAATCCACTAGGTGGTAATGGAGGATATTCTAAGATAAAACTGACAATAAATAAAGGGGACATGCTCTACATTTATGTAGGTGGTAAAGGACAAAACAGCCCAGGGTATAGGCAAAATCCAACATCAACATATAATCCTGGGTCCTCTTCTAGCACATCTGGTGGTTGGAATGGTGGTGGCTATACTAAACTACATGCTGGTGGTGGCGGCGGTGGTGCTACCCACATTGCAAAGCGTCCAGGGTTACTGAACTCACTATCATCATACAAAAGTGATGTTCTAGTAGTTGCTGGTGGTGGTGGCGGTGGTGGTAACGTATCTGTTGGTGGAGCCGGAGGAGGATTGATAGGTCAAACACCTCCTATAAATAAACAATTCTATAACAGACAACCTGGTGGTGGGGGAACTCAAAATTCAGGAGGAATTCCTTATAATAGTTACAATGTTGGAACATTTGGGAAGGGTGCTAACGCGACAAGTGATAACCTTAATGGTGGCGGTGGTGGTGGCTGGTATGGAGGAAGTGAAGGTCACAACAGTACCGGTGGCGGTGGTGGTTCTTCATACATTGATGGACTAATTGATGGAGAAACATTATCTGGAAACCAATCAATGCCAAATCCTAATGGTGGAACCATGACAGGAAACTCTGGACATGGGTTCGCTCGCATTACTAGAGTTGACTAATAAAGTTTCATAATGATTAAGAGGACTGAGTAATATTGGTCCTCTTTTTGTTTGCATTGCTAACTCGAGTTAGCAAAAATGATGATTATCTAAATGATATTTTAATAATGTTGCATTTGATATAGGAGATGATTAAATGATGAAGACTCACCCACCTGCCATTTTGCTTAAGTAAAATGGTAGGTCACGTCTCCTTCCACTAAAAGGGATAAAAAAGTTGATATTGAATAAAGTGTACTATATATTATATAGATACATATTACTATCATAGGAGGGATGTTTTGTGAAGAGAAACAAAGGATTTACATTAGTTGAACTATTAATCACTATTGCTGTGATTGCGGTATTAGTCTTGCTTGCAGCTCCAAGACTATTAGGCTACACAGACAAAGCAAAGGTGGCTGAATTGACTGTCAATACAAGAGAGATTGAAACTGCAGCTGAAAGATATTATATGGACCATGATGATTGGCCAAGGCTAACTGATGAGCCATATACAAAAGAGGAAGTCAATTCTTTTTCAGAAAAGATATACAATATTACAGGAGAAGAAGTTAACTTAGATTCAGATGGCAATTACTATGACATTGATTTTGATAAACTTAAACCTTATATTGATGTTCCAGGTGAAAAAGCTAACTATATTTTACAAAATCCTGTAGGGAAAGTATATGCCTTGTATAAGCCTACTGAAGATGCTATTAAACGTTTAGACAAGGAAGAACCATTATATGAATTTGATTCGTTCACATTTACAAATGCTGGGGCAACTGGTAGATTTGGTCCCACTCAAGCTCAACTTAATAATGCTTACAGAAATACTGAATTAGAGGGTTATGTAATATCTCAAAATGGAATCCAAGTGTGGACTGTACCTAAATCTGGTGTTTATAAAATTGAAGTTTTAGGGGCACAAGGTGGTGGTGAAAGGGGTGGCCTAGGTGCCAAAATGCAAGGGCATTTTAACTTGAGTGCAGGGGAAAGTATTAACATTATAGTCGGGCAGCGCGGTGGGTTAACCTCTCAAGGTGATAATTTTAGTGCTGGCGGTGGAGGAGGATCGTTTGTCTTTAAAAATTCAAGCAACACAAATCCTTTAATTGTTGCTGGCGGTGGAGGAGGACAAGCTCAAAACTCAACTGGTGGAAGTGGTAATTCAGAGACATATGGAACAAACGCAATTGGAGGCAGTGGTAGTGCGCCATATGGAGTAGATGGGCAAGGTGGTAAAGGTGGTTTAAATTTATACGAATATTCTACTGGTGGTGGTGGAGCGGGCTGGTTAACTGATGGACAAGATGGCCTAACAATCAGAAATCCAAAAGGGGGTGGAGGAAAATCTCCTGCAAATGGAGCATTAGGTGGATTCAGTAGCCACCCAAACAATTATTCTGGATTTTATGGTGGGTTTGGTGGTGGTGGTTCAAACTCTGATAATACTGGTGCTGGTGGCGGAGGTGGTGGCTACTCAGGCGGAGGTGGTGGAAATAATTACAGAGGAGGCAGTGTCTGGGGTGCTGGTGGCGGAGGTGGTTCATACAACTCCGGAACAAATCAAAACAATTCAGTCGGGAATACAGGCCATGGAAAAGTAGTAATCACTTATATAGGGAAGTAATAAAGAAAGATACTAACAATAAGAGTATAATAATCAAAGGGAGGCTAACTAAGCTTTCCTTTGTTTTCATTATAAGACTGATATTAAGTATTAAGTCATAATATAATAGGAGGAAAATATGTATATAAACAAACGTTATCATAATAATTTTTATTACGCATTGGTGTGGAGTAAGGATCTCACTTCCGAGATAGAAGTGATAGGAGAAAAGATAACAAGGAACACTGTTTTACCAAAGGATTCTAGAATGCTTTACACAACTAATGGGAAAGATTTATCAAAAATAGTGAAAGTGAAGACATGGAAAGAGATTACTTACGACCCATTAACAACAAAACAAAGTGTGAAGTTTTGGGATGAAACAGAAGAATATACATTAAAAAGAGATGTTTGTATTTTAGTATGGGAAGGCTCAGAAATATTAAGTTTACCTAGCAAGCAATATAAAATTGTTTCTCCAGAGTTATTTGAAGAAATTATTGAATTAAAATATGAAGAACTAGAAGACAAAAGTGAGCTTGAAACCAATATAGAAATGAATATGATAAAAAAATCTATTTTAAATCTTGAGAGAAAAGCTTTAAAAATAGCAGAAAGCATCAATGATAAAGAAGTATATTTTGAAAATGAATTAAGTAAGACTTTTATAGACAAAGGGCGAATTTGCGTTCAAATATTGAATTAGAAATAGATTGACAGTAAATTACCTATATCTTAATGAAAGTAAACCTTGTTATCTTGGTTTACTTTTTTTCTTGAAAATCACAGAGAGATAATATATATTGGTGTCTATAGGTATAATAATATACAAGGAGGAAAACTATGAGAATAGGATTTATTAGTGATTTACACATAACATACAATACAAGTTTTTTAGAAGAAGGGATAGACTGTGTACTTGAGGCTGCTAAATCAGCAAAGATAGATAAACTTTTTATTGCAGGAGACACAAGTGATGACTATTTAGAAACTGGAGCTTTTGTTGAGAGATTAGTTGACGAAGGATTAGACACATATTTTATATTTGGAAATCATGAATATTGGTCTTTATTATATGAAGAAGCTTTGAAGTTAAATAACAAAAGATACATTCATGGAAAGTCTGTTAATGTAGGAGATGAACATGTTGTAGTGGGGATTGATGGTTTTTTTGATTATTCTTTTACCACACTAGTTGACAACGAGTCAACTAGAGACCTCCCAAAAGAAAGACATGTTATTGATAAAATTGGAAAAGCTAATTTTGATTTAAAAAGAAACAAGATTAAGAGCAAAAAGTATAGAGAAGTGTTTGAAGATATGGAAGTTAAGTTAACAAGAGAACTCAAGAAAGCTAATAAAGAAGGCAAAAAGATTATATTGATGCTTCATTATGTTCCTTCTGAAGAGTTTCTTTTGTATAAAAAGAATATTATATGGGATTCCATTAATGCATTTATGGGGAGCAAAAGGTATCAAGAGCTTGCTGAAGAATATGGAGTAAGCAAAGTTGTCTTTGGGCATACTCATTTTTCTCATAATAAAACAATTAATAATGTAGATTATCATTGTAATCCTGTGGGTTATAAAGAGAAAGAATTTGACATTAGTTTTAGAGAAAGAGTGAAAGAATCATTGAAAGTGTTTGAAGTTTGAAAAGAAAAGGAGAGAAATTATGAAGAAATTTAATATTGTAATTTTAATTATTATCTTATTAACCGGGCTGATTGTTATAGGTTCTCTTTTAATGTCTGGAGAATTAAAGAATCAATTGGGGTTTAATGATAATCAAGAGGTAGACTTAAAATTTAAAGAGAGTTATTCTGAAGATGATATAGCAAGACTTGTTAACCAGGGTTATCAAGAAGTAGCAAGTGCAAAAGACTTAGATGAAGTTAGAAATGACTTAGGTGGAAAGTACATTCAAACAAAGAATATTGATTTATCTTCTATTGAAAACTTTGAGCCAATCGGCAATGAAAAGGATAAGTTCACAGGAACATATGTTGGAGGGAACTCTAAGATTACTGGGTTAACTATTAGCAAGCCGGAAAGCGACCATGTAGGGTTCTTTGGATATACAAGTGAAGCAAAAATTGAGAATGTGACTATTGATGAGTCTAATATTGAAGGAAACCATTATACAGGTATTCTTGTTGGGTATACCGAAGATTCAGATGTAAAGAATTCTCATGTAAAAGGAGAAGTGAAAGGAGGAAGTCCAACTGGAGGGCTTGTTGGGTACACAAAGAATTCATTAATTGTTAGTTCTGATTCTGAAGTTATTCTGTATGGAAAAGTTTTCACAGGTGGTCTCATTGGACAACTTCAGGATTCTCAAGTTTTTTACTCAAGTTCTAATGGAGAAATAAAAGGTGAAGTAAATCAAACTGGTGGACTGGTTGGAAGAAGCATTAATTCGGCTATAAGAAAATCTTATTCTTTAGGGAATGTTTTAGGTGAAGGTGATTACACAGGAGGATTAGTTGGATATCAATATAGTTCTTATGTTTCTGATTCTTATTCACATACTAATGTTAAAGGGAATGATTACGTAGGAGGGCTGGTAGGAAACAAAGATGACTCAGCTGTCTACAATTCTTACTCTATAGGAAATGTTTATGGAGAAGGAGAACGAGTTGGTGGACTTATTGGATATTCTAATCAAGGTGAAATTGGTAGTTCTTATTATGGAATAGAATTAACAGGGCAAGAGTCTTCAGCTGAAGGACTTGGGTTGACAAGAGAACAAATGAAGAAACAAAGTAATTATACAGGGTGGAATTTTGGAAATGAAAAATATGATTGGACAATGGAAAAAGGAGAATATCCTGTTTTAGTTATCAAGGATAGATGAAATTTTTTATTTAGAGGATTTCCGCTCTTAACCTAAAATGAACTTCTCATGTACATTCATACCTAAAGACACTTTTTGTCCTATTTTGCGTGTTTTATTAAAAAGAGCGGCCGCTAGAGTTGTTCTGGGAGTTGAACTCTAGCGGCCGCTTTTAGAGTGCCGTTCTTAGCTGAAGAAACTATAACTTTTCTTTTTTTATTTCAAGCCTTTTGATATTACATTAAGATTATATAAAAAAAGGAGGGGAAGATAATGAAACAAAAGAGAAATAAAGGTTTTACATTAATTGAACTTTTAGTCACTATTGCTGTGATTGCTGTATTAGTCTTGCTTGCAGCTCCAAGACTACTTGGCTATACTGATAAAGCAAAAGTGTCTGAACTAACTACTAACACACGAGCAATCCAAGATGCTTCAGAAAGGTACTACTTTGCCCATGATGAAACTGAATGGCCACGGCTCACTGATACACCATACACTGATGATGAAGTGAAGGCTTTTTCTGAAAAGATTTATGACATAACAGGAGAAGTAGTTGACTTAGACGAAGATGGTAATTACTATGACATAGACTTTGATGAACTTAAACCATATATTGATGTTCCAGGTGAGAAAGCTAACTATATTTTACAGAATCCTGTAGGTAAAGTATATTCATTGTATAAGCCTACACCGGAAGCTATGGAAAGATTACCTGAGTCTACTGTTGGAACTGAACAAGTTTCTAATGGGTATACTCAAGAACAGATTGATGATTTAGTTGACCAAGGGTATAAAACTGTATCTACTGCTGAAGACTTGAATAATGTTAGGAACAATTTATCAGGTAAATATATTCAAACAAAGGATATTGATATGAGTTCTTTTCAAACCTTTAAACCTATTGGAGATAATTTTTATAATCGTGGAACTTATAGAAGATTTAAGGGAACATATGATGGAGGAAACTATAAGATTACTGGGCTAACTATTACGGAACGTGGAAAAAACTACGTTGGGCTATTTGGAATTACAAATATGTCAAACATTAAAAACGTGGGGCTTATTGACATAAAGGTAACTGGAGGGAACTATGTAGGAGGACTTGTGGGATATAACTACTATGGTTCAACGATAAAAAATTCATATGTGGTAGGGTCTGTCAATGGAGGAAGTGAAGTGGGAGGACTAGTTGGCTATAATTACTATGCATCAACCATCAGCAATTCCTATGCAACAGGAAGTGTGAATGGTCGTGGAAATATAGGAGGACTTGTTGGTTATAATGATAGCTCTTCTAATATAAAAAACTCCTATGCAACAGCGTCGGTAACAGGGTCAGGGTTTTATATAGGAGGTCTTGTGGGTGATAATTATAAGTCAACTATCACAAACTCCTATTATGATAAAGAGTTGAGTGGTGCTGGGGGCCCAAATGGGATTGGGTTGACAACTAATCAGATGAAGCTCAAAGAAAGTTACAATGAATGGAATTTTGATACAATTTGGACAATAGAAAGAGATAATTATCCAACATTAATAGACAATCCCGAAAATTAAATTTCAAGATTAATTAAAATAGAATTCATCACTTACATGCCTTGTCTAGATAAAATGCTTGAGGTGGGAGTCTTCTACTTAATGTGATAAAATTAAAAGATACACTAGTTCAATTGTAGTGTGTCTTTTTGTTTTGCTATATAATCTAAGTGATATTAATAACCAAATGGAATTTCAAAACAACAGAGGAGGGTCTGCAGAATGGGATCTAGTAGTAAGGTAATAATAACAATGGGATTAATCTTAGTAATAGGGTTTGCATTAGCAAGCTCAGTTGACAATGGGAGCAACATAGGAAATGCAATAAAGAATAATAAGATATATCAATCAGTAGAGAATGAAGTAAGCAAAGTTTTCAAAGCTAGCAATGAAGACTTTATAGATGTTGGTTTTTGATAATAATGTTGACTTTTTATAATGAATATGTTATAATAAGATTATAATATACAATAATAAGGAGTGAGACAAATGAAAACTATGTCTACTAAAAAAAGGAAAGAATTGTTTTTAACAATTATTGCTGTTCAATTTATTTTGATTATGGGATTATTAGTTGAAAACATTTCTTTGAAAGAAGAGATTAAAGATTTAGAAGAAAAGCAAGAAGAGTTTGCTGATGTTATTGTGAATGAACCTGTTATAGACTATGACAAAATTGAACAAATTGTTTCTGAAAACAAAGAGAACATTGACTACAATCAAATAGAGGATATTGTTTTTGAAACAAAGATAAAGGAAGAGAACACATTAGGGTACCAAGTACGCGAAGCTACTAATTATGCAGGAGAAAAACTTTCATCTTTTGCAAATTTCATCAAAGAAGAGGTTGAAGAGTATTCTGAGAAGACTAAAGAAGACTAGAAACATATAGGCCTTACAATTTAATAATGTTTAATTACAAAAAAGAAGACAAGTAAACTCAAACTTGTCTTCTTTCTACTTCATTTACTAAGTATATATTCCAATTTGATTCTTTGTAAATGTCAAGATCTGATAATGACTTCATGAACTTCATAGCTTCCTCTTCTTTCATCTTATAAAGTCTTAATGAAAGTTCAATAGTTTGCTTTCTTTCTTCGTTGAGGATTCTTCTCTTTTCTAATTCTTCTAAAAATAGTTTATCACACTTTTTGTGTGTTTGATATAGCTTATAGAAGATATTCTTTTTCTCGTCTTTAAAATAAACTTCAGACAACTTCTTCAAATTATTATAAGTCTTATTATTCAAATATTCTTTTGTTGACTCTATTAGTACATATAGTTTTTGTTCTTCTTTAGAAGAGACTCGATTTTTCTTTTTAATTTCGTATGGGTTAGTTGTAGCACAATATTCAATTTCTATTCCTTTGTTAGTTGTAGAGAAGTTAACTTTGTATTTTTTGCTGACAAAAGAAATCCAATAAAAAGTTCTTTTAATTTCAGCATTTCTGAAGAAATCATTTGTAAGAGTGTTTCTCATTAATTCTATTGCAACATCTTTTCTTTCTGATTCGTTTTCATACAATGAAATAATTAGAGACAACAAGTAAGCTGGGTTATCGTTGTAAACTACTTCTTCTATCTTTTGATTGTAATAATCAATTTTGTCTTCTTTATCTTGGATTATTTTCTTTGTTATTATTTCTTTGAGTTTGTCCATAGTATCCACTCCTTTTTACTTATGAAATATAATATCAAGAGAAATCAAAAAGAACACTATGTAGTATATAATAGTGTTCTTTTTCTTGTTATTCTTTATACTTGATAAGCCAGTCAGGATTAATTGATTTGAAGCTTACTCGCTCGCCCATGTCATTAATTTCTTCGTAAGACCTAATGACAATTCCTTCTCTTTTTACTTTGTTATTCAATTTACTTACACCTTTAGATAGCTCAACAAGATAATCAATATCATCAGTCAAAGTAAAATCTAAATCAATGAATGGAACTGTTTTTAACTCAAGTTTCTCAGCAAACTCAATAAAATCTTCATACCCTAAATAAGAGTAATTATCAATATCAAAAATATTGAATAAATATAAATCTCTTTCATTTTTTTCTAATTTATACTTATTACTTTGAATTCCTTCTCCAATAATTTCACCTTGGATAGCAATATTTTTCCCTAGTGAGCGAAGTTTACTTTCAATATTGTATCTTTTAGCAATTTGCCAAAAAGTATTATCTTCATCCTCATGTAATTCTAGGTTTTTTGAGCAAACTCCGAATTCTCCATTGTTAATGTAAAAAGTAGAAGATGTTCCATCTAATTTTTCACTATAAACACATTTAGTCCCTTTGAACTTGGTTAATCTTTCTTGAAGATTTTGAATTCTTGTTTCATCAGTTTTTTGAATAAAAGAAGGGAAAGGACCTTTCATTTTTCCACTAAGACAAGCAGGAATAGGAGGTTCATATTTAGTTACACCAATAATTTCCGTTACATCATCTCCAATTTTATAATTACCTTTTGGTAGTATAGACAAAGGGAAACATATTCCTTGTGAAACTTGCCCTCTCAGTTTGACAGTTCTAATTCTAAATTTGCTATTTCTTAAAAACTCAAATTCTTCTTTTTCTGGAAATAGAGAATCAATTTCAGCATAGACAACTTTGTCTCCTTTTTTGAATTCTCCTTTTTTAGTTACAACAGACCACCCTAACACTTTTACAACTTCAATAGCATCTGCATTTTCTATTGGATTCACTTCTTTTACTTCTTGGATAGAAACTAGTTTTCTCATTCTTTCATCTCCTTTATTATCAATATAATATATCATTATTATAACATATATTTTTTAGATTGTCAACCTATTTTTTACTTATCACCATGAATATTTACCACCATATAATCCAATGTTTGCTTGTGAGCCATCTTTGTTTTCTCCAGTTCCCTTGTTTTCCCACTCATGTGAAATTATATTGTAATCACCAGAAAAAATCACATTAGATAAAGATGTTTCTTTAGATAGTATATTATGTCCACCATATCCGTATTCATCATTAGGAGAATCAATTTTATCAACATTTGTCACACTGTTAATGATTTTTATATTAGGAGATTGTTTGTCATTCCAAACAGAGACAATAGGCATATCTATGGAAGCTGAGTTAATAATCTTGTAGTTGTTATAATCATGTTCAACACCTGAACTAGCATCAGCAACAAGATAAGTGCTGTGTCTTGTATTCTTGAGTAGTCTATTATAAGGATCTCTAAATAGAATATTATGAAATTCTAAATCATATATTATTTCATTATAATGATTACTAGAAATTAGTGCCCTACCACTCATTTCATCTCTTTGAAGAATTTTACTAGGCTGTATTGTCAATCTAAATATTTTGTTTTTTACATTTTCACTTATCAGTTGAATTTCATTGATTTCTAATATTGTATCAATTCCTTCACCTATAATGTCTACATCATATTCATTGTATATATCTAAGAATGAGTCAATAGTGTAAGTCCCCTCATTGAGACTTATAAGATCTCCTTGTTTTGAGTTTGATAAAGCTTCTTTGATTGACTTATATGGACTTTCTTTTGTTCCCTGGCCTTCTTCAATAGTGTTAGAATCAACATAAAGAACTCTTTCATATTGACTTTCTATAGATGATTCTTGTGGTTTGTCTCCACTTTTTTCAACATAATAGACCTTAGATTTACTGTTAGAAATGAACATCCCTTTTAGGCTTGAGTTGATAGATTTAGAGATATCCCCCGTGTAAACTTCATTTGAGGTCTTTAGAAGATAGAATGGTCCTATATATACATCGTTTTCATCATATAAAGCTTCGGAGTAATCAAGTTTTTCTCCTTTTGAATTGTAGTAGACAAGGTTTTCATCATTTAGTTCAGATTCAATAATTTCTTCAAGACTATTTTCTTCCCTATCAACAAAGTAATTAGAGACTTGTTGTTCGGCAATCTTAATGTCATATTTTATCCGGGTTGTTTTTGCTTCCTCAAGATAACTTAGTGTTCTTGGTGAAGCTAGTAGAACTAAGATAGCTATGACTCCTATTGTTGTGATTAATTCAATTAATGTAAATCCTTTTTTTATCATGTCTCCCTCCTCTTCCTTCTTTTTTATAATAATATCATTATAATCATTTGCTTTTTCAATCTTTTTGTGTTATAATATATATATAAATAATGAAGGAGAGATAATATGGGAACAGAAATTTTCACTGGTGAAAATGAATTATTAAAAAGAAGATTAGAACTTGTGGGTTATCTGATAAGAAAAGTTAGCAGAGAAGCAAAAGAAGTAAAATTTTATGAAAAACAAAAAGATTTTGATTACATTAAAGTATATAACTCTTTATCAAATTGCAAAATTGATACTGATTTACTTGTTGATTATCTTTTAGAAAAAAGTATAATTATTGATGACATTGAAAACTTAAATAATCAAGAAAAAAAAGCATTAACCTTGTTATGCTGGAGTATTAGAAAAAAGAAAACAGGAAATATTGTTGGATACTTATCTTCACCATATAGCTCTTCTTACTCAAAAACAAAAAATCATTCTAAAAAAGAACTGAAGGGGAAATTTGAAGATATTATCTATATTCTTTTCACGCTTGGAAATGTTGGATGGGAAAGAAATAGTTCTGTTGCAGTAAATGACGAATCTACAGCCTTGAATTTTGTTATGGATAAAAAGTCTTTTGAATTAGCAAAGGAAGTAATCCAAACAAGTTCAAAAAATAAAGAAAGCTCTGACTTTCCTATTTCAGGGTTAATTTCATCAATTCAAGCATTGAGATATAAAGGTCTAAGTGAAGACCAGATACTTTATATTTCAAAACAAAATAGATTAGATGAAATTGTTTACAATCATTATCAGTCAAGAAAAAGGAAAACTTTTGGATCTAAAGAAGTTCTACAAATAATGATGAAAGACATTCAAAAAGAAACTGGAAAAACAACAAAAAAAGAAGTTCATGAAATACTCAAACAAAAACTCAATTGGGATATGTAATTAAGTTAAAAAAGAAGAGCAAATTTGCTCTTCTTTTTTGTTTGCCTTTGAAAACAATTTGACTTTTAGCAAACTTTCACTGATGAAAATTATCATAATGATAGATAATTATAGATCTTCAATCTTTTTAACAATTTTTGTTCCATTTGCTAAAGCTTTCTTAATTTTACTTGATGTTCCATTTGGGTCAGCAAAGAGAACATCAGTATCTTTTTTAGGAGCTTTATGGAATTCCCAACCTAGGTTTTCCATGTGAGAAACAAATTCATTTCTATTAGAAAATCCTTCTACATTTCCACTTACAGAAAATGTTCCTTTAGTTGGCTTAGATAACTCTTTTGATGGGTCAGGGTCATTAATTTTAACCCCTAATTTTATCAATTCATTTAGTTGAGACAATCCTTTATCAATATTTTTTTCAAATGAATTTACTAAGCTTTGGCCTACTTGGTTTACTTCTATTAAATCTTTAGGGTTACATTTCAATACCTTTTCAATTCCTCCAAAATGCGAAATTAGCCTTTTTGCGGTATTTGGACCCATTCCTTCAAAGTTTAACGAAGCTAATAATTTATTGCTGTCTGTGTGGACCTTAGCACGCTTGATTGACTCCATGATATTTTTGGCATTCCCTTTTCCTAACCTTTTTACATTTCCTGTAGATGTTGTTCCAGTAGGTACGTTTGCTAGTGTTTCTTCGTCAAATGAAAACAAGTCAACTACAGAAGTCAAGGTCCCCTTTTTAACTAAGGCTTCTAAAGCAACATCTCCTAATCCTTCAATGTGTAAGAAGTTTCTTCCTACAATTGACTTCATGTAATACAATAAACGTGAAGGGCATTCTAAGTTTTCACAAGTCAATGTCTTAGGATAATCTGTCCCATCTCCAGACAATAGTTCACCACACTCAGGACAGCAGTCTGGCGCCTTTACAGCAGGGTTTGACCCCTTGTTAATTACCACATCAATTGCAGGTATAACGTCATTAGCCCTTGTGATAGCGACCGTAGCTCCCTCTCTTATCCCCATTTCATTTAGCCATGAGAAGTTGTGACAAGTTACATTAGTAATAATCACTCCATCTACCTCAATTGGGGCAACTTTTGCTTGCGGAGTTAGCCTTCCAGTCTTCCCTACTGATACTGTAATTTCCTCAACAACAGTATTAGATTTAGCTCCTGGATATTTGAAAGCAATGTAGGCAATAGGGAACTTTGCCGTATATCCCATTTTATTTAACATTTCAATCTCATTAGTAGGCTTAATCACAACCCCATCTGTAGGGATTGCAAATTGCTGTCTTAATTTACCAAATGTTTCTACAGCTTTCTCAAGTTTGCTAAAATCAACTGACTTAATCTCACAAGAATTTAGTTTGAGTCCTTCTTTAGAGAGTCTGCTCACTTCATCTCTAGTAACCTCTGTCACTTTTAAAATATCTTTGTTGTTGTTGATTGAATTAATTTCAATTTGTTCTCCATTGCGATAAGCAGAATACGCTGTAAATGTAATTTCAGCATCATATCCCAGTCCTTTAATAGATCTTTTCACAATTCCTGTTGCAGCGTTGCGAGAGTTTGAAAAGGCTTCCCCAGTAGACTTAACTCTTGCTTTATTGATTTTTTCAAATTGAGTATCAGTAATGTAAAGTTCACCACGCAACTCAAAGTCTTTGTCATGGTCAACCTCATTTGGTAACCCCTTAACATTAACTTCTTTATGATTGATTAAGTGATTTAATAACTCACCTTCTACTCCATCTCCACGTGTAGCTAATTGAACAAGTTTTCCAGATACATATTTAGCAGATAAGGCTAATCCATCAAGCTTCATTTGTAATGTAAACCCTTTAGCGCCATTGGCAACTAAACGTTCATGATACTTTTTCAATTTATCAAAGTTTTTAGCCTTTTCTAATGACAACATTGGATAATCATGAGTAACAACAGTTCCCTCTGGAACACTACCTGCAGATATTGACTCATATAGTAATTCATTCAATTCCTCAGTAAGCTCTAGTTCACCTTTATCAACAAGAGTTTCTAAATATTCCATTTTCGTGTCATATTCATCATCAGTCATAATTTCATTGCTTCCTTGGTAATAGGTTTCTGCAGCTTGCTTAAGTTCACTTATCAATTCTCTAACTTCTTTGTCATTTAAATTCATATACAGTTACCTCCGTATTTATCTTATTGTTAATCTTGCAACTTATTAATTACATTGTATCATATAATTCAAAGTCTGTCAACCTTTGTCAATCATTGAATGGACCTTCCTCATTGGGCAAATCAATTATTAACAATCATCTTCATTGTCGGTAACTAAGTTTAATGTTATCCCTTTTTTCTTTAGCAATTTTTCATCTATCAATCCCATATTATTGTCATCATAATACGCAAAAAATTCATTATCATATTCAATTTCTCTCTCACATTTCAAACAAAACTCTTCATCTGATTCTATATAAGTATTACACATTAAGCAGTTTCCATACATTTCATTTCACCTCTCCCATTTGTTCTTGCATACCTCTCATTTAAAATATAAACATCCACCTAAATGATTTAAGTGGATGTTTTACTCTATCTATTTTTCCAATAACCTTTTGCTACTATCTTGTGAGGATATCTCTTGTAATATGACTTAAGTCTCTTATCATAATTAGCTCTCGCTTCATCTATTGCTTTATTTATTTCATCAAGCTCATCTTGAGTAACCTCTCTATATTCACCTTTTGGATTATCTTGATAAGTTAGTCCTGCTAGTTCTAATGTATCTTGGCCTACATACTTAGAAGCTATCTTTAGTGAGCCTGTTCCCTCAAGATTTCTACCTTTCATGGTTAAGTGTTTAGGCATATTTATAGCATTGTTGTTATAGAAGTTTTCAAAGTTCACTTCAGGAGTCTCTTGTTCATCATCGTACCAGATCTCAGGTTCTATCTTGGGTTTTGCATTTGGAATTTCAACAAATGAACCATTGAGTTCTATATACTTATTATTTTTCAATTCATGTTTAACCATTTTCTCATCTTGCCAGTAATCTTGCAACTTGTTTGTTAATCTTTCTCTATCACTAGGGACTTTCTTTTTGTTTTTATTAGATGAAACTTTGGGCATTAAGTCATAATCTCTTTCATTTTTCTCATCAATGTATTTTTGAGCTTCCTTTTCTGAGCTAAAGTGGGTTTCATCTCCACCTAAAGGGCAATTTCCTTTCTTAGCTCTACATGGTGCTGGAACTCCATGTTTATTAATATGAAATTTTGACATGTCAATCAACCTCCTGATTTTTGTTTAAATATATGATTCAAGTGTCAATATCACATAGATTGTATCCATGAAACCACAAGTTTATTGTTTATGTGTTTATTATACATTAATTTCATTACATTGTCAATGTTATCTGAACTAATTTTTACAACAAACAAAAAGAATCCTTTATTTTTAAAAAGAAAGCATAAGACAACTTGAAAAGTTATGCTTTCTTTCTGCTTGTTATTTTCCTAAATATGTGATGATTACCTTACCATGTCCGGTGTTCCCAACTGAGTTTTCTTGATTGGTTCCAGAGTTGTAAGAACCTCCGCCTCCACCACCATAATATAAAGAATAACCATCAGATGCATTTCCACCTGAATATCCTCCAGCACCACCTCCTCCTTTTTGAGAGGTGTTTCCTAAAAATCCTCCTCCACCTCCCCCAAAACCTCCATGAGCAAGACCTCCTTTTCCATATCCCCCTGTTCCACTATTAAAGAAAGACTTTCCTGCATAAGCTTCTCTGTTTCCATAGCCATTTCCATCAAAATAAAATCCTCCTCCTCCAGAAGAACCCCATGCTAAACTAGATTTTCCACCTTCACCATTGTCTGCCCTTTCTTGATTGCTATTATAACCTATTCCTCCAGAGGTTTCAATTCTTCCATTTCCTTCAACAAAAACTTTTGAATTTCCTCCTCCACCCCCAGAAATTATTAAAGGTTCTTTGTCTTTTACTACAAAAGATCCTCCTCCACCTCCGCCACCATATCCAGAATAAAGACCTTCTTGCCCTATTAAAATGGACATTGTTAGCCCTTGTTTTAAAAAGAAATCTCCTTTCATTATTGCTCCTTTTCCCCCGGATCTTCCACCTTGAGCCCCATAAGTTTCAATTCTATAAGTTCCAGATTTAGGGACAGTCCACAGTTGAATACCCGCATCAGAGATAACTTTACCTTCAAGGATAGATCCTGCATAAGCAGAATCAAGTTGAGCTTGAGTGGGACCAAATCTACCAGTTGCTCCTGCATTAGTAAATGTGAACGAATCAAATTCATATAATGGTTCTTCCTTGTCTAAACGCTTAATAGCTTCTTCAGTAGGCTTATATAAAGCATATACTTTCCCTACAGGATTTTGTAGGATATAGTTAGCTTTCTCACCTGGTACATCAATATAAGGTTTGAGTTTTTCAAAGTCTATGTCATAGTAGTTTCCATCAGGATCTAAGCTCACTTCTTCTCCTGTGATGTCGTAGATCTTTTTAGCGAAAGCTTTGACTTCAACATCAGTATAAGGTTCATCAGTTAGCCTTGGCCAATCATCATGGTCCATATAATACCGTTCTGCTGCTGTTTCAATTTCTCGTGTGTTGACAGTCAATTCAGCGACCTTTGCTTTGTCTGTGTAACCTAATAATTTTGGTGCTGCAAGCAAAACTAATACAGCAATCACAGTAATAGTGACTAAAAGTTCAATTAATGTAAATCCTTTATTCTTCATAAAACCTCCCTCCTATAATAGTAATATGTTTCTATATAACATATAGTACACTTTATTCAATATCAACTTTTCTAGGTAACTATTAAACTGCATAAGAATAAAGATAAGCATCAAAAAACTAAAGGCTAAGAACTGCATTCTGAGAGCGGTCACTAGAGTTGTTGAGAGAGTAACGCTCTAGCGGCCACTTTTTAAACAAAATGACCGAAAATAGGTCAAAAGCGTCTTTAGGTATGAATGTACATGAGAAGTTATTTTCTGAGGAGAACGGCAATGCTCTAGACTTAACAAAACATAGTCTTTACACATCAGAACATAATTTTTCATTGACAACTATCATTAGATATGGTATAATAATAATTAAGAAGAAAGAATAGGAGAGTGAATTTAATGAGACATGAAGTAAGTGTAAAGTTTGTTCGAAGATTATATGGAACAGAAGATGGAGATTACTCAGTGTTCGCAGCTGAATTAGTGAACTATGAAGACACAAGAAAAATTAAAGTTAATCAAAGATATAGAAACTTCAGTATAGCAGGAGACTTTTCATTAGAGAACAGTGAAATTGGTTCAGTATATACAGTAACAATTGAAGAAGACTTGGGGGCTAAGTATCCTAATTCTTATAAATTAATAAAGTTACATTATGATTTACCTAAAGATTCTTCTGCTCAATGGGATTATTTAGAGAATGGTAATATTGTTTCTTATAATAAGTTTTTAGAGATAAGAAGAACTTTCAAAGAAGAAGATAAAATATTAGATATTATGATGGATAATCCTGAACTTTTAACAAAAGTAAAAGGAATTGGCCAAAACAGAGCTGAACTTTATCAAAAGAAATTGTTAGAGAACAAAGATAAAGCCCTTATTTTTTCTGAATATGGTGACATTGAAGGTGTGGGTTCAAAAGTTATCAAATATTTAGTTGATTGGAAACCCAGTGTAAAAGATGTTATTAAATCAATTAAGAAAGATCCCTTTAGTTTGCTAGAAAGCCCTAATATTGGTTTTATGCTTGCAGATAGATTTAGAGCTCATTACGATTTACCTTTAAATGATAGAAATAGAATTTTGCATGGTGTTTCTTATTTTCTTTCTGAAAGATTTCAGGATTCAGGAGACACTTATTCAAACATTTTTGAAATGGCAAAGAGCATTTCAAGAAAACTATTTGTAAGTTATGAGGAAATCGTTGTCCTTCTTTCTGAAATTCAGCAAGACAAGGAAGCTCTTGATAAATATAAATTAAAGATTTTTGGTAAAAACATTACAACAAAAGATTTGTTTGATGCTGAACTTTTAATTTATCAACAAGTAAACTCAATGATGAAAGACAAAAAACATATTGTTCAACATTCAAAGTGGAAGGAAGCCAAAGATAACTTGCTTTCTAATCTTCCTCAAGAACTGGCAGAAGAACAAAATAACTTTTTAGATTTAATAAATGATGAAAGAGTAACAATTCTTTTAGGGCCAGGAGGATCTGGTAAGTCTTGGGTCATTAATTTAGCTTGTCAATTAATAGAAAATGTTGGTAGAACATACGCATTATATGCTCCTACAGCAAGAGCAGCTCACGTCATGAGTGGTTATGTGGGAGCCGAAGCTTCTACGATTCACAGAGGATTAATGAATTATGCGTCAATGGACGAAAAAGTCCCTTATGATGTTTTAATTGTTGATGAGTTTTCTATGGTGGACTCAGAGTTGACTAGTGTCATATTAAAAACCATGGGGACTAATACAAGATTAATTATTGTAGGAGATGATTTCCAGCTTCAATCGGTAGGCCCAGGAAATGTTTTATTTGATTTAGTTGAATCAATTAAAGTCCCTACTGTCAAGTTAACTAAAGTTTTCCGGCAAAACGAAGGAAGTAAAATTACAGATTATGCTAATGAATTAAGAGAGGGAGCATTTTATCTTCCTCCTGATACTAATAAAGTAGAAAATGAAGATATAGTTTTCATTAATGAATCTAATAATGAAAGACAAAAAGAGATTGCATTGTCCTTATATAAGAAAGCTTATGATAAACATGGTGTAGATGACATCATGCTTTTGTCTCCTACTAACAAAGGGATTTCAGGTAGATCTGCATTAAATAAGATGGTTCAGGAGATTGTAAATAATAGCAAAACTGAAGATGATGTCGTTTTTGGTGGGGGATTATCAAAAGAAGAAGATAAAACCTATTTTAAAAAAGATGATTATATCACTGTAAAGAAAAATAATTATGACATGGAAAGTGACAGAGGAAAAATAACAAAACTTATAAATGGAGATTTAGGTTATATTGAAAGAGTAAGAAAAAACAATCTTACATTTAAAGTGAATAAGCATTCTTATACAATTGATAAATCAGAAGTGAAAGAACTTATTGACCATGCTTGGTCTATTACTATTCACAAGTCTCAAGGTGGACAAGCAAACGAAGTTATCATAGTCCTCCCAAAGAATTCTTATTTCATGTTGAACGCTAACATGTTATATACAGCAATAACAAGAGCAAAGATTAAATGTTATGTAATAGGAGATTTCTCAGGAATAAATTCATCCGCAAAGGAACAAGCTAATTTTAGCAGAAAAACAATGATACAACTTCAATCTATTGCTCACAAGAAAGCTGAAGAAAACAAAGAGAAGAATAAAAAAGACAAAGTTGAGAGCAAAGAAAATAAGAGTAAAAAACAATAAAGAAAAACAAAAAACAGAGCTTAATTGCTCTGTTTTTGATTTCTTCATTTTAGCAGTTTCAAGAATTTAGAAAACTTGTGTTCTTTTTTCATATTGTTGTAATCTAGTATACCAAGGTTAACACAAGTGAGTGTATCAGGTTCAAGATCTGTCCACCCTTTATCACGTACAGATATATACCCATTTTTTTCAAGCTTTTCAAGTGTGCTTTGTGGACAAGAGAGGACAATTTTCTTTTGGTCATTATTCATATATTCATCAATAAGGTCTTTTTTCTCATTGTGATTTTTATACATATAAGAAGAGACAGCATGGCCCACTTGGCCAGCAAGTTTTCCTTTGTTAATTTCTACATCTTGGTTAACTAAAATATACATTCTAAGATCTTTTTTCATTTTTTCACCTCTATTAATAATCAAAACAAAAGACCTTTAAGAAGGTCATATTGTTTTAATCTTCATTATATGGAACATCTCCCAATTTGTAATTATCTCCAACAACTGAGTTTGCAAGTACTTTAAATGATTGGTTAATTTGTCTTTTATAAAGGACATCCTCTAAAGCATTTGTATTTGCTTTAAAAGTAATCAACTTAGGAGCACTTGGGAGCATGGCAATAATAGGGAGATCTAATGTTGTTCTTTTGATTTTATCAGCACCCATATTTACTCCATCCATTACCTTGTTAACAGTGATTCCAATTTTATTTTTATCAATACCACTTCCACCTTCATCTTTAGGAGATGTTGTTTCATGAATCCATCTTGCCATACCCATAATAGAAGAAATACCCATATCTGTTACAAAGATGATTTTATCTGCCATAGGGTAAGCAACTTCTTCAAGGAGAGAATCAAGGTAATTGACACTAGTATCTAAGATAATATAGTCATACATAGCTTTTAATTCATGCAAGATAGAGACATAGAATTGTGGTTTAAGTTCTTTAGCATTTCTAGTTCTTCTAGGAGCAAAAATGAAGTCAGCTTCAATTCCTGGAGAAGAGTAGATTCCCTTTTGAATTGCAGATTGTGGAATTTCATTTCCGACAACATTTGATGCTGAGATAATATTAAATACGTTTGGTTTAGTTTGCCCGTTCAAGAAGCCTAATTGTCCATCTCTCGTATCAAAGTCAACTACGCAGACTTTAAGTTTTCTTTGTTCAAGATTTTCTTCTTCAGCAATCCTACTTGCTTTTGCAAGATAGGCTGCAAGCACCATACTTACAGTAGACTTACCGGACCCACCTTTAGAAGATGTGACAGCAACAATTTTTCCTTTTCTTGTTTCATCATCATCTGGAATTTTAATAGATTCTTCATCGCCATAGAGATCTTCAAGGACTTCATCCGCAGATTCAAATTCAGCCTCAATAGAGAGAGCACTTTTATAATGTTCTGGGAGCATATCCATAACACCTTGTTTAACATCTGGGCTTACTGAGTCGTCAGAGATGAAGTCTGCCATAGCTTGTGTTAAATCAGGCATAGGAGATTCATAACTAATAAAGAATGTAGGTGTTGAAGCATTATATGAACCACCAGAAGCACTTTCGTTTTCTCTTTTTGCAGCTCTAATTAATGATTCCATACGTGGCATTAAGCTTTTATCTTGTTCAGGAATTAGAATAGAGACAACAGCATAGGGAGCATAGAACGCAACAAGTTTAGCAAATTCTTTTTCAGAACCATTATATAGTCTTGAGAAAAAGATAATTGCTGAAGAGTTCCTAGAAATCTTAGATTCTTTTTCATCTAATCTCATTTCATATTGGAATTCTTCTAAGCTTGTGATTGGTTCTTGAAAATTATATTGTCCCATTTGAGAGAACGCTGCATGAATCTTTTCAGGCCCAACAAATATAATTTTATTTTTATTATTCATATATTCTTTTCTCTCCTTTTATTTTAGATTTTTATAAGGACCCATTAAAGGGCCCTTATATTTTTATTCTTCTGTTGATTCATCTGATGTTTCGTTTTCTAAAGTTTCATCAGTGTTTTCTAAGTTTTCTGAGTTTTCTTGAGAAGAATTTTCCTCTTCTTCATCTTCTGGCAAGTTTTCTTCTTCTTTATTTTCTTCTAAATCAATTTGGTTAACAGGCTTACCTGTTTCATCTCTTTCAACGTCAGTAAACGTAGGGTCAGTTCCTTCAAATAAATCAATATTTCCTGTTTCAGGACCATATTTAAATGCAGAATCTAAGTCAGAAACATCACGGTCAGCATAATTTAGGATATAAGGTGCTTTAACAATTTTAACTGAACCACTGTTTTCACCTTCAATATATTCATATAAAGCAGATTGGAAATAAGCAACGTCTTCTGCAGGCATACCAACAGTATAATGCATAGTTTCTCCTACAATTGTTTGGCCTTCAGTATTTTCTTGGTATTCTTCGTTAACAAATTTAACTTCAAGGACCATTACATTATTGAATAAATATTGAGTTCCTTGGTCATTAACTCCAATAATATCAATATAGTCACCTTTACCTAAAATCCCACCAACAGCATCTGTCGAGTTGATAGAGAAACTTGTTACGCTCCAATCGTCAGGAATTCCTAGAGATTGTCCAGACAAAGGACCCGCATTACTATAAGAAACAACATCTCCAGCGTACAGAGGATATCTTGAGTAAACTCCACCTCTTTGAATTTCTTCCATTGTTAATGAGTTTACTGGTGCAGTACCTGCAGCTGTTTCTCTTGAGACTACCATTTCTGGTGTAATTTCCTGTTTTGCTCTAACATTAGAATTAAGAACATAATAGTTTTCAGTAGTGAAAAGTGAAGTAAGTGTTGCAAAAATAATTGCAGAAAGAACAATTACTAAAAGTGTAGCACCACTTATAAGAACAAGATTTTTCTTAGAGCTTTTTTCTCCTGTGAATTTAGCTTTTTTAGATCTTCTTGGCTTTTTAACTTTCTTCACCTTTTTTGGTGATTTTTCTAATAACTCTTTGTTTTCATTATCCATATTTGTTTTTCCTCCCTTTACATTATATTATACCTAAATACTAGCAATAACATTTCAAAATTTAATATCAGATAACATTAATCTTCAACATCTTTTGGAGATGGTGTAGTATCAAATATTTCAAGCCAACCATCTGGAATCATTATATCAACAAAAGCAAATTGCTCTTGGCTATCTTTCATTAAACATTGTCCATTAGCAAAGCTTTGGAATACTCCTTCGTATCCAGCATCTTTAGGTAAAGCCATAGCTGTAGTTGTTATTTTATTATCAGTATCACTTGTATTTCTAAAAGCGAACCTAGTTGAGATAGTGGTGTCTAAGTTTGCTCCACCATCTTTTCCTTGCACATGAGCAGGAGATTGAGTAGACAATATGACTGCCATATTTAAGCTTCTTCCTAGGAGAGAGACTTCATCTATCAGGTCTCTACCAGACGAGTTATTAAAGACAGCCCAAGCTTCATCAATAAAAAGAGTTTTATTAATATTTTTAGGAACTTTCTTCATAACATTTAATGTTAGGTGTGTAAGTAGTCTTATTATAGCAACAGATAATCTTTCTTTTTCTAAGTAGTTCTCTTCTTTTTTAGTACTTGCAGGTAGAGATAGCCCCATTAAAGAAGCAACAACAACTCCTTTACTCAAGTTTAACTTATTGTTAAATTTGCTTGAAGAAACCAGAAGTTTTCCTGCAGGCATATTAAGAGCAAGACTTAACTCATGTGATAAGGTTGATATTTCAGGGTCTTGACTTCTTGCTAATATCATTTTGATAGAGTTCATTGATGGATTTTTTGATTGTGTAACATCTTGAATAATAGGGATAAGAGTATTTCTTTGATTAGGAGACATTGTTTTAACAAGTGCTCCAATTGTTTCAAGTGTTAAACTCGCATTTTCATTAACATCATCAGTTAAACAAGTAGGGTCAAGCATTCCTATATTACTTTCTCTTACTGTTCCTTTTTCTACATCTTGGAATATTGACCAAACATGAATATTTTCTACTTCGTTTGCTTCTTCAAGAAGTTTGAGTGAGAGAAAATCCCCTTTTGGGTCTAATATAAAAGTAATTTTATTTAATAATGCAGAATGTGAAGCAAGCAAAAGAGAAGCAACTGTTTTTCCTGACCCTGGAGACCCAGTAATCAGAGTTACTGGGGGTTTATTTATTCTAATAGCATAATGTGGGTCATAGAAAACAGGAGTTGGGAGTCCTGTTGCAGTTTCTCCAATTGGCATACTCATTGAAAACTTTTTAGCCATAGTTAACCTCCCTTTCTCTTTTTTCTATTTGATAAAGCTCTTTATAATCTTCATGTCTTGACACAAGGATTTGACTATCAACCATATATTTATTCCCTTTAGACTTTGATTTCCAATCATAAAAAGCTTTTGGTCTAAATAAATATCTTATTTGAGTTCTCATAAAAGAGTAAAAAGACTTTCCATTCCATATAGGCTTACTCATTAGATAAGCTCCACCAAAAGGAATTCCTACAGCAACAAACATAGTATAAACATTTGGTGGCCAAGAAAACATTAGAACAGGAACTCCAATAATTCCAAACAGAACAAGAAAGTAAAGTATACCAATTACTCTAAGGGGAGACTTAAGTCTAATGTCAAAAAATGAATATATGAGCATATCCTTACTAAATAACGAGGTCATATTAGTGACTTCTATTTCTCGCATATTATATCATCCTCCTTTAGTTTATGTCTACTTTTTGAATAACTTTCCATGTCGCAAAAGAAGAAAATATCATGGTGATAAGAATTCCAATAAGAACAATCCAAGATCCTGTTGTAGTAAACCAATAGTCTCTGTGCATTTCACTTAAGAAATAAGAACCAAAGAAAGCAACAGGGACAAACAATGAGGCAATAATAAATAGTGGTTTATTTTCATTAACACCAAGCTTTTTCTTTCTTTCGATTGATTGCTTGTCTACAATAATATCTTCAATAATTTCTAGCTGACTTTCAATATTAGAACCAGAAGAAGAAGCAAGTTCAATACAAGAAGCCATTTGTCTTAATGTTTCATTTTCAGTACTTCTTCTTAATGCAATAATGCCAGCCTTGAAATCTCCAGCTTCCATGATAGCTTTTGCGTAAGCAAGTTCTCCATAAAGTGGGTAGGCAGTGTTGTCAATAGCTCTAATCATAGCATTTTGAGAGTGCTGATTTGCTTGAATGTTTGCCTTGAAAGTAGCAACAAAAGATGGAATTTGCTCATCAATTAGATTTCTTGTTTTGTTAATTTTGAATGATGCCCAAATGAAAAGCCCAGAATAAGCAAAAACAATAGGGACAATGCCAGCAAAAACATTTCTAGATAAAAGAACAGTACCTGTAAACAGCAAAGCTCCCATAAGAAGAAGTTTCTTTTGCAAGCCTGGAACACTGGTGCCTTCTTCTACAATCCCTGATTTTATCATTTTTTCAGGTAAGATTTTAAGTTTTTTAGTTAGGTATGATTCTTCTTCCTCTTGCTCCATTTCTGGGTTAAGGTTATATTTTAATTGTTTTTCAAAGTTATCATCTTCTTCTCTATCTTTAAATGAACTTCGTATTAAATAAATAACTAAAGTTGACATTAACAGAACAAATATAGCAGTTGCTACATAAGGAATGTGAGAATAATTCATTTATTTATTCCTCCTCTTCTTTTTTTATAATATTTCTTGTAGAGATGTCTAATAATTCATCCCATGAAAGTCTTCTTTTTAAGTTAAGTCTATTTTTCTTTTGTCTATATTCAGAAAGTTCACTTGCTTTTGTCCATGTTGCTTCAATTTTTAAGTTTCCATTGTCATCATAGTTATCTTTTGCTTCAAAGTTCCATAATGGAGAAATAGACAGTGTTAATTGTTTGTTTTCTCCTAAAACAGGCTCTCTACCTACTTCAACAACTTCAACAATTTTTCTTGACCCATCATCCATTCTGTCAACAACAATAATAATGTCAAATGCAGAACTAATTAAATCTAAAACTGCTGGACCACGCACAAATTCTTCTTGAGAAACAAGTGAACGAAGTCTGTTTAGTGAGTCTTTAGCATCGTTCGCGTGGACCGTAGATCCTCCGTTGTGCCCCGTGTTTAGTGCTTGGCATAAATCATATGCAGCACCATCGGAAACCTCTCCAATAAGAATCCAGTCTGGTCTCATCTGAAGTGAAGACCGAACTAAATCTCTCATTGTCACTCCAAACTCTTTCCCATCTCCCACTCTTGCTGGAACACATTCCATTGGAGCGGCAATTAGTTTTAATGGGTGAGGTTTCATCTCTAAGTTTTCTTCAAGTGTAACAACTCTATCATTGTTAGGAATAAATCCTGTTAAAGAGTTAAGTAAAGTTGTTTTACCAGTACCTGTACCACCTACTACCAAGAAAGAAACACCTGCGTGGAGATAGTTTCCAATGTCTTCCATAAGTTCTTTGCTTGCTGTTCCTTTGTTAATCATATCTTCTACTGTCCAGTATTCTTCAGCGTGCTTTCTGATGTTAAAGTTTGGTCCTTTTGGTGCAATAACTTCATGGACAGCATACATACGAGAGTTGTCATGAAGTCGACCACGTTCTCTCGGAACAGTTGGGCTTAATTGTTTATTAATTGAAGAATAGAGTTTATCAATTAAAGATTTAAGGTGAGCTTTGTCTCTGAAACTAACTGATGGGACTTTTCTTACAGTACCACCAATTTCAACTTGAATATCTTTTGGACCATTACACATAATTTCAGTTACTTTTGATTCATTCCAAAGGGGTTCAAGTGGACCCAACCCAATAACTTCATTAATAACCATTGCTAATAAGATGTCTTTATCAATGGGTTTAAGATTTTTTATTTCATTTTTTACTCTATCAATTTTATTAAACTCAGACATAACAACATAAAGAATTGTTTCTTTCAATTCTATATTTGTTGGATCTTTTTTGTGATTAGAAATATGAATTGTAGCTTCACTTGCTGAAATAGAGTTAATAATTTCAGATGTAACAATTTTCTCTAATTCTTTTAATTCATCGAAGAAGTCATTTGGTGCAATATCAATCATTTCAAGTGTAATAACAGGAGATCCTGTTCTTCTTGCAATTCCTTTTCTGTTCTTTTGATCTAATTCAAATTGTTTATAAGCTTGTTTTCTTTTGTCTTTTTTTGATGAGTCAATCATTTCTTTTCCTCCTAAGTCAAAAGACAAAGAGGGTAATTTGTTTGTGTTCATATAGTTCACTCCTTTTTTATATAGTTGACATTAATGCTACTACTACAGGAACCATGAAAATAAGTAGCATAGAAAGAATAGCTGCTGGAGCTACAGTTAACATAGTTTTTGTAGGCAAACCTTGTATAATTAATTCTAATTCGTTCATGAGATCTTCTCTTGACTTTTTAGCTTGAGTTTTCATTAATCCATCCATTGGGGTGTTAAGTGTGTTGGCATTATTTACTGAGTTTATAAAGGCCTCTAAAGCGGGCGAAGGTAATCTATTAGAAAGATCTTTTAATGCACCTTCAATTGTCATCCCAGTATTAATTGAATTAGTTACTCTTGAAAACTCATATTTAACAGCACTTTCTGGAAGATAAGGAAGAACAACTTCTATTGCATTTGCAAAAGTGTATGTTCCATCACTCATAATCATAGTTAAATAATCAAGCATTTCAGGAAAATGCTTTTTGAAGTCATTTTCTTTGTTTTTTGCAATAGATCTATATTGTGATAGAGGTCTATTCCAACCTAAGAAAACTAATGCAAAGAATATTAGAATTCCTAGAATAAAGCTTGGCCTAACGAATAATGCAAACAAAATGCCAATTATTCCTCCAATGAATCCATATGATACTCTTAATGCAAAAAACTCTAACTTTGTGACACCCCAAGGATTACCTGAAGCCTTGAAGACGTCATTGATTTCTTTGTTTGCAATACTGTTTTTCTGCATTTTCTTTGGAATTAAAGAAATTAAGTCTCCTCCTAACAGATTAACAACCTTTACTATTTTTGGGTCAAGGTGTTCAGTGTTAGAAAGATAAAAATGGGTGCTTTTTGTTTTGTCTGAAAAAATAACAAATAACAAAGCAACAAGTGAGATAGAAAAACCTATTGCTAAACTTAAATATAAAAACTCTGTTCCAAACATATTTTCATTCCTCCTTTTCTTTTATATAAAAGAATATCAATTATATTTATATTATTATACCAATGCTGTAGTTTTATCTCATTTAGCAGAAGAAGACACCCACCTCAAGCATTTTTCGTAAGTAAAATGGTAGGTAGTGGTATTTGATTCATTAAGAGAGCAAAAAAAAAGTGTCCGAAGACACTTTTTTTAGAAAGCAGGGTAATCTTAGTTACCAGCTGCTCCGCCACCGCCTAGACCACCATCAAATGTTGGTGTATCAGCACCTTGGCTATTCATTAATTGAGTCATCCAATCATCAATACCACTACCTAAGTTGTCAGCAGATCCTTGTACTGGCTTCAATACGAAAGTAAATAATGCTAGCGCAGCAAACACAGCAAGTGCGATAATGATGATAGTTTCAGTAGTATTAGCTGCAGCCTTGTCACTCTTAAATTTGTTCATTAACATGTTTTTCATAGATTTTATACCTCCTAAAGTATATGTTTTTTGTTTTCTAGCTTTCCTTGCTTACTAAACCTTACCTTTTAGACTTGTTAATTTCTTGGGTCCATAGCCTCAATTTCAAGTCCAATCCCTTCGGAACTTTCAATCATTGGTGTTATAACGAATTTTGTAATAGCCAACACTGCAAAAACAGATAAGGCGATAAGCATAAGAACTTCAGTACTATTTAAAGCACCTTTGTCACTTTTGAGCCTTTCTTTCAAGAATTTCATTTCTCATAACCTCCTTCACTCCTTTTTCTTAATATGGATAATAATATCATTAATAGTGAAGTGTGATCTATCACATGATTCTATTAATAATATCAGAAAACCCTTATTTTTCAAAAATCGTAAATTTGCTTGCTTTTTTTAGTCCTTTTTGCCCAAAATACTTTTCTATTGTTCCATAAACTTCAACATAATCATAAAGATTATTTGATTTTATCTTTTGTTCTTTTGGAATCTTTACAATAATAATATTATTGGATTCTTCATTTTTACTATCAGATAAAACAACATTTTTTGTTCTGTCTAAATTTTCTCTTTCTACTTCAAGAGATTCTTCATTCATTCTTCCAATTATAAAACCTTTAACTAAATGTTTTCCACTCTCTTTATTTAGTGTTTCAGTTATATTAGGTTCTTTTTTTTTCACTTCAGATTGTGATGTTTCAACTTCATCATTAATTACTTCTTCTTTTGAAAGATTTTCTTCAACTTTAGGCTTATTTTCTTCATCATTAATTATTTCTTCTTTTAAAAAGTTTTCTTCAATTTCAGATTTATTTTCTTCTTTGAATTCTTTATCATTCAACAGATAAGTGTATAACTTCTTTAATTCTTTTTCATCTGAGTTCTCAATGACTCTTTCAATTCGCAATACTGTTTCTTTTATGCTTTCTTCAATAAGTTCTTTTGACAATTGTTCTTTTAGAAGATGCTCTGAAACATATCTAGCTTTAATAACTTTATTAGAAGCCTCTTCTTTTATCTTTTTATCTGATTTTCTTTTCCATCTGGGAATAAAAAACAAATCAACAGTAGACCAAATAATATTTGTAGAAGTAAACAGTATAAAAAAGACAGCCAAGACAGCATTGTAAGCTAAGAATTCTCTGAAAATACTAGCACCTGAGTCCAATGAAGCCATTATAGCAGCTAAGTTCACTGACGCCATTCTAGAAATAATCATGATAGTGGTAATTAGAGTTCCAATGCTTACCATTGATTTTAATAATGCAGTTTTTACTTTTCCAAAGTAAGCTCTATGTATACCAAGAGAGCCTAGAAAAACTGCAAGGGAATAGGCAACAAGAAGGCTTTTAGAATTTTCTTTTAACTCTTCTTGCACGTATTCTAACTCTTCAAATGTTAGATTTTTGTTTTGCATAAACTTCCTCCTTTTTGTATTTTTGTTGTTATATCTTTGATGAAGACCTCCTTTTTCCTTGGTCATATTGAATATCATATTTTGGTGAAAAGCTAAAATCTTCATAAAAAAACCTACATTATTAAAAATGTAGGTTTTTGTCTTATTGTGTTTTTTCTATTTCGTTTTTTGCCCATTCCCACAATTCAACATTTTCATCAACAAAACGAGTAATCCATTCAGTAAACTTTCCTTTTGTTGTCATGATTTCTTTTGATAATGGATTAACACGCATCCATGAGAAAAGCATTCCTCGTGCTTTTGTATGAGAGTAATCATTATAATTAGGAGAATCAATATTTTTCATTTTCATTTGAAGTTGGTCGCAAGCTTTCAACATAAATGTTGCAAGAAGCTTAATTGATTTTGGTTCTAATCCAATTTCATTTTCTAAGTTATGTTCGCTTGCATAAGTAAACATAGAAACTAAATGGTTAGCTTTCCATTCTTTATCACTTGTCTTAAGCTTTTTCTCTCCTGAATCAAAGAAATTAGATGTACTATAAGAGGCTTTACTAAGTTCTTCTTTTACATAGTCTGGATCTTCATTTGGATTAGAAATAGAATCATCTGTTGTAATCCAAGAAGAATCTCCAAAGTTATAAACACCAGACACTATATTAACAATGTTGTCTCTTGCTGTCCCAGAATCTTTTGTTAAGTTTTCAATTGTTTCTTTTGGATCTGCATTTTTCTTTCTTTTCTTTTCAAATCTGACAGCAATTGGATATTCGTTTTCTTTAGCTTTCTTTAAAAGCTCAGCAACTGGGTTGTTTCCATTAAGAAAACCTGAAAAATCATATTTTGCTCCCGGAACTTTAATAACTGCTTTTAAGTTGTTTGTTCCTGTTTCATCTAGTCTTGCGACTTTTCCAATTGCAATACTTACTCTTGTATCTGGTCTTAAAGTTTCACCATTAACAACAACAGGTTTTCCTTTTGCAGTAAAATCATTAATCCATTTTTCTCGTAATTCTCTCATTCTTCATCCTCCTAATGTTTTATTATTATATATATATTATACCAAATATAACGCTAGTTGTCAACAAAAAACAACTTATTATTATATGAAAATAAGTTGTTTTTGCGTATAATTTTCTTCATTTATCAGAATAGTCTTTGGAATGTTTCCCAACTTGAAACTGAATCTCTAACTGAAGTGACTATTCCCCAAGCAGTGTCTAGAAGCCATTGGAATAATGCTCCAACATCTCCACCAAACTGAGATAATACTGCTAGAAATATTCCAGTTAAAGTCAATAACGACAAAAGTGACATAATTGTTCCAATAACCCCTTTTTTCTTCATGTTAATCTCCCTCCCTGTTTGTTCCAAAGTATTTTTCTATTTCATCTGTTAAGTCCACATCATTTAAATCTGGAATTAATAGAATAGGGTTTCCATCTTCATCATATTGTGATTTTGGAATTATCCCTTTTCTTTCTTTTTTTTCTTTTTGTTTTTTTGTCTTTTGTTTCTTAGGCTCTTCTATTTTGTTTAAATCTGGAAGTTGAGGTAAACTCATAATATTCCTCCTTTTTATAAGAATAATGGGATAATGTTATACAAAGAGATAATGATAATAATGCTAAATATAGGAATTAATATTGTTTTCTCTATAAATCCTCCTGCTTTAATTCCTAATGGCAATCTTATATCCCACCATCTTTTCCCCTTTATTTTTAATGGAAATAAAACTGGGACACCAGAAACAGTCATCATGTCTCCTAAGATGTGAGCAATCCACCCAAAAGTGATGGCTCCTCCAACCCATGAGTAATTTAATTCTTTAGGCAATAAGTAAACTAAGAGAACTGAGAAAGCTAAGATTGTTAGATTTCTAATTATTCCTCCAGCAGCCTTGCTTTTTTTGTAAAGTGGCTTAAATAAGCTTACAAGTAACAAGTGAGAACTTATATAGATAAAGAAAGTAACTATAATAGTTGATAACGTAATAGGAACATCTCGAATAGAAAAAACAATTACATTTACTTTTATTAGCAATGTAGCAAGACCACCCATAATAAAGGCAGATAGAATTGTGTGCCAAAAACCTCTATGTGGATCTGAAGTTTTATCATAAGGACCTTTAATTATGTTCTGAACAATACTGCTAAACCCTCTCATTCCCTTGGATAAGATCGAACCAACAACACCTAGTGTGTTTATAGAGGTACTATTTACTGCGTCTAAATCTGGCATTAAAGCAGAACCTACTATAATAATAATAGCTGATATGAAAACAATTAATTCTCTACTTTCAAGAATCTTGTCTAGCATGAAATCACTTGCTAACCAGGTAAATAAAAGAGCAAAAGCAACTGCACTTAAAGCATGTGTTGGGCCCATTAGCCCTTTGTCTGATTTCATTCTTTTTAATAGCATTTTATGCACCTCTTTACTTAATAAATATCATAATGTGTTCATTTTTATTATATATCATTTGTTTCCCCTTGTCAACTCTATTCACTATTTTGTCCATTTGTTTCTTTTGGCTCTTCTAATTCTTCTTTGTTTTCTTCTTTTCCACTATCCTCAATCTCTTCTTTGCTTTCTTTTACATCATTGTTTTCTTCTGTGTGAGTGTTTTCAATGTCTTCTATGTCTTCTTCTATAATATTGTTTTCTTCTTTTTCAATTTCTTGTTCTATTCTTTCTTCTACTTCTTTTTTTCGTTTCTCAACTTTGTCAATAATAATTTCTTTTTCTTTTAACAGGAAAAACTTATTTTCTTCAACTTTGTTTTTTTCTATTAAAGTTGATACTTCATCTATTAGAGTATGAACATAATCATAATCTTCAATATTATTAATTTCAATTTCTTTTATTTTGTTCATCTTGTTTATTACATTCTCTTTGTTTCTCAATTCTTCTTCTTCTGTTATCCCATACTTTTCTTTAAAACCTTCTTTTCTTATTATTTCTTTTATATCTTCATTTGTTTCTTTTTCTGCATTCTTATAGACTTGATTAGAAGATAAAGTTATATTTTTCTCGTTTGGAATTATTTCTTTAATATACCCTTCCTTTTTTATATCACTTATGTCTTTTGTTTCTGGATTGTAATATTTAACTTCAGAAACATCTGGAATTTTAAAATCTTCATAAGGTAAACCCTCGTGAATGTTGTTCATATAATTATTCCATATTCTTCCCGGATAACTACTTCCAGACAATCCATTTATCTTCTTAGGTAAATCATTCCCAACCCATATAGAAGTTGTGTAGAATGGGGTGTACCCAGCAAACCAACCATCTTTAGAGTCATTAGTTGTCCCAGTTTTCCCAGCTGACGGAATATTAGCTATGCTTAACCCTTTTCCTGTTCCTTTAGTTAACACATCTTCGAGAATTCTAGTTAACAAGTAAGCTGTTCCCTCATCAAAAATTCTTTTTTCTTCTTTTTTATTTTTGTATATTGTTTCTCCATTGAATGAAATAGAATTTACTCCAGTTTGCCTAGTATACACACCACCTCTTGCTAAAGTAGAATATGCTGAAGTCATTTCTAAAGGGGTAACTCCATAAGTAAATCCTCCAATTGATATAGATGGAGTTTTGTCCTCTTCTACAATTTTTGAAAACTCTAATTGTTCCATATATCTATGTGAAATTTCTACCCCTCTTTCTTTCATCAAATCAAAAGGGACAGTGTTTATGGAATTTATTATAGCATCTTTCACCGTGGTTTTTCCTTTGTAATAATCATTATAGTTTTTCGGATTTTCTTCTGTATTTATATCATAGACAAAATCTGATGCAAGCATTCCATTATCAATTTCTATTCCATAGACCACAATTGGTTTAATAGCTGATCCAGGTTGTCTATATGAAAGAAAAGCTCTATTATAAGAGTTGTTTATTTCTTCTTGTGTTCTTCCTCCAACTATGGCAACTATTTCATTGCTTTTATTGTCTATTGTTACTCCTGCTCCTTGTGTTTCGTAAAGCCCATCTTCTCTTTTATCTTTAAAATGATTGAGCCCATTGTTTATTGATTCTTGTAATTCTTCTTGCATTTTTGAATTAATTGTTGATTCAATCACATAACCACCAGATCTTATTTTTTCATATGTTGAATTAAATGTTTCTTCAAACTTTTCAGTATAATGTTCTCTTTCTTCATTACTATCAAAATCAAATCTAATATTAAAACCTTCTTCTTCCATAACTATTTTTGTTGCACTACTTAATATAAAAGAAACTTCATAAGATTGATTTAATGTGGTAGACGCATTTTCTTCAAGATTGAGAGTTATATTGTAATCAAGACTTTCTTCTAGTTTTTCTTTTGTTATTTTTTTATCTTCATACATGTTTCTCAATATTTTATTTCTTCTTCTGATAGTATTTTCAAAGTTGTTAATAGGATCGAAAAGAGTTGGATTATTTGGTATTGCAACAAGAAATGCTTTTTCAGATAAATTCAATTCTTTCACATTTTTATTGAAATAATAGTTTGATGCTGTTTCAATTCCATAAGCTCTATTACCATAATATATATTATTTATATAATATTCTAGTATGCTTTCTTTTTTTATCTTTTTTTCTAGTTCTAAAGCCATAAAGATTTCATTTATTTTCCTTTTGTATGTCTTTTCATTCGTTAGAAAGGTGTTTTTTACTAATTGTTGTGTTATTGTGCTTCCACCTTGAGTTATTTCTCCTCTGTTTTTTATTAATGCAACAAGGGCTCTTAGATTTGCTTTTAAATCAACTCCCTTATGCTCATAAAATCTCTTGTCTTCTATAGAAATAAAAGCCTCTTTTACCTCTTGAGGAATTTCCTCGAAACTTAAATGTTCATAATCATCCTGCTTAATTTCTTCTATTACCTCTCCATCTTTTCTCTTTATGATTGTAGGTTCTAATCTAACAAATGTTTGATTGTCAACAGTATCAATAACTTTTTCTGCATTGTTTTTCATCTCTTTTATTTCTGGATAAAATTTCACACTCAAAGAAATAAAAATAACAAAAACTATAATGCTAAATGTTAATATAAATTTTTTAAGACACCTAAGAATCTTCATTGTTTTCCTCCTTTCTTTTTGAAACTAAAAAAGCCCCAAAAGGGGCTTTTTTTATTTATTCCACCTCGAAATGTCCAAACATAATATTAGAACCATTTCTTTTATTCCCAGAAAGTGCTCTTTCTGTAATATCAGGCAAGTTAAGACTTCTGTCATTCTTATTAGCAACAACTTTTTTACTTGCAAAGGCATTAATCAACTCATCATTCTTTGATAACCTTTGTAAAATAACACCTTTTGCACTTCTATTCCTTGATGGAATATCTGCCATGTTTGTTAGTTTTACTGTTTGATGGCTTGCTGACGCAATCTCAGCCGACTCAGGGTTGATTACTGATGCTCCTACAATGTATGCACCATCATTTAAAATCATTCCCTTGACCGTCCCTGCGCCAGAGTTCGACGTTCTTACTTGTTCAACAGAGAAATTTGATACGTATCCATCAGAAGAAACAAGAACAAGATTTTTGTTTTTAAGATCTTGCTTAGTTAGCCAGCATGAGTAAACAATTTCATCTTGAGACAACTTAGTCATTTTGAAGTTGTCTGAGGTTGGGAAACCTCCTGATACAACATTTACTTCTCCAGAGCTAGTTACTACAAGAATTCCATGGTCATCTTTTTCATTAGACTCTTTACCAAACCCAATCACTTCTCCATCTGGAAGCCCTGTAGTTGTACTC
>Ga0194137_10000237_pt1 | contig 38877 bp, 34 predicted proteins | sample TARM_MetaG_T3_14_FD_134025 | JGI IMG/M metagenome (GOLD analysis project Ga0194137, IMG submission 134025) | Freshwater microbial communities from Pennsylvania, USA, analyzing microbe dynamics in response to fracking - TARM_MetaG_T3_14 (version 2) | ecosystem: Environmental > Aquatic >... | reverse complement strand
GGCCGCGGCCATCTGGCCGTCGTCATGTGCCGCCAGGGGCGCGGCCAGGGCAGTCGGGGCAGCGGGCATGGCGGTCTCCTCGGGTGTCAGCCGGCGTAGGCCGGCGATGGAGTGGACAGGCTGTGCTTGACCTGGCGGCTGATGTCGTCGGCCAGCACCTCGAAGGCACCGGCCTCCAGCTCGGCCAGGGCCAGGCGGGCGACGTCAGCGGGCGATGACTTGGGGCCTTCGATGCCCCGCGTCATGTCGGTGTCCATATAGCCGACGTGCAGGCTGGTCAGCTGCGTTCCCTGGGCCTTGAGTTCGCCGCGCAGGCCGTTGCTCAGGGCCCAGGCGGCGGCCTTGCTGGCGCTGTAGGGCGTGAGACCGGGCAAGGTGACCCAGCTCAGCACCGACAACACATTCAGCACTGCGCCGCCACCGTTGGCCCGCAGCACCGGCGCGAAGGCCTGGGTCAGGGCCCAGACGCCGAAGAAATTGGTGTCCAGGTGTCGCCGCGCGATGGCGATGGCGTCGTCGGCGAGCGCGCCCGTGCCCTGCGAGATGCCGGCGTTGTTGATGAGCAGCGTCACGTCCTTGCACTGTGCGGCAGCGGTGGCCACCTGATCGGGGTTGGTCACGTCCAGCGCGACGGGCACGACGCCTGGCAGGTTGATGGAGGCCGGGTCGCGCGCAGCGGCATAAACCTTGGCGGCGCCCGCGGCCAGGGCCGCCTCGGCAAAGGCGCGGCCCAGGCCGCGGTTGGCACCCGTGATGAAGACGACGGCGTTCTTGAGCTGCATGGTGAGACTTTCTTGCAATCTTGTTTATTCATGTCGACTGACATGATTGATATTAATGTCGGACAACATATAAAATCCGTCAAGCCAGTTCTGCAAAGACCCGAGGAGACCGTGATGAAGGTCAGCCGTGCCCAGGCCGAAGAAAACCGCGAACGCATCCTCGACAACGCCGCCCAGCTCTTTCGCGAGCGCGGTTTCGATGGCATCGGCTTGAACGACCTGATGCAGGCCGCCGGCCTGACGCGTGGCGGCTTCTACGGCCACTTCGAGTCCAAGGACGACCTCGCCGCCCAGGCGACGCGTCGTGCGCTACAGACTAACCGCGAGCAGTGGAAGAAGCAGACCGACCGCAGCCTGCGGGCCTGGGTCAGGACCTATCTGTCCGATGCCCACCGCGACCACATCGGCGCGGGCTGCGGCCTGGTGGCGCTGGCGGGTGATGCCGCGCGCGGCGGCCCGGCCGTCAAGCAGGCCTTTGCCGAAGGCGTGGCCAGCCTGGTGGCGACGCTGCAGACGCAGATGCCTGCCGAGGCCGCCCCGGAGCGTCGCGAGGAGGCCTTGGCCATGCTGTCCACGCTGGTCGGCGCGCTGCTGCTGTCGCGCGCCGTGGGCAGCGATGCCGCGCTATCCCACGAGCTGCGCGAGGCCGCACGCAAGAGCCTGCCCGCCGGCGGCTGAACGGTCGCCGCGCCGCCAGGCGGTGCGCGGGCGATGGGAGGGCGCCACACCCTGTGGCATGCTCGCGCCCCATGTCAATGCCTAGTAGAAATCGGGATGCTTGAGTTAGGCCCGATGTTGCGCCGTGGCCTGCTGCTGCTGGCCCTGGTGGCTTGCCTGCCCTTGCAGGCGCAGCGCTTGCCTCAGCCCAGCACGGGGCCGTCCGGTGACGATGCCGCCCCCACCGAACTCGCCACCACGGCCTGGACGCGCGAGCAACTCGACGCCTGGTGGGCCGCCCTGCGGCGCCACGCTGTCGCGGGCGGCGACCATCTCGAGTTGCCGCCGGAGCTGCTGCCTCCCGAGGGCGCGGGCGCCTGGATGCCCGTGGCCATGCCCGATGTGCGGTCGCGCGCGGGAGCGTCCATGGTCAATGACTCCCGCGGCTACGAGATGCGCTGGTACCGCGTCCACGTGCCTGCCGCGAACGACGAGGCCATGGCACTGTATCTGCCGCGCCTGGTCACCTTGTCCGCTGCCGTGCTGGCACGCACCGACAAGGGTTGGCTGGCCCTGCTCGACAACCAGCACGCCGAGCGCGAACAGTGGGTGCAGCCCCTGTGGCTGCCGCTGCCCGGCGTGGGCGCCCGAGGGATGGACGTCGTCGTCGCCCTGCCGGTACCGGTAGGCAGCTATCACGCGGTGTCGCGCATCTGGATAGGCCCGCGCGAGCAGCTCGAAAAGCACTGGCTGTGGCGGGTGCGCGCCCAGACCGGCCTGCCCCAGGCCGTCAGCCTGACGCTGGCCGTGCTGGGCCTGTTCGCGCTGACGCTGTGGCTGCGCCGCCCCGATGAGGGCATCTACGGCCTGTTCGCCCTGGGCGCCACGGCCTGGATGGTGCGCAATCTGCACTACTACGTCACGCTGCCGGCGTCTCCCGCGGGCCAGGACTGGTTCTGGTGGGCCACGCATGCCTCCATGGGCTGGGTCATGCTGACGGCCTTGCTGTTCGCGCTGCGCTTCGCGGACCGGCGCACACGCTGGCTGGAGTGGGCGCTGGTCGCCAGCGTCACCGTGGTGAGCGTGATCAGCATGCCGCTGTGGCTGCGTCAGCTCGACATGGTCGTCTTGCAGTACACGGTGACGGCGGCGGTCGCCGCCATCGGTACGGCCTGGGTGGCTTGGCTGGCCTGGCGCGAGCGCCGTACCGAGTTGCGGATCATGTCGGTGGCGCTCATCGTCGGCGTCGTCATCGGCGGCCACGACCTCGCGGTGCTGGCCGGCTGGGCCTGGCCCGAGCACTTCTTCCTGATGCCGTTCGCGACGTTGATCGTCATGATCAGCTTCCTGCATGCGGTGCAGCGCCGTTATGTCGGCGCCGTCGAGCAGGTGCAGGCGGAGAACAGCCAACTGCAGGAGGACCTGGACGAACAGGTCTCGGTGCTGCAGATGCAGAACGCCCAGCTGCGCGAAGCCGAGCGCCAGCAGGCTCTGCTGCTGGAGCGCCAGCGCATCATGGCCGACATGCATGACGGCCTGGGTTCCTCGCTGCTGTCGGCTCTGGTGGCGATGGAGCAGGGCAGCATGTCGCACGAGCAGTGCGTGGAGGTGCTGCGCGAATGCGTGGACGACCTGCGCCTGGTCATCGACTCGCTGGAGCCGGTCGGCCATGATCTGGTTTCGCTGCTGGCCACCATGCGCTACCGCCTTGGCAAGCGCCTGCAGGTCGGCGGCCTCAAGCTCGACTGGGACGTGCAGGACCTGCCTCCACTGCCCTGGCTTGAGCCGCCCGATGCCCTGCATGTGCTGCGCCTGATGCAGGAGGCGCTGAACAATGTGCTCAAGCATGCCCAGGCCAGCCGCGTGCGCATGGTCACGCGCCATCACGGCAGCTATGTCGAGATCCGTGTGGAGGACGACGGCGCGGGCTTCGACCTGCAGAGCATCCAGCATGGCCGCGGCCTGAAGAGCCAGATCAAGCGCGCCCAGCGCCTGGGCGGCAAGCTGCGCATCGACTCCCAGCCCGGCATGGGCACGCGGCTGTCGCTCAGATTGCCCGTGGAGCGTAAAGGCGACACTTGATCTTGGACAATTGACTTCATGGTCAAGCAACGCACCCTGAAGTCGATCACGCGCGCCGTCGGCGTCGGCATCCACAGCGGCCAGAAGGTCGAGCTGACGCTGCGCCCCGCGCCCATCGACACCGGCATCGTGTTCCGTCGCGTCGACCTCTGCCCGCCGGTGGACATTCCGGTTGGCGTCATGTCGGTCAGCGACACCCGCATGGCCACCACCATCAGCCCCGGCGGCGACCCGGGCGGCCCCAAGGTGCAGACCATCGAGCATCTGCTGTCGGCCTGCGCCGGCCTGGGCCTGGACAACCTCATCATCGACATCAATGCCGACGAGGTGCCGGTGCTCGACGGCTCGGCGGCGGCCTTCGTCTTCCTGCTGCAGTCGGCCGGCATTGTCATGCAGGAGGCTGCCAAGCGCTTCATCAAGGTCAGGAAGACCGTCGAGGTGCGCCAGGGCGAGGGCAAGAAGCTGATGTGGGCCAGGTTGGAGCCCCACCACGGCTACACGCTGAGCTTCGAGATCGAGTTCGACAACCCGGCCGTGGCCGCCACCGGCAGCAGTTTCGTCTTCGACATGGGCTCGGGGCTTTACAAGAAGGAGATCGCCCGCGCCCGCACCTTCGGCATGACGGCCGACATCGACCTGATGCGCTCGCGCGGCCTGACCCTGGGCGGATCTATGGACAACGCCATCGTCGTCGACGACTACAAGGTGCTGAATGCCGACGGGCTTCGCTATGACGACGAGTTCGTCAAGCACAAGATCCTGGACGCCATCGGCGACATGCAGGTGGCCGGCATGCCACTGCTGGCGGCTTACACCTCCTTCAAGGGCGGCCACGCACTGAACAACAAGCTGCTGCGCGCCCTGCTGGCCGACGAGTCGGCCTACGAGATTGTCCGCTTCGACGACGAGCGTGCGGCGCCCATGGGCTTCGCGGAACTGGCGCCGGCCTGGTGATGCATGAAAGAGCCCCCACGCGCGCTTCGCGCACTGCCCCCCCGAGGGGTGCTTCAGCGCCTCCGGGCGGCCGAGCGGCGCTGCCATGCTGACAGCCCGCCTGATTGTTGGCCTGCTGCTGTTCTCGGCCGTCCTGTGCTTCGCCTTTTCTATCGCCACCGGCCGGGCACGCTGGCGGCGCCTGGGCTTGGTCATCATGAAATGGACGCTGGTGGCCGGCCTGGCCTTCTTTGGCGTGCTGATCCTGGAGCGATTGGCGCTGCTGCTGTGACGCTCGTCACGGCGTAGCCCGACCACCCCTGGGCTTGCGGGGATGCCAGCCCGGCGGCATGTGTTCAGAATGACTTCACGGTTGCTGAACGAGTTGCAGCGGCCCAGTCCGGGAGATCATTGACCTGGGCGCCACGCGTGGAGATGGCCGGGGGGCCGGGGAAGCGCAGTGGATTGAAAGAGAGAATCGTTGTTGTTCTAAATTGGGCCGCTCCCACCGGAGCGGCCCTTTTTTTGCCCTCCCCCAGGAGCGGGCCTTTTGTTTGTGCACCGCCACAGTGCACGCTGTCGGCATGCTGTCGTGGTTAGGCCTGCTCACCGAGCGGCCGGGGCGCGCGTCGGCTGGCGCGCAGGGGTGGCGTTGAAAGCACAGGCCAGCCGTCGCTGACCGCTGAAAGGGCCCCTCCAAATGAAGACCTCCCTGATTGCCGCCGCCGCCCTCGCCCTGCTGACCTGTGCCGCCATGGCCCAGACCACCGTGCAGCGCGACGCAAACCAGCAGCAGCGCATCGAGAACGGCATGCAAAGCGGCAAGATCACGACGCGTGAAGCCGGCCTGCTCGAGCGCGAGCAGGCCAAGGTCGACCACCTGCAGGCCAAAGACATGAAGGATGGCAGGCTCAGCCCTGCCGAACGCCGCCATCTGCGCGCAGCCCAGAACAAGGTCAGCCGCGACATCAAGACCGCCGAGAACAACGGCGTCAACGGCAACTCGCTGTCGGCCTCCAGCCAGCGCATTCAGGCCGACGTGCAGCGCAATGTGAACCAGGAAAAGCGCATCGAAGCGGGCCTGGCCAACGGTTCGCCGACCCAGCGTGAAACCGCCCGCCTGGAGCAGGGTCAGGCCCATGTGGACCGCGTGGAAGCCCATGCCGCGGCCGATGGCCACATCGGCGCCGGCGAGCAGAGGCATGTGCAGCGCGCCGAAAACCACCAGCGCGCGCGCATCCACCGCGCCAAGACCAGCGGCTGATCACACCGCTCTTGAGCGGAGCGGCGCCGAGGACTTCAACCCTCGGCGTTTGTCTTTCAGGCGCCGAGATAGCGGCCGCGCAGATGGGCCTCGAAGTGCGCCGGGTTGAGCGCTTCGCCACTGGCGCGTTTGACGAGTTCGGGTGTCTCGTAGCGGCTGGCGGCCTGCCAGACGTGGGTGGACAGCCAGTCGAACACGCCGCCCAGTTCGCCGCGGGCAATCTGCGTATCGAGCTGCGGCTGCTGGGCCCGCATGGCCGCGAACCACTGAGCCGCATACATGGCACCCAGGGTGTAGCAGGGGAAGTAGCCGAACAGGCCGGCCGGCCAGTGCACGTCCTGCATGGGGCCGTCCTTGAAGTTGCCACGCGTGTCCAGGCCGAGCAGCTCGGCCATCTTGGCGTCCCACAGGGCCGGGATGTCGTCGACCTCGGCCTCGCCTTCGATGAGGGCGCACTCGATGTCGAAGCGCAGCAGGATGTGGGCGGGGTAGGTGACTTCGTCGGCGTCGACGCGGATATAGCCCGGCTTCACGCGCGTCAGCAGCTTGTGCAGGTTGCCGGCCTCGAAGGCGGGTTGGTCGCCGAAATGCTCGACCAGCAGCGGTGAAAGCAGGCCGGCGAAGGCCGGATGGCTGCCCAGCTGCATCTCGAAGCTCAAGCTCTGACTCTCGTGGATGCCCATGGAGCGAGCCCGGGCGACCGGTTGGCCGAGCAGCTCGCGCGGCAGGTTCTGCTCGTAGCGGCCGTGGCCGGTCTCGTGGATGGTGCCCATCAGGCTGGGCAGGAAATCGTCCTCGCGGTAGCGCGTCGTCATGCGCACGTCCTCGGGCACGCCGCCGCAGAAGGGGTGGGTGCTCTCGTCCATGCGGCCAGCGGCAAAATCGAAGGCCAGCAGCTTCATGGCGTCCATGCCGAGGGCCTTCTGGGCGGCCGTGGCGAAGGGGCCGACGGGTTCGATGACGGTCTCGCTGGCCTGCTTGGCCGTCACGTCGCGGATCAGCCCCGGCAGCCAGCCGCGCATTGGCGCAAAGGCGGCCTCGACATCGCTAGAGCGCATGCCGGGCTCGTAGTTGTCCAGCAGCGCGTCGTATTTGGACAGGCCCGACATCTGCGACAACAGCTCGGCCTCTTGGCGGGCGATCTTCAGCACTTCGCGCAGATTGGGCACGACGCCGGCCCAGTCATTGGCCGGACGCTGGCTGCGCCAGGCGTGTTCGCAGCGATTGTTGGCCAGGCTCTTGGCTTCCACCAGCGCCTGAGGCAGGGCGTTGGCCGTGCGCCAGACGCGGCGGATCTCGCGCAGATTGGCGCGCTGGCCTTCGTCCAGAGGCTCGGCCGCCGCAGCGTCCAGCAGGCCGGGCAGGGCGGGGTCGGTGGCCAGCTGGTGCAGCAGGCCGTCCATCTCGGCCAGGGCCAGGCTGCGCGCCTCGTTGCCCTTGGCCGGCATATTGGCGGCCTGGTCCCATTGGGCGATGGCCTGCAGATGGCCGAGGTGGTGCAGGCGCTGCTGGCGCGCGGCGAGGTCGTTATAGGCAGAGGTCATGTCAGTCTCAGATTGTGTGTTGGCGTTTGCGGGCCCTGCGCCGGGCCGCTCCCTAGCCGGCGCGCCGTCGGCGATGTGCTTGCCGGTCGATCCGGGAAGCATCGCCGTCCCCGCGGGGAACCGTCTGGGCTCGCCCGCGTTCAGCGGCGCGGGACTGGGCGAGCGGCAGCGTCATGACAACCAACTTTCAGGAATGAAATACAGCAAGGCAACGGTAAAGCAGATGAAGCGCAGGCCCTTGCCCAGCGCCATCCAGCCCACGCAGGGCCAGAAAGGCAGCTTGAGCCAGCCGGCCACGGCGCAGAGCGGGTCGCCCACGATGGGCAGCCAGCTCAGCACGCAGGCCTTGGGGCCGAAGCGCTTCAACCAGGCCAGGGCCCGCGGGTTGGGCGGCTCGCGGTGCTTGACAGCCTCGACCGCCTTTTCCGCGCCATAGCCGACCCACCAGCTCGTCACGCCGCCAAGGGTGTTGCCCAGGGTGGCGACCACGATGACGGGCCAAAACATGCTCGGGTCGGCCTTGACGACCAGGAAGACGGCCGGCTCCGAGCCTAGCGGCAGCAGCGTCGCCGAGACGAAAGTGATGATGAAGACCGCGACCAAGCCGACCTGGGGCAGAGCCAGGGCGGCAAGCAGATCGTGGATGAGTTGTCCGAGCCAAGCTTCCATGCGCCGATTGTCAACGGGCCAGGAGCCTGCGCGGCAGCGGGCATGGTCCGCGCCGGGGCGAGTTGCGGGGCCAGGCCAGACGCCGGCGAGGCGAGGGGTTGGGCCCCACAACGAGCCGGCAACGCCGCATGGCACCGCAATTCGCCCCGGCCCTAAGGGTTGGGTCTGGTCTGGGCGCAGGCGTTGTTGCTCGTCGTTGCGGGCGCGAGCCCGCGGCCTCCTCGCGCCTAGCCTGCGCCCAGACCAGCCCCAACGCGGGCCATGCCCTCTGCCGCGCGGGCTCCTGGCTACAATCTCGCCTCTTTTTTGAGCAGACCCCTCGTGCACATCGGCCCCCACCTCCTTCCCAACCGGCTCTTCGTGGCGCCGATGGCCGGAGTGACGGACCGGCCCTTCCGGCAGCTCTGCCGGCGCCTGGGGGCGGGCTATGCGGTCAGCGAAATGGTCACGTCGCGCAGGGAGCTGTGGACCAGCCTCAAGACCTCGCGGCGAGCCGACCATAGCGGCGAGCCGGGCCCGATCGCCGTGCAGATCGCCGGAACCGACGCGGCCATGATGGCCGAGGCCGCCGCCTACAACATCGACCGCGGCGCCCAGATCATCGACATCAACATGGGCTGCCCGGCCAAGAAGGTCTGCAACAAATGGGCAGGCTCGGCGCTGATGCGCAACGAGGCCCTGGCGCTGGAGATCGTCGAGGCCGTCGTCGCCGTGGCTGCGCCGCACGGTGTGCCGGTCACGCTGAAGATGCGCACCGGCTGGAGCGCCGACGAACGCAATGCACTGCGCCTGGCGCGCCTCTTCGAAGTCGCCGGCATCGCCATGCTGACCATCCACGGCCGCACCCGCGAGCAGGGCTACAAGGGCCTGGCCGAGTACGACACGATTGCGGCGGTGAAGACAGCGCTGACCATTCCCGTCGTCGCCAATGGCGACATCGACTCGCCAGAGAAGGCGCGCGACGTGCTGGCCTATACGAAGGCCGACGCGCTGATGATCGGCCGCGCGGCCCAGGGGCGCCCGTGGATCTTCCGAGAGGTGTCCCACTTCCTGTCGACGGGCGAACACCTGGCAGCGCCGACCGTGGCCGAGGCGCGCGACGTGCTGACCGAGCATCTGCACGACCACTATGGCCTCTATGGCGAGCTCAGCGGCGTGCGCAGCGCGCGCAAGCACATCGGCTGGGCCGTGCGCGGCCTGCCCGGCGGCGAAGCCTTCCGCCAGCACATGAACACCCTGGAGCGCTGCGACCTGCAGTTGCGGGCTCTGCGCGACTGGTTCGACGAACTCGGCCAGACGCATGACCGGCTGCCTCTCGCCGAGGCGGCCAACGACGAAGAAGAAGCCCAGGCCCAAGAAGCTTGCGCCGCCTGACGAAACCCATTCGCGCCCCTGTCATGAGTGCCCAGAAGAACACCAACACGCCCAATCCCATCGACGCCTGCGTGCGCGACAACCTCGAAGCCTTCTTCCGTGACCTCGACGGCCAGGAGCCGCATTCGATGCACGAGATGCTGGTCAAGCTGGTCGAGAAACCGCTGTTCGAGATCGTCATGCGCGAGGCCGGCGGCAACCAGAGCAAGGCCGCGCAATGGCTGGGCATCAACCGCAACACGCTGCGCCGCAAGCTGACTGATCACAATCTTTAACTCTTGCGGGTTGGACCTTTGAGCGCAGCGAGAAGCTCCGACCCCAACTGACCGAGAACCATGGCCCTCACCGCACTTCTTTCAGTCTCCGACAAAACCGGCATCCTCGAATTCGCCCAGGGCCTGCACGCCCTCGGCGCCAAGCTGCTGTCCACCGGCGGCACCGCCAAGCTGCTGGCCGACGCCGGCCTGCCGGTGACGGAAGTGGCCGAGCACACCGGCTTCCCCGAGATGATGGACGGCCGCGTGAAGACGCTGCACCCCAAGATCCACGGCGGCCTGCTGGCCCGCGGCGATGTGCCCGAGCATGTGGCGGCGATGGACAAGCACGGCATCACCCGCATCGACATCCTGGCCGTCAACCTCTATCCCTTCGAAGCCACCGTCGCCAAGCCCGGCTGCACGCTGGAAGACGCCATCGAGAACATCGACATCGGCGGCCCGGCCATGGTGCGCAGCGCGGCCAAGAACTGGAAGGACGTGACGGTGCTGACCGATGCTGCCCAGTACGGCGCCGTGCTCGACGAGCTGAAGGCGAACGGCAAGACCAGCGACAAGACTCGCTTTGCCGCCTCGGTCGCCGCCTTCAACCGCATCGCCCAGTACGACGCGGCCATCAGCAACTACCTGTCCTCGCTGCAGCAAGACGGCAGCAAGTCCGAGTACCCGGCGCAGATGAACGCCACCTTCGTCAAGGTGCAGGACCTGCGCTACGGCGAGAACTCGCACCAGACCGCGGCCCTCTATCGCGACCTGTTCCCGGCGCCCGGCTCACTGGTCACGGGCAAGCAACTGCAGGGCAAGGAACTCAGCTACAACAACATCGCCGATGCCGATGCGGCCTGGGAATGCGTGAAGAGCTTCGACACGCCGGCCTGCGTCATCGTCAAGCACGCCAACCCCTGCGGCGTGGCTGTTGGTGCCAATCCCGCCGAGGCCTACAGCAAGGCCTTCAAGACCGACCCCACCAGCGCCTTCGGCGGCATCATCGCCTTCAACCGTGAGGTGGACGGCGCGGCTGCCCAGCTCGTCGCCAAGCAGTTCGTCGAGGTGTTGATGGCCCCCGGCTTCAGCGCCGAAGCGTTGGAGGTTTTCAAGGGCAAGGTCAACGTCCGCCTGCTACAGATCGCGCTGCCGCCGGGCGGCGCTCGCCCCTGGGACCAGGGACGCAATGCTGGCGACAGCAAGCGCGTCGGCTCGGGCCTGCTGCTGCAGACGGCCGACAACCACTTCCTGAAGCGCGAAGACCTCAAGGTCGTCACGACGCTGCAGCCCACGGCCCAGCAGCTCGACGACCTGATGTTCGCCTGGACCGTGGCCCAGTATGTGAAGAGCAATGCCATCGTCTTCTGCGGCGGCGGCATGACCCTGGGTGTCGGCGCCGGCCAGATGAGTCGCCTGGACTCGGCACGCATCGCCTCCATCAAGGCGCAGCATGCGTCCCTGAGCCTGCAGGGCTCGGCCGTCGCGAGTGACGCCTTCTTCCCCTTCCGCGACGGCCTGGATGTGCTGGCCGATGCCGGCGCAAGCTGCGTCATCCAGCCGGGCGGTTCCATGCGCGACGACGAAGTGATCGCCGCGGCCAACGAGCGGGGCATCGCCATGGTGCTGACGGGTGTACGTCATTTCAGGCACTGAGATGGGACCGAGGACAGTCCACTGCGGACTGTCCGACGCCCATCGAAGGACCGATGCCGTCTCGCGGCATCGGGCATAAATACGTTCTAGATGTAGCCCTCTAGTCCAGGGCCTCCCCCGATGGTGGAGGCCCGGCTTGCGGTTAGCCTCGATGCATTCGATCGAGAAGAACCGGAGACAAGCCGATGGACATTGCGCTGCAAGAGCGCCTGCATCTGGCGCTGACGACGCAACGCCGCGCCTACGAGGCCGAGCGCATGCCGAGCTACGAGGTGCGCCGCGACCGCCTGCAGCGACTGCTGAAGATGACGCAGCAGCACGCTGAGGCCCTGGCCACGGCCATCGCCCAGGACTTCGGCCACCGCGCTCGCCAGGAGTCGCTGCTGGCCGACATCTTCACCGTCGAGGCCGGTGCCAAGCACGCGCTGCGACATCTGCGCCGCTGGATGAAGCAGCGGCGCGTGTCGACGCCGATCCACTTCCAGCCCGCGCGCAATGCGCTGATGCGCCAGCCCCTGGGCGTCGTCGGCATCGTCTCGCCCTGGAACTACCCCTATTACCTCGCGATGGAGCCGGCCGTGGCCGCGCTGGCTGCGGGCAATCGCGTGCTGATCAAGCCGTCCGAGCTGACGCCGGCCACCTCCGAGCTGATGGCCCGCCTCGTGGCCGAGCATTTCAGGCCCGAGGAGATGCAGGTCATCACGGGTGACGCCGAGGTCGGCAAGGCCTTTGTCGGCCTGCCTTTCGACCATCTCTTCTTCACCGGCTCCACCGCCGTCGGCCGCCTCGTCGCGCAGGCTGCGGCCAGGAACCTGACGCCGGTGACGCTGGAGCTGGGCGGCAAGTCGCCCGTCGTCGTCGACCGCAGCTGCGACCTCGACCTGACCGCCTCGCGCCTGGCCTTCGGCAAGCTCTTCAACGCCGGCCAGACCTGTGTCGCCCCCGACTATCTGCTGGTGCCCCGGGAGATGGTCGAACCGCTGAGCCAGAAGATCCTGGCCGAGATGTGCCGCATGTACCCCCGCATCGCCGGCAATGTCGACTACACCAGCATCGCCGCGCCGCGCCATCGGGCCCGCCTGCAGGGCCTGCTGGACGACGCGTCGGCCCGCGGCGCGCGCCTGCTGCGCAGTCATGACGAGCAGCCCGATGACCGCCGCCTCGTGCCCACGCTGCTGCTGGACGTGACGCCCGAGATGAGCGTCATGCAGGAGGAGATCTTCGGCCCCCTGTTGCCCGTCGTCGGCTACGACAAGGTCGACGAGGCCCTGGCCCACATCAACCGCGGCGATCGTCCGCTGGCCCTGTACTGGTTCGGTAGCGACAGCGCCGCGCGCGAGCATGTGATGCGCGAGACCCATGCCGGCGGCGTGACCATCAACGACTGCCTCTGGCATTTCGGCCAGGAGGAGCAGCCCATCGGCGGCGTAGGTGCCAGCGGCATGGGCGCCTATCACGGCGAGTGGGGCTTTCGCACCTGCAGCAAGGAGAAGCCCATCTTCATCCAGAGCCGCTTCGCCGGCACTCGGCTGTTCCAGCCTCCCTATGGCGCGACCTTCGAACGCCTGCTGTCCCTGTTGAAGAAGGTGGTGGGATGAAGCGCCGTGGATTCCTGAAGTTGGGCATCGCCGCCGGCGTCGTCATCGGCGTGGCCGGTGCCGGTGTCGCCCTCATCAAGCCCGGCCTGGTCGACGGCAAGCTCGGCCCCGGCGCGCGGGACGTAATGCGTGCATCCGCCATCGCCGTGCTGGGCGACATGCTGGCGGCCGATGGCGTGGACGCCCAACTGGCGCGGCTGGAGGTCTCCATCGCGGCCCTGCCGGCCGCGACCCGCAAGGAGCTGTCCGATGCGCTGGGCCTGCTGGCTACCGCCGCCGGCCGCTATGCCCTCGTCGGCCTGTCCAAGCCTTGGACCGAGGCCAGCGCCCAGCACATCCAGCAGGCCTTCGACGCCATGCGCCTGTCCACTTCCAACACCCGCCAGCAGATCTACCACGCGCTGCGCGACCTGAATGCCATCGCCTTCTTCACCGAGCCGGCGAACTGGAAGACGGCGGGGTACGCCGGTCCGCGAGAGATCCCATGAGTTCATTGCCCGATCCCATCACAGACGGCCTGCAGCGCGGCTGGAAGGTCCACGGCGGCCCGCACGCGGCCCTGCCGGCCAAGCTGGACTGCGACGTCGCCATCGTCGGCAGCGGCGCCGGTGCCGGCATTACGGCCGAGATGCTGGCCCGCGCCGGCCTGAAGATCGTCATCGTCGAAGAAGGACCGCTGCGCTCCAGCAGCCAGTTCAAGCAGCGCGAGGCCGACGCCTACCCCCAGCTCTACCAGGAAGCCGGTGGCCGCAAGACGGTCGACCAGGCGATGAACATCCTGCAGGGGCGCTGCGTCGGCGGCTCGACCACCATCAACTGGACCGGCTCCTTCCGCACGCCGTCCGACACGCTGGCCTACTGGGGCAAGCAGTTCGGCCTGAAGGACTTCAACGAAGCCGAGATGGCGCCCTGGTTCGAGCAGGCCGAGAGGCGGCTCAACATCGGGGATTGGCTGACCGAGCCCAACGAGAACAACGGCGTGCTGCGCCGCGGCGCCGAGAAGCTCGGCATCCCGACCAAGGTGGTGCGCCGCAACGTCAAGGGCTGCTGGAACCTCGGCTCCTGCGGCATGGGCTGTCCGACGAACGCGAAGCAATCCATGCTGGTCAGCACCCTGCCCGCGGCGCTGGACCTGGGCGCCACCCTGCTGGTGCAGACGCGTGCGGCCAAGTTTGAGCTGCAGGGCGACAAGGTGGCGGTACTTGTCGCCGAGCCGGTGGCCCTCGATGGTTCCGTCAGCGGCGTGCCGGTTCGCATCACCGCCAAGCACTATGTCGTCGCCGGCGGTGCCATCAACTCGCCGGCCCTGCTGCTGCGCTCCAACGCGCCTGACCCCAACGGCCTGCTCGGCAAGCGCACCTTTCTGCACCCGACCGCCGGCGGCGTGGCCCTGTTCGACCACGAGGTGGCCGGCTGGGCCGGCGCGCCGCTGTCGGTGTTCTGCGACCACTTCCTGCACACCGGGCCCATCGACGGGCCCATCGGCTACAAGCTCGAGGTCGCGCCGGTGCATCCTGCATTCGCACTGACCAATGGCGGCGGCATCGGCGCCGAACTGGCCCAGCGCGCCAAGGACATGCCGCGCACCCAGCTGATGATCGCCCTGCTGCGCGACGGCTTCCATGCCGACGCAGCCGGCGGCGCGGTCAAGCTGCGCGGCGATGGCACGCCGGTGCTGGACTACACGCTGAACGACTATCTCCTTGACGGCGTGCGCCGCGCCTACGTCACGATGGCCGAGATCCAGTTCGCCGCCGGCGCCACGACCGTGCGCCCGGTGCATGAGGAGGCGCGGGGCTATGCCAACCTCGCCGAGGCCAAGGCCGGCATCGCCGCGCTGACGATGAAGCCCTTCCTCGCCACCGTCGGCAGCGCCCATGTGATGGGCGGCTGCACGATGGCGGCCGATGCGGGCCGCGGCGTAGTGCGGCCGGACGGCCAGCATTGGCAGCTCGCGAACCTGTCGGTGCACGACGGCTCCATCTTCCCGACCAGCCTGGGCGCCAATCCGCAGCTGACCGTCTACGGCCTGGCCACGCGGCTGACGAGCGGTCTGATCCAGCGCCTGGGCGCCAGGGCCGTGACCCTGGCCTGACGGCGAGAATCGTCGGCATGCCGACGATCCGCCACGCCATTCCCGAGGACGCCACGCTGCTGGCGTTCTTCGCCGCCCAGTCCTTCAGCGACACCTATCGCGAGATCAGCGACGCGCAGGAGATTGCCGACTACGTCGACGAGCATTTCCAGCCCAAGGTCATGGCCGGTGTCATTGCGGACCCGGCCTGCACGGTGCTGCTGGCCTGGGTGGGCGAGCAATTGGCCGGTTATGCCATCGTCAAGGCCGAGCCGGCGCCTGCCTGCGTGACGGGGCCGGCGCCGCTCAAGCTGTGGCGCATCTACCTGGGGGCGGGCTTCATCGGCCAGGGCGTGGGTGCGCAGCTGATGCTGGCCGTGCACGAGCAGGCGCGCCGGCGCGGAGCCCAGACGCTGTGGCTGGGCGTCTACGATCGCAATGTGCGCGCCGTAGAGTTCTATGAACGTTTCGGCTTTGCCAAGGTTGGTGGCCAGAAGTTCGAGTTCGGCGGCCAGATCTATGTCGACCCGGTTTATGCGGCCGCCGTGCCGCCCGTGGAGATAGCATGATTGAAGGTTCCTGCCACTGCGGCAGCGTCCGTTGGCGCTTTGACGGCCAGCCCGAGGGCGCGACGGCCTGCAACTGCACTGTCTGCCGCCGCTACGGCACGCTGTGGGCCTACGACTACGTCGACGAGGGCATCCATGTCACCGGCCCGACCAAGGCCTATGTGCGCGGCAAGGCCATCGAATTCCACTTCTGCCCCCGCTGCGGCTGCGTGGCCTTCTGGAAGGGGCTGAGGTTGGAGGACGATGGGCGGCGGCGCATCGCGGTCAATCTGCGCCTGGCCGAGCCGGGAGCGGTTGCCGGCATCGCTATCGACCATTTCGACGGCCTGGACAGCTTCGACGACCTGCCCAGGGACGGGCGTTGCGTGGCGGACTATTGGTTCTAGGGCCTGCAGGTAAGGCCTTGAAACCAGACGGCGCGACGCCAGATTCACGGCGCACACTGCCGTATGCCGGTTTGAGGAGTATTGCAATGAAGTTCCACCGATTCCTGCTCTTGTGCATGGCCCTGTTGTCCGGGCTGTGGCTGGGCACCGCCCAGGCCCTGCCCACTGTCGACGCGGTGCAGGCCGCCGTGCAGCGCGGCGACTACCCCGGCGCGGAGAAGATGATGCGCGAGGTCGTGGCGGCCAAGCCCGACAGCCCGCGCGCCCACTATGTGCTGGCCGAGATCCTGGCCCACCAGCGCCAGTTCAACGAGGCCGCCGAGCATGTGCGCCGCGCCAGGGCGCTGGACCCGGCCATCAAGTTTGCCGAGTCCGCCAAATTCAATGCCTTCGAGCAGTTGCTGCAGCGCGAGCAGGCCGGTGCGGTGAGGTCCTCGGTGACGACACCGGCCGTCGTCAATGCGCCGCCGCCTTTGCGAGCCGCGCCGGTACAGCGCGAAAGCAGTGGCGGCGTGCCTGTCTGGCTGCTGGTCGTCGGCGCCGTCATCTTCATCTGGGCGGCGGTGGGCTGGATGCGCCGTCGCACCGTCATGCAGGCGAGTCAGCCCGCCATGGCGGGCGGTTATGGCGGCGGTTATGGCCCGCAGGGTTATGGCCCCGGCGTGCCGCCGACCTCGGGCGGCCCGGGTCTGATGGGCGTGGGCCTGGCGGCGGCGGGCGGTGTCGCGGCCGGCATGCTGGCAGAGAAGCTGCTGCATGAAGGCCATGACGACCAGCGCAGCGTCCCGCGCGACAACGAGGCCGGCGGCCTCATGCCCGGCAGCTTCGGCTCCGGTGACTCCGGCGCGGCAGATGAGCTGACGCGCCGCGACGTCGACTTCGGCAGCGGCGACGGCTGGGGCGGCGGTGATGCCGGTGGCGGCGATTTCGGCGGCGGTGGCGGCGGCAGCGACGACTGGTGAGTTGTCACGGGCTGGCATTGGGGCGGCCCCTGATAATCCCGCCCATGACGCCAGCCGCCTTCACCGGCCAGTTGCTCGCCTTCATTGCCCGTCTCATCACAGGCGCGCAGGGCCACTGGAAGGGCTGCCCGCCTAAGGCCGAGCAGCGCATCTACATCGCCAACCACCAGAGCCACTTCGATCTCGTGCTGATCTGGGCGGCCTTCCCGCATGAGCTGCGGGCCCAGACCCGTGCCATCGCAGCGCGTGACTACTGGACCAAAAGCGCCCTCAGGCGCTGGCTGACGACCGAGGTCTTTAACGCCATCTATGTCAGCCGCACCCGCGCCAACCCCGACGAAGACCCCCTGGAACCCCTGGCCGAAGCCCTGGCCAACGGTGACTCCCTGGTCATCTTTCCCGAGGGCACGCGCTCCAGCAAGGGCAACCCCATGCCCTTCAAGAGCGGCATCTACCACCTCGCCGAGCAATTCCCCCATGTGCAGCTGATCCCGACCTGGATCGACAACGTGCAGCGCGTCATGCCCAAGGGCGAGGTCGTGCCGGTGCCCATCCTGTGCACGGTGACCTTCGGTGCGCCCATCCAGCTGCGCGAAGGCGAGACCAAGGCCGATTTCCTGTGCCGGGCTCGCGAGGCCGTCATGGAACAGCGCCCTGATCCGACCCTGGTCGGTCGCCTGGTGGAGGCCGACTGATGCACTGGCTCAAATCCCTGAATGCCAGCGAGCAGGTGGCCCTGCTCTTCGTCGTGCTGTTCGGCTTCCTGATGCTGCTGACGGTCGGCCTGTTCCTGAACTCGCTGCGCGAGCGCGTGGACGAGGAGGCCCGCCGCGCCTCCGAGCTGACCTGGGAGCGCGTGCGCCGCGACCTGCGCGCGGCCTGGATCGGCGGCTGCATGTTCTGGGTCGCGTGGATCTCCGGCCCGCTGGGCGCGACGCTGCTGTTCGCGCTGTTCTCCTTCCTGGCCCTGCGCGAGTTCATCACCCTGGTGCACACCCAGCGCAGCGACCACCGCACCCTCATCGTCGCCTTCTTCGTGCTGCTGCCCGTGCAGTACATGATCTGCGGCACGCGCTTCTTCGATCTCTTCACCGTCTTCCTGCCCGTCTACGGCTTCCTGGCGCTGCCCATCGTCAGCGCCCTGACCGGCGATCCGCAGCGCTTTCTGGAGCGCAACGCCAAGATCCAGTGGGGCGTCATGGTCTGCGTCTACGGCCTGTCGCATGCGCCGGCCCTGCTGCTGCTGGACATCCCGGGCAACACCGGGCGCGGCGCCTTCCTGCTGTTCTTCCTCGTCATGGTGGTGGCGGCCTCGCAGATCGCGCAGGAGATCGCCACGCGCACGCTGCGCCGCCGCCCGGTGGCGCGTCAGATCAGCCGCAGCTTCTCGATGCGGGCCTGGTGGATAGGCACGGTGACCGGCGCCGTGGCCGGCCTGCTGCTGTACTGGATCACGCCCTTCAAGGCCGGCCAGGCCCTGGCCATGGCCTTCCTGACCTCGGGCGCCGCCGGCTTCGGCGGCCTGGTGATGAAGGCGCTGAAGAAGGACGCCGGCGTACTGTACTGGGGCAACCGCAGCTCCATCACCGGTGCGGTCGGCCTGCTGGACCGCATCGCGGTGCTGTGCTTTGCGGCCCCCGTGCTCTTCCATTCGGTGCGCTGGTATTTCCAGCTGCCCCTGGGCTATCGGTGATGCGCATCCTGGGCATCGACCCCGGCCTGCAGACCACCGGCTTCGGCGTGATCGATGCCGAGGGCCCGCGCCTGGCCTATGTGGCCAGCGGCACCATCAAGACCAGCGGCGTTGCCACGGGGGACCTGCCGGCGCGGCTGAAGATCCTGTTCGACGGCATCCGCGAGGTCGTCGCGCGCTACCAGCCGCAGTGCGCGGCGGTCGAGATCGTCTTCGTCAACGTGAACCCGCAGTCCACGCTGCTGCTGGGCCAGGCGCGCGGCGCGGCGTTGACGGCCCTGGTGTCGGCCGACCTGCTCGTCAGCGAGTACACGGCCCTGCAGATGAAGAAGGCCATCGTCGGCCATGGCCATGCCAAGAAGGAGCAGATCCAGGCCATGGTGCAGCGCCTCTTGAACCTGCCCGGCCTGCCGGGGAAGGACGCCGCCGACGCGCTGGGCCTGGCCGTCATGCATGCCCATGCGCGTGTCAGCTTCGAGGCTATGAGCCGCAGCACGACGCTCTCGCGCCGCCAGCACGCGCAGTTCAAGGGCGGGCGGACGTACTGAAAAGCAGACGGCCCGCCGCGCTGGGCGGCCGGGGTCGAAGGGTGATGTCGGGGATGATCCGCCCCGATGTCTCCTACGCTGCTTTTGATCGGGGTTCTTGCTTATTTCGGCCTGCTGCTGGTGCTGGCGAGGAGGGTGTCGCAGGGCTCCGGGGCCGAAGCCTTCTATGTGGGCGGCAGGAAAAGTCCCTGGCCGGTCGTCGCCTTCGGCATGGTCGGGACATCGCTTTCCGGTGTCACCTTCATCAGCGTGCCGGGCGGTGTCGCGGCCAACGGATTCGGCTATCTGCAGGTCACGTTCGGTTATGTCGTCGGCTATGTCGCCATCGCCTTCGTGCTGCTGCCGCATTACCACCGCCTGGGCCTGGCCTCGATCTACGAATTGCTCGGCGAGCGCCTCGGGCCCGCGGCGCGGCGACTGGGCTCGGCCTATTTCGTGCTGAGCCGCACGGTGGGCGCCACGGCGCGGCTCTACCTCGTCGTGCAGGTGCTGCACACGCTGGTCCTCGGCCCGTTGGGCCTGCCCTTCGCGGTCGGCGCGGCCGTCGTGCTGGCCATGATCCTGCTGTACACGGTCGAGGGCGGCGTGAAGGCGCTGGTGTGGACCGACACCCTGCAGACCGCTGGCATGCTGACCGGTCTCGTCGTCTGCACCGCACTGCTGTGGCGGGCCGATGCGCTCGCGCAGCTCGACGCGGCCGGCCTCACGCGCGTCTGGGTGGGCGACCCGCTGAGCCGCGACTTCTCCGCCAAGGCCCTGTTGGCCGGCGCCTTCATCACCATCGCGATGACGGGGCTGGACCAGGAGATGATGCAGAAGAGTCTGTCGGTGGCGAAGCTGCGCGACGCGCAGAAGAACCTGCTGCTGCTCGCCGGGCTTCTCGTCGTCGTCATAGCCGCCTTCCTGCTGCTGGGCGGGCTGCTGACGCTGTTCGCCCGCGGGCACGGCCTGGCGGCAAACGGCGACGCGCTCTTCCCCGCCGTCGTCATGCAGCACCTGCCTGCCTGGGTGCAGGCGGTGTTCGTGCTGGCCCTGGTGTCGGCCCTGCTGCCCAGCGCCGACGGCGCCCTGACCGCGCTGACGGCCAGCACCTGCCTGGACCTGCTGCGCATCCCGCGCGAGGATGTGATGACGCGCCGGCGCGTGCACCTGGGCTTCACGGCGCTGTTCTTGGCCCTGGTGCTGGGCTTCAAGGCGCTGGACAGTGCCAGCATGATCTTCCTGATCCTGAAGCTGGCGGGTTACACCTACGGGCCGCTGCTGGGCCTGTTCGCGTTCGCGCTGTTCACACCCCGGCGGCTGCCCGCCACCGCGCTGGTCGCGGTCTGCATGGCCGCGCCGCTGTTGTGCGCCGCGCTGGACTTCGGCCAACCCTGGAGGGGATACCAGATCGGGCTGGAACTGCTGCTGCTCAACGGGTTGCTGACGTGGGCGGGCCTGTGGCTGGCAGCCCGGCGGGAGAACATTGCATGAATCCTGAAATGACGTTGAAGCCCTTGCGCCCCTGGAAGGAAGTGCTGCACGACTGGGCTGCCGAGGTGGCCATGAAGGTCGGTCGACCGGAGGCCGAGCTGATGGCGCGCGGTTTGAGCACCTATGACTTCAGCCCCGAGCGTCATGTCGAAATCCGCTATCCCTTCGGCTGTACGCACAAGATCATTGCGGCCTTCGTCGTGGTCAGGCCCCTGGCCAGCCAGGCCGCAGTGTTCTCTGAGCATGCGGGCTATCTGGAGTTCGAGCTGATCGAGGGCTGCGCAGTGGTCGAGATCCGAGAAGACATCTACTGGCAGAACTGATTCCATGACCCAGACGCTGCCGGCATCGCCCCTGGCCGGCCTCACCGCCATCGAACTGGGGTCGCAGCATGTGCCTGCGCTGGATCGGTTCTTCGCGGCCAACCCGGCCTATTTCCTCGCCGTGCAGGGCGAGCCCGCGCGGCCGGATGACGCCCGCGAAGAGATCGAGGACGCCTTGCCTGAAGGCATTCCGCATACAAAGAAGTGGGTCATCGGCTATGTCCGCGCCGACGGCGAGATCGTCGCCCTGGCCAATCTCGTCTCGGACATCTTTGCGCTGTCGGTCTGGAACGTCAGCACCTTCATCGTCGAAACCGCCCGCCATGGCTCGGGCGACGCGCGCTGCCTCTACGACAGCCTCGAAGCTTGGGCGCGGCAGGCGGGCGCGTGCTGGCTGCGACTGGGTGTCGTGATCGGCAATGCGAGGGCCGAGCGCTTCTGGGCCTCGCTGGGCTACGTCCAGACGCGGGTTCGCAGCAGCTTCCAGATCGGTGATCAGATCAACGTGCTGCGCGTCATGTGCAAGCCCTTGGGGGCCGGCTCTTTGGAAGACTACCTGGTGCTGGTGCCGCGAGATCGTGCGGAGCCCGCGCCATAGAACCACGGGTGCCGCCAGCCCGGCGACACTCCCGCTCCTCGATGTCCGCGACCTCCGTACCCTCGTCTTCCAGCCTCACCCGCATGCTCGCCGCCTTCGTGCGCGAGCACTGGCGGGCCTATGCCGGCGCCGGCCTGATGCTGAGCTGTATCGCCGTGCTGACGGTCTTGATCCCGCGCCAGGTCGGCCATGTCGTCGATGCCCTGGTGGCCGGTCATCTGCGCGGCACGGCGCTGCTGCAGCAACTCGGTCTGCTCGTGCTGGCCGGCCTCGTCATCTATCTGCTGCGCGCCGGCTGGCGGCTGACCCTGTTCAAGGCCGCCTTCCGCCTCGGTGCCCGGCTGCGCATGCGGCTCTTTGGGCGCCTCGCACTGCAAGGCCCGGCCTACTTCCAATCCCAGCGCACCGGCGACCTGATGGCGTTGGCGACCAATGACATCGACACCGTCGAGCAGGCCGCCGGCGAGGCCATGCTAGCGGGCTTCGACGGCAGCCAGACCCTGGTCCTGGTGCTGGCCATGATGACCCTGGGCATCGATTGGCGCCTGGGCCTGGCCGCCCTGGTGCCCTTTCCGTTGATGGGACTCGCCTTCTGGTGGATCTCCAGCCATCTGCACCAGGCCGCCCAGGACTCGCTGGGCGCCTTCAGCAGCCTGAACCAGCAGGTGCAGGAAAGCCTGTCGGGCGTGCGCACCGTGCGAGCCCTGGGCCTGGTGGGGCGCAGCGAGGCGCAATTCGGCGAACTGGCCGACAAGGCGGCCGAGGCCAGCTTCCGCTCCCAGCGCTGGGAGGCCGCCTACGAGCCCGCCGTCGGCATGATGCTGGGCGCGGCGACGGTCATTGCGCTGGCCGTGGGCGGCTGGCTGGTTTCGCGCCATGAGATCAGCATTGGCCAGCTGACCGCCTTCACCATGTATCTCGGCCAGCTGATCTGGCCCATGTTCGCGGCCGGCTGGGTGCTCTCCCTACTGGAGCGCGGCCGCGCGGCATGGACGCGGCTGGCGCCGGTGCTGGACGCACCGCTGACGCTGAAGGACGAGGGCAGGGCGGCGCTGCCGGAAGACAAGACCTTGCGCGCCCAAGGGCTGACTTTCAGTTTCCCCGGCGCGAAGCGGCCGGCGCTGGAAGGCGTGGACCTGACGTTGGCGCCGGGCAAGACGCTGGGCATCGTCGGTGCCACCGGTGCCGGCAAATCGACCTTGGTGCGCCTGCTGCTGCGCCAGGCCGAGCCCGATGCGGGCCGCTTGACGCTGGGCGGTGTCGCGCTGCCCGAACTGCCACTGGCCACGCTGCGGGCGCACATCGCCTGGGTGCCGCAGGAGCCCTTTCTCTTCTCAGCTTCGGTGGCCGACAACATCGCCCTTGCCAGGCCCGGCGCCAGCCGCGAGGAGATCGAAGCAGCGGCGCGACTCGCGGCCGTGCACGACGACATCGCTCGCCTGCCCAACGGCTATGCGACCGAGGTGGGCGAGCGCGGCGTGACCCTGTCGGGCGGCCAGCGCCAGCGCGTGGCCATCGCGCGGGCCCTGCTGAGCCAGGCTAGCGCCGGGCCGCCCCATGCTGGCCTGACCCCCTCGGGGGGCGAAGGGCGCGCAGCGCCCGACTGCGGGCAGACGTCTTCCTCGCTGCTGGTGCTGGACGACGCGCTGTCGGCCGTCGACACCGGCACCGAGACGGCCATCCTCGACCATCTGCGCGAGCTGCGTGCCGCGCGGGCCGACCGCAGCGTCATCTTCATCGCCCACCGCTTGTCGGCGGTCATGGATGCCGACGAAGTCATCGTCCTCAAGCAGGGCCATGTCATCGAGCGCGGCACGCATCAACAGCTGCTTGAGCTGGGCGGCTGGTACGCCTCGCAATGGCGCTATCAACAAATCGAGGCGAGCCTGGATGCGGCCTGAACAACCCTGGAAGAGCGTCGGCCTGCTGCTGGACTCGGCCCGGCCCGAGAGGCGGCATCTGCTCTGGGGCGGGCTGTGGCTGGTCATCGCCGCGGCGCTGGAAGCTCTCGGGCCCATCCTCGGCAAGCGCTACATCGACCACCACCTGCTGCCGGGCCGCTACGATATCGTCGAGATGGGCACGCTGCTGGGGCTCGTGCTGGCGGTGGGCTTCGCCGCCACGTGGATTCGTTATGCCCAGCTGTCGCGCATGGCCGGCGTGGCGCGGCGCTCGGTGCTGAGGCTGCGCGAGCGCGTCTACGCCCACGTGCTGGCCTTGCCCATGGCCTTCTTCGACAAGGCCATCACCGGCCAGCTCGTTAGCCGCGTCACCAACGACACCGAGGCCGTCAACCAGCTCTACCGCCAGGTGCTGTATGTGATGCTGGACTCGACCATCGTCGTTGCCGGCTCGCTGGTGGCCATGGCCTGGCTGGACTGGCGGCTGATGCTCATCGTCGCGACCCTGGTGCCGGCCATGGTGGTCATCATTCTGGGCTATCAGAAGCTGTCGGCGCCCGCCGTGGCGCGCACCCGCCAACTGCGCAGCGACATCAATGCGCAGATGGCCGAGAGCATGGCCGGCATGGCGGTGCTGCAGGCCAGCGGCGCGGCGGCCCGCTTCGGTGCCCGCTTCGAGACGACCAATGCCGAGCACCGCCTGTCGCGCATTGCCGAGCTGCGCGCCAACGCCTGGCTGCTGCGCCCGGCCCTGGACCTGATGAATGTGCTGCTGCTGGTCACCGTCATCTACAGCTTCGGCCGGCGCGAGCTGTCGGGCTTGGAGGTCGGCCTGCTCTACGCCTTCCTCAGCTATATCGCCCGCGTCGTCGAGCCGCTGATCCAGATCACCATGCAGTTCGGCCAGCTGCAGCAGGCCATGGTGGCCGCGTCGCGCGTGCGCACGCTGCTGGAGGAGGATGATCATCGCGGGCCGGCGCAGGACGGGCGCGATATCGCCCAGGGCGGCATTCGCATCGAAGGCCTGACCTTCGGCTACGACCCGGCGCGGCCGGTGCTGCATGGTGTGGACGTCGACATTCCGGCCGGCAGCTTTGTCGGCATCGTCGGTCACACCGGCAGCGGCAAGAGCACCCTGCTGTCCCTGCTGCTGCGTTTCTACACGGCACAAGAAGGCCGCATCACCGTGGACGGCCAGGCCCTGGCCAGCGTGCCCGACGCGGCCTTCCGCGACGCCGTGGGCCTGGTGCCGCAGGAGCCCTATCTGATGTCAGCCGGCGTGCGCGACAACATCGCCATGGGCCGGCCGGGCATCACGCAGGAGGACGTCGAGGACGCCGCCAAAGCGGCGAGGGCCCACGAATTCATCCTGGCCCTGCCGCAGGGCTATGAGACGAAGCTGGGTGAGGGCGGTGCCCGCGTGTCGACGGGCCAGAAGCAGTTGCTGGCGATGGCGCGCGCCCTGGCCGGCGCGCCGCGCATCCTCTTCCTTGACGAGGCGACCAGCAATATCGACAGCGCCACTGAGCAGCTCGTCGGCCAGGCGCTGACCGCCCTGCATGGGCGCGTGACGGTGGTGGCCATCGCCCATCGCCTGTCCACCATCCGCGCGGCTGACCAGATCCTGGTGCTCAACCACGGCCATCTGCAGGAGCGCGGCCGGCACGAGGCGTTGATGGCCCTCGAAGGCGGCCTGTATCGCCGGCTGGTGGAGTTGCAGAGCCTGGAGGAAGAAGTCGACTGAATCCCGTCACCGTCACGTGTCCGTCACGCAGGCGTACCAGACTGCGCGCCTTTCGTCTTCACCGGACCGTGACATGCGCTTCAGCCTCACTCCCCTCGCCTCCGCCCTGGCCGCCCTTGCGCTCGCCGGCTGCAACAGCGGAGACAAGACCAATGACATCCCGGAAGGGACGACCCTGGAACTGGCCGTGCTCAGCACGACCGACCTGCACCAGAACCTACTCAGCTACGACTACTACCGCCTGGCCGACCTGACGGGCTCCGGCACCCTCGGCCTTGCCGCCACAGCCAGCCTGATCAAGGCCGCGCGCGCCGAGAACACCAACACGCTGCTGGTGGACGACGGCGACGCCACCCAGGGCACGCTGCTGGGCGACTTCCAGGCGCTGGCACAGCCTGTCGCCTGCTCGCAGACGCTGGCCATCTACCGCGCCATGAATTCGCTGGGCTACGACGCCGGCGGCCTGGGCAACCACGAGTTCAACTACGGCCTGCCCTTCCTGAGCCAGACCCTCAACGCCGACCTCGGCGTGGCCGGCGTCGCCAAGCCCGCCGGCACCTGCGGCGCGCCGAACTACCCCGTCGTCAACAGCAATGTGAACAGCGCCTCCAGCGGCGTGCCCATCCTGCCGCCTTATGTGCTGCTGGACCGCAACTACGTGGTCAAGCTGCCCACGGGCGAGAACGCCACGCTGCCGCTGAAGGTGGCGGTCCTGGGTTTTGTGCCGCCGCAAATCGTGGACTGGGATGCCAAGAGCCTGGCCGGCAAGGTCACCGTGACGGGCGTGGTGGAAGCCGCGCAGAAGTACGTGGCCGAAGCCCGTGGCAAGGGGGCCAATCTGGTCGTGGCGCTGTCGCATGGCGGCCTCGACGCCAGCACCTACAGCCCCAAGATGGAGAACGGCAGCCTTCACCTGACGACGGTGGCCGGCGTGGACGCGCTCGTCACGGGCCATTCGCACCTGATCTTCCCCGCGGCGCGCGAACCCAATGCGCCCAAGCTGGACGCCTCCCTCGCCGCGCTGCCGGCGGCGACGGTGGACGGCAGCAAGGGCCTGGTCAATGGCGTGCCCACCGTGATGGCGCAGAGCTGGGGACGGCGCCTGGGCATCATCAAGCTGACCCTGATGTGGCAGGGCGGCCAGTGGGTGGTGCAGAAGGACAAGACCACCGTCGAGTCCCGCGGCCTGGCCTACACCGACGGCACGACCTTCGTGACGCCCGACCCCGCCATGGCCACGCTGGTGGACGCCGAACACCAGGCCACCATCGCCTACGCCAAGCAGCCGCTGGGCGTGTCGACCGACTTCGAGATGTCGGCCTACTTCGCGCTGGTGGGTGACGTGAGCGCCATCCAGATCGTCAACCAGGCACAGATCGACTACGTCAAGACCTTCCTGGCCAACACCACGGACACGACGCTCAAGGGCTATGCCGGCATTCCGGTAATCTCGTGCAGCGCGCCCTTCAAGGCCGGCCGCAACGGCGCGGGCGACTTCACCGACGTGGCGCCCACGGCCACGCCCGCGGCGCCCTTCGCGCTGCAGGTGCGCAACCCGGGCGACCTCTACCTCTACGGCAACAACAATATCCAGGCCGTCAAGATCAAGGGCAGTGACCTGAAGGCCTGGCTCGAGACCTCGGCCAAGCAGTTCGCGCAGATCGACCCCGCCAGCTCCGCCACGCAAGACCTGGTGCCGAGCTACTCGACCATCTACAACTTCGACGTGTTCTACGCCGAGGGTAATGCGCTGACCTACCAGGTCGACGTGACCAAGCCGGTCGGCTCGCGCATCGTCAACCTGCGCTACCAGGGCCAGCCGGTGGCCGATTCGGCCGACTTCATCGTCGCCACCAACGACTACCGCGCCAGCGGCGGCGGCCGCTTCCCCGGCATCGACGGCAGCAAGACCATCATCAAGTCGCCCGATGCCAACCAGGCCGTCGTGGCCGCCTACCTGCGCAAGCAGGCGGGCCTGACTCGCGGCGTCAATGGTGCCGGCCGCTCGTGGAGCTTCGTCAAGACGGCCACTGCCGGCCCGGTGGTCCTGCGCAGCGCGCCGGGCAAGCTGGCGGTTGCCCAGGGTCTGGGCCTGGCGGGTGTGACGGCCGAGGGCAGCGTGGACGCCAGCGGCTATGCGCGCTACACCATCGACCTGAGCAAGTGAAGCCGGTCGCCTGCTTTGCGCTGTTGCCGCTGGCGTTGCTGCTGGCGGCCTGCGCGCCCGAACCGCCGCGGCAGTCAGCCGAGGTGGAGTCCCTGGGCATGCAAGCCGTGCAGACGCACGACGCCGCGGCGTTGCGGCGACTCAGTGCGTGGGCGCAGGCGCCCGGCCCCTTCGCGCCGCTGGCGGCGCGCGAGCTGGGCCTGGCCCTGGCGGCCGACCCGGCGCGCCATGCCGAGGCCCTGCGCTGGCTGGCCCAGGCCGCCCACGGTGGCGATGCCGAGGCGGCGTTCACGCTGGGCGAGGCCTACCGTAGCGGCGGCCTCGGCTGCCGGCACGACGACGTCGCCGCGCGCCGCTGGTTCGAGCGCGCGGCCGAGGCAGACCACCCGGCTGCGCTGCTGGCGCTGGCGCGCGCCGCGCGCAACGGCGTGGGCGAGCCACGTGACATGGGCAAAGCGGCCGGCCTGCTGCTGCGCGCCAGCCGCCGCGGCAGCGGCGCGGCGATGTATCTGCTGTCGCAGGCCTATGCAGCGGGCGAGGGTGTGCCGGCGGACCCCGCCGTCGCGCGGCACTGGTTGGAGCAGGCCGCCGAGCAGCACCATCCGGCTGCCATGCAGGACTGGGCGCTGGCGCTGGAGGAGGGGCGTCTGGGCGTCCCCCCCGATGCACAGGCCGCGCGCGAGCAATGGCGCGAGGCGTCCGAGGAGAGGCGCAACCGCTGGCGTTGAACCTCAGCTCAGTCGGGCTTCGAGCACGGTAAGGCTGCCGCGCAAGGTGCGCAGCGCCTGCTCCATGCGCGACTCCCCCGGCGCGGGCAGCAGCCGGGCGTCGCGGTTGGCCAGCACGTCCTCGCGCAGCTTCAGGCCGGCGCGTTCGAACTGCGGCTTCAGCACCGCCGCGCGCTCGCGCAACAGCTCGCGCGTGGCCCGGTAGGCGTGTTCGGCGAGGTGGCGGCGCTGGCGGTAGCTGAAGGTGTTGGCCATGAAGAGCTCGGCATCGCGCGGGTCGGGCTCGAAGAGCAGGATGTCGGTCTGCGGATGCGTCAGCTCATAGCCCTTGAGCCCCAGGGCCAGGCGCGAATGGATCAACGAGCGGAAGGTCTGCGACAGCACCAGCGGCAGGCCGCCGTCCACCAGGCGGTGGATTCTTGGCTGCAGTGCCTTCACGGCCGGTCGGCCGAGCTTGCTGGCGATCTTCTTGGCCCGGCGCGAGCGCGCATCGCGCGGCGACAGCCGGTTGCTCTCGTAGGGTACCAGGGGGTTCAGGCAGATCAACAGGTCCAGGCCGCGATCCAGCAGCACCGAGGCGTGCAGGGTCTTCTTCAGCGCGCCGTCGACATAGTGGCGGCCATCGATCTCGACCGGCGGAAAGAGCCCGGGCAGGGCGGCGCTGGCCTGCACGGCCTGGGAGATGGGCACATGGTCCCAACCCTCGCTGCCGAAGGGAATGGCGTCGCCGCTGTCGAGGTCGGTGGCGACCAGCACCAGGCGGTGTTTCAGTTCGCGGAAGTCGTTGCTGCGGCCGGGTTGGGAAAGCACCTGGGCCAGGGCCTCGCCGAAGCGCACGCTGGACAGCAGGCCGGTGGGCAGCACGCGGCCCAGGCGCTCGATGGCGCCAAGCACGGAGCGGCCTTCCAGCATCACCTCGCGCGCGGCATCGGCCAGCAGGCCGGGCAGCAGGCGCAGGCGCTCGCCGAACTCGGCCCAGGCCGGCTGCAGCAGCTCGGCGGGGTCGAAGCGGTCCGGCGCCTCGGCGGTGTTCTCTATGAAGGCGGCGCAGAGCTGGCGCGGCGTCATGCCGTTGGCCAGGCCAGCAGCGATGAAGCCGCCCGCACTGACGCCGATATAGCCGTCGCAGGCGGTGAAGTCGAGGCCGCCGACGGCCTCCTCCAAAGCACAAAGGGCGCCAACTTCATAGATGGCGCCCAGTGGGCCTCCGCCTGCCAAGGCCAAACCGATCTTCGGTTGGCTCATGGTCAGGGAGAACTAATGTTGCTCAGGCTTGTGCGGCTTCAGCGGCCGGAGCGACTGCGGGAGCGGCCTTCTTGGCGGCCGGGGCGCGCTTGGCCGCAGCGGCCTTCTTCGCCGGGGCGGCGGCCTTCTTGGCAGGATCCGCAGCCTTCTTGGCCACGGTCTTGACGGCAGCCTTCACCGGGGCAGCAGCCTTCACGACGGCCTTCTTGGCAGCGGGGGCCTTCTTGGCGACGGCCTTCTTCACGGCGGCGGCCTTCTTGACGACTGCCTTCTTGGCCTTGGCTGCGGGCGAGGCCTTCTTCAGGCCGGCCGACACGGCCAGGTCGTCGATGCGCTTGATCAGGCTCTGCACGTCGCCGGCGGAGGGCACGTTCAAGGTCTTCAGCGCCTTGGCGACGCGAGCTTCGAAGATGCTTTCCAGCTTGTCCCAGTGCTGGCCGGCCTTGGCGCCGACATCACCGGCCATGCCGCTGACCTTGGTGGCCACGGCGCTGAGCTTTTCCTCGGCGGCGGATTGGGTCTTCTTCTGCAATTTGAGTCCTTCCGAGACGAGGGCCTCGAAGACCTTGGAGCCTTCGCCCTGGGCCTTGGCGAAGGAGGCGAGACCGGCGGCCCAGATCTGCTGGGCGCTGTCCTTGACGTTCTTGGCCACATCGCCGTCGAGCAGGCCAGCCGGGAAGCCGGTGGCGGCCGAGGCCTTCTTCTTGTCAGCCATCTTCTGGAGCTTCTTGACCATTTGGGTGTCCTTGCGAGTTAGCGAATTGCCGAGGGGCACTGTAGCGGCCGCATCTCGCTCCAGCACGCCGATTCCTAGTGAGTGCGCTCTACGTGCCTCCTGGGGAAAGTGCCCAGCGAGGCCTCTCGAACGCTGGTGAAGAATCAGCGCGATACCCGTCCAAACACAAGCAGGAGACCCACATGCAGTATTTCGTCACTGGCGCCACCGGCTTCATCGGCAAGCGGCTCGTCAAGAAGCTGCTGGCGCGGCGCGGCAGCACGGTCTACTTCCTGATGCGCGAGGAGAGCTCGGCCAAGCTGCCCGACCTGCTCGAATACTGGGGCACCAGCAAGACCCGTGCGATCCCCGTCTACGGTGACCTGACCGGCAAGAAGCTCGGCGTCGCGAGCGACGTCATCAAGAGCCTGAAGGGCCAGATCGACCACCTCTATCACCTCGCCGCGGTCTACGACCTGGAAGCCGACGAGGAGTCGCAGGTTGCCGTAAACATCGAAGGCACCCGCAGCATGGTGGAGTTCGCCCAGGCCATCGACGCGGGTCATGTTCACCACGTCAGCTCGATCGCCGCGGCAGGCCTGTACGAGGGCGTGTTCCGCGAGGACATGTTCGACGAGGCCGAGAACCTCGATCACCCCTATTTCATGACCAAGCACGAGAGCGAGAAGCTCGTGCGCAAGGAGTGCAAGCGGCCCTGGACGGTGTATCGACCCGCCATGGTCGTCGGCGACTCCAAGACCGGCGAGATGGACAAGATCGACGGGCCTTACTACGTGTTCAAGCTGATTCAGCGCATGCGCCAGATCCTGCCGCCGTGGATGCCCAGCGTGGGCCTGGAAGGCGGCCGCATGAACATCGTGCCGGTGGACTTCGTCGTCGACGCGCTGGACCACATCTCGCACAAGGTCACGAAGGGCCACGGCTGCTACCACCTCGTCGACCCCAAGGGCTACCGCGTTGGCGACGTGCTGGACATCTTCAGCAAGGCCGCCCACGCGCCCAAGATGAACCTCTTCATCAACGCCGCCTTGATGGGCTTCATCCCCAAGAGCGTCAAGAAGGGTCTGATGGCGCTGGCGCCGGTGCGCCGCATCCGCAATGCCGTCATGAAGGACCTCGGCCTGCCCGAGGACATGTTCACCTTCATCAACTACCCGACCCGCTTCGACTGCCGCGACACCGAGGCCGCACTGAAGGGCTCGGGCATCGCCTGCCCCGACCTGAACGACTACGCCTGGCGGCTGTGGGACTACTGGGAGCGTCATCTCGACCCCGATCTCTTCATCGACCGTTCGCTGAAGGGCGCGACGGGCGGCAAGGTGGTTCTCGTCACCGGTGGCTCCTCAGGCATCGGCTTGGCCGCGGCCATCAAGTTCGCCGAGGCCGGCGCGATCACGCTGATCTGCGCTCGCGACCAGCTCAAGCTCGACGAGGCGGTCAAGGAGATCAAGGAGAAGGCCGGCAAGCAGGCCCAGATCCATGCCTTCGCCTGCGATATCGCCGACGAGAGCGGCTGCGCGGACCTGATCGAGTGGTGCACCACCAACTTCGGCGGCGTCGACTTCCTCATCAACAACGCCGGCCGGTCCATCCGCCGCGCCATCGAGTCCAGCTACGACCGCTTCCACGACTTCCAGCGGACCATGGACCTGAACTACTTCGGCTGCCTGCGCGTGACCATGGGCCTGCTGCCCGGCATGGTGGCCAAGCGCAAGGGCCACATCGTCAACATCAGCTCCATCGGCGTGCTGACCAATGCGCCGCGCTTCTCGGCCTATGTGGCCTCCAAGGCCGCGCTGGACGCCTGGACGCGCTGCGCCTCGAGCGAGTTCGCCGACACGGGCATCACCTTCACCACCATCAACATGCCGCTGGTGCGCACGCCCATGATCGCGCCCACCAAGATCTACAACAACGTGCCGACGCTGTCGCCGGAAGAGGCCGGCGACATGATCGCCCAGGCCTGCATCAGCAAGCCGGTGCGCATCGCCACGCGACTTGGCATCTCGGGCGAGATGCTGCACGCCGCCGCACCGCGCATTGCGCAGATCGTCATGAACACGACCTTCCGCATGTTCCCGGACAGCGATGCGGCCAAGGGCGACAAGAGCAAGGGCGGCGGCCTGTCGCCGGAAGCCATTGCTCTGCAGCAGATGATGCGCGGTATTCATTTCTGACCCCTCGCCCAGACTCGCTCGCTGAACGCGGGCGCGCCTGGTCGGTCCCCCGAAGGGACGGCGATGCTTGCGGCATTGGGCCGCAAGCACATCGCCCCAGGCGGGCTGGCTAGGGAGCGGCCCGTCGCTCGGCCCGTGAGGCACAGCTGGATCGCCGAACCGATTGATTGCGCCAAAGGGCCATGCGAGCCCCAGCACGCCAAGAGAGGACTTCTTGCAACCACCATCCCCTGCCGCAGCTCCCGCGCCCGGCAGCTACAGGCTGCGCGCCTGGCTGGCCGTGGCCTCGCTGCTCGGCTTCCTGGCTGCCTATTTCGGTCTGGCCGGCTGGTTTGCCTGGACGGCCTGGCGCCTGGCCAAGGCCGGCGTCTCCAACGACAGCGATGGTTTCTCGACCCTGCTGGCGGCCTCGTGCGCCGCCCTGCTGGCCCTCTTCATGTTCAAGGCCCTGTTCTTCCGCCAGCGCCGCGGCGAAGACCACAGCCTGGAGGTCCAGTCCACTGACCAGCCGGCCCTCTTCGTCGAGCTGAACGCCATTGCCGACGCGGTCGGCGCGCCGCGGCCGCACCGCGTGCTGATCTCGGCCCGCGTCAATGCGGCCGTGTTCTACGACCTGTCGCCGCTGAACCTGCTTTGGCCGACCAAGAAGAACCTCGAGATCGGCCTGGGCCTGGTCAATGTGCTGAACCGCAGCGAGCTGCGCGCGGTGCTGGCCCATGAGTTCGGCCATTTCGCGCAGCGGGCCATGGCCGTAGGGCGCTGGGTCTATGTGGCCCAGCAGATCACCGCGCGCTTGGTCGCCCAGCGCGACATGCTGGACAACTTCCTGCAGGCCTTGAGCCGCTTCGACTTCCGCATCGCCTGGGTGGGCTGGGTGCTCAGCCTCATCGTCTGGGCCATCCGTAGCCTGGTGGATAGCGTCTTCACCGGGGTGCAGCTGCTGCAGCGCAGCCTGGGCCGCGAGATGGAATATGGCGCCGACGCCGTGGCCGTCGCGCTGACCGGCAGCGATGCCCTGGTGCATGCCCTGTACAAGCTGCAGACGGCCGATATGGACTGGGACCGGGCCGCCGGTGTGGCCGGCGAGCTGCGGGCCAAGGAACAGTGGGTGAGCGACCTGTTCACGCTGCAGGCCGCAATAGCCGAGCGCACCGGCCGCATGCTGGACGACGCCAGCTACGGCCGCGTGCCGGCACCCCAGGGCGGCCCCAGCCGCCTCTTCGACACCGCCGACAGCGCCGTGCCGCAGATGTGGCGCACCCATCCCCTCAACCACGAGCGCGAAGCGCGCGCCAAGGGCAGCTACCAGGCCGGCGAGGTCGACGAGCGCAGCGCCTGGACGCTGTTCGAGAACGCCGCAGCCCTGCGCGCCCAGGTCACGCGTCGCCTCATCGAAACGCCCGAGTCCGCCCCGACCATGGACGAGGCGGCCCTGCAGGCCGCGCTGGACGAGCGTTTCGGCGGCGAGCTGCTGCAGCCGCGCTACCGTGGCGCCTACCTTGGCCGTGCGTTGACCCGTCACGTGGCCGACCCCGGCCAGCTCGTGGGTGAACTGCCCAGCGTGGCCGAAGGCATCCAGCGCCTCGCCGCCCTCTATCCGGCCAGCCTGGGCGAGGTGGTGCGCCGCTGGCGCCGCGTGGACGCCGACAAGGAGCCCGCCGAGCATGCCGAACTGTTGGCCGAGCTGCGCCGCCATGACGAGGCCGCCCGTGCCACCCATCTGGCTCTGGCCCGCGCCCTGGGGGACGACAGTGAAGCCCGGCTGCGCGGGCTGCTGGCGCAGCTGCACTACGCCGAGCACACGGCCGCCAACCTGCGCGACCTGCGCGGTGTGCTGGCCCACACCGTGCGTGTCGAGCGCACGGGGCGGGTCAGCGATGCTGGCCGCCAGCGCGTGCTGGTGGCCGCCGGGCGGCTTCATCACATGCTGCGCCAGGCCCGTGCCGAGGCGCAGGACGTCGTGCTCGACGAAGCCACGGCCCGACGGCTGGAGGTGGAGCGCTGGTCCGTCGCCCTGGGCGAGCTGAAGCTGGGACTGCCGGACGCGAGCAACCTGGGGGACTGGCTCACCGTTATCGACAGCTGGATGGATGCGGCCGAGCACGCCTTCAGCCGCTTGCGCGGCGCCGTGCTGGCCGAGCTGCTCGCCGTCGAAGCCCGCGTGGCCAGCCAGCGGCCGGATGCCGGCACGGTCCAGCCTGCCGTCCCGCGCGGCTATGCCACGTTGCTGGATGGCGCCGAGCGCCCGCGCGACCTGCGCCCCAGCCTGTGGGCGCGTTTCCTGGCCGCTCAGGGCCGCGGCGCGGCGGCGGCGCGCGTCGTCGTGGCCGGCGGCATCGTAGCCGGCGTGCTGGGCTTTGGCGGCGGCTATGGCGACATCGGCGTGCATGTCGTGAACGGCCTGGACCGCACGGTGCGGGTGCGCATCGGCGGTGCGAGCGCCGTCACTCTGCCTCCCTATGGGACGGCCACGGTGAGGCATACGCCCGCCTCGCGGCTGAGCGTCAGCGCCAAAACCGAGCAGGGCGAACTCATCGAACGCTTCGAGGCGGCACTTGACCATGGCGTCGGCCACCCGGTCTACAACATTGCCGGCGTGGCGCCGCTGGTGGAGCTGACCTACACCTATGGCCGCAATGCCCAGGAGCTGCCGCCGCGGGTGCTGGGCACGCCGCGTTGGTCGTCCAGTGGCGCCGACGTGTTCTTCGACGAGGCGCCTCGCAGCGTCTCGGTCAAAGCGGGCCAGACGGCAGCGCGCCGCGTGCTGCTCAGCGGCGCCGACGCCATCCCGGGCCTGCAGCTCGGCCTGTTGAATCAGGATGCCGCCGCCGCGGAGCGCCTAGCCGAGCTGCATCTGCGCTGGGACCGCCGCGAATCGCCGGTGCGCATGAACTGGCTGAGCCAGCTGCGCGGCCAGCCCGGCCACGACAGGCTGATGGCCGCCGCCCTGGCGCGCGAACCCACCGGCATCGAACTGCTGCGCGAGCGCTTCGACACGCAGTCCCCTGCCGAGCTGAAGCCGCTGTGCGATGACTTCGGGCGCCGTGCCGCTGCGCCGGGTGCTGGCGGCGACGCCGTCTACCTGGCCGCGCGCTGCCTGCCCGATGGCCCCTTGCGTGATGCGGCCCTGCAGGCCGGCCTGCGGCGTTTCCCTCGGCATGCCTGGTTGGCCTATGGCGCGGCCTGGGCCGAAGCGGGCGCGGCGAACTGGCGCGTCGCGCTGCGCGACTACGAGCTGGCCCGCGCGGAACCCTCGCTGGCGCCGTTGGCGACCATCGAGGCCAACCGGCTGCGGCGCCTGCTGCAGGAGCCGCCCTTGCCGGCCGAGGCCGAGCGCATCGGGCCGCCGAGCCGGCTGCAGGCCGCCTTCGGCATGCAGGTCTGGGCCGGTGCGCTGATCACTCAGCCGGACTCCTATCGCGAGCTGGCCGGCGGCGCACCCGACAAGGCTGCCACACTGAACCTGAGCTACGAACCGCGCCTGCTGCGCCTGGCCGCTGCCTCTGACGGTGCCTCGGCCGAGTTGCGCCAGCGCGTCGCCGGGTTGCCCCGTGGCGACGGCCTGGACGCCGAGACCTACTGGACCGCCCTGGCCCTGGCCGAGCGCGAAGGCTGGCCCGCACCCCAGGGCGATGCGTCGATCCTGCGTGGCGTCCAGCCCGAGCATCTGCAGCGGCTGGAGGCCTTCCGCGCGGCCCTGGGCAGTCCCGCCGCCCTGGTGGCGGCGGAAAAGCTGCTGCAGGGCCTGCCGCTGGAGCTGCGCGGCCAAGCCTACAGCATGGCCACCGTGCGCCTGGGCACGCGCACGCCACCGGCCTGGCGCGAGGCCGCCAAGCGCCTATTGCTCCCCCACGAGCGGCCCTACTTCAACTGAATCACAATGCCCGCTGCCCGGCCTCGGCCGGGTTTTTCTGTTGCGGAGGACGAGGAAACCATGCTCAGAGGACAACGCGTCGGCCTGCGTTATGTGACCGAGGACGACCTGCCCTGGCTCAAGCGCACCGTCGCCGACCCGCAGGTGCGCGGCCCCCATCTCGGCTCGCGCATGATGACGCCGCATGCGGTGGACAAGCGCTGGCAGGACAACGGCTTCGCCAACGAGGATGCCGAGCGGTTGCTGATCTGTCACCTGATTGACGGTTCCGTCATCGGCGATGTGGTGCACTTCGCCGCGGCTCGCTACACGACGGCGCGCGAGATCGGTTGGACCATGGCCGACGTCGCGATGCGAGGCCAGGGGCTGGCCAGCGAGGCGGCCGCGCTGCTGGTGGACTATCTGTTCGAGAACTGGCCGGTGAACCGGCTGTCCTGCGGCATGTCGGTGCACAACCACGCGTCGCGGCGCGTGGCCGAGAAGTGCGGCTTCACGCACGAGGGCATCCAGCGCGGCGTCGTCTTCGTCGGTGGCGAGTATGTGGACTGCCATTCGCTGTCGCTGTTGCGCGGCGAGTGGATGGCGATGAAGGGCAAGAGCGCGTGAAAGACAACCGCAACCGGGAATTCGATCTCATCGTCTTCGGCGCGACCGGCTTCACGGGCCGGCTGGTGGCCGAATACCTGCATCTGAGCGGCGCCGGCGGCGCGCGTTGGGCGATTGCCGGGCGGAGCCTGGACAAGCTCGGCAAGGTGCGCGATGAGCTGCATCTTCCGGCATCGGTCGCGCTGCTGAAGGCGGACGCGAACGATGGGGCGGCGCTGAAATCCCTGGTCGCTCGAGCGCGCTGCGTCATCACGACCGTCGGCCCCTACCAGCTCTATGGCGAGCCGCTCGCCACGGCCTGCGCCGAGGGTGCTACCGACTATGTCGACCTTTGCGGCGAGCCGCTGTGGATGGCCCGCATGATCGACAAGCTGACGCCGGCGGCGCGCAAGAGCGGCGCGCGCATCGTCTTCTCCTGCGGTTTCGACTCCATCCCGTTTGACCTCGGCGTCGTCTACCTGCAGGCCGAAGCGCAGAAGCGCTTCGGCGCGCCCCTGCCCGAGGTGCGCGGCCGTGTCGCCCGCGTCAAGGGCACGGCCTCGGGCGGCACCCTGGCCAGCATGATGGAGACCATCGAGGCCGTGCGCCGCGAGCCTTCTCTCATCAAGGTCATGAGCAACCCCTTCGCGCTGACGCCGGGCTTCAAGGGCCCGCGCCAGCCCGGCGGCCAGGGCGCCGACTTCGACGACTGGGCCGACCGCTGGAGCGGCCCCTTCTTCATGGCCACGATCAACACCAAGAACGTGCATCGCAGCAATGCGCTGCGCGGCCATCCCTGGGGCACCGATTTCATTTACAGCGAGAAGCTGCTGACCGGCCGGCCCGGCCAGGGCGACAAGGGTCGCAAGAAGGCCGTCGCGCTGGCTCGCTTCAACAAGCTGCAGAACCTGGCCCTGGGCTTCGGGCCGACGCGGGCCCTGCTGCGCCGCTTTGTGCTTGCGAAGCCGGGTGAGGGCCCGGACAAGTCGGCCCGCGAGGCTGGCCATTACGAGTGCTGGTTCACCGGCAAGTCGGCTGGTGGCGAGTTGCTGCGCGCCGTCGTCAAGGGCGACCGCGACCCGGGCTATGGCTCGACCTGCAAGCTCATCAGCGAGACGGCCCTGTGCTTGGTGCAAGAGGTGGACCGCGGCGCCACGCCGGGTGGTGTCTGGACGCCAGGCGCCGCCTTGGGCCTGGCCCTGGTGCGGCGGCTCCATGAGCGCGCCGGCCTGAGCTTCGAGATCGCCGCTTGACTGTGCTGCGCTGGGCGGTGGTCCAGCCGCGCATGCACTGGACGCTTGACGCCAACCTGGCCGAGACCGTCGCGGCGCTGGAGGCTGCGGCTGCGGCGGGTGCCGATGGCTGCGTCTGCACGGAGCTGGCGCTGACAGGCTTTCACCGGCGTCTGCCGGAGCTGCTCGATGCCGCCGCGCTCGCCGAGGCCGAGACCCGGTTGCGCGCCAGCTGCGCCCGGCTGGACATCGCGGCCGCAATCGGCATGCCGACGCTGGGCGAGGACGGCCGGGTTTTCAACAGCCATGTCTACATCGACGCCGCCGGCCGCGAGCTCGGTCGCGTACACAAGCGCGGGCTGACGCCGAGCGAGGCCACACTCTTTGCACCGGGTGGCGCGCGTGGCTGGACGGCCTTCGATGGGCTGATGGCGACGTCGGTGCTCTGCCGCGAGATGCTGGACGGCGCAGCGCTGTTGCCCGAACTGGCCGCCGTGCCGCCGAGCGGGCCGCGCGTGATTTTCTGGCCGAGCTACATCGGCGAGAGCGACGTCGAACAGAAGGCCTTGTGCGCGGCCTACGTCGCCGGTGCCGAGTCGCTGGCGCGCGGGCTGGGGGCCTGGGTGCTGCAAAGCAACTGGCCCGAAGGACTCAATCTGCCCGGGCCTCAGGGGTTCGGCGCCAGCGTCGTGGTCGCGCCGGACGGCCGCCGCATCGCGACGCTGCCGCGCGATGAGACGGCGATGGCCGTCGTGGATCTGGTCTAGGGCCTTCCCTTCGGGTTGTGACCAGAAAGCCCGCGCTCGACGTCGCAAATCCTCGCCGGGTGTCAAACCCGGCTCCGGTTTGCGCCTTGCTCGCGGGCTTTCTGGTCACAACGCGGCCTGCTTTCGTAGTGTTATTGATCAGGCTGGCAAATGTCCAACAGATGACCTATGTTGTTGAATGGCAAGGCGCGACGCGAGGTTCCTGAGTCCTGAAGCACAGGCGGAGATTCGGTTGCGTGTGTTGGGCGCGTTGCAAGACGGCATGTCGCAGACGCAGGC
>Ga0194137_10000236_pt1 | contig 38976 bp, 33 predicted proteins | sample TARM_MetaG_T3_14_FD_134025 | JGI IMG/M metagenome (GOLD analysis project Ga0194137, IMG submission 134025) | Freshwater microbial communities from Pennsylvania, USA, analyzing microbe dynamics in response to fracking - TARM_MetaG_T3_14 (version 2) | ecosystem: Environmental > Aquatic >... | reverse complement strand
TTTTCCAAGCGCCTTAATGAAGAAGGCGTGTATGCAAAGTCCATCGTCTTCCCCACAGTGCCCATGGGTACAGGAAGAGTGAGGAATATGCCCACAGCGGAGCATACCAAAGAGATGCTTTTGGAAGCAGTGCGGATTTATGAAAAAGTCGGAAAAGAATTAGGTGTAATTTAAGGGAGAGAATCTATGAAGAAAATACTCATTACAGGTGCCATGGGGCAGCTAGGCTCAGAGCTCACCACGGTTTTAAGAAAGCAGTATGGACAAAACAACGTCATTGGTACAGACATTCGAAGACCAGAGGAAGGGTCGCCCCTTCTAGAAGGGCCTTATGAGCTTTTAGATGTGTTAGATGGGAAAAAGATGGCAGAGATTGTGGCCGGAGAAAAGGTAGATACCATCATTCACCTAGCGGCCCTTTTATCCGCTACAGCAGAGAGAAATCCGCAGCTGGCTTGGGACATCAATATGGGCGGTCTCGTCAATGCTTTAGAAGTGGCCAGAACCTATGATACCAAGTTCTTTACCCCCAGTTCCATCGGGGCTTTTGGCCCTAGTACACCAAAGGTAGCCACTCCACAAGATACCATCCAAAGACCCACCACCATTTATGGGGTGACCAAGGTATCCGGAGAACTTCTGTGTGATTACTATTTTCAGCGCTTTGGGCTAGATACAAGAGGCGTACGTTTTCCAGGACTCATTGGTTATGTGGCAGAACCTGGTGGCGGAACCACAGACTATGCCGTGGACATTTACTATGATGCCTTGAAGAAAGGTTCTTACGAGTCCTACATCGACAAAGGAACCTTCATGGATATGATGTATATGCCTGATGCCCTGGATGCCATCATTCAACTCATGGAAGCAGATCCAAAGAAACTCATTCATCGAAATGCGTTCAATATTTCTGCCATGTCCTTTGATCCAGAAATGATTGCACAAGAGATCAAGAAGCACATCAAGGACTTTACCATGAGCTACAATGTGGATCCTGTTCGTCAAGGCATTGCCAACAACTGGCCAGACAGCATCGACTATCAAGCAGCCATAGAAGAGTGGGGCTTCAAAACCAAGTATGATTTGGCTGCCATGACCGTGGATATGCTAGAGAAGCTCAGAATCAAACTTGGCGTCACGGATCGATAACATGAAAAAAGAAGGTGAAAATATGGGCGATGAACTCTATGTTGTAAATAGCCGTATCCTCCCAGAGATTTTTTCTAAAGTATTAGAGGTGAAAACCCTACTGCATACGGGGAAGGTCAAGGACATCAGTGAAGGGGTCAAGGAAGTAGGCATCTCTAGAAGTGCTTATTATAAGTATAAGGATCATGTCTTTCTTTTATCTGAAGGAAGCAAAGGCAGAAAAGCTACTTTTTCCTTCCTCATCAGTCATGAGGCAGGAGTACTGTCCAGTATTTTAGACAAGCTTCGAGATGTCCATGCAAACATCATCACCATCAATCAAGACATCCCCATCAACAATGCGGCCAGCATGAATCTAACCATTGACACCCAGGAAATGACCGTGGGCGTGAAAGATCTCCTAGATCTTTTAGATCAAGAAGACTACATCATCAACGTGCAATTGGTGGCGGTGGAGTAATAGAAAAAAGAAGTCGTCACAAAACTTGTGGTCAGTTTTGTGACGACTTCTATATTTTTCATGGGTTTCTTCTGGCAGAGTTTTGGAAATTTAAGGGGCTATGTAGGAGCTAGTAGGAGCTTCCTTGAGTAGTTGCAGGATCCCTTGGAGTAGGTCTACCTAGGTTGTAGCCCTTGGGCAAGAATTGCAATGGTGCTGGCTTTTCTCTCCCCGCTTATTGCACTCCATAAAAAATGGAGCCTTTTACAACAATTTATTGAGATCTTCTCCACCGAATGATCAAGAAGTTTGTCATAAGATTTCCAAGTATAATTGAGATGATCATATAGATTGAGAATATATAGCCTAGTTCTTCAAATCCCTCCAGGGTTTCCAGCTGAATCATCAGTGCATAACGCATGATGAGAATCACGCCAGTGATGCTTGGAAGAAACCATACCCACTTCTTACGGAAGCATGTGGAAAGTAGTAGAGATGTTCCTGCGCCTAAAGCTAGAAGCACGAGTACTGTCCCTAGGATTTTATCCATATCTTTGTACTCCTTTATAATGAAATGGTCGGATAAAGAGCTCTTCGTCTTTATGCCGACCATTTCATTTTTATTATGTCATGCTATTTTTAAAATGCTGAATTTTTGGCCGTAGCTGCTCCATGGTCTTTAAGATCATAAAGAGTAGGGCGGTGTCGATGGGGAACATAAGAACGTTCTTCACCACCCGTGCACCCAGTAAGACGATGAAGGCATCCCCATACATCATGCTTAGCCAGAGGGTTGTGAGGCCCAGGTTGATGACCACTGTGATCACCAAGGAGCTTAGGACTACGTTGAGTAGTGAGACCTTTTTCTGATAGAAGAAAAGGCCAAAGAAAGCACCTGTTAAGATGGCGTTCAGTGTGAATCCTGGGAAGAAGAATCCATTGGGTCTTACGATGAAGCCCAAAAGGTCACTGACAAGGCCGATGGCACCACCAACAAAGGGTCCAAAAAGCATACCGCCAGCTGCAATGGGCAGAGACGCAAAGCTAATTTGGAGGGTAGGGGTGATGGGGACCTTGAAGAAAGACAATACGACACTAATGGCGATGAGCATACCACCGATGGTAACCACGGAGGTTTTCCTCATCTCTTGTGCGGACAACTTGAATGTGTTCATCATTTTTTCCAAAAAAATGACCTCCCTTTTTTTGTGACTAACCACATAAAGAGAAGACTCTTCTGTGGCAACGGAATGCGGAAGATGTACCGTAAACAGCTGTTGTTTTTCGTCCAGTGGCAACTTCCCGTCCATCTGGCACTTAACGCACATCATCCTACTTTGCCTGTCTTCATTGTAAACAACTACAAAGGCTTTTTCAAGTTTTTAACAAGATATATGACATTGGCAATTCGATTGGGCGCAACTTTTCAAGTTGATGATAAAGGAGCCTTTTTCCTTGAGAATGAAAATGAAGCTTGTGGCATAGTTCTCGTAAAAAGAGCACAGTTTCCAGAGGTTATCACCTGTAGCTCTTCCTAGAACTGTGATACAATCAAGAAAGAGTATAACAATTGGAGGCGAAAAGATGAAAGAATTTCATGTAGAGAATCGTAGAAATGTAGCGGAAAAAATGAAGGAAGGATCCTTGATGATCCTTTTTGCGGGGGAAGCGCCTAAAAAATCAGCAGATGCAGTCTACGACTTCACACCCAATAGAAACTTTTACTATATGACCGGCATTGATGAAGAACAGGTGATCTTGGTTCTGGAAAAAAAAGCCGGGGAAGTGCTGGAACACCTCTTTATTAAGAGAAGAGACCCGGTGATGGTGAAGTGGGTGGGAGAATCCATTTCAGAAGAGAAGGCCAAGGAAGTATCTGGCGTGGAAGACATTCGCTTTTTAGATACCTTTGATGCGTATCTTCATCAATCCATAGCCAAGGAAAGTCTTGAGCGCATCTACTTAGACCTGGAAAAAGACCATTTCAACAGCCTAGAGGTCGTGGGTAGCCGATTTGCCAAAATGATAAGAGAGAAGTATCCACAAGTGCGCATCAAGAACATCTACAATGAGATCTGTGCCCTTCGGGTGTTTAAGAGTCCTGAAGAGATTGCGCTCATGAGAAAAGCCATTGCCATCACCAAGGACGGTATTGAAGCCCTCATGAAGAATACCAAAGCTGGGATGAAAGAAAATCAGTTGGAAGCCCATTTCAACTTTGTGCTCAAAAGCCAAGGGGTGAAAGACTTTGCTTTTACCACCATCTGTGCAGCAGGGCAAAATGCCACAGTGCTTCACTATGTGGCCAACAATGAAGAAGTAAAAGACGGGGACTTGGTGCTACTGGATTTGGGCGCGCAATATGGCTACTATAGTGCTGACATCTCCAGAACTTTCCCAGTGAGTGGGCGGTTTACAGAGCGTCAAAGAGTCTTTTATGACTTGGTGCTGAAAGCCCATGATGCTGTGCTGGACATGCTGAAGCCTGGGGTACCTTTCACAAGAATCAATGAAGTGGTTCATGAGATTTATGCTAAGGAGCTGAAAGCCTTGGGACTCATCGAAAAAGATGAAGAAGTACGGAAGTATTATTACCATAATACCTCACACTTCCTAGGGCTAGATACCCATGATGTGGGCAGACGGGACTTGGTCCTTGAAGAAGGGATGGTCCTCACGGTGGAACCAGGACTGTACATCGAGGAAGAGGGCATTGGCATCAGACTTGAAAATGACATCCTCATCACTAAGGACGGCATGGAGAACCTATCCAAGGATATTCTCATCCGTCCAGAAGAGGTGGAAGCATTTCTGGCAACAAGAGCCTAATCTATAAAGTTCAGGCATAGGAGGGAAAAATTCCATGGCAAAAATAGCAATGCATGGACAAGGGTCCATGAAAGAAACCACCAGCTGGTTTATAGAGGAAATGCTTGATACAGGGGCCTCTGTGGAGCTCTTAGAGTCCTCTGAAAGGACCTTGGGAGGCGTTTCTTTTGCGGTGTTGGTTTTTGAGAAATATTTCATGAGAGCATCCAATAGGGCCAGCTTGACGGTGCTCTTCACAAGTAATGGAGAAGATCTTTTTGTGGACATCATCGGCGCTGGCGGAGGCCAGGGGGTCTTCTTTAAGCTTTCCTGGGGATCTGAGGAAGATTTTGTGTATAGCGCTCGAAAGGTTCTAGAAAAACGAGACTTTCGGGAACTTGCCTAGAAAAAGAACGATCAGTGGACAAAAAAAGAGGCCTTTGCATGATGCAAAGGTCTCTTTTTAGATGGTGCAGATAACAGGAGTCGAACCTGCACGAAGTTTCCCCCACTAGCACCTGAAGCTAGCGCGTCTGCCAATTCCGCCATATCTGCATGGAGTTGAAATCTACATATATTGTTATACCAGTTTCCGTAGGTCCTTGTCAAGAATTTGTTTCCAAGAAACATTGGCGCTTCCATAGAATAGAGGAAGGAAAAAGGATCCTCCATGAAGTTGTGGAGGATCCTTTGGTGTATGTTTAGGCAAGTTTGAATTTCTCAATGAGCTCTTGGAGTGTAAGGGCCAGGTTTGCCAGTTCTTCACTGGAGCTGGCAATTTCCTCGGAGGTGGCACTTTGCTCTTCCATAGCGGCAGCCACTTCTTCTGTGCTGGCGGAGTTTTCCTCTGCGATGGCAGACAAGTGGGAGAGGGTTTCCTTAAGATCTCCTTTCATGAGATCCATTTCCTTTCCGAGAGAAACTAGGTTCTGTACCTTTTCGCTAGTATTATTCATGGCGCTGGAGATGGTTTTAAATTGCATATCATTTTTCTTTACGCTCCCCAGCTGCAAGGTGGTGATTTCTTGAATTCTTTTGATGGTGGCAACGGAGGTTTCTGAGTTTCCACGAAGCTCTTGGATGATCTTATCAATATACTCTGTGGAAGACTTGGATTCTTCTGCAAGTTTTCGAATTTCCTCTGCCACCACGGAGAATCCACGGCCAGCTTCCCCCGCTCTGGCTGCTTCAATGGCTGCGTTTAAAGCCAAGAGGTTGGTTTGAGCGGCGATGGAAGAAATCACTTCGCTGGCTTGACTAATCTTTTCTGAACTTTCGTTGGTGCGGATAATTTTGACAATGATGTCTTCTGTAGCCACGCGACTTTCTTCTGTGACCCTGGAGAGGGTATGGACTTCTTGTAGCCCTTCTTCTACTAAGGTGGAGACCTCTTTAGTGGAATGGCTTAAAGTCTCTAGATATCTATGGTCTTCCTCAATGATATCCCCTAAGCGCTGGGTCTTTTCTTGACCCTCCCCAATGAGTTTCGCTTGTTCTTGAGCCCCCAAAGCGATTTCTTCGATGGTTTTTGACACCGCTTCTTGGGAAGCAGCGCTTTCTTCAGAGCTGGCGGTGAGCTCTTCTGAGGCTGAGGAGACTTGGGTGGAGGAGGTGGATACCTCTTGAATCATTTCACGCAAGCTGTCTAAGATGCCTTGAAGAGATCCAGAGAGTCTGCCGATTTCGTCTTTTCTTTTCAATAGGTTTGGTTGTAGATTCCCTGTGAGATCTAAAGCGGCGATGGCGTTGGCATGGGCCACGGCCATGGTAAGAGGCTTCGTAATTCTGTGGCCTATGATAAAGACGATGAAGATGGCTAGAAGCAGAACCACGCCTGTGACAAGGAGGATCAAACGCTGAAGATCTGGTATGGCAGCAAGAACATCGCTGCTGTTGGCGGTGATGATGAAGTACCAGGGAGTGCCTTCCACTGGGGCATAGCCAGCGTAGAGATGTTGTCCTTTATAGGTGTAGTCGTTGACCCCTTCATGCCTGTTTAGGACTCTTGTGAAAAAGCCTCCCAAAGGTGCCAAAGAGGGGTCTGTCTCTACAGCTTTGATGGGGTTAAACTTCTCCTCTACAAGACTTCTAGTGGGATGTCCCACCACGGTGCCTTCATGGTTGATCATATAGCTGTAGCCCGTGGAGCCATACCCAAAATCATCTGCGAGAAGGCTCAAGGCTTCGCCATCTCGTTTGCCGATGACAGCCCCCAGGACGGAGTTTTGATTCATGATGGGTGCGCCGTATAAGATGTATCCTTTGCCGTCTTCCCCAGTAAGAAGATCCGTGATGGCGGTTTCTCCAGAAAGAAGCGCATCCAGGAAAGCATCTTTTGGGAGGTTTATGGCTTCTCTACTTAAGAACTGCCCAATCCCTTGAAGATTCACCACCCCTAGATCCTGGAAGTTGGTATACCCAAGCTCTGAAGATAAATAACTACGCTGTCGCTCCCAGTTCATGGAACGGATGTCCCCGTTATGGGAAAAGATTTCTAAGGTCTTGCTTTGCAAGGCCACACGTCCCTCAGTGATTTTTGCGGCGTTCTTGGCCATGATGGTCAAAGCTTCCTCGGCTTCTTTGGTGATGGATGCGCCAGCAAAAAGCATAGAAATGGCGCCTATGGTGAGAGAGCTTACCAGAATGAGAAGTGTGAAATAAAAAATGAGTTTGGCTTTGATGCTTTTTCTTGGTGACATGTGGGGTTCCCCTTTCGATGATTCCTATACGTTATGAAGTATTTTTTCAAATAATAATGAATATAAAATGTTTTAGGTATATGTTTCATAGAAATGTTTATGAAAACAATTCCAAGATGGCTTATTTATAATATCATCCTGACAATATTTAATCAATATTAAAAATTATAAATGAAAAGTTCACAATATACAGCGATGTATTTTTTTGGAATGGATTTTTCAAAGCCTGAGAAATGGGAATTTCATAGAAGGATTTTTCTGGAGAAGGTGGACAGAGCCCATAGGAATCAGTGCGTGTGATTGTTGAGTAAGAAAGATTTTCGCTGAGATAGAGATTGAAAAAAAGTGCATGAAAAAAGAGCCTTTGCAATAACTTTGCAAAGACTCTTTTTGGAATGGTGGAGACGATGGGACTCGAACCCACGACTTCCACACTGCCAGTGTGGCACTCTCCCAGCTGAGCTACGCCCCCAAACAAATAATATTATATAACAGCTTGTGAGAAATATCCATAGGTAAAATGCAGAATCCTATAAAAAACTTCCTGTGGGCGTTGGAAATCACAAAAGGGCGAGAGAGGATGAGCAGGGGTTCCTTTGGATGTCAGGGGAAAAGATTCATTGCAAAGTCTGTGCTTCTTTGCTAGAATAAAGTACGATAACATGGACAAAGAAGAGAAGAGTACAGAAAAGATCCTTCAAAGAGAGCCTACAGTTGGTGAAAGAGAGGCAAGGTTTGGCGTTCTGGAACATGGGCTCGGAGTCTTGCATCTGAATAGTGAAGATGCACGGATGCCACCGTTAAAGGGCAAAGAGTATCTAGAAGAGATACTTGAAGAGGCAAAGCTTTGTGAGAGGCTTTGTGAAGTAGAGTGGTAACACGTGGAATAGACGTCTCTATGATCAAAGATATTTGATCATGGGGGCTTTTTATTTTATAAAAAACTGAAATTCGATACAGAACATTGAGGAGGAAGAAAGAATTATGGACAAAACTTATTACATCACTACCCCTATTTATTACCCCTCGGCAAACCTACACATTGGGAATACCTATACCACGGTGGCGGCGGATGCTTTGGCCAGATACAAGAGAAAAGATGGCTATGATGTGATGTTCTTGACGGGCACCGATGAGCATGGCCAGAAAATCCAACGCTTAGCAGAAGGCAAAGGGGTCACACCCCAGGCTTATGTGGATCATATTGTGGCGGGGATTAAAGATCTTTGGCAGCTCATGGACATCAGCTACGACAGCTTCATTCGTACCACCGATGCAGATCATAAGAAGGTGGTGCAAGACATCTTCAAGAAGCTTTATGATCAAGGAGATATTTATAAGAGTGTTTATGAAGGGTGGTACTGTACACCAGATGAGTCTTTCTGGACCGATGGACAGTTAAAGGATGGCAAATGCCCAGATTGTGGTAGAGCTGTGGAAAAGGCCAAGGAAGAAGCCTACTTCTTTAAGATGAGTAAGTACGCAGATCGTCTTATTCAGCACATTGAAGACCATCCCCATTTCATTCAACCAGAATCTAGAAAAAATGAAATGTTAAACAACTTCCTAAGACCAGGACTGCAAGATCTTTGCGTATCTAGAACCAGCTTTGACTGGGGTATTCCAGTGACCTTTGATGAGGGCCATGTGGTCTATGTATGGATTGATGCGCTTTCTAACTACATCACCGCCTTAGGCTATGGTTTAGCCGATGACAGCCTCTTCAAGAAATACTGGCCAGCGGATGTGCACCTTATTGGTAAGGATATCCTAAGATTCCATACCATTTATTGGCCCATTATGCTCATGGCGCTGGATATTCCTTTGCCAAAGCAAGTCTTTGGCCATGGATGGCTCCTGGTGGATGGCGGGAAAATGTCCAAATCCAAGGGCAATGTGGTGGACCCTGTGATCCTGGTGGACCACTTTGGCGTCGATGCTGTGCGATATTTCTTATTAAGAGAAATTCCCTTTGGCAGCGATGGTCTCTTCAACAACGAAACCTTCATCAAGAAAATCAACTCAGACTTGGCCAATGACCTGGGCAATCTCTTATCCAGGACAGTGTCCATGGTGGAGAAGTACTTTGAGGGGGTGATTCCCAAGAGACATGAAGAAGGACCCTTTGATGAAGAATTGGTGGCCTTGGCTGAAAAAACCGTAGTGTCTGTGGCTAGTGCCATGGATACATTAAAGCTTCCAGAAGCCTTGGCGCATATTTGGACCTTCATTGGCCGTGCCAATAAGTACATTGATGAAACCACCCCTTGGATTCTTGCCAAAGATGAAGCGCAAAAACCAAGGCTGGGTGGGGTCATGTATAACCTCATGGAGTCCCTTAGAATTGTCGCAGCTCTTGTGGAGCCCTTCTTGCCTACCACGGCAGGGAAGATCCAAGAGCAGATCCAAGCAGAAGACCTTTCCTTTGACAGCGTCAAAGTTTTTGGGGGCACCAAAGAAGGCGTGAAGGTGCAAAAGGGAGAGATCATCTTCCCAAGAATCGATGTGGATAAAAAGCTTGAAGAGCTGGCAGCACTTCAAGAAACAGAAGCACCTAAAAAAGAAGTGACACCTCTAAAAGAAGAAATCACCATAGAGGATTTTGGTAAACTGGACTTTAGGGTGGTGAAAGTCCTCTCCTGTGAACCTGTGAAGGGTGCTAAAAAGCTCTTGAAACTTACGGTGGACCTGGGAAATGAGGTGCGTCAGGTGATCTCTGGTATTGCAGAGCATTATAAGCCTGAAAGTATTGTAGGGAAAAAAGTGGTCTTGGTGGCCAACTTAAAGCCTGCAAAGCTCCGGGGCGAACTTTCCCAAGGGATGATCTTAGCAGCAGCAGATGAAGAGGGACTCTCTTTGGTGACCCTGGATCAAGATATGGAAGAAGGTACAGTGGTCAGTTAGACCCTACAAAGGAAGAAAGTACAACCTGTGAAGGAGTGCTTTCTTCCTTTTCTTTCGAGACATAAAAAAGAACGGGAAGAGAACTGTTTTTGGGCGTAAAGTATGCAATGTTTTTTTCCTATATATAATGTAGGAACTCCGCCACGAACCCGTGGACATGAAAAATGCTGGATAAACCCGTATAACTATGCAATGTAAGTCCAAGGACTTTTCTGTGGAGGTGACCAAGGATCTAGGAAGAAGGGATTCCTTGAAGTAGAAGGAATTTGTGGTACACTAAAAAAGTGAGGTTTTTCTTGTAAAGGTCTTCTATACCCAGGGTAATCACTTAAAATACCCTATAAAAGAGGGTAGGAAATGACAAAAATCTTACGTTTTCAGGAAGATGAAGAAAATTAATAGCTGTGAAGAGCTCTTTACAACTGTTGGAACCGTTGAAAAACAAGGGTTTTTCGTAAATATGTATAATTAATGAACATTCGCTTAATATGTTTACAATTCGTTCATCAATGTAAAGTTTTCACTACATAATTGATCCCCTAAGGAAAAGGAAGGAAGAGAAATATGGCCATGATATTTGACTCCCATGCACACTACGACGATGAGCAATTTGATGAAGATCGAGATGCACTTTTACAAGAAATGAAAGAAAATGGCGTGGGTGCCATTTTAAATATGAGTTCTAGTTATGCCTCGGTGAAAAAGACTGTAGCACTTACGAAGAAATACGATTTCATTTACGGAGCTGTGGGCATTCATCCAGAACATGCAGATGAATTCACAGAGGACGTGAAAAAAGAGCTCCATGAGATTCTCCAAGGAGAAAAATTTGTGGCGGTGGGAGAAGTGGGCCTAGACTATTACTGGGCATCCAATCCCCCCAAAGAGGTGCAGAAGCGTGCCTTGATAGCCCAATATGAGTTGGCCAGGAGCCTTGATTTACCCATCATTCTCCATGATCGAGAGTCCCATGAAGACATCTTAAAGATCGCCAAGGAGAACCAAGATGTGGTGTCTGTATTCCATGCGTATTCAGGTAGTGTGGAGATGGCAAGAGAGATCGTAAAAATAGGGGGTTATATTGGCGTTTCAGGGGTATTGACCTTTAAAAATGCACGAAAACTCCCCGATGTGGTACAAGAAGTGCCTATGGAGAGGCTGCTTATTGAAACCGATGCCCCCTATATGGCACCGGTGCCCTATAGGGGCAAAAGAAATCGATCGGATTACCTCTATGGGGTGGCAGAAAAGATTGCAGAGCTTAAAGGCATGACGAGAGAAGAGGTCCTCTTGGCCACAGAAAAAAACATGAGAAGGCTGTTGTCCATTTGATATAAAGAAGATGTGAAGAAAGTCGTTAACAATTTGTACATATTTAAAAGTGGAAATCACTATAACTGTTGACTGTCAAGGGTTATAGTGATTTTTTGACACCGGTATGAGCCGTGGATATAATATGTCCGTAGCTCAAAGGAGGGTAATATGAAAAGATTTTTTTCAAAGAGTGTTTTCATTTCTCTATTTGCAGCCGCTGTGATTTTAACAGTGGTCATTGCTGTAGATAGTATGATGAAGAACATTACAATTGTTATCGATGGAAAAGAGCAAGTAATCGCAACATTTAAGGACACGGTAGAAGAAGTCCTGGAAGAGAACGGGATTACCGTAGCAGAGAGAGATAAAGTCAATAAGCAAGGTTCTGAAGTTTTAGGAAAGAAGGATCTCATTGAGATTCATCGAGCTGTTCCTGTGGAAGTAACGGTGGATGGCATCAAGGCATCCTATCTCACTCCAGAAAAGACTGTACGTGCATTTTTCGACGTAGAAGACATTAAGGTGTATGAAAAGGACAAAGTATCCGAAACCATGGATACAGAAATCGTCAGCGGTATGAAGCTAAATATCGACAGAGCTGTAGAAGTTGTGCTCATGGCTGACGGAGAAGAAAAGGCCTTTTTAACTCCTGAAAAGACTGTGGAAGCTTTTTTCCGGGAAGAAGAGATTGCCGTCTCTGCACTGGATAAAGTGTCCAGCGACTTAGCAGAAGAGATTTCCCAAGGGATGACCATTTCCATCGTAAGAGTCACCAAGGAAGTCGTAGAAGAGAACCAAATGATTGCCTTTGGTGTTCAAGAAAAGAAGGACGACACCATGTTTAGAGGTCGCTCTTTGGTGAAACAAGAAGGTACAGAAGGCGAGCGCGTGCTCACCAAGGAAATCACCTATGAAGATGGTGAAAAAGTAGGAGAAGAAGTCCTGGAGACCGTGGTCATCAAGGAACCCGTGGACAAAGTGATCCATGTGGGTACTAAGGTGGCACAAGTGGCCAAAAGACCTTCTGCCTCTGCCATCTATGCATCTAGAGGTACAGCTGTGCCTTCAAGTTTAAGTTATTCCACGGCCATGAGAATGGAAGCCACAGCCTATTCCAATGATCCCATTACAGCCACAGGTACTGTGCCTGTAAGAAATCCCAACGGATGGTCTACCATCGCGGTGGATCCACGGGTCATTCCTTTAGGCACCAAGGTGTATGTGGAAAATTATGGGTATGCCATTGCAGAAGATGTGGGTGGTGCCATCAAAGGCAACATCATTGACATCTACTTAAACAGCAGAACCGAAACCAGAGCTTGGGGCCGAAGAATGGTCACAGTCTATATCTTGAATTAAGAACTTTATAGTGGATCAAGAAGAGAGGAAGAAGCGTCAAAAGCTTCTTTGTCTCTTTTTTCCTTTCCTTAGGTGTTTTCTGCTATAATAAGGGGTAGAAATTTTGAAAGTGAGTAAAAGAATGATAAAAGAAGTGATTGTGGTTGAAGGGAAAGATGACATTTCAGCCGTGAAAAAAGCAGTGGAGGCAGAGGTCCTAGCCGTCAATGGTTATGGCATCAATAAAGCATCCATGGACCAAATCATAGAAGCCCAAAAGAGAACTGGTGTAATCATCCTCACAGATCCAGACCATGCAGGGGAGAGAATACGCCGGATGATTGCCAAAAGGGTGCCGGAGGCTAAGCATGCCTACATCATGAGAGAAGAGGGTCTTAAAAAAGGCAATGTGGGTGTGGAGAATGCTTCAGAAGAGGCCATTAGAAGAGCCCTTAGTGCAGCCAAAGCGGTGGAAGAACAAAGGGAAATTCTCTTTAGTATGAGAGATCTTTATTATTTCAAGCTGGCAGGAGCATCTGATGCTAAAAAAAGAAGACAAATTGTGGGCAAAGCCTTGAGGATTGGCTATGGAAATTCCTCGGCCTTCCTATCCAAACTCAATGCCTTTAAAATCTCTCCAGAGGAATTTATGAAGGTCATCACAAGTAATTTTGAGGAGTTTAAAGATGAGTAACAATACAAAAGCGTTGGTGGAAAAATATGGGTTCCGGTTCACAAAAAGCCTGGGACAAAACTTTTTGGTGGATCAAAGCGTCGTGGAGGATATTGTCCGTGGGGCAGAAGTGTCCAAGGAGGACCATGTGGTGGAAATTGGTCCTGGGGTAGGGACTTTAACAAGAGCGCTCCTTGAAGCTGCCAAGAAGGTCACTGCGGTGGAGCTGGATGAGAAGCTGCTGCCCATTTTGACAGAAGAGCTCAAGGAGTTTCCCAATTTTCAACTGATCCATGGAGATGCCACCAAGGTGGATTTTCAAGAGATTACAGAAGGCATGCCCATGAAGCTGGTGGCAAATCTACCCTATTATGTGACCACCCCCATCATCACCAAGCTCTTAAACGATCAGGTGGATTTTCAAAGTCTCACCATCATGATTCAAAAAGAAGTGGCGGAGCGGATGAATGCGGGGCCTGGGACAAAGGATTATGGCAGTTTATCGGTGCTTGTGCAGTATTACTGTGAGACGAAGATCCTTCGCTCTGTGCCACCAGAATCCTTCATCCCAAGGCCCAAAGTGGATTCCACAGTGATTCGCTTAACGAAGCTCAAGGAACCTCGGGCCAAGGTTCTGGATGAAACCTTATTTTTCAAAGTAGTTCGACAAGTATTCACCATGCGAAGAAAAACCTTGGCCAATAATTTGAAAGCCTTAGGCTACAGCAAAGAATTTATCGAAGAAGCATTGGAGAGAGCAGGCATTGATCTGAAAGCCAGAGGGGAGACCTTAACGGTGGAAGGCTTTGCCACTTTAGCCAATACCATAAAGGGGATGATGAAAGGTGAAGGCCAATAAAAAATGGATGGCACTTCTTCTTGTGGCCCTCTTGTTTATGACAGGATGTAGCCAGTGGGAGGCCTTTCAAATCAGACAAGGATGGAAGAATACAGATTTTGAATTTCTCAAGTCTCCGGATATTTCCTCCATTATCATTCAAAGTACAAGGGATCCAGGGTTTCGGTTTGTGGTGACAGATCGCACCACCATTTTGGGACTTTATGAGAGTCTTTCTTCAGCAAAAGCTGCAGAGGCTATCATTGTCCATGATGCAGACTATATTTTTGAGATTCATGATTTGGATGGCCATGTCCAGTCCTATCACTATGTGGCGGGGATGTCTGACCAAAATCGTGCCAATTTTTATAATGAGGAAGGGCAATACATCGTTACGGATCGCATCGACAATCATCTGATTCAAAACCTCTATACCATTCGAAAGCCAAGGTATTTCGAAAGGGTGTACTATGGAAGTTTGCTAGACCTTATCAAAGTGGTTAAAGAAGAGTATAATGGAAAGAGTATTGGCGTTCGTTTTTCTGGTGATGGAGAAGCCTTAAAATATCAGCTCTCAAGAGACATCGAGAACTTTCGTGAGAAAGCGTTGAAAGAAGGGGTACTGGTGTTATCCCCAGGAGAAAAAGCCGATGTGGTTTTGGACATCAAAACCCAAGGATATACCACCACGGTCTATAAGGCTGTGGTAACGGCCCAAGACTTGTCTAGGGGGAGCAAAAAGGAGTACTACATCTGGGGAACGTATGTCAATGAAGTGACTGGTTGGAACATCTTGATTCAAGATACCAAGTGGGATGATTTTTAGGAGGGAACAGTAGATGGTGAAGTGTGCCACATGCGCAGTGAAGAATAAATGTTTGAAAGACCTGAAATGTGATTTGATCAAACCCAAATACGGAAAGATCAAGCACGTGGTGGGCGTTATAAGTGGAAAAGGTGGCGTAGGGAAATCTACGGTCACGGGTATTTTGGCCGTGCAGCTGAGGAAACTGGGGTATAAGGTAGGGGTCCTAGATGGCGACATCACAGGGCCTTCCATGCCAAGATTCTTTGGACTGGAAAAGGAAAAGACGGGCTATGCCCCCACAGAGGTGGAGGATGTCTATAAGTTTGTGCCTGTGGAAACTGGTCTTGGGATCAAGTCCATTTCCATGAACTTTATGATCGATGAAGAAGAGCCACTCTTATGGAAAGGGCCTGTGCTGGGGAATGTCCTTATGCAGCTCTTTACGGATACAGATTGGGGTGAGCTAGATTATCTACTCATCGACATGCCACCTGGTACAGGAGATGTGGCCATGACCATCATGGAACAGTTCCCTGTGGATTATTTGGTGATGGTGTCTACCCCCCAAAGCATGGTCTCTATGATCGTGCAAAAAGTGGTGAACATGGCGGAGAAACTGGAAATTCCCGTGAAGGGAGTCATTCAAAACCTTTCCTACATCAAGTGTAATCACTGTGGGGAAAGAATGAATGTCTTCACGAAGAATACGGCGGAGAGTCAAGCGGAAAAGATGGGGCTGCCTCTTTTGGCAGAGCTTCCCATCAATCCAGACTTTAGTGAACATCTGGAAGCTGGTCAAGCAGAGCGCTTTGCCGCGACCAATCCAGAGTATGAAGTGATCATGGAGGTCTTTAAGGACGACGAGAAGGAAATCTATGAACGAAACAAGGCTGTGAAGAAGAAGACCATTCCATTTTTCTAAAAAAGAGAGAAGGGAGAAGAAGGCCTATGGAATGTCCTACGTGTGGAATACCCATGAAGGAAGGTCACGTGGTGGTGAAAAGTGCCTTCAGCTTTTTTCGGGCAGGAACCTTGAAGTTTGTGCCCAAGGAAGAGGGGAAGCGTAAAACTGCAGATCAAATGCGAAACAGTGAAGGATATTATTGCGAGGCATGCAACAAAATCGTTGCGGTGTTCTCTGCTTGGTAGCTTTCCTGAATACAATAAGAACAGGTGTCACTCCAGGAATGAGGAGTGGCACCTGTTTCTTCTTTAGGGGCTATTTCTTTTGGAGATCTTCTAGGAGAGCTCTTGATGCTTTATGAGGCTACTCTCCCGGCTTTTACTCCCCAACACTTTCATGAATCTCTCCCAGGGCACCAAGGTGATGATGGTGAGTAGAATCAAGGTTTCCAGGGCCACAAAGCTGCCGTTGTAGCCTATGGAATAAAGCCAAAGGCCAAAGCCTTCTTGCTGACCTACGGGTGCATAGGACGCAAAGAAGATGACGCCGGATAGGGTGTGCATAAATAGCCGAAGCACTTGGCCCACAAGGCTACCCAAATGCCTTTGCTTGAAGTACCCAGCAGCGCCCACCAGCATGAAAGGCAGCGGATAATCTAGCAGGGTCTGTAGTGGATGGATGATGAAGGGTCCAAGGAAAAGGTTCACCACACCAAACAAAAAGCCTGTGAGCATCCCTACTTCAGGACCATGGGCAAAGGCCATGATGATGATGGGTAGGGTAGAGGCTAGCGTGACGCTGCCTCCTTGAGGGAGCCTAAAGAGTGGAAAGGCGTTGAGCACCGCGCAAATGGCCACGGACAAACTGATTTGTGCCATGAGTAGTGGGGTGAGCTTTACTTTTCGAATCATCATGACAAAGACGATCATGGCCAGTAAGATCACCAAGGCGGCTAAAGAGATGGGGTCTTTCCAGAGTGCTTGTAGCGCTTCTTTTGCGCTGTCGAGTAATTGGGACATGTTGCAATACCTCCTTTTATTAAAAAGGCTAGGATAAAAAACAAAAAACTGCCTTACTTTTTAGGGTAAGGCAGTTAAAACTTTCGCTTATCCGCTTCCCTACGCTGGTACTAACCAGATCAGGTAACAGGGTTGACAAGTTTCCTTGCCTCTCAGCTTGTTAAAGCACCCCTAGCCATGGCTTCATTGTAGTAAATAGTCTTCTCGTTGTCAAGATTTGTTTATTTAAAGAATCGTTCCACCGCGATGCCGATGAGCCCTCTTCCCGTGTGTACGCCTAGGGCTGGGCTGATTTGACGATATTCAAGAGAAAGGATTCCAGGGAGATCTTTAATACGCTCCACCATATCCTGGGCCTCTTTTTTCGCACCCCCATGCAAGACATAGACTCTGCACTTGGTTTTTTCCAGGTTCTCTTTTAAGATGTTCACAAGCTTTGTGTAAGCTTGTTTTGTGCCTCTGGCTTTATCCAGGGTCACATAGATGCCTTCTTCATTAACATAGATGATGGGCTTGATGTTTAACATCTGTCCAATGGTCCCAGAAACCTTCCCGATACGGCCGCCCTTGATGAGATATTCTAAAGTGGCTAGGCAGTAGTAGGTATCCACAGAAGCTCTTTCCTTGGGGAGTGCTTCTTTGATGGCCTCAAAGGAGGCCCCCGCTTCCACCATCTTGGCAGCCTTAATGGCCATGATGCCTTGGGAGATGGACAAATTTTTCGTGTCATAGATGTAGGTGGTGAGTTCTGGATATTCCTGTGCCATGAGAGAAACAGAGTTGGCTGTGCCTGAAAGGCCGCCGGAAATCATCACACCTATGGCATGGGTGTATCCTTCCTCTATGAGGCTTCTAAAGAGTGCATCCATATCGGTGCCTGTGGGTAGACTGGTTTTGGGCACTTCTTTTTCTAAGTTGCCATAGACTTCGTCTGGGCTGATTTCTACGCGATCTTGAAAAGCTTTATCTTTGTAGATGATTTGCAAAGGTAAAAACTTAATATGATGATCCGCCAGCTCTTGATCTGTAAGGTCACAAGCGCTGTCTGTAAAAATGGCGATTTTTTCCATGTTGGTTCCTCCATTGGGTAGTCTTTTTTTAAAGTATAACACTTGAAAGAAGACGGTTCAATGAAGAAGCTTTGAATAGGGTGAGAACAAAGGGGTTAGATGGCATAAACAGGTACAGAGATTGTGATTCTCGTTCAGGAATTTTATGGTTGCCCTTATCAGAAAGCGTTCAGTATTGTATAATAAAAGGTAGAGAACAAAAAATGAAAGGGGAATCAGCTATGAAAATTACCATGGGAAAAGAATTTGATGCAGAATTAGTCCTGGTCACAAAAGATCAGGCTTTGGAGGGCTTCGCGGCCATCTTAAAGAATCTACAAGAAAAGGATCTATTTAAGGGAGAAGAAGGAGAACTCTTTACCCAAGTGGATCTTTTGGGCAATAAGACTTATATCTTCTTAGGCCTTGGCCAAGAGGAAAAGGTGGATGAAGAAGTCCTAAGATTGGCTGCCTTTAAGGGGGCTAAGGAGCTCTCTAGATTGAAAATTAAAGAAGCCAGTGCTTCTTTGGTGAAGTACTCTGGTCTTTGCTATAAAAAGTCCACCAAAGCTTTTGCGGAAGGGCTATACCATGCAGAGTACCGCTTTGATCAGTATCTTTCAAAGAAGCAGGAGTTTTTACTGGAGGAAGTATCCTTTGGTCTCTTACCAGGGAAAGAAGAGAAGGTTCTGCCTGGTCTTGAAGAAATTGAAAAGATCATGGAGGGCGTTTTCTTCACAAGAAATCTCATCAATGAGCCTGCCATCACCTTAACCCCAGTGGAGCTGGCAAAGCGAGCCAAAGAAACTTTAGAGCCTCTTGGCGTAGAAGTGGAAATCCTAGACCGAAAAGCTTGTGAAGCCTTGGATATGAAGGCCTTCTTGGCAGTGGCCAAAGGGTCTACCAATGAACCTCAAGGAATCATCATGCGTTATAAGGGTGGACAAGAGGAAGCCCCCATTGGTTTGGTGGGGAAGGGCGTAACCTTTGATACCGGAGGATATTCCATTAAGCCAGGACCTTCCATGTATACCATGAATGGAGATATGGGTGGTTCTGGTGCTGTCCTTGGGGCCATGAAAGCCATCGCTTTAAATAAGCTAGAAAAGAACGTGACAGCAGTGGTTCTTGCTACAGATAACGTCATTTCAGGAGATGCATATGTGCCCGGAGATATTGTGGGATCCATGCTTGGAAAGACCATCGAAATCCATAGCACCGATGCAGAAGGTAGGCTCACCTTGGCGGATGCGGTGTATTATGCCATTACCCATGAAAAGGTAGCTGAAGTGGTGGACGTGGCCACCTTAACCGGAGCTTGTGTTGTGGCGCTAGGGGCCTTTAACACAGGAGCCTTCACCAATAATGAAGCGCTGTTAGAAAAGATTAAAGTGGCGGCGGTGGAAGCTGGAGAGCCATTATGGCAACTGCCACTGTCTAAAGAATATCGAAAGCTCATCAAGGGCGATCGTGGAGACTTGAAGAACTCTGGCGGACGCTGGGGTGGTGCAAGTACTGCTGCTGCTTTCATCGAAGAGTTTGTGGAAGGTAAACCTTGGGTGCATCTGGATATCGCAGGAACCTCTGATATTGAATCTGCAAGAGGTTACTATCCAAAGGGTGCCACAGGAATGCCTGTGAAGACTTTATACTACTATGTAAAAGGCCCAAAGAAGGGCGGCTGCTAAACCAACGAAGGAGAGAGTAAGAAGGAGGCTAGATCAGAGATGTTTCAAGACCGATTGAGAAACCTACAAGAAAAGATGAAAACAAGAGGGCTCACCCAGATGCTTATCACCGATGCGCCGTCCATTTTCTACCTCACTGGCAGATGGATTGACGCGGGGGAGAGGCTTTTGGCGCTCTTGGTGAAGGAGCAAGGGGCACCCATCCTTTTCATCAATGAACTGTTTCCTGAGAAAGAAGAGGAAGGCCTCACTTTTGTTTGGCTAAAAGATGTCAGTGATACCATGGCCGTGGTTAGTGCCCATGTGGATCAGGATAAAACTCTTGGGGTAGACAAGAATTGGCCTTCTGGTTTTCTCATGGCCTTGGTGGAAAAACTTGGGCGCTACGATGTGGTCAATGCCTCGTTATTATTGGACGAACTTCGCGGGATCAAAAGTGAAGAAGAAAAAGAACTCATGCGGAAGGCTTCTAAGCTAAACGATGAGGCCATGCATATCCTCATAGAGTCCTTGGAAGAAAACATGTCTGAGCTGGAAGTTGAAGAGCGGCTAAAGATCATTTATAGCGATCTAGGCGCGGATGGATTTTCCTTTACCCCCATCATAGCCTTTGGGAAAAATGGGGCCAATCCCCATCATGAAAATGGGAATAGGCTGTTGAAAAAGGGGGATATGGTGATTTTAGACATTGGCTGTCGGAAAAACCATTACTGCGCTGATATGACCAGAACCGTCTGCTTTGGAGAAGTTCAAGAAAAAGAAAAGAAAGTCTTTAACATTGTGCTAGAAGCTAATAAAAGAGCCATTGCCATGGTAAAACCAGGGGTGAGGTTTAAAGACATTGACCTGGCGGCTAGAAACTACATCGAAGAACAAGGTTATGGTCCGTTCTTTACCCACCGTACAGGACACTCCATAGGCATCGAGGTCCATGACTTTGGCGATGTGTCTTCGGTGAATGAAGATGTGTTAAAGCCTGGTATGATTTTTAGTGTGGAACCTGGCATTTACTTAACGGGAGAGTTTGGAGTGCGTATTGAAGACTTGATTCTTGTGACAGAGGATGGGTATGAAAACTTAAACCATTATCCTAAAGAATTCGTAGTTTTGTAGGACGGTTATAGAGACATAGAAAAGAGGTTTGGCAAAGAAAGCCAAACCTCTTTTTCATAGGTACATTACATGTGAAGCAAGTACTGGGAATCTTGGCAGGAGTCAAAGAAAAGTAAAAGCGAAGATCTGGAGTAGATTGTATTCCAAAGATATGAATGAACCAGATCTTTTAAAGGGTTAAAGTGCAAACCATAAGAAATGAATTTCTAAAACCCCTTGAATATTTTCAGAATAATTGTTAAAATACATATAACAACATCAAAGCATAGCGAAGGTTTTAATGTTGTTATAATAAAGCTTTATGCTGTGAGGTATCCCCAGATTAGAAATAGTCTGGGGTATCCTTTTTTTTTGACTAAAAATATTAATAGAAAATTATAATAATTTGCACAATAATCTTTTGTAATACTTTGAGATAGTGTATTATGTACGTAACAATATATATCTTAGGAGGGGTCTAATTGAAATATACTATAGGGCTAGACATAGGTGTAACTTCTGTGGGATGGGCTGTGATTAATCTAGATAAAAAGCGCATCGAGAATTTGGGGGTGCGAATATTTGATGCTGCGGAAAATCCTAAGGATGGATCATCCTTGGCTGTACCCAGGAGACTTGCACGATCTACGAGAAGACGCCTTAGGCGAAGAAAGCATCGATTGGACAGGCTCAAAGATCTCTTTGTGAAAGAAGGTATTGTAACTGAAATGGATATGCGCTCCCTATATGAGGAGCTGGGAAGCACGGATCCCTATGCCTTACGAGTTCAAGCGCTGTCTGAAAGGCTTTCTGAGAAAGAACTCATAAGAGTACTCTTGCACATTGCTAAGAGAAGAGGGTTTAAGTCCAATCGGAAAAGCGAATTACAAGAAAAGGACATGGGTGTCCTATTAACCAGCATTGAAAAAAATAAAAAACTAATTGAAGAAAAGGACATTACCCCAGGTCAGCTGTTATATGATCAGGAAGTGAAAAGAAATAAGCGTGGAGAGTATAAGAATACGTTGTTAAGAAGCAACTTGGTAGATGAAATTAAGCTGATTTTTCAGCGTCAAAGAGAGTTTGAGAATCATCAGTTCACAGAAGTCCTTGAAGAATCCTTTCTGTCTATTTTTACATCTCAAAGGAGTTTTGCTGAACCAGGAGCCATCGAAAAACTCACGGGAACATGTACCATTGAACCTGATGAGCTAAGAGCACCTTCAGGTGCATATACATCAGAGCTGTTCATGGTTCTGACCAAGGCGAATAGTATCGTTGTTACCAATGAGAAAGCTGAAAGAAAGTTAACTGCTGACGAGATTCTTCTTGTAAGAGACGAAGCGCTTAAGAAGAAAAAAGTAACCTTCACTGCCTTGAGAAAACTTTTAAAACTAGAAGACGTAGAACTTTTTAATTTCATAGACTATAACGCAAAGAATAAGAGTGGAGAACTCTTCTCTAGAGAGGAAGCGGAGAAAGCTCCATTTATTGAGCTGAAGCACTACCATAAACTAAGAGATGCTATTATAAAAGACTTGGGAGAAACCAGGTGGCTTGAGATTCTATTAACCCCCAGTAAGATCGATGACATGGCCTATGCATTGACCTTTAGAAAGAGTGATAAAGACATTAGGAACTATCTGAAAGGGCATGAAGAAAAAAGAGAGGGTTGGCAGAAGCCCAGTCATATTCTTGAAGACGACATTATTGAAAGTATTTTAAAGCTCTCTTTTTCTAGAACAAAAAACCTATCCATCAAAGCCATGCAAAAAATGATACCCTACTTAGAAGAGGGACATCGCTATGATGAGGCAGCATTGAGAGCTGGATATCATCATAGTGTCAGAAAAGGGAAAGAAAAGTCAGTGATTCTTCCCGTGCTGGAAATTGAGGAGATTAGAAATCCAGTGGTGTTTAGAGCGCTTTCTCAATGTAGAAAAGTCATCAACAGTATTATTCGTCTGTATGGGTCTCCTTATAGAATTCATATAGAGCTGGCTAGAGATTTAAGTAAGTCCTTTCCTGATCGAAAAGTTATTGAGAGAAAGCAAAAGGAGAATCAAGCAGATAAAGAAAGAGCAGCAAAGCACTTACAAGAGCTATATAATCAGGTGCCTAAGACACGAGATATTCTTAAGTGGAGGCTCTTAAAGGAGCAAGATGGCAAATGCGCTTATTCCTTAAAGACCATAGATCCCTACAGGCTCATGGAAGATGGATATACTGAAATCGATCATGTGTTACCTTATTCAAGAACCTTTGATAACTCCTATTTTAATAAGGTGTTGGTGCTGACGGATGAAAACAGACAGAAGCTAAATAGAACACCTTATGAATACTTTGGAACAGACATGGAAAGGTGGAATAGATTTGAAGCCTGGGTGAATACCTCGAAATTACCACGAGATAAGAAACAAAAACTTCTGAAAAAGCAGCTGGATCGGGATCAAGGAACGGAGATGAAACAAAGAGCTCTAAATGATACCAGATATATTTCCAGGTTCTTGAAGAACTATTTGGAAGATAATCTATTGTTTGCTGAGGGGCCTGAAAAGAAGCGTGTATTTACATACAAAGGGCAGATGACTGCTTATTTAAGGCATCGCTGGGGTTTCGCAGCAAAAGAACGTGACAATGATCTTCACCATGCATTAGATGCTGTTCTTGTGGGTGTAATGAATGATGGCATGGTTCGAGAAATAGAAAGAGCATCAAAAAGAAATGAATTCTACAGAAAGAAGATAGATCAAGAATATGTGGATCCTGAAACTGGAGAGGTCATAGAAGAGAAATATATGACCATTGAGAATACCAAACTTAATGAACCTTGGTTTGATTTCAGGCAAGAGGTAGAAATCAGAATGTCAGAGAATCCTCAGTATGGATTGAAGCACAAACAGTTCTATAATTATGAGCCTGAGGAAATTGATCAAATCAAACCGATTTTCATCTCACGAATGCCTTTTAGAAAGATCACAGGACATGCGCATATGGAGACCATTAGAGGAGCTAAATATCTGGATAAGAATATCAAAACCTTCAAAGAGCCATTGAGCAAAATCACCCTTGAAAAACTTGAAAAAATGATAGGAAAAGATTCAGATCCACTTACTTATAATTTGATTAAAGAGAGGCTAGAGAAGTTTGGCAATAAGCCAGAGAAAGCTTTTGAAGAGCCATTATACAAGTTGAAGAAGGATGGTACCAATGGACCGGAGATTAAGTCCATAAAGATCGGTGAAACCTTTAGCGCAGGGGTCTTAGTCAACGGTGGAGCGGGTGTTGCAGACAATGGAAAGATGATTCGATTTGATTTGTTCAAGAAGGACAATAAGTTCTATGCCATTCCTGTATACGCTCATCATGTGGTGCAAGGAGAATTGCCCAATAAGGTGATTGTTCCAAGGAAACCAAGTTCACAATGGAAAGAAATTAATGAAACATTCGAATTTCTATTCTCTATGTATAAGAATGACTTGATAAAGCTCAAGTTAAAAGATGACAAAGAGATATTTGGTTATTATATAATGATAGATAGCTCTCAAGCGAGTATCAATATAGTTAATCATCTGAACAATGTAGAATACAGAAAGGGCATTATGTCTTGCCTTGATATTGAGAAATGGTCCGTTGATGTATTAGGAAATCTTAGCAGAGTTAGAAAGGAGAAGAGACGTGAGTTGGAGAAGCCTCGTCATCTCAAGTAAAGCACAGTTAAGTATTGAAAATGAACAGCTGTGTATCTCCACTTATGAGAAGTATAAGATTCCTGTGGAAGATATCAGCGTTGTTGTGCTTGAGAGTCTCCAAACTAATATATCAACCTATACCTTGAGTAAGTTTGCAGAAAGAAACATTCTAGTATTCATTTGCGACGAAAGACATATTCCGCAAGGCATATATCTGCCTTTTGCGCAGCATTCACGGGTGACAAAAATCATAAATGCTCAGTGGGCCATGACAAAACCCTGTAAAAATAGAATTTGGCAGAAAATTGTTAAGAGAAAAATTGAGAATCAATCCTTTGTGCTGAAACATCTTGGTTTCGAAAAAGCGAAGAAACTCTTGCGCTATGCATCTCAAGTGCAATCAGGAGATAAGACAAAGAGAGAAGGTATCGCAGCAAGAGAGTATTTCTCAGAACTGTTTCCAAACTCATCTCGAAAAGAGGATAATCTAGTTAATGGGGCTCTTAATTACGGATATGCGATCGTTAGAGGAGCCATTGCCAGGTCTATTGTTTCTTATGGCCTATTACCAATTATTGGAGTGGGCCATTGTAGTGAACTTAATGCCTTTAATCTCGCAGATGACTTGATCGAAGTTTTTAGGCCTTTAGTCGATTTATTTGTGTATCAGCATGTTTCTGGACTAGAGGAGGAGCATCTTAACAAAGAGTTAAGAGGACATCTGGTTAATATATTGAATTATGATATCGAAATGGAAGGGTTAAAGGTGTCTGTGTTAAATGCCATTGATAGGGTGGTGGAAACTTACCAGAAAGGATGCTTAATCAATAGTCATGAAGAGTTATGCCTTCCACTGGTTATTGATTTGCAGGTACATGAATATGATTGAACGCGAAAGGAGATTCATGAGATTACTAGTATTTTTTGATTTGCCTGTGGTAAAGAAGGAAGATCGAAAACATTATACGCAGTTTCGAAATTTTCTTTTGAAGGATGGATACGATATGCTACAGTTCTCAGTATATTGTCGTATCTGCAATGGGCAAGAATCTGTTAATAAGCATGTTGGAAGACTTAACAAACATCTGCCGCCAAAAGGATCTATTAGATGCATGCAAATCACTGAGAAGCAATATGGAGATATGAAGTTTTTAGTTGGAAAGCCAACTGTAAAAGAAAAGAAAGTTGATGCGAGACAAATATCCTTTTTCTAGTTTTAATAGACGAAGAAGCCCCTGAAAACACTGTTTTCAGGGGCTTCAGGCGTCGGTATCATAGCATAGCGAAGGATTTGATGGAGCTACAACGGAGCTTGGAGCATAGGCATTAGGATTAATATCATAGCATAGCGAAGGATTTGATGGAGCTACAACAGTTTTGTCCACTCCCGATCTGGTAGAAATATCATAGCATAGCGAAGGATTTGATGGAGCTACAACGGATTATTACAATTCACTGTCTGTGCATCCATCATAGCATAGCGAAGGATTTGATGGAGCTACAACCTTGTTTTGTGAGGTTTCTGATTCCCATTCATCATAGCATAGCGAAGGATTTGATGGAGCTACAACCTCCTGTATTCAGTGATGTGCAGCTTCATTATCATAGCATAGCGAAGGATTTGATGGAGCTACAACTTGCTTGTCTATACACTCCCAAACCATTTCATCATAGCATAGCGAAGGATTTGATGGAGCTACAACTAACCTTTTGCACGATCCTACCATCCATGAATCATAGCATAGCGAAGGATTTGATGGAGCTACAACCGGATTGTCAACCATAAGTGTTCCCGTCCGATCATAGCATAGCGAAGGATTTGATGGAGCTACAACAGATGGGCACATCCAACAACATCGAAGAAAATCATAGCATAGCGAAGGATTTGATGGAGCTACAACAAATGGCACCATTAGGCGTGCTAAAGAGCAATCATAGCATAGCGAAGGATTTGATGGAGCTACAACAGAATGCACATGATCCCATTCACGGTTACTATCATAGCATAGCGAAGGATTTGATGGAGCTACAACATCTTGCCTTGCCTTTAATTCTTTTACTTCATCATAGCATAGCGAAGGATTTGATGGAGCTACAACTTGCTCCTTAACGTACTCCACCTGTGGCATATCATAGCATAGCGAAGGATTTGATGGAGCTACAACCAACAAGCGATAGCTGCATGACCTGTCCATATCATAGCATAGCGAAGGATTTGATGGAGCTACAACAACTGCCCAAGTTTTTGGAAGAGTAGCAAAATCATAGCATAGCGAAGGATTTGATGGAGCTACAACGTGGTGAGCAAGGGTCCGGAAAAACAACTGATCATAGCATAGCGAAGGATTTGATGGAGCTACAACCAGATTCTTTATCCTCTCTTGTGTCGTTAAATCATAGCATAGCGAAGGATTTGATGGAGCTACAACCAATCGTCTACAGGATCCTTGTAAGTACGTATCATAGCATAGCGAAGGATTTGATGGAGCTACAACCAGCTCGCTTGTGGCTGACTATCATTTCGAATCATAGCATAGCGAAGGATTTGATGGAGCTACAACACTTGATTCAACCACTCTGTTAAAGGTCAGATCATAGCATAGCGAAGGATTTGATGGAGCTACAACACATCTTTACACAGCTGCAACTTTCCCCGGATCATAGCATAGCGAAGGATTTGATGGAGCTACAACATGGAATGTCAGGGGGTCAAGTTGCGTTGGATCATAGCATAGCGAAGGATTTGATGGAGCTACAACAGCTGCGACGTTCCCTATTGAGGATCCGTCATCATAGCATAGCGAAGGATTTGATGGAGCTACAACAATCTATATTAAAATATCCTTCTATTAGATATCATAGCATAGCGAAGGATTTGATGGAGCTACAACTTCCTTTGGTCCGTTGATCATGTCAGAAAAATCATAGCATAGCGAAGGATTTGATGGAGCTACAACCTCGTGCATTCACGAAATGTACGCAGAAGGATCATAGCATAGCGAAGGATTTGATGGAGCTACAACGCTATTCCCAGTGAGATTGCTATCGCCATGATCATAGCATAGCGAAGGATTTGATGGAGCTACAACTAATATTTATTCTTCTACTGGTATGTATGTATCATAGCATAGCGAAGGATTTGATGGAGCTACAACTTAATTAATTCCTTTATTGTCATGACATCTATCATAGCATAGCGAAGGATTTGATGGAGCTACAACTAGTTTTATTGGTGGGATTCTGGAAGGGCTATCATAGCATAGCGAAGGATTTGATGGAGCTACAACGAGCAAGGTTCTGGTAAAACAACTGCCGTAATCATAGCATAGCGAAGGATTTGATGGAGCTACAACGACTTCGATATCTTCTAACCATGATATTATATCATAGCATAGCGAAGGATTTGATGGAGCTACAACGAGCAAGGTTCTGGTAAAACAACTGCCGTAATCATAGCATAGCGAAGGATTTGATGGAGCTACAACTAATATTTCTCGTGTTAGATCTAAGATTTGATCATAGCATAGCGAAGGATTTGATGGAGCTACAACGGACTTCATTTTACTTGGTCTATTATAGAAATCATAGCATAGCGAAGGATTTGATGGAGCTACAACGTTAAGAAACGCCATCCAACCTGTTACATAATCATAGCATAGCGAAGGATTTGATGGAGCTACAACGGCTTCTGACATATGGCCTGTAATCTGATTATCATAGCATAGCGAAGGATTTGATGGAGCTACAACTGAAAACACATAATCTCCAATAACTAATCCATCATAGCATAGCGAAGGATTTGATGGAGCTACAACGCCGAGTCCAAGATCGCCCTTGATGGTGATATCATAGCATAGCGAAGGATTTGATGGAGCTACAACTCTTTTAATACATCGTCTTTACTCACAGTGATCATAGCATAGCGAAGGATTTGATGGAGCTACAACGATTGAAGCTGAAGCTGGAGGTTCTGCATTATCATAGCATAGCGAAGGATTTGATGGAGCTACAACTGGGAAGGGTTCCTCTACTTTGGGTAGGTCATCATAGCATAGCGAAGGATTTGATGGAGCTACAACAACCTCATTCAGCACATCCACAATTCGTTGATCATAGCATAGCGAAGGATTTGATGGAGCTACAACGTCCTTTGTGTTCATCATAGCATAGCGAAGGATTTGATGGAGCTACAACTGTAGCAGCCGGTGCCAATAGGCTGTAATAATCATAGCATAGCGAAGGATTTGATGGAGCTACAACTCTTGCCCTCGTGCTTGTTCAGCCACTCCAATCATAGCATAGCGAAGGATCTGATGGAGCTACAACCCTTCGCTTTCGATTTTACAAAAGCCGGCAATCATAGCATAGCGAAGGATTTGATGGAGCTACAACGCCATGAATGCCACATCACTCCAGGCGTATATCATAGCATAGCGAAGGATTTGATGGAGCTACAACCATCGTTGCTGGGTCGCTATTATACTGCTCATCATAGCATAGCGAAGGATTTGATGGAGTTACAACTATCAATGCACTAGACAGGCAACAGGACCAATCATAGAATAGCGAAGGATTTGATGGAGCTACAACTTGCGAACCTTACAGGAATACACAAGTCTGATCATAGCATAGCGAAGGATTTGATGGAGCTACAGCTTTTAGATTATATCCGAGGAGAGATGCTTGATCATAGCATAGCGAAGGATTTATCTTCTACATAAACAGAAATGTTTCGCCTTGCGAAACATTTCTGCAGTAAATTTTAGATATTGAACGACCAATCTTAAGGATTCTATTTTTTCTCTTTTTCACGGGGAATGAGCAGTACAGAGCAGTTGGCACGACGAGCCAAGTTGTTACTATTACTTCCGATGAAGATGTCTCTTAAAATGCCTTTTCCTTGGCGACCTAAAACTAGAAGATCCACATTGGCCTCTTCGATGGTTTTCATGATTTCTCTAAAAGGTCGACCAATCTCTAGAAGAACATCCACCTGCACATCTCCTTTTGCTTCTAAGCGCTCCCGTAAAGCATTGAGGCGATCTCTATCAATTTGGTTAAACTCTAGAATACGATAGTCCAAATAGGGGCTGATTTTAGCAATGTCTTGAATGTGCATGAGCGTCACTCTTTTTAAGCCTTGTTCTACCATTTTCTCTAAGTAGGTGAAGGCATGATAAGCGTTTTCTGAGAAATCTGTGGGAAACAGTACATGGCTTTTTTCATGAAGCCCATTCTTGGGAATGGACTCGAAGGTATCGTCTTCTTTTTCATCAATACGAACGATGAGGATGGGTTTACTGGGCATTTGAATGAGTTCATAGGCAAACTCTGAATCAAAGATTCTTTTTCCTAAAGAGGAAACTTGGGCACCCACCATAATAAGAGACTCAAAAGGTTCCATATAGTCCAAAATCTTTTTCATCTGGGCGGAAGGGAGTCCGTGTAATTCCATGGTTTCCACCTGGAAGCCATCGGCCTTCAAGGCTTCGATGTCTTCAAAGACTTGGCGTTTACTATAGGTGCTGTGAGGGCGCTCAGGCTGCGTGGTGAAATGCTTGGCTAAAGTCAAGTCTTTGGCACCTAAAAATTTCAAGGATTGGACATACTTAAGCAATTGATGGTCGTAGGGAAGCTGCTCTTTTACCAGTAGTATTTTCTGAAACATAACTTCAAATCCCCCTTTGATCCTTTAATACTTACATTTTACCACTAATAGATCGAAAATTAAGATAACTTAACGGAAAATTTAAAAGTCCTAAATCCAATGGATGAGTAGCATTCATGTACCGAGAGGATATATTTTGAAAATTTGTTTTTTTTGTTACTTATTTTTGTGGTAAAGCCTCTATAGTAAAGATAAGAAAATCAAAGAGTAGGATAGGATGAAATATATAGCATACGAGGAGGAAGAAAATGAAAAAGTTATGGTTGTGGGGTCTCATCATGGGGATACTCTTGACGGTGGGATGTGCTGGGGGTTTAGAGGATCAAGGCCTTGGACATGAGGATCAGGATGGTGAAGTGATGACCAGTGCAGGCAACCTCTTGGAGCTACCCAAGGTAGAGGAAGGATTTTCCAAGAACGAGGAAGAAGCTTTTCCGGTGCCTTTACTTTGGTATGGAGAAGGCTTTAACTTTCCAGAGGAGAAAATAAATGCCTTGGAAGAAGTGAGCATAGCCCTAGATGAAGTGAACCCCACCAGCTATGTACTATACAACAACTACCAAGAGACCATTTGGTATGGAGGAAATATGCTTCTAGAGAAAAAAACAGAAGATGGTTTTGTATGGATGGAACCCATGGCCGAAGCCCCGGCCATCATTCTTTTTCTAGAACCCGGTGAAGAAACGATCCATTATATAAGGCCCATAACAGAAGAGGGAACCTATCGCCTGACCCTGGCTTTTAGCGGCACCACGGAGAATGCCTTTGGACAGGAAGAGCCTCGGGATGAAGAATATTATATTCGCCGAATCTTTGAAGTGAAAAAGTAGTGGAAAAGAGATTTAGTGGGGGGTATCTCTCTACTATTTTTCTAGGGACATGGAGGGGAATGTGATGAAAAAAATAGTTGCTCTGTTCCTATTATTAATGCTCATGGGGATCTTTGTTGGTTGTTATAAACAGGTCTCCTTGGTGCATTATGAAGAACTAAGGTCCATCTTACAAGAAGAAGGATACCAAATAGTCGATGAGGATGGTGATGAGAGTATTCTGCAAGGACAGCGAAAATGGGTCACCCTAAATGGTCAAGAACATCTTTCTGTATATCTCTATGACAGTGAAGAAGAGATGGAAAAAGATGCGTCTTATGTGAGCCCTGGGGGTACAAGTTACACCAATGGCAAAAAAAGCGCAGAAGTAAGTTGGACGTCCTATCCTCATTTCTACAAGAAAGGCAACATGATTGTACTCTATGTGGGAGAGGATGAAGGCATCATGGATCTTTTAAAGGTCCATGTGAGCACCCAGTTTGCAGGGTATACACCATAGCATGCATGGAGATCTTCACATAAAAATCCCCCTCAATAAAATGAATCACCCCATGAAAAAAAGCCGAATCTTCCCCAAGGGAGGATTCGGCTTTCTCATTCGATGGGCTATGGTCTAAGGTTTAAAGATGGATTAAAACTCTGCATGACCTGTGGTTCTAGGGAAGGGAATGACGTCTCTAATGTTGGTCATGCCCGTGATGTACATGATGAGACGCTCAAATCCTAAACCAAAGCCAGCATGCTTTGTGCCGCCAAACTTACGAAGCTCTAAATACCACCAGTAGTCCTTTTCCTCTAGACCCATGGCCTTAATCTTTTCTAAGAGGACCTCTAAGCGCTCTTCTCTTTGGGAGCCACCGATGATTTCACCAACGCCTGGAACTAGACAGTCCATAGCGGCAACGGTTTTGCCATCATCGTTTTGACGCATATAGAAGGCTTTGATTTCTTTTGGATAGTCCGTGACAAATACAGGCATCTTGTAGATCTCTTCTGTGAGATATCGTTCGTGCTCTGTCTGCAGGTCACTACCCCATTTCACGGGATACTCAAATTTCTTACCACTCTTTTCCAAAAGGTCCACGGCTTCCGTGTAGGTGACCCGCTTAAAGTCTGAGGTTAAGAGGAAGTTCAAACGCTCAAGAAGGGTCTTGTCGATGAACTGGTTAAAGAAGTTCATCTCCTCGGGAGCCTCTTCTAGAACGTATTGAATGACAAACTTTAGCATATCTTCCGCCAGCTGCATGTCATCTTGTAAATCTGCAAAGGCAATTTCAGGCTCGATCATCCAAAACTCCGCAGCATGACGAGCGGTATTGGAGTTTTCTGCTCTAAAGGTGGGGCCAAAGGTATAGACATCCTTAAAAGCCATGGCATAGGCCTCTGCATTGAGCTGGCCGGAAACGGTCAAGTTGGCCATTTTGCCGAAGAAGTCTTCCTTGTAATCCACTTCACCACCCTCTGTGAGTGGCGGCGTTTTAGGGTCTAAGGTAGTAACTCTGAACATTTCTCCAGCACCTTCAGCATCGCTACCGGTGATGATGGGCGTATGCACATACACAAAGCCTCTTTCTTGGAAGAACTTATGCAAAGCATAAGCCGCCAGGCTTCGCACTCTAAACACCGCAGAGTAAGTGTTTCCTCTTGGTCTAAGGTGGGCAATGGTTCTCAAATATTCAAAGGTATGGCGTTTCTTTTGCAAAGGAAAATCAGCGGAAGAAGCGCCTTCTAGAAGAATCTCTTCTGCCTTGATTTCAAAAGGCTGCTTGGCATCAGGGGTATAGACCACCTTTCCCGTTACCTTAAGCGCTGTAGCAATGTGATACTTGGACACTTCTACAAAGTTTTCTAAGGTTTCATCAAAAACGATCTGGGCATTTTTGAAAAATCCACCATCATTGAGTTCGATAAACCCGAAGGCTTTAGAGACTCTTGAAGTGCGAATCCATCCGTGAAGGGTTACGGATTGACCTTCGTAGTCTTTGGCATGTTTGTATAGTTCTTTAACGCTGACCATAACTGTTTCTCTCCTTTGTACTCAGGGAGGCTTTTTCTTCAGCCCTCCGCTGGTGTTTTTTTTGTATAAAAAAAGACCGTCGTCACCCACATGGGACGAGGATCTCGCGGTACCACCCAATTTATAGAGAAGAAGATTCTCTATCACTTGATCCTGTAACGGTAGGTCCGTCCCCCTGTACTACTACTTCCAAAGGGATGCTCCGGGTCGTTTTTCTAAAAAGTCTTACTGCCAATCTTCCACCATCATTGGCTCGCTGTGAGGAGGTTCTTTTTATACTCTTCCCATCTCTGCATATAGTTATTGGATTCTTTGCTTTCCTTAGTATACCCCAAAAGCCCGGGGCTGACAAGAGGTGCTTCTTGCCACCTAGGATTCCTAAGGCTCAATGGATATCAAGAAAAGTCCCAGGGTGAAAACCCTAGGACGCCTGTTTTTCTTGTGAATTATTGGTCTAAAAGGGACTCCAGAAGCTCTGCCACCTGGACCGATTCTCCTGCACCCATGGTGAGGACAAGATCCCCTTCTTCCACCAGGTGGTAGAGATGGGCGGCTGCGTCTTCAAAAGTTAAGAAGTTTACGGTATTTACGGTGCCTCTGTTTTTAATGGCTGCCCCCAGCTCCTCTGCGCTCACAAGGCCTGTATCCGGTTCTCTTGCGGCGTAAATGGGCAGCAGGAGCAAGGTATCTGCCTCATCAAAGCAAGGAAGAAATTCATCAAATAGTGCTTTGGTCCTGGTGTAGGTATGGGACTGGAACACCACATGGATTTTTTTGTGCTTCATTCTGAGCACTGTCTCCATGGCACTTTTGATCTCTCCTGGATGGTGGGCGTAGTCATCCAAGACCATAATGCCTTTTTTTGTGTACAAATGTTGGAATCTTTTGTCCACCCCTTGATAACTGTTCAGCCCTTTTTGGATTCCCTCTAGGGAGATGCCAGAAGCCATGGAGGCTAGGATGGCGCCCAAGGCATTATAGATGTTGAATTCTCCAGGGACTTTTAAAGAGATCTTGGTTAAAAGCTTGCCATGATACACCACGTCAAAGGAGGCGCAGCCAAAGGCATCATAGGTGATGTTTTTTCCTTGGAGATCTCCTTTCTTAAGGCCAAAGGTCTCCACCTTCACTGTGGCATCCTCCAGGATGTAGGCCATGTTTTCATCGTCCAGGTTTGCCACCACGGTGCCATCTTTGGGCATCACGCCAAGGTAGGCTTTAAAGGTGTCCAAAATATGTTGCAAATCTCGATAGTAATCCAAATGGTCCGCTTCTACATTAAGAATCAACGCCACTTTTCCAGGGAACTTCATGAAAGAAGCCTTATATTCGCAGGCTTCGGTGATGAAAAAATCACTGTCGCCAATGCGGTAATTTCCATCAATCAATGGGAGGTTTGCCCCCACTAAAATGGTGGGATCCTTCTCATCGGCCAAAGCAATGGCTGATAGCATGGAGGTGGTGCTGGTTTTCCCGTGGGTACCCGTGACGGCGATGGAGTTTGTGAAGTTCTTCATGAGGTGCCCTAAAAAGGTTGCTCGGTCAAAGGTTTGAATGCCCAGGGTATGAGCTCTTTGGAGCTCCTCATTGTCCTCACGAATGGCTGCGGTATAAATGACCAGATCTTGGTCTGTGATGTTCTCTTTCTTGTGGCCATAATAAATCTCTGCGCCTCTTTTTTGCAATTTCTCGGTATTTTTGGAGGGGCGCTGATCAGAACCTGTGACCCGAATGTTATGGTTTAATAAAATGGCAGCCAGGCCACTCATGCTGACGCCGCCTATACCAATAAAATGGACTTTTTTATGTTCGTATTCTTTCAGATCAAACAACATACAATGCACCTTCTTTCTCTCCATATAGTACAACAAAAGAAAAAAGGGGGGAAGTGGAATTTTTTCAGCTTCCTTCTTCTGAGAAAAGAATTCCATAAAATACGAATATTCGTGTTGGGTATATTGAAAAACATTCGATAGTCATGTAAAATATAATGAAATAGAGAAAATAGGAGGTTCCTTCATGCAGAAGTACTCGAGAAACAGTCGCATCAGTGCCATCACAAAGATTCTCATTGAGAATCCCCATAAAATTATGAGCCTGAATTATTTTTCGGAAATGCTCAATGCAGCAAAATCCACCATCAGTGAAGATATCCTGGTGATTCGAGAAGTGCTAGAGGCCATGGACATGGGTAGGGTAGAAACCATCGCAGGGGCCACTGGTGGCGTACGTTACTTGGCAAGAATGGGCACAGCAGAAGAAGAGGCCTTTGCAGAAAAAATCTGTGAAACCTTAAGAGATCGGTCTAGAATTGTACCAGGAAATTTTCTGTACATCACAGACATTATGCTAGACCCCACCATCGTCCATAAAGCAGGGATTATTTTGGCTTCTAAGTTTGCCAAGGCCAAGGCAGACTACATCATCACCGTAGAAACCAAAGGCATTCCTTTGGCCTATGAAGTGGCCAGATATTTGGGGGTGCCCCTCATTGTGGCAAGAAAAAATGCTAAGGTCACAGAAGGTACCAGCGTTACCATCAATTATGTGTCTGGCACCACAGGTAGGCTGGGGAATATGGGCCTTGCCAAAAGAACGTTGAAGTCCTCGTCTAAATGTTTGTTCATTGATGACTTTCTTCGGGCAGGAGGCACCGTTCATGGCATCTCGGATCTACTACAAGAATTTGATTCAGAGCTCATAGGCATCGGTGTGTTGGTGGATACCAAAGAGGTACCAAAGAAGATGCCTACGTCTTACGTTTCCTTGGTGGATTACCATGGCATTGATGAAGAAGGAAACATCACCGTAACGGTCTCAGGAAAAGCATAGGATCTAGAAGTAGAAGCTTTTGAACAGAGGAAAAGCTTCTACTTTTTTGCCTTCTTTTGATACCTTGTAAAAGAGGGGCTTTCAAGTTAAGATATAGAAAAGACGGAATAATCACATAATGTAGCCTGCCTCTTGGCAGGATCCTAGTGGCACTTAGAAAGGAGATCATCATGCGTGAAAAAATACACCTCAATGAAGGGTGGATGTTCTATAGAGACGTAAGCATAGAAGGTTATTTTTCAGGGGAAGTGGAAGGAAAGCACGTGGAGATGGTGGATGTACCCCATACGGTTCAAATGCTCCCCTACCACTATTTTAATGAGGAGATGTATCAGTTTCAAAGTGTCTATGAGAAGGAGGTTTTTTTCCAAGAGGACCAGGAGAAAAAGAGAATGATTCTTACTTTTGAAGGGGTAGCCAACAGTGCGGTGGTGTATATCAATGGTGTCCTAAGCTTCCATAGTGAAAGTCCCTATGTGCCTTTTTCCAAGGATATTTCAGGAGAAGTTCGGCTAGGACAGCTCAATACCATTGTGGTGCTGGTGGACTCTCGGGAGCTGCCTTTCATCCCACCCTTTGGCGGGGTGGTGGACTACTTGAGCTTTGGCGGCATATATCGTGGGGTTCATCTGGAGATGAAGCCCAGGGAATGCATAGAAGAGGTCTTTGCCTATGGGGCTTCGGTATTAGAAAAGGAGAAGAAGCTCCTCATTGAAACGGCAGTCCAAGGGGCTTATCAAGGGTCTCTAGTCTATAAGCTCTTTGATGAAGAAGAAGACCCTTCCATGGAAAAGCCCATTTTCACAGGGGTGAGAAGAATCGACCAACAAAGGGTGAAAAATACCTTCCTGGTGAAGGATGTGGACTTATGGGGACTAACCCATCCCAAACGATACACTTTGAAAACCATGCTGATGAATCAAGAAGGGACGCTTCTGGATGTTCAATATGAGAAAATTGGTTTTCGAGAAGCGCTATTTAAGGATGATGGCTTCTATCTGAATGGGGTGAAGACCAAAATACGAGGACTGAATCGACACCAAAGTTATCCCTATGTGGGCTATGCCATGCCCAAATCCATGCAGCGATGGGATGCGAAAATCCTGAAGGAAGACTTGGGTGTGAACCTGGTGCGTACGTCCCATTACCCCCAAGCTAAAGAGTTTTTAGAAGCTTGTGATGAACTAGGGCTACTGGTCTTTGAAGAAATCCCAGGGTGGCAGCACATTGGTGATGAGCAGTTTAAAGAGATCAGTAAGTATAACTTAAAAAGAATGATCAAAAGAGACCGTAATCATCCTTCGGTGATTATTTGGGGCGTGCGGATCAATGAGTCCCAAGACGATCATACCTTTTATGCGGAAATGAATAAGATTGCTCGTCTGTATGATCCTTCTAGACCCACCGGCGGCGTAAGAAACTTTGCCAAGAGTGAACTCTTAGAAGATGTGTATACCTACAATGATTTTGTTCATCAAGGGCATAATCAAGGGCTTCGGCATCCCAAGGATGTATTGCCTAGAAAAGCACCCTATCTGGTGACGGAATTTAATGGTCATATGTTTCCCACCAAAAGCTTTGATCCTGAGAAGCATCGGTTAGACCATGCCCTGCGTCATAGCAAGGTTTTGGAAGCCATGGAGGACCATGAAGCACTCTCAGGGGTCATTGGCTGGTGCATGAACGACTACCAAACCCATGGAGACTTTGGCAGTGGAGACCGCATTTGTTATCATGGGGTGTTGGATGGGTTTCGCCAAAAGAAGCTGGCAGCCTATGTTTATGCAGCTCAGCAAAGGGCTGATCCTGTGCTTATGGTATCTTCTTCCATGAACATCGGAGAACACCCTGGGGGAGATCTTGGCACCGTATATGCCTTCACCAATTGTGATGCCGTGGAGGTTTATAAAAATGATCAATTCATCAAACGCTATGAGCGAAAGAAGGACAAAGGTGTCTTCACCGTACCCATAGCCATGGAAGATTTCATTGGAGACCGCCTAGAAGTGGAGGAAGGATTTTCACCCAAGGATGCTGAAAAGGTCAAGGAGATTTTAAAAGCCGCAGCGGTCCATGGGACACAGTTGCCGATGATGCTAAAAGCATCCATGGGGTGGATTCTTTGGAAGTATAAACTTCAGCTTAGTGATGCCATGAATCTCTTTGGTAAGTATTATTCTGGTTGGGGTCAAGACCAATGGGTCTATACCTTCAAAGGCCTCCTAGGAGGCAAAGAGGTCCTCACGGTGAAACGGGGGCCCTCTAAAGAGCATCATTTACGGGTAACGCCGTCCCACAGAGCTCTTCAGGTGGAGGAAACCTATGATGTGGCCATGGTATCCTTGCAAGTGGTCAATGAGCATGGAGACCAGCTAAGCTATAGCAATGAACTCCTAGAAGTGATGGTGGAAGGTCCGTTGGAGATTATAGGGCCCAAAAGATTCCCTCTGCGTGGAGGCCAAGGTGCCTTCTATGTCCGAACCAAGGGAGAGGGAGCGTCTGGACAAGTCACGGTGCTTAGTGAAACCATGGGAGAAGTGGTAGTCACCTTTACCATCAACAAGAAACCCTTGCAAAGAGGGTAGTAAAAAGAGCTTAAAAAAGGAACTTTAGCCATCCATGAGATGGCTAAAGTTCCTTTTTGGGCATCCAGCTTTTGTGGACTTAATTTTGAAGTTCCACCAGCTGGATTTTCACGCCATTGGGATCTTTGATATAGATGAACCGCATGGTTTCATTGGGCTGAATAGGTCCCCCTAGGATGGGAATGCTCAGTTCCTTTAGGTGATGAGAGATTTCGTCTAAGGAAGGTACCTGAAACCCTAAGGAAATGGATGAACAGGAAGGAGATACTTCTGATCGCTGATCTTGGATGAGCTCAATAGCCGTTTCCTCTGTTCTTAAAAAGGCGATTTCCATGTGAGGCCCGGCTTTAAATCGTTCATAGGGATGTAAATCTAACACTTGTCTATAAAACTGTAGGGATTCCTCAAGGTTTGTCACTTTGATGGTTGTCCAAAGAAATTTCATGGGGGCCTCCTTTTAAAATTATATACAACTGTGTACAAATATACTTTTTATACACATTCCAGCCAATAAATCTTATCGTACTTCCAAAGCAATTTACATTTTTTAGCATTTACTTTCTTACAATGTTTTGTTCTCGACTGAAAGTTAAGTGCACTTAACTCAGGGTAGAGTGCCGTCACATAACC
>Ga0194137_10000235_pt1 | contig 39146 bp, 36 predicted proteins | sample TARM_MetaG_T3_14_FD_134025 | JGI IMG/M metagenome (GOLD analysis project Ga0194137, IMG submission 134025) | Freshwater microbial communities from Pennsylvania, USA, analyzing microbe dynamics in response to fracking - TARM_MetaG_T3_14 (version 2) | ecosystem: Environmental > Aquatic >... | reverse complement strand
CGGGTAGACGTCCGAAACACGTCAAAACGGCCCGAAAACGCAATCTCGATTGTGCATCTCGAAATCCTCGAGAGCCGAGCCGATGGCCACTCATTGCGGCGTCAGTCGTGCAGCGGTCTCGTCTTGGCCACGGTCGTCGCCGTGGCCGGAGTGCTGCTGATGCTGCGCACAACTCTGGGTATCGAGCATCACGGGCGATTTCCGCGTCAGATGCACGGGTGGGGTGAGCGGCACTTATGGGTATCCGGTGCATTGATCATCGGACTAGGGTTGTTCCAGCACGACCTGGCCTATCTCGACAACCCCAAGCTGTGGGCCAAGGTCACGGTGGTCGGGATCTGGGTGCTGAACTCCAGGCTGATCAGGCGTCGTATCCACCAATCAGTCCCGCGTGAGCGAGCCTTGCTTTTCGGGGTCTCAGGCGCTGCGTTGCTCTATGGAACGTTCCTCGGGGTCGCGAAGTCGCTCTCGGGCGGGGAACTGCCCTTTGGTGTCTTCTTGGCGGCCTACGGCGTCGTCACGGCACTGAGCGTTCTGCTGCTGCGACGCTTTGATCGGATGAAGTCGCCTGCAGCAACGCCGATCGGACCTGCGCGACCCGCAAAGGAGATACCGCCCATGTCGGACGCCTCCCCGTGAGCTCCGGACGTCGGCTCAGCGCGGACAGTTGACGGCCTTGCCCACAAACTGCCCGTTCTGGCACGCATGCGCCGACGCACACTTGCGGATGCGCCCTATGCCGGCGGCGTCAAATCATTGCGATGTTCCTGCTTCTTCGCGAGCGTCCGCGACACCAATCACCGCTTGCACAAGCCGCTCTTCAGCTCCCAGCCCTTGCCCTCGACCCTTTTAACGGCAACGACATCGAAGTAGAGGCGTTCGCTCTCGTCATTGGTTGAGATGAAGGTGACCTCGCAAAGGAACTGGCCTGACTGCTGGTTGTGGCATTTCGCGTCCAGCACCTTCAGCCCCTTGTCGTGCAGCTTGCTACCAGCCGAAGCCTCACCCTCGTAGGCAGTCTGGATGACGGCTACGTCTGGCATCGGGGGGCAGCCGACGGCAAGCAGATAGCAGAGCAGCCCGACCGACTGAGCCATGATTTCTCCTCGATGCGTTCGAACGGATCAACTCTTTGGTAGCGCCTCAATAGGGCGAAGGCACGACGCGGATGCGAGCCATCATGCCGCCGTCCTCGTGCTCGAGGATGTGGCAGTGATAGACGAACTCGCCCAACTGTGAGAACGGGATCTCGAGTACGACGGGCTTGGAGGCGCACAGGCCCTGGCGCCATTGCGTCGCAGTGCAGACGCCGTTCTGGTTGTTCGCCACCCGGTCCGCAATGCTGGGGTCCGGCGTGGTCACGCCCAACAGGATGTTGTCCTGCTTGACCCGCCCCTTGCTGTCTGCCGGCGCGAAGCGAACCTGGTGCATGTGGAAGTTGTGGTTTTCCGTCGAGAGCTGGATGAGCTCCCAGGTCTCACTCACAGGCGTCTGGCCGGGCCCTAACGGCAGGCAGACGGTCGTGTGCGCCGGATCAAAACGCTCCAGTTGATCGGGGGCAGGCTTCTGGCTTCCGGGGACCACCCGCCCGCGCTCATCCACCTCTTCATAGCCCATCGCGAAGGTGTTGTTCACGGTGACGTCCGAGAAGCCGAAAAACACCCGACGCCTGTGGCCCAGCGGCAGGGGCGCACACCCCTCAGGCAAGGCAGTCGGTGTACTACCCGGCACGGCGGTGGCATGGATGCCACTGACGGCATCCACGCCGGCGGCATCCGCGGGTCCTCCCACGACGACAGCATCCGTCAACGTCGTGCTCCTGGGTTCCGTCGCGAGACCCTCGGCGCCGCCGACGCTGAACAGCACCTTGGCGAGGTCGACGGCTGGCCACGCATCGCCGGTGCCCATGGTCAGGCCGATCATCTTCAGGGTGGCCGAGGCTCCGGATGGCGGGCGCGCCACCTGCCCATGGCCGTCGCGGTAGGTCACCCAGAGTTCAACTCGCGAACTAGGCATCATGACGATCTGATCCACGCACACCGGGACCGTCGTGCCGATCACCTGGCTGTTCTTGCAGGGCGCGACCCGAAACCGGCCGGCGCCGCCCAGGTTGGCGACGACCGAGGGCGGCGTGTTCTGCGGCAGGTTCACCGCCACGCCGTCGATGGACAGCAATTGCACCGTCATCGGCTTTTGCGACTTGTCGTCCACCAGTTGAAGATTCCAGCTGAAACTGCCGGCACCGGTGGCCAGGCGCCAGACCTCTCCCTTCGTGGGGGACACCGGGATGCTTGGAAACTGCTGACCGTTCACGGTCATGAACCACTTGCCGCCGGTGAAGTTGCTGCCGCCACTGGCGCTGTTGTCCTGGCCCGGGCAGGCGCCCAGCCTCAGCTCGCCACTGGCAGGTTGTTGCGCGCAGAAGCTGGTGTCCTCTTGGTTGAGGACCTCGCCGTTGGCGACAGGCTGCGGGCCACTGTCGAAATTGACCGTCCCTGCGGCGAGCACCTGCATTTCCTTCAGCATCAGGTGGCGCACCTGGGTTTCGGACCAGGGCGTGAGCCCGGCATCGCGCACATAGTCGCTGACTTCGCCCACGGTGATCAGCCCCGACATGCCCTGGACCACCTGGTTCAGCGCGATGCCATGCACATGGGGATGGAACCAGAACAAGCCGGACGGGTGATTGGCCGGGATGGTGATCTTGTAGTCGACCTTGTCCATCAGGATCGGGCCGTGCTGGTGGGTGGACTGGGGCGCGGGAAGCCCGTTGGCGGAATTGAAGACGGTCAGGTAGACGAAGTCGCCGAAGGTCGGGTCGGTGCGCGTGGCGGGGCGTGCCGGTGTCAGCAGGCCGTGAGTGTGTAGATTGGACGGATTCAGGTACAGGTTGGCCTCGCCCGGGTCATTCACATGGCGCAGCTTGTTTGGGTCGACCTTGGGCAACCTATTGACGAAACGCACCTTGAGGACGTCCCCCGGCCTCAGCGCAAGGCGCACGCCGCCATAGGGAGATACCGTGCCGCTGCCCGCAGGGCAGCTGAGGCCGGTTGAGGGCCGTGCACAGACTTCGAAGACCCAGGCCTGCGGATGGATCGTCTGCCCGCCGCCCGGGGGGGTGTAGGCGATGGTGGACGCCAGCTTCGGGGTCGCGACCATCATGATGTCGAGTACGCCCTCATGACTGCGAAACACCGGGGGCTCAATCAGCATGTCTGCCCGCGAGTTTGCTGGTGACACCATAGCCGCGACTGCCGAGAGCAAGGCCAACACGCCGGCCCTGTGTGGCGAGAATCGCCTCAGTAAATACCCCATACAGGTCCCTTTTTTGTTGAGCGAACCGTCACTCAATGGCGGTCGGAGGCATCTCTCTGTGAACGTACCCCGACCGCGGGCGGAAGCATGAAGCGCGCCATTGCGGGAACTGCCGTCTCAAGCTGTTGAAAGCGAAGAGCTTTTAGCTCGGCAATGAAATCCAAAATAGTTCACCGCCCGTTGGGATGTCAATTTCTTCGACAGCTCAGGCGGCTCAATCGCTCGTGGTTGGCGCTGGCATCGACTGAACCGGCCACCAACTCGCCAAATCCAATGACTGCATTCAGGGGCCAAGCCTGGCGTTCCCTTTGGGGGCGGCAGTGTATTTCGACCTTTCCACGCCCTCCCAATTGACTGACGCTCAGGCCTGCGGCTGCGATTTTCTGTAGGCAACGGGAGGTGCCCCGTGCCGGCCAGTGCACCAACACATGACGGTCCGGGTGCCGCGTCGGGATTACTCCAGCTTCAGGCCGTCAGTTTCTGCAAAAAAAGATCACCCCAAGAAAGGCCCGTTCGTGCGGGCCATGAGGCTATGAGTTACCTGTCTCGCTTCAGCAGACGCAGCCCATTGAAGACCACCAGCAGGCTTGCGCCCATGTCGGCGAACACGGCCATCCACATCGTGGCGCTACCGAAAACGGCGAGCACGAAGAACACCGCCTTGATACCCAGTGCCAGCAAGATGTTCTGCCACAGGACGGCGTAGGTTCGCTTGGACAGCTGGATAGTCTCGGGCACCTTGCGGAGGTCGTCGTTCATGATGAGCACGTCGGCCGCTTCCTTGGCGGTATCAGTGCCGGCGCCGCCCATCGAGAATCCCACGGCCGCTGCGGCCAGACTCGGCGAGTCGTTGACCCCGTCGCCGACCATGCCAACCGAGGAGGTCGAGCTCAATTCGGTCACGACGAGCTGCTTGTCCTGAGGCAGCAGGTTCGCCTGCACGTCGTCGATGCCAACCTGGCCAGCGATGGCCCAGGCGGTCGACGGGTTGTCGCCCGTCAACATGATGGAACGGACGCCCAAGGCCTTCAGGTCGGCAACCGCCTGCTTGCTGGTCTCCTTGACGGTGTCGGCCACCGCGAATAGTCCGAGGACGCGGTCCTGGTCCGCTAGCAAGGACAGGGTGCGGCCTTGCGCTTCGTGCTCTTCGAGGAGCGCTTCCAACTCGGCGGAGCACAGCCCACGTTCGTGCACCCAGCGGTGGTTGCCGAGGATGTACTGGCGGCGATTGATAGTCGCATGAACGCCTCGGCCCATGTCGGCACCGAAGTCATCGACCGCCAGCACCTCACCGTCCAGCCCGGCTGCCACCGCCTTAGAGACCGGGTGGTCTGATCGCGACGCCAAGCTCTTGGCGATGCGCATCACCTCGAACGCAGGCGGCTCCTCAGACAAAGCTGCATGAGCCACCAACCTCGGCTGGCCTTCGGTCAGCGTCCCGGTCTTGTCCAGCGCGACGACCTTGAGCTTGCGCGCTTCTTCGAGGTACACCCCGCCCTTGATGAGGATGCCCCGACGAGCTGCCGCCGCCAGTCCACTGACCACGGTTACCGGCGTCGAGATAACAAGTGCGCAAGGGCAGGCAATCACCAACAGGACCAGCGCCTTGTAGACCGCGGTCAGCCAAGGCCAACCCATCAGGAACGGGGTGCCAACCGCGACCGCCAGTGCGAGCACGAAGACGGCCGGTGTGTAGATCGCGGCGAACTTGTCGACAAAGCGCTGCGTCGGGGCGCGCTGGCCTTGTGCATCTTCGACAGCGTGGATGATCCGGGCCAACACCGTGTCGCTGGCCGGCTTGGTGACTTCGAACTCGAGCGAACGGCTCTGGTTGATGGTCCCGGCGAAGACGTCGTCGCCCGGCGCCTTGTCGACTGGGATGCTTTCGCCAGTCACTGGTGACTGGTCAACGGCCGACTGCCCGACCGTGACGCGGCCGTCCAGGGCGAAGCGCTCACCAGGTTTGACGCGCGCCGTCGCGCCGATGGCAACGTTCTTGGCTTCTACGGCGACCCAGCTGCCATCGGCTTGGCGCACCTCTACCTGGGACGGTGACAGTGCGAGCAGGCCTGTGATGGCGTTGCGCGCTCGCTCGGCGGCGCGAGCCTCGATGAGCTCGGCCAGCGAATAGAGCGCCATCACCATGGCCGCCTCAGGCCATTGCCCGATGAGAAAGGCGCCGGCGACGGCCACGGACATCAGCGCGTTGATGTTGAGCTGGCCGCGCAGCAGTGACGACAGGCCTTTGCGGAAAACGCCGAGGCCGGAAAGTGCGATGGCGCCGGCCGCAACTGCCATGCCGACCACTTGCCAAAGCAGGGTCTCAGGGGTCAAGAAATTGACCAACTCAGCGGCGACCGCGACAAACAACGCCGCAATTAGCCGCGTTAGCTCCGCCTGTTGCTCCTTGGCCGTCTCTTCGGCCGGAGGGGGAGCCGACAGCGTCTCCGTCTTGAAGCCGATGGCGTTGATGGCCGCTGTGACGGGTTCCCACACGGTATTGGGGGCGTCGATGGCAAGCGCCCGGCCCGGCAGGTCAAAGCGCAGTCCCCTGACCTCGGGGAAGCGCTCCAGCGCACGTCGAATCTGCCCTTCTTCGGTCGGGCAGTCCATGGACGGGATACGCAGCAGCAGCCCGCCGGTCGACTCGATGGCTACCGGGGCTTTTGACGTGCTGCATGCGGAGCCGCAATAAGAAGCCCCATGCTCTACGCCGCCGCCGTCGGCCGCCGCCTTGGCTTGACGTCCATGGTCGTGCCCATGTTCGTGATCGTGGTGGTGGTCGTGGTGGTGGTGGTGGTGGTGGTGGTGGTCGGCGTGCTCGCCATGATGGTGGTTTGCAGTGCTCATGTCGTTCCGTCCATATCGCTCAAGTGATATTTGACAACCTGTAGTTGCTACAGAGTCAAGTGCCTACACTTGGCAACAGAAACAGCTGGGGAAGAGCTATGAAAATTGGTGACTTGTCCGCTGCATCGTCCACGCCCGTCGAGACCATCCGCTTCTATGAACGGGAGGGGTTGCTGCCCGCCGCCGGCCGGACACAGGGAAATTTTCGGGTGTACGAGGCAGCTCATCTGGCCCGGCTGCAGTTCATCCGCTACTGCCGCGGCCTGGACATGTCACTGGATGAGGTACGGGTCTTGCTGCGCTTCAAAGACGCGCCTGGCGAGGACTGCGGTGATGTGAACTCGCTGCTGGATGAACACATCGGGCATGTAGCCAAGCGCATTAAAGAGCTGCGCGCTCTGGAAAAGGAACTGAAGGAACTGCGGCAACGCTGCGGCACGGCGCGGCAAGCCAACGAGTGCGGCATCCTGGCCGGTCTCGAGGCGGCGTCGCAAGAGCGGACGCCCGCTGAGCAGCCTGGTACGCACCTGCGGTCCGTCCACAAGCATTGACGTATTCCAGGACCCATGCTGGTGCACCGCCGTGTGCTGGAGCGGTGACGAAGAGCGCGGCCAGGCTAGGCACGAACAACCCTGTGCGTACGCTGGGCAAGGTTGGCACTCGCGCGGACGTCTGGTACTGCTCGCCCTCGCGGCGCACGATGGCGATGCTGACCAAGAGGCAAGCCGCTAAGAACCTTCAAGTCCGCACGGTGCGCCAGACGCGCTGAGCGCTGTTGACATTGAGTCAGGGGGACCTTTCCGTCTGCCACGAGCGACTTGAGTCGGTGGCGCACGCGACGGCGCATGTCTACGTATTCGGCAGCGTCGGGATGAAGGTCACACTGGATGCAGACCGAGGACACGATCGCATCGGTGGTCATCGGCTCTGGCCGCGCATTTCTCAATGCTGTCAGCACGGCGCGGGTCATCTTGGCGTAGGCCGTGAGCCGAGGCGCCAGTTGGACATGGGTCGCGCCAAGCTTCGAGGTATCGATCAGGATCTCGTGCAGCCCGATGGTTTGATCGAGAGCAGCGAGGTCCTTTTGAAGTGCGCTGATCTGCAGCTTGAGCTGCTCTTGATCAGCCTCATAGGCTGCCTGCAGTTGCGTTTCGCGTTTCGTGGCCTTGTCGAGCAGACCTGCGACCGCGCGCCGGCGCTTGACGAGCCAATCCAAAGCGGGTGGGATATTTGTGGACATGGAGCTGCACGTTATGCGTCACCCCATGTCCAATCTAGGGGCGTCTACAACCTAATGGCGTGTCCCGCAGTCCGGGGAATGTCCCGAATTCCTGGGCCATGGTGACGCAATGGCCGCGCCAGACTCTCGCGTCTGTGTATTGAGGTGATCCGCACGACTCTCGTTCGCTCCCTTCTGGCCATAGCCACCGTGCTCCTGTTGGCGGCCTGCGGCAAGTCGTCCGCTACTCTTGGCGATGGCGGCTCGGCCGGTGCCTACAAGGCCGGCCGCGAACTCGTCAGGTGCGACGCGCCCGTCTCATGCTGGCCCTCGTCGAGAGCCCCAACGGCTATGCCTATTCCGGCCACCAGCTGCCCTCCAGCCCCGGGCCTCTGGTGCGCCTGCTGACACAGCAGCGTTGCTGCTTTCGCGTCGTCGACCGAGCGGCCGGGCAGAAGGCCACAGTGCGCGAGCAGGAGCTCAAGGAGTCCGACATCCTGCGCCAGTAGGGCAACACCGTGCACAAGGGCAAGGGCTACGAGGCCCAGTACAGCCTGACGCCAAGTCTGACCTTCAGCGAGCAGGACGCCGGCCGCCAGATCGGCGGCATCCTTCAGGCCATTCTCTATCTGAACAAGCTGTTCGGAGCGGCCGAGCAGGTCAAGCTCAAGCAGGCCCAGGCGGCGCTGCTGCTGGCCGACAACGAGACGACCGAGCAGGTCGTCGCGTCGACCGGTTCTGTCGAGGTGGCCGACCTCGGTGTTGGCGGAGCCGTCGTCGGCAAGCTGGGCGGCGTGGCCGGCGCCGGCTGGCGCAATTCCAACGAGGGCAAGGTCATCGCCGCGGCCTTCCTGGACGCCCACAACCAGCTGGTCGCCTAGGCGCGCGAGCTGCGGGCCAAGGAACTGCCGCCCGAGGTTGCGCGGCGCAAGCAGCAAGGCGGCTGACCTCGCTATGCTTTGGCCATGCAGTTGGCAAAGCCTTTCAAGATCCCCGAGTCGGTCCTCGTCGTCATCCATACGCCTGACCTGCAGGTGCTGCTGATCGAGCGGGCCGACCATCCCGGCTACTGGCAAAGCGTCACCGGCTCCAAGGACAGCCTGGACGAGCCCCTGGCCGAGACGGCGCGCCGCGAGGTGCTGGAGGAAACCGGTTTCGACATCGCCGCCCTGGGCGGCGAGTTGCGCGACTGGAACCTCGCCAACGTCTACGAGATCTATCCGCACTGGCGGCACCGCTACGCGCCTGGCGTCACGCGCAACACCGAGCATGTCTTCGGCCTGCAGCTGCCCGAGGCGTTGACGCCCAGGCTGGCGCCGCGCGAGCATCTGTCGTGGGTTTGGTTGCCTTGGCACGAGGCGGCCGACCGCTGCTTCTCGCCGTCCAACGCCGAGGCCGTGCTGCAGCTGCCTCGCTTCAGCGCCACCGCCGCCACCTCATGAGATCCGTCGCCCGCCCCGCTCCCCACGCGCCCGGCGCGGTGCTGCGCGTGGCCACTTACAACATCCACAAGGGCGTGCGCGGCCTCGGCCCCGCCAAGCGGCTGGAGATCCACAACCTGCAGATGGGCGTCGAGGCGCTGGACGCCGACCTCGTCTGCCTGCAGGAGGTGCGCCACTTCCACCACCGGGACGCGGCGCAGTTCGACCGAACCTGGTTCGGCTGGCCTGACCCTGGTCAGGCCGAGTTCCTCGCGCCGGACGGCTACGAGGTCGCCTACCGCACCAACGCCATCACCAAGTACGGCGAGCATGGCAATGCGCTGCTGTCGCGCTGGCCGCTGGGCGACGTTGGCCACCACGACGTGTCCGACCATGCCTTCGAGCAGCGCGGACTGCTGCATGTGCCGGTGCAATGGCAGAGCGTGGAGGTGCATGTGGTGGTTGCGCATTTCGGCTTGATCCATGCCAGCCGCGTGCGCCAGGTCGACCGGCTTGCCCATTTCGTGCGCGACCACGTGCCGGCCGGCGCCCCCGTGCTCGTCGCCGGCGACTTCAACGACTGGGGCGAGCGCCTGGACCCGCCGATGCGGGCCCACGGCCTGCGGCGTGCCATTGCACCGCACGGCCGGGCGCGCGCTCCCACCTTTCCTTCGCGGCTGCCGGTGTTCGCGCTGGACCGTGTCTACATGCGCGGCCTGCACTGCACGTCGGTGCAGGTGCCGCGCGGCTCGAGCTGGGCGCGCATGTCCGACCATCTGCCCCTGCTGGTTGAACTGGCGCTGGAATGAGGCGGCTGGGGTCGAAGCGGCGCCGGCACCAGCGTTCCGTCGATGCTGGTTTCATCGGCGGCAATGAGGTCGAGCTGCTGCGCGGTGGCGACCAGCTCTTCCCGCGCATGCTGGCCGCCATCCGCCATGCCGGCAGCGAGATCTGGCTGGCGACCTATATCTTTCACCACGACGAGACCTCGCTGGCCCTGGCTGATGCCCTCATCGCGGCGGACCGGCGCGGCGTGCGCGTGCGCATCGTCGTCGACGGCTTTGGCAGCAGCGCCAGCATCCCCACGCTGAGCGAGCGCTTTGCCGGCAGCGGCGTGGCCCTGGCCGTGTTCCGGCCCATGGACCGCTGGTGGCGCTGGTTACAGCCCGGCCAGCTGCGGCGCCTGCACCAGAAGCTCTGTGTCGTCGATGGCGACATCGCCTTCGTCGGCGGCATCAACGTCATCGACGATCGCCGTGACATCCACCATGGCATCACCGAGCTGCCGCGGCTCGATTTCGCCGTGCAACTGCGGGGCGGCCTCGTCGATCTGGTGGCGCAGAGCGTGCGCTCGATCTGGTCGCGCGCCTGGCTGGGGCGCGAGTTCGACGATGCGCTGCTGGACTATGTGCCGCTGCGTCGCCGTTTCGGCCTGTGGCTGACCCAGCTCTGGCGTGGCCCTCAGCGCCTGGCCGAGCCGCCGTTACGCCTGCCGCCCATCAGTGCGGCCTTCGTGCTGCGCGACAACCTGCGCCGCCGCCGCACCATCGAGCATGCCTATGCCGACGCCATCCGCGAGGCCCGCGCCAGCGTCGACATGGTCTGCCCGTACTTCTACCCGGGGCAGCGCATCCGCCACGCCCTGCGTCGGGCGGCGGACCGCGGCGTGCGCGTGCGCCTGCTGCTGCAGGGCAAGCTGGACTATCGGCTGGCCGGCTGGGCCGCCGAGGCCCTCTACGCCGACCTGCTCGGCCACGGCGTGGAGATCTACGAGTACACGCCGGCCTTCCTGCATGCCAAGGTCGCCGTCATCGACGGCCAATGGGCGACGGTGGGCAGCTCCAACATCGACCCGCTGTCCCTGCTGGTCAACCTGGAGGCCAATGTCGTCGTGCAGGACGCCGGTTTTGCGGCTCAACTGGCCGGCGAGATCGAGGCGGCCATCGGGGCTTCCAGCCGCGTCGGCGAGCACGGTGGCACGGGCCTGCGCGCCATGCTGCACCGTGCCGTCGTGGCCTGGTTTGCCTATGTCTTCCTGCGCGTGGCAGGGGCGGCCGGACGCTATTGACTGCGCCCGGAGCCCCTGCTTCGCTCAGGCGCGGCGCGAGCGGCGCAGTGCAGCCAGACCCAGCAGTGCGCCACCCACCAGGGCGAGCGATGCGGGCTCGGGGATGGTGGCCTTCACGCTGACGTTGTCGACGCCGACGTTGAAGAAGCTCTGGTTGTCGACTTCGGCAAAGCGCAGCACGAAGCTGCCGCCGGCGGCGACGGCGCTGGTGATGTCGAAGGAGTAGGCCAGGAAGGCGTGCGGGTCGTTGCCGGCATCGACCATGGGGGCGACCAGCGACATCACGATGTCGCTTGCCGCGACGCTGAAGGCGCTGGCGGTGGTCTTGATGATGTCGACGCGGGCGTGCTGGTTGCGCGCGCCGCTGTAGTTCAGATTGCCGGCGTTGATCGGGCCGACATTGCTCCAGTCATTCGCGAACATGCTGAAGGACGCGATCACCGATGACGCGCCAGCGCCGACGGTGAAGCTCTGGTACAGCACATGGCTGCCCGGGCCGCCCTGGTCAGTGACGGCGTAGTTGCCGGAGCCGCCCGTGCCATTGGTCGCATGGTTGGAAGTCGGGGTGTGCGCTCCGACCGTTGAAAGGTTCCAGTTGCCGTTGCCGCCGGCCTGGTTGGCGATGGACCAGCCGGTTAGGCCGGCGCTGAAATCGCCGTTGGCGAGCAGTTCAACCGGCGCGGCCGAGGCGGCGGCGCTGGCGACGAGTATGGCGGCCGAGACGACCGTGCGAACGAGTGCGGACATGGGGGCTCCCTATTGTTTGGCGTCAGGATGACGCCGGCGGGACGAAAGCAGGAAACGGGCCACTTGTCCCCTTTCATGGGGACAAGACCCGACCCTTTCGACACCTTTTGTTTCTTTTGTAAAGAAACCCGACACCCATCGCGGGCTCAGAAGCGCGGGGCCCCGCTCGCCTTCAGCACGCCGGCCTGCACCAGGGCCGCGGCGCGCTCGATGTCCGGCGCCAGATAGTGGTCGGCCGGGCTGCTGGCGCAGTCAGCGCGCAACCGCGCATGCAAGGCCTCCACCGGCACCGAGCTCTGCAGTGGGCGCAGGAAGTCGATCCCCTGGGCCGCGGCCAGCATCTCGATGGCGACGATGTGGGCGGTGTTGTCGATCATGGCGTGCAGGCGGCGCGCGGCGAAGGTGGCCATGGAGACATGGTCTTCCTGGTTAGCGCTGGTCGGCAGGCTGTCGACGCTGGCCGGGTGGGCCAGGCTCTTGTTCTCGCTGGCCAGGGCCGCGGCCGTCACATGGGCGATCATGAAGCCGCTGTGCAGGCCGGCGTCAGCCGTCAGGAAGGGCGGCAGGCGCGAGATGCCGGGGTCGATCAGCATCGCGATGCGGCGCTCGGCGATGGCACCGACCTCGGCGATGGCCAGGGCCAGGTTGTCGGCCGCGAAGGCCACCGGTTCGGCGTGGAAGTTGCCGCCGCTGATCATGCTGTCTTCGAACACCAGCGGGTTGTCGGTCACGGCATTGGCCTCGCGCACCAGGACCGCGGCTGTGTGCCGCGCCTGGTCCAGGCAGGCACCCATGACCTGGGGCTGGCAGCGCAGGCAATACGGGTCCTGCACGCGCTCGTCGTCTTCGCGGTGGGACTGCCGGATGGCGCTGCCGGCCAGCAGTTCGCGGTAGACGCCGGCGACTTCCATCTGGCCGGGCTGGCCGCGCACTGCGTGGATGCGCGCGTCGAAGGGGCCATCGCTGCCGCGGGCCGCGTCCAGCGTCATCGCGCCGCTGGCCAGGGCCGTCGCGAACAGGCCCTCGAAGCGCAGCAGCGCATGCAGGGCCAGGGCGGTGCTGGCCTGGGTGCCGTTGATGAGGGCCAGGCCTTCCTTGGCGGCCAGGGTCAGGGGCTTGAGTTCCAGGCGGGCCAGCTCGTCCCGGGCCGGCATGCGTTGGCCGTTCACCAGGGCTTCGCCTTCACCCATCAGCGCCAGCGTCATATGGGCCAGGGGCGCCAGGTCGCCGCTGGCGCCGACCGAGCCTTGAGCCGGCACATAGGGAATGAAGCCGGCGTTCAGCGCGTCCAGCAGCGACTGCACGACCTCGCGGCGCACACCCGAGAAGCCGCGCGCCAGGCTGCCGGCCTTGGTGGCCAGCATCAGCCGCATGACCTCGGGCGACATCGGCGCGCCGACACCCACGGCGTGGCTGCGGATCAGGTTGAGCTGCAGTGCGCTGAGCTGGTCCTTGGCGATGCGGGTGCTGGCCAGCTTGCCGAAGCCGGTGTTGACGCCATAGACCGGCGCATCGCCGGCGGCGGCGGCGGCCACCAGGGCGGCGCTCTTGTCGACGGCGCTCCAGTCTTCGAGCTGCAGCGCGACGCGGCCGGCAGAGATATCGGCGAGTTGGTCCAGCGTCAGTTGTCCGGGAATGAGTTTCATAGCGACGGGAGATTGAGTTCGTTCTTCTTGGCGCAGGCGACGGCGATGTCATAGCCCGCATCGGCATGGCGCATGACGCCGGTGCCCGGGTCGTTCCACAGCACGCGCCCGATGCGCTTGGCCGCAGCTTCCGTGCCGTCGCAGACGATGACGACGCCGGAGTGCTGCGAATAGCCCATACCCACGCCGCCGCCGTGATGCAGGCTCACCCAGGTGGCGCCGCCGGCGGTGTTCAGCAGTGCGTTCAGCAGCGGCCAGTCGGAGACGGCGTCGGAGCCGTCCTTCATGCCCTCGGTCTCGCGATTCGGGCTGGCGACGGAGCCGCTGTCCAGGTGGTCGCGGCCGATGACGATGGGGGCCTTCAGCTCGCCGTTCTTCACCATCTCGTTGAAGGCCAGGCCGGCGATATGGCGCTCGCCCAGGCCCAGCCAGCAGATGCGCGCCGGCAGGCCCTGGAAGGCGATGCGTTCGGCGGCCATGTCCAGCCAGCGGTGCAGGGCCGCGTGCTGCGGGAATAGCTCCTTCAGCTTGGCATCGGTCTTGCGGATGTCCTCGGGGTCGCCCGATAGGGCCACCCAGCGGAAGGGCCCCTTGCCCTCGCAGAACAGCGGCCGCACATAGGCGGGCACGAAGCCGGGAAAGTCGAAGGCGTTGGCCACGCCCTGGTCCAGCGCGACCTGCCGGATGTTGTTGCCGTAGTCCACCGTCGGGATGCCCATCTGCTGGAAGGCCAGCATGCCCTTGACGTGCTCGGCGGCGCTTCTGGCGGCTGCGGCCTTCAGATCGGCGTGCTGGGCCGGGTCGGCCGCTGCCGCCTTCCATTGCTCCACGCTCCAGCCGGCCGGCAGATAGCCGTGGATGAGGTCGTGGGCCGAGGTCTGGTCGGTGACGAGGTCGGGCTTGATGGCCGTGCCCTGCCTGCAGCGCTCGGCCAACTGCGGGATCAGCCGCGCGGCATTGCCCAGCAGGGCGATGGACTTGGCCTCGCCGGCCGCGGTGTACTTGGCGATGCGGGCCAGCGCGTCATCGAGGTCGACGGCCTGCTCGTCCACATAGCGGGTCTTGAGGCGGAAGTCGATGCGCGACTGCTGGCACTCGATGTTCAGCGAGCAGAAGCCCGCGAAGGTGGCGGCCAGCGGCTGGGCGCCGCCCATGCCGCCGAGGCCAGCGGTCAGCACCCAGCGGCCCTTGGCCACGCCGCCATAGTGCTGGCGCGCGGCCTCGGCGAAGGTCTCGTAGGTGCCCTGCACGATGCCCTGGCTGCCGATGTAGATCCAGCTGCCGGCCGTCATCTGGCCGTACATCATCAGGCCCTTGCGGTCCAGCTCATGGAAGTGCTCCCAGGTGGCCCAGGCCGGCACCAAGTTGGAGTTGGCCAGCAGCACGCGCGGCGCATCCGGGTGGGTGCGAAACACGCCCACCGGCTTGCCCGACTGGATGAGAAGCGTCTCGTCGTCGTTCAGCTCGCGCAGCGACTTGAGGATGGCGTCGAAGGCGTCCCAGTTGCGGGCGGCCTTGCCGATGCCGCCGTAGACGACCAGGGCGTCGGGGTTCTCGGCCACGGCGGGATCCAGGTTGTTCTGGAGCATGCGGTAGGCCGCTTCGGTCAGCCAGCTCTTGCAGTGCAGCTGGGTGCCGGTGGGCGCTTTGACGGGGCGGGGCAGGGCAGTCATGACATCTCCTTATGACCGGGCGGACTCTAGTTGTATATACAAGTCGAGTCAACTAGGATCGCGAAATGCCCAGAAGCCCGGCCAGTCCCGAACCCCAATACCTCAAGGTCAAGAACCATCTGCGAGAAGGCATTGCCAGCAGCCACTGGGTGGCTGGCGACCTGCTGCCTAGCGAAGGAGCCCTTGTGGCCCAGTTCGAAGTCAGCCGCATGACGGTGAACCGGGCCCTGCGCGAGTTGCTGCAGGAGGGACTGATCGAGCGCGTGCAAGGCGTGGGCAGCTTCGTCGCCCAGCTGCACCGCATCTCGTCGACGCTGAATGTGCGCGATGTGCACGAGGAGATCGTCGAGCGCGGCAACCAGCACGAGGCCCGCGTGCATGCGCTGACCCGCGGCAAGGCCACGCCGCAGCAGGCCGCCGAGCTGGGCCTCAAGCGCGGCGCGCCGGTATTCCTCAGCCTCATCGTGCACCTGGAGAACGGTGTCGCCATCCAGTGCGAGGAGCGTGCGGTCAACCCGGCCTGCGCGCCCGACTACCTGGCCCAGGACTTCACGCGCATCACGCCGACGCACTATCTGCTCGAGGTCGCTCCGCTGTCCGAGGCCCGCTACATGATCGAGGCGGCCCTGCCCGGAGAGGTCGAAGCCAAGCTGCTCGGCATCAACCGCCGCGACCCCTGCCTGGTCCTCAAGCGCATCACCTACAGCCGCGGCGTGGCCGTCACCAGCGTGAAACTGACCCACCCCGGCGCGCGTTACCAATTGCAAGGGAACTTCTCGGCATGAGCCGGGGCATGCAGAGCTGCGGAAAATGCGCGGTTGCCCGCACAGCGGGGTTGAGCGCGAGGACAAGAGCATGAGTTGGAGCAGGGTCAGTGCGGCTGATGTGCAGCCGCAGGCCTGGAAGAACGGAGGCGGCACGACGCGCGAGCTGCTGGCTTGGCCACATGCCCATGACTGGGTATTGCGCATCAGCGTGGCGCGCGTGGAGCGTGACGGTCCGTTCTCGGCCTTCCCGGGCGTGCATCGTTGGCTGGCCGTTATCCGCGGCGCGGGCCTGCGGCTGTTCGACTGGCCGCAGAGCGTCGGCGACGAGCCGCTGCGCTTCGACGGCGGCCTCGCCCCAGATGCCGAGCTCATCCGCGGCGACACCGACGTCTTCAATGTGATGGAGAGGCACGGCAACCTGGAGGTCGAGTCGGCCCACCATGTGCTGCTGCCCAAGACGCCCTGGGTGGGCTTGTTCACCGTCAGCGGCGGCCTGCTCGAGCATGGCCACCGCGCCATGCCGATGGCGCCGCTGACCCTGGCCTGGTGCGAGGAGCCAGTGGCCCAGAGCTGCGTCTTCACCGGCGAAGGCAATGCCTGGTGGCTGACCTGGAGCAGCGAGTGAGCCGCAGTCGGCTCTGGCGCGGCGGCCTGCTGGCCACGCTGGCCGGCGAGAGCGGCTGGGGCCTCGTCGAGGACGGCGCCCTGCTGGTGCAGGACGGCTTGCTGCGCTGGGTCGGGCCCAGTGCCGAGGCGCCGCCGGCCGACGACGTCATCGAGCTGCGAGGCGCCCTCGTGACGCCGGGCCTGGTGGACTGCCATACCCATCTGGTCTATGGCGGCAGCCGCGCCCATGAGTTCGAGCAGCGCCTGCATGGCGCCAGCTATGCCGACATCGCCAAGGCCGGTGGTGGCATCAAGTCGACGGTGGCCGCCACGCGTGCGGCCAGCGAGGCCGAGTTGCTTGCCAGCGCCCGCAAGCGCGCCCAGGCCCTCATCCGCGAAGGCGTGACGACGCTGGAGGTCAAGTCCGGTTATGGCCTGGACGCCGCCACCGAGGCCCGCATGCTGCGCGTGGCGCGCCGGCTGGCGGAGCTGGGTGTGGACGTGCGCACCACCTATCTCGCGGCCCATGCCCTGCCGCCCGAGGCTGCCGACGCCGACGACTACATCGCTGCCGCCTGCCAGTGGCTGCCCGAGCTGCACCGGGCCGGCCTCGTCGACGCGGTCGACGCCTTCTGCGAGCACATCGCCTTCAGCCCGACCCAGGTGGCGCGCATCTTCGACGCCGCCCGGCGCCTGGGCCTCCCCATCAAGCTGCATGCCGAGCAGCTCAGCGACCAGGGCGGCGCCGAGCTGGCCGCCAGCTACGGTGCCCTGAGCTGCGACCACCTCGAATTCCTCAGCCCGGCGGGCGTCCAGGCCATGGCCCGGGCCGGCACCGTTGCCGTGCTGCTGCCCGGTGCCTTCTACGCGCTGCGCGAAACCAAGCTGCCGCCCGTCGACGCACTGCGCGAGGCCGGCGTGCCCATCGCCATTGCCACCGACCACAATCCCGGCAGCTCGCCGACGCTGTCGCCGCTGCTGATGCTGAACATGGCTTGCGTGCTGTTCCGCCTGACACCCGAGGAGGCCCTGCGCGGCCTGACCGTCAACGGCGCACGAGCGCTGGGGCTGAAGGACCGTGGCCAGCTCGCGGCCGGCCAGCGCGCGGATTTCTGTATCTGGGACAGCGAGCATCCCCGTGAGCTGGCAGCATGCTTCGGACATAACCCGCTGACGAAACGGGTCTTCGAAGGGAAACAGGGATAAGCATGAGCGTTTTCAGCCTGCAGCAGGGCCGTGTGCCGCTGCTCATCAGCCTGCCGCACGCGGGCACCGAGATCCCGCCCGAGCTGCACGACCGCTACGTGCCTCGTGCGCTGGCCAGCGAAGACACCGACTGGCATCTGGAGCGCTTCTACCGCCCCATGGCCGAGCGCCTGGGTGCCAGCCTCATCGTGCCGCGCTACAGCCGCTACGTCATCGATCTGAACCGCCCGTCGGACGACGCGCCCCTCTACCCCGGTGCTTCGGGCGGCACGGGTCTCGCGCCGACGCGCTTCTTCACCAGCGAGCCGCTTTACCGCGAGGCCGGCGAGCCCGGTGCCGCCGATGTCGAGGCGCGCGTCGAGGCCTATTGGCTGCCCTATCACGAGGCCCTGGCGGCCGAGCTGGCGCGGCTGCGGGCCGAGCATGGCCACGCCTTGCTGTTCGAGGGCCACAGCATCCGCTCCGTGCTGCCCTGGCTGTTCGAGGGCGAGCTGCCGGCACTGAACCTCGGTACGGCCGACGGCGCGTCCTGCGCGCCCGCCATCACGGCCCGGCTGGGTGCGCTGCTGGCTGGCCAGCAGCAATTCAGCCAGGTCGTCAACGGCCGCTTCAAGGGCGGCTACATCACTCGCCACTACGGTCGCCCGGCCGAGGGCTGGCATGCGGTGCAGCTGGAGATGTGCCAGCGCTGCTATATGGACGAAGCCGCCGACCCGCGCACCGCCTACGACGAAGCGCGCGCGGCCCAGGTAGCGCCTCTGATCGAGAAGTTGCTGAAAGAGATGCTCGCATGGAAAGCTTGACGACCCCCACGCGTGCTACGCACGCTGTCCCACGAGGGGGCGCGTCGACACCTTCGGACGGCCGGGCGGTGCCGACATGCTGAAACGCCTGCATGCATCCCTGGCCTGGGTCGACGGCCGCTGGCAGCGCGATGTGCTGCTCGGCGTCGACGCCAACGGCCATTGGTCCGAGATCACCGTCAACCTGCCGGCGCCGGCCGATGCGGAGAAGCTGGGCGGCCCCGTCATCCCCAGCCTTGTCAACGCCCACAGCCACGCCTTCCAGCGCGCCTTCGTCGGCCTGGCCGAGCGCCGCGAGGCGGGCCAGGACGACTTCTGGAGCTGGCGCGACCGCATGTACGCCCTGGCCCTGCGCATCTCGCCCCAGCAGCTGCGTGCGGTCGCCGGCCAGCTCTACGCCGAGATGCTGCGCGGCGGCTATACCCAGGTCTGCGAATTCCACTATCTGCACCACCCCGCGGACCCTGCCCACGGAGGTCAGGACTTCGACGACGAGCTCGACATGGCCTGGGCCCTGGCGTCGGCCGCCGAGGAGGCTGGCATCGGCCTGACCCTGCTGCCCGTGGTCTACACCCGCAGCGGCTTCGGCGCCGCGGGCCTGCGGCCCGACCAACACCGATTCAAGGCCGACGCCGACTGGGCCTGGCGCGCCAGCCAGCGCGTCATGGCCGCCGGCCTGCCGCGCGTCAATGCCGGCGTGGCCCTGCACTCTCTGCGCGGCGCCTCGGCGCAGGACATCGCCCGCCTGCGCGACCTCGTCGGCGCGGCTAACCTGCCCATCCACATCCACGTCGCCGAGCAGACCGCCGAGGTGGCCGACTGTCTGGCGGCGACGGGCAAGCGCCCCATCCAGTGGCTGGCTGAAGAGGGTCATCTGGACCCGCGTTGGCAGCTGGTGCATGCCACCCATGCCGAACCGGCGGAGATCGAGGCCGTGGCCCGCAGCGGTGCCGGCATCGTCATCTGCCCGACGACCGAGGCCAATCTCGGCGACGGCCTGGCCGACCTGCCGCGCTGGCTGAACCACGGTGTGCCGCTGACCGTGGGCTCGGACAGCCAGGTCAGCCGCGCCTGGGTGGAAGAGATCCGCTGGCTGGAATATGGCCAGCGCTTGGCGCTGCGCCAGCGCAATGTCGCGTCGGATCCCGGCTCGCAGCCCTCCAGCGCGGCCCGCCTCTTCGATGCTGCCGTGCAGGGCGGGGCCCGCGCCGCCGGCTTTGCAGCCTGGGGGCTGACGCCGGGCGCGCGCGCCGACTGCCTGGTGCTGAATCGCGAGGCCGACGCCCTGCGCGGCCTGCCCGACGAAGCCCTGTTGGACGCCGTCGTCTTTGGAAGCAATGGCTCGCCCTGGCTATCCGTCTGGGTGGCGGGCCGGGCCCGTCCCTGGCGTGCGCCCACCCGGGTGGGAGACGCCTTCCAGACCGCCATGCTGGGGCTTTGGACCGCGCAGTAGCGCAAATTGGGCATAAATGGCTACGCTTGCCCCATTCCTGAGACTGGGCGAGGAGGTAGTCATGATCGAAATGAGCCAATTCCCGATCCGGGCCAGGCTGGCCGCCGTGGGCGTGCTGGCAAGCCTGGGCATGTTGCTGACTGGCGGATCGGGCCTGCTGGCCCAGTCGGACGCCAGTGCTCAGCTCAAGCGCTTTGTTGACAACGACGTGGAGGCGCAGGGTCAGCTGTCCAACGCGCGAGCGGCGGTCGGCAATCTGCGGCGCTACGAAAAAGACACCTTGATCAACATGGCGGATGGCGCGGCAGTCACGAAATACCGCAAGGATTGGGACGAGGCCGAAGCCAAGGCACGTGCGGCGCTGGACAAGGTGGCCGGCCTCAAGCTGAATCCCCAGATCCTTGCCTCCGTCGCTGAGTCGCAGCGTGCGCTGACGGCTTATCGCGACGGCTTCCGGCCCTTCGCCGAGCGAGTCGCGAAGGGCGAGTTCCCCGACACGGCGGAGGCCAACCGGGGCATGGAGCCCATCAAGGGGCCGGTACGGGCGCTGGACAAGGAACTGGCATCGCTGACCAAGCTCATCGACGAGAACTCCGAGCAGCAGATCGCGCAGATCGACGCGCGCTTCAAATCCTCGCGCACAGGCCTCGTTGTGCTGCTGGTGGTGGCCATCGTCGTGCTGGTCCTGCTGCTGCGCGCCAACTCCAAGTCCATTCTCTGGTCGCTGCACCGGGCCGTCGCGGCCGCCGAGCGCATCTCGCGCCAGGACCTGACAGGCGACGTCCAGGCCCGCGGTCGCGACGAGACGGCCAAGCTGATGCAAGGCCTGGCCGTGATGCAGGACTCCCTCGTCACCGTTGTGCGCCAGGTGCGCGGTGCTACCGACAGCATCGCCACGGCGTCCCGCGAGGTGGCCGTGGGTAGCCATGACCTCAGCTCGCGCACCGAGCAGGCGGCGTCCAATCTGCAGGAGACGGCCTCGGCCATGGAACAGCTGACAGCGAGCGTCACGCACAACGCCGAGTCGGCCCGCCAAGCAGACAAGCTGGCCGGCGATGCGGCCGAGGTGGCACGCCGCGGCGGCGAGGTCGTCAACGAGGTGGTCGCCACCATGGGCCGCATCAGCAGCTCCTCCCATAAGATCAGCGACATCATCGGCACCATCGACGGCATCGCCTTCCAGACCAATATCCTGGCCTTGAATGCGGCGGTCGAGGCGGCGCGGGCCGGCGAGCAGGGCCGCGGCTTCGCTGTCGTCGCAGCCGAGGTGCGTACCCTGGCCCAGCGTTCGGCCGAAGCGGCCAAGGAAATCAAGGCCCTCATCACGCGCAGCACCGAGAACGTCGACAGCGGTTCGGCCCTGGTCACCCAGGCCGGCGAGACGATGAAGGAGATCAATGCCTCCATCGCCCGCGTGTCCGACATCGTGGCCGAGATCAGCCATGCCACCGGTGAGCAGAGCGCCGGCATCGGCCAGATCAGCCAGGCCATCGCCAGGCTCGACCAGATGACCCAGCAGAACGCTGCGCTGGTGGAGGAGTCGGCAGCTGCTGCGTCCAGCCTGCAGCAACAGGCGGACGAACTGTCGCAGTCCGTGGCGGTGTTCAGGTTGGGCTGAGTGACTGATGCGTCAGTGCATTCCTCGCGTGCGCAGCAGCGGTTGTGGCGGATGAACCGAACGGCGACGGCAGGCTTCGTTTAGGTTTGTTCGACACCTGCCCGCGCGACAAGCCGGTGGTGCGAACTAACCTAAACGTGACCAGTCCTTTGCATCGACCCGGCCGCTGTACGTTGTCGGCCAACTCCCGCCGCTTGATCTCGCGAGCCCAAGTGGTACAGCTCATGCTATTCCCGTCTGTTCCAAGAACCTGGGCGCTCGCCGCTGCCTACTGGCCTGCTCAAACGCGTAGCCTAGAGCCAGGATTTTGGCGTCCTGCCAAGCCAGGCCGCCAAATGACAGGCCGGTGGGCAGGCCACCCACGAAGCCCATAGGCACGGTCAGGTGTGGATAGCCGGCGATCGCGAAGGAGGAGCCAAAACCGCCCCCTGTGAAACGATCGCCAAGCAGGTGGTCGATCGGCCATGCGAGGCTGCCTGTTGGGCCGACCACGGCGTCGAGCTCGTGTGCTTTGAACAGGGCGTCGATGCCTTCCTCGCGGGCGTAGCGACGGCAGTTCTCCAGCGCCTGCACATAAGCCGGATCGTCCAGGCCGGTGGTGGCCTCGGCAGCTTCGAGGGTCTCCTGGCCGAAGATGGGCATCGCGCGTACAGCGTTGGCCTGATTCCAGGCGATGACGTCAGCGAGGGACTGGACCGGTGCGTGGCTGTGGTAGCCGCTCAGATAGGCTGCCAGCCCAGTCTTGAGTTCGTGGATAAGCACCGTGAACTCGGTGCTGCGGGCCTTGTCGCGGTTAGGGATTTCCAGCTTGTCGACAAGCACGGCTCCTTGGGCACGCAGCACGTCCAGCGCGGATTCAAACAGGGCGGCTACATCAGGCTGGTTGGGCACCGCATGACGGATCACGCCGATGCGCGCGCCGCGCAGAGCGTCTGGCCGGAGGACCTGGGTGAAGTCGGGAAGGACCGGGGGCTGGGCAAGGGTGGCGCCGTCCTCGTGGTCGGGCCCGGCCAGCGCCTGCAGCAGCACGGCGGCGTCTCTCACATGGCGAACCATTGGGCCGGGCGTGTCCTGGCTGGCAGAGATCGGGATGATCCCTGCTCGGCTCACCAGCCCGACCGTGGGCTTGAAGCCAACCACGCCGCAGAGATGGGCAGGTGAGCAGATGGAGCCATCTGTCTCTGTACCGACGGTCAGCGGCACCAGGCCGGCAGCAGCCGCTGCGGCCGAGCCAGAGCTCGAGCCGCTGGGGCTGCGGTTGAGTACGTGAGGGTTTCGGGTCTGGCCACCACGGCTGCTCCAGCCGCTGCTGGCGCGGTTGCTGCGGATGTTGGCCCACTCGCTGAGGTTGGTCTTGCCTAGGATCACCGCGCCGGCGTCGCGCAAGCGCTGCACCAGGTGGGCATCACGCTGGGCGGGCATTCCAGCCAGGGCCAGCGATCCGGCGGTGGTGGCCATCTTGTCGGCGGTGGCGATGTTGTCCTTGATCAGAACCGGGATGCCGTGCAGCGGCCCGCGCAAGCGCGCGAGTCTGCCGCGCCGCTCGGCGTCAAGCCCGCGTGCGTGAGCGAGAGCGTCTGGGTTGAGCTCGATTACTGCACGCAGCGTCGGACCGCGCCGGTCGATGGCCTCGATGCGCTTGATGCAATGCCGCACCAGCGCCACGGCGCTGAGGCGGCCCGCCACCATCTCGGCCTGCAACGCAGCCACGTCCATCACATCCAGGGCGGTTTCTCGCGGCAACGTGAACCGCGCGCCCTCACCAGGCGAAGCCCCGCTGTTGTCGGACGCAATGACGGCAAGACCGGCTCCCGCCGCGCTCGCTACAAAACCCCGTCGACTCGGTATGCTGCCCATGCTGGCCCGCTCCTGCGTGGTCGCGAAGCTCGGCATTGTGGAGGCCCAAGCGCCGGGGCGCGATATTGGAGCGGCGGATTTCGAAGTCGAAGCCGACGCTTAGGCTAGCGACGATCGCCAGAGTCATCCCGTAAATCTGGGGGAGCGGTTGTCGGGGACCCGCCCATACACTCCGCTAGCAATTTCCTAGGGAGTTCACCATGTCAAAGTTGCTTCGCCTCTCGCGTTCGATCTCGATCCTCTGCGCGGCCGTCGCCGTGTCGAGCCTGGCCGGCGCAAATCCCGTCACCTGGACGCTCAGCGGTGTTCAGTTTGCTGACGGCGCCAGCGCTACCGGCACTTTCATCTATGACGCGGACACGAATGCGTTGACCGACTGGCATATCTCCACCACGGATGGTGTCCTGGCCCACTATGACTATGACTCGTCTGACTCGTTAACGGCTTGGGTATCGAGCACTCACCTCGCCTTTGACCTGAAGTCCAACACGCGCTACCTCACGATCGACCTGTCCGCGGCCATGAGCGATGCCGGCGGCGTTGTCGGCATTCACGCGCCCGCCGGGGTATCCATCAAGGACGGCAGCTTCGAGTGCAACAACTGCGGGACCTTCAGAGAGATCCGACAGGGCAGCCTGACTGCGGTTCATAACGTCCCCGAGCCTGCATCGCTGGGCTTGGTGGCTGGTGCGCTCGGTCTCCTGGGGCTGTCTGCGCGCCGCCGCCGCCCGGCCTGAGCAGAACGGATCTGCTGGGGGAATTCCAGACTGCGCGCACCGGAAAGCGCGCAAGAACCCTCGGTGGGATCAGCACCTCGAGTCCATTGCCGGATCCTGGCCAAGGAGGTCTTCGGCTGGCGTCAGTTCGCCAATCGACGTGAGCTCGCGAGCAGCGTGGGCCTGGTGCCTACGCCGCATTCCAGTGGGAGCATTGAGCGCTAAAAAGGCATCAGCAAGGCCGGCAACCGCCGCGTCCGAGCCCCCGTTGCCGCATCGACCGTCCGCTGACAGCATAGAACATGGACTCACACTGGCGGCCATGACCGGTCCTCGACGACCGTCGGCTTCGCATGGGCTAAGAAGTAATTAGCTAAGGAGGAGCCCGAGATGGGGATGCACTTTGGCGGCCTGGGCACAGCGACCAGCCAGGGATCGCACTTCGCTGGCCACGACGGCGAAGCCGCGGCCCTATTCGCCGGCTCTGGCAGCTTCCACGACGGCGTTCAAGGCAGGACTGGGCTCAAGCGGATCAATTAGCCCGCAAGATGGCCTGATACGCGTCGGTATTCTTCAGCTGGGCAAGACCATGATTGAACCGCTGCAGCACGGCCTGCCAATTCCCCGACTTCGCGAACGCCAAGTGCAGCTGATCGTTTACCAATGGCTGCACAAGGACGACAAGTTGCGCCAAGTCGCCATCGTTCATCGCTTCGGCGCGGGCGAGCGGCCGGAGGTCACCATGGATGCCCTCGATAACGGCCACGTCGATGCGGCCGCGCAGCAACTTTCGCAGGCGACTGCCAGCACTCAAGTCTCGATCGACGCTGAAGGATCCTTGCGAGAACTGTTCGTCGATCTGCTGCCCAAACGAAGCTCCCAGCTTGGCCCCAACGCGCTTGCCCCGCAAATCGGCCGGAGAGCGATAGACAAATTCCTGCCCCTTCACCACCACCAGCTGGATCTCGTCCCCAAGCACGGGATCCGAATAGTCAAAAACCGCTGCGCGCTCCTGCGTCCATGAAAAGTGCGCCACACCGCCAAGACCCCGGGCTGCCATGGCCTGAGCTCGCTTCCAGGGCATCAGGTGAAGCACATAGCGGTCACCTGAATAGGGCGAAACGGCTGCCAGGACTTCGGGAAAGACGCCGGCAGGCTTGCCATCCTTCAAGAAGGACACCTTGGGATAGTCCTCTGCCGCGAAGACGTCAACGTCTTCCGCCCAAGCAAGACCGTTGACACAAAGGAGAAGCAGCGTGATCAGTAGGTGCACGCTCAGTGCCTGATTTCGCAATTTCTTTAGCAACAAGGCATCGCCTCTCGATTCGCCGTAAGAAGACGGCGCCTTCCTGGAACCAAGCTATGGCAAACGCAGCAATCGGCCTCCCGACTGTCTAGATGCAGTATCCAGCAGCACCTGGTAGCGGACAAGGCCAAGGCTCCATACACGGTAGGTAGGGAACGAAGCTGCAGCCTGACATTCAGGAGAGGTGAGACCATTTCTAAGGTGCCTCTTCGTCAAGTGCCGCTTCGAGAACTGCAAGTTTTCGAAAGACAACCTCGATGCAAATTGCACGTTCGACGAATGCTCCTGGTACGACTGCGAGCAAACAAGTTGCGAGGGCCTGAGCCGTCCGACGCGTGCCGTACGCGCAAGCCCCGGCGCGGATGTACGCGTGAACAAAGTCGCGCCGCCGATCAGCCCATGCTGGCGACGAGTTGAAGCAGGCGTTGCGGCTGCTCGATCTGCGGCATGTGGCCGCATTCGGCGAGGATCTCCAGTCGCGCGTTCGGGAACGCCGCCGCCACCGCGCGGCCGTACGCCGGCGTGACGACGCGGTCACTCTGGCCCCAAACCACCAGCACCGGCAGGCTGACGTCGGCCAGGCGCGCGCGCAGCGCAGGATCGCCCATGTCGCGGGCGCGTCCGTAGACTGCGAGCGTGCGCATGTTGGCGGCCATGCTGGCCTTCTGGGCGTCGCTAAGCTTGGCGGGATCGATGCCGTGGCGCGCCGGGTCGTGGCAACTCAGCGCCGACAACTGCTGCGGCGTCATCGAAAACACGTCAGCGCAGGTCTCGCCGTCCACCATGATGCCTGCACCGTCGACCAGCACCAGCCCGCGAAGGCGCGCGGGCGCGCGCAGTGCAAGCGCGTTGGCGATCCAGCCGCCGATTGAGAAGCCCACCACGAGCACGTCGGTGAGCGCGAGCCGCTGTAGCAGGGCAGCGTAGGCGTCGGCGAGCTGCTCGACGCTCTCGAACGATGCCGGCCGTGGCGTGCCGTTGAAGCCGGGGTGGATGGGCGCGACCACGCGCGAGTGCGCCGACATCGCCTCGACGAAGCCGGCAACGCTCAGAGGCCCCCCGCCGCCATGCAGCACAAGCACGGCCGGGCCATTGCCGCGGTCGTCGACATGCAGGGTGAGGTCGTTGGCGAAAGTTTCCTTGTGAATGGTCATGGAGGCTCCTTTTGTATAAACATGTTGATATAAATATGATGATATGCTGCCGGTGACTTCTCCGCAAGCCGTAATGACCGCCGACCTCAAACCTCTCGGACTCGCCATCAAGCGCGTCCAGCATCGCCACCACCGTACGCTCGACGCCGCGTTCGGCCAGATCGGCACCACGCTCGTGCAGTGGGATGCACTGCGCGCCATTGCGAACTATCCCGACTCGTCGGCGCACAGGCTCGCGGGGCTCACTTTCCAGACCGACCAGGCCTTCGGTACGCTCGCCAGCCGGCTGGTCGACCGCGGCCTGATCAGCCGCGAAGCGGGCGAGGGCCGTGCGATCCGGCATCGGCTCACGCCAGAAGGCGAGCGCATGCTCGAAGCGGGCTTCGCGGTGGCCGATCGCGTCTTGGCCGAATCGTTCGCGCCGTTGAGCGTGACAGAGCGCCGGCAACTGCTCAGGTTGCTCACAAAGATGCTCGACGAATAGGGTCGCGTCGGATCCCGTGATGCAAAACCTGACTCGACACGCCGTCATGCCGACCCTGATCACCGCCGCCTGGCTTTCTGTCGCCATTGCGGGCCGCGCGCAGGATGCGCCCACGCTGACGCCCGCTGCTCCGATGGATCGCAATATCGAGCAGGGAAGGGAAATCTGTTAGCTATCGAGCGCCACTACTTGTTGGGGCGTACGCCGATTTCGTGAGGAGCCTGACGACGAACGCTATCGATACAGCGAACGCTTTCAGGCGGTCGATGCCGTGGAGAATGAGCGGCCATGCCGCATCCCTCTGACGCATCAATCGCCAAATTTGCTGATGTCGCTCGCGGCTATTGTTCGTGGTGCGAGGGTGACTCGCTAGGGCCTGATCCGGAAACGCAAGCCGCGGGCTGGCTCGCTCGGCTCTATGCGGCTGCGCTGACCCTTCCATATCGGGACGCGGAAAACAGCGACGGATTGCCGGACTTGCCGAAACCCCAGGCCGATCGGGCGAAGGCAAACCTTTCATCTTTTCTGGGCCGGTACTACCGCGAGTATTTCGATGCTGCCCCACACTTGCTGACGAATTGTGTATGGGCGACGTTGGCGATGACCTGTTAGACATCTACCAAGACGTCAGAGCGGGGCTCGTCGCGTTCGACAGTGGTGAGGTCAGCGACGCTGCTTGGCACTGGTCGTTCCTCTACCGTATTCATTGGGGTCGTCACGCCGTTGGCGGACTGTTTGCCCTCCATTGCATGCACGTTTCCAAGTGAGAATCGTCGCTACGTGAACGGCTGTGACCGGCGGCTGTTGCTGCCGCTCATCGTTGCGAGGCTGTTGGCCGCCGCGCCCCCATTCATCGAAGGAGAACCTTGCACATGGGTTATCAACCCGTTGCAGTGCAGACGTTCCAGAGAGTGCTGCGTCGAGAGCTGCAATGGAATTCGCACGCTCTGAAGTCGGCAGGCGTTGCGTGATACTCCGCCGGTGAAGCCTGTGCGTCAGAGGCGTCGTCAATTGGCGCCTCTCGACGACCCGCTTGTGCAAACGACCTCGATACCAGGGAGTGCCGCCTCGCGCAGGCGGCTGAATGAACGATGACATTCCGGCATTTGGTTCGCATCTGCTGCCTCACCGCGTTGTGCTGGTTCAATGTGGGGCCGGCCGCCGCGCAACCGGCCGAAATGTTCTTCAAGCACCCAGACATGGGCGACGTCGTGCTGTCGCCCTCGGGAAGCCAGCTCGCCATCCTTTCCGACCAGGGGGGCGATCAGGTTGGACTCGCGATACTTGATCTCACCCGGGATCAGCCGGCCAGGCGCATCGCCTATTTCCCTGACGGCAACATCAGCTGGGTGGCATGGATCAGCGAAGACCGGCTGCTCTTCGGTGTTGTGCGCACCGACGACGGCCGTGAAAAGTATGGTTCCGCAGGTGCGCTGTATGCCGCCAGCAGCGACGGCAGCTCCATGCGAAAGTTGCAAGCGGCTGGCTACAAAGTGCTACGCGTGCCGGCGCCAAGGGCCGACCAGCCGATCGAACAGATCCTGGTGGTCGGCCCGAACGCTTCAGGTGATTCCGAGCCAGTGTGGCTGGAGACCAAGCGCGCAGTGACCCACTTGTACGCTGATCTGAAGGCGCCTCCCCATGCGCGCCAGTGGTTCGCAGACAGCCACGGCGACTTGCGCGTGGTGCTGACCCAGCACCAGGGGAAGCGCGCCGCCTACTGGCGCGCACCAGGCAGCACGAACTGGACGCGACTGTACGAAAGCAATCTGCTGAACGCGCCCTTCGAGGTCGAAGGTGTCGACGATGCCGGCGGCCTCTACGTGACGCGGAGCAATGGGCCTGAGGGCTATCGCTGGCTGACGCGCTACGACTTCAAGGCCAGCAAGCCTGAAGATCGAGCCATCATCATGACACCGGGCTTCGATTTCGACGGTCAGCTGGTTCTTTCCGATGGACGCCTGCAGGGGGTGCGCTTCCTCGTGGACGGCATGTCGACGCACTGGTTTGATGCCCAGATGAGGGCCTTCCAGGACCGCGTGGACGGCATCTTTCCGGACCACGTGAATGCCATCGACTGCCGCCGTTGCGGCACGGACGACATGGTCGCTGTCGTTCGCTCCTTCAGCGACCATGACCCCGGCAAGTTCTACCTGTACCAAGCTCGACCGGCGCAAGGAGATAAGACCTGGCGCCCGATCGGAGCCGTGATGAATGGCGTGAAGCCCGAACAAATGGCTGGTGTGGCTCTGCACCGGATCGCCGCCCGTGATGGCCGCGACTTGCCGGTCTGGGTGACGCGACCGGACGGTGCCACCGGACCGTTGCCGGCCGTCGTACTGGTGCACGGTGGACCTTGGATGCGCGGCAGCGATTGGAGTTGGCACCCCTTGCCGCAGTTCCTGGCCTCACGCGGCTACGTGGTCATCGAGCCCGAAATGCGCGGCAGCCTCGGCTATGGTTCCGCCCACTTCAGTGCGGGGCTCAGGCAGTGGGGCCAGGCGATGCAGGACGACGTAGCCGACGCGCTGAAGTGGGCCCAGTCGCAGGGCATCGCCGCGGACAAGGCCTGCATCGCCGGCGACAGCTACGGCGGCTACAGCACGCTGATGGGTCTGGCGAATGATCCTGACGCGTTCCGCTGCGGCATTGCCGGCTTCGCTCCCGCCGACCTGACACTCTTCGTGCAGGGCTCCATGTGGGTGGCGGACGACATCGGTGCTGGGGCCCGCAAGTTCAGCTTAGCTGATTTGGTCGGCGACCCGGAACGGGACGCGAAGATGATCGAAGCGCGGTCCCCCACGAAGCTGGCCGCGAAGATTAAGGCGCCGGTAATGCTGGTGTACGGCGAGCAGGACCGGCGTGTGCCACTCACGCACGGGGAGCGCATGCGCCAGGCGCTACGCGCGGCGGGCAACGAGCCCGTCTGGATCAGCTATATCGACGGCACCCATGGCCTGTACTATTTGAAGGATCGGATAGACCGCGCCCAGCGCATGGAAGCGTTTCTTGCGAAGTACCTGAAATAGCGTCCAACCAAAGTCATGCTCGATGGACCGGGCGCTGGAAGCTGCAATGGAATGGCGAGATGAGCTCGATGCCAGGCTTCCCGAGCCGATGCTGTCCGCAGCCAAGGGACGGTTGGACCGTCATAGACCGGACCTTTACGAGCAGCCGCTCCTGGCGGGCACCGTGAGCTCGGTGAATCTTCACACTCGGGCCTTCGGTCGGGAAGTTCGGGCTCTACCTGGCTGTTTGTTGGACGGCGCCGAAGCACTTGCTCGTTGCACCAAACGACCGATTTCAGTTCTCTTTGGCGTGGGCCGCCGTGCGGCTAACTGCCGGCATGATTGCGACGCTACCTCTCGGATACCTTGTGGCCCTATCGGCGAGCGCAGGCTTGCCGGTACCAGTCGGATTCGTCCTTGTTCTGCTGCCGGCCCGGTGCCTTCTCTGGTGGCTAACGGCACGTTTCATCTGTGAGCGCCACAAACCGTCTTCCTCGCTGAACGTCGGAGACTGGGTATTTCTTGGCGTCTGTGCCAGCTTTGCCGTGGATGTATTGGCGTGGCTGTAAGGGGCGAACTTCAAGTTCGTTTGCTGAAGCTCTGTCGCCTGTCGAGCAACTACGCTCTGACGGCAATCCGCTCGCACGGCGGGCAGTTCCGCGGCACATTCCGGGCGTGGGACACCTGGCGGCCAGGAACCGCCGTTGGCGATTGACCGCTTCTAAGCTGTACAGCCCTTTGACGACGAGCCCCTGTAACACGGATGTGCTGCATTTTTGGTCACGACTCTGAGGTGACCTATGTCGACCACCATCCGTCTCGAGGAAGAGCTCAAAGTGCGGCTAGCTGCCGCAGCTCATCGCACAGGCAAATCGGCGCACGGCTTCATCCTGGACGCCATCGCGCAGACGGTCGAGCAAGTCGAGCTTGATGAGGAGTTTCATCGTTTGGCCGACGAGCGCTGGGCCAAGGTACTGGCCACGGGGAAGACCGTGCCCTGGGAAGTCGCCAGGGGCTATCTCGAGGCGCGAGCGCGGGGAGAGAAGGTCCGCAAGCCTGCAGCGCGCAAGCTTTCACGCTGACGGGCCTGTATGCCGCGAATCGAGTTGGCCGCGGAAGTGTCCGACTATTTCGATCGCTTCTTCGACCACCAGGCAATGCACGGCGTCGAGGACACCCCAGAGCGAATCGCCGAAATCATCGAAGCCATCCAAATTCTTGCGCACAGCCCACTGATCGGGCACAAGGCGAAGGGCGGCAAAAGAGAACTAGTGATCGGGCAGGAGTCGCGCGGATATGTAGCGCTATACCGGTACGTCTCCGACATCGATGCGGTCTTTTTCTTGGCAATTCGTGCTCAGCGTGAGTCCGGGTACAAACGATCTCGATGATGAGGTGGGTGCCCTCGCGGCGGCGGAAACCGACCGCGAGCGAGCGTCCCTCTGGCGCAACCATGCGACAGGTTTCTAGCAGCCGAGTTGCCGTGCTGAGTGACGCCTTGGCGTCGACAACCGCCAGTCACCGCACATGTCAGGCACCCGGTTACTAGCCGTCGTGACTTCATGGCGAGCCTGCGCAGGCATGTCCGCCCGCCCGGCGATTGCAGTTCAGGCCGGCGACGACAACGCCTCCGCCCGACTTCCGGCCCGCCGCCTCATGAACCGCTGGATCACGTCGTCCACAACCTCGTAGAGCACCGGGATCACCAGCAGACTCAGGAAGGTGCTGGTGATCAGCCCGCCGATGACGACGATGGCCATCGGGGCGCGGAAGCTCGGATCGGTGCCGAAGCCCAGGGCGATGGGCATCATGCCGGCGCCCATGGCCAGCGTCGTCATGACGATGGGTCGCGCGCGCTTGTGGCAGGCGTCCAGCAGCGCTTCCAGCCGTGACAGCCCCTGCTCCCGCTGGGCGACGATGGCGTACTCCACCAGCAGGATGGAGTTCTTGGTCGCGATGCCCATCAGCATGATCATGCCGATCATGGCCGGCATGCTGAGGTCGGTCTGGGTCACGAACAGGGCCAGGATGGCGCCTGGGATGGACAGGATCAGCGCGCCCAGGATGGTGACGGGCTGGATCCAGGCGTGGAAGAGCAGCACCAGCACGATGTAGATGCAGGCCACGCCCGTGCCCATCGCGAGGGCAAAGCCCTGGCCCAGCTCGGCGAAGGCCTCGGCGTCGCCAATCTCGGCCTTGGTCACACCCGGCGGCAGGTTGGCGATGCTGGGCAGGGCGGCGGCGGCGGCCTGCACCTCGCTCAGCGGCTGGCCGTTCAGCTCGATCTCGAAGTTGACGTTGCGCAGGCGGTCGAAGCGGTCGATCTGGGCCGGACCGCTGGTCAGGCTCAGCTCGGCCACCTGCTGCAACGGCACGGGGCCATGGCTGCCGGGAACGGTCAGCTGGCCGAGCAGGGCCAGGTCGGCGCGCGCTGCGTCGGGCAGGCGCACGACGATGGGCACCTGGCGCTGGCTGAGGTTGAGCTTGGGCAGGAACTGTTCGTAGTCGCCCGCCGTGGCGATGCGCAGGGTGTCGGCGATGGCGCTCGTGGACACGCCGAGGTCGGCGGCGCGGGCCGCGTCGGGGCGCACGATGAGTTCGGGGCGTTGCAGGCTGGAACTGCTTGTCACCTGGCCGATGCCGGGCAGGGCGCGCAGCTCCTTCTCGACCTTGGCGGCATGGGCGGCCAGCGCCTCGCCGTCCTCGCCCGCCAGCACCAGCTGGTATTTGTCGTTGGAGCCGCCGAAGCGCACCTTGACGCGGGCGCCGGCGATATTCTCCAGCCGCTCGCGAAGTTCGCGCTCGATCTGCTGCTTGGTGGTGCCGCGGCGCTCCTTGCGCGGTGTCAGGTTCAGAGTCAGCGTCGCCTTGCGGGCCTCGGCCGCGCCGCTCATGGCGAAGGGATCGCCGCCCGCGCTGCCGCCGCCGACGGCCGTGTAGACCAGCTTGACCTGCTTGTGCGCGGCGGCTTCGGCGCGCACCTGCTCGGCGACGGCCGCCGTCTGCTCAAAGGTGCTGCCGGGGGGCAGTTCGATGCTGATCTGGGTCTGGCTGAGATCGTCCGGCGGGATGAAGGCGCCGGGGATGGCGCCCATGAACAGCGGCGTGCAGGCCGCCACGCCGAAGGCGGCGGCGATGGCCAGGGTCTTGCCCTTGTGCGTGAAGGCCCAGCGCGCCGTGCGCAGATAGGTGGGCATCCAGAAGGGTTCCTTGTGCTGCTGCTTGGGCGCCTTCAGGATGTAGGCAGCCATCATCGGCGTCAGCATGCGGGCGACGACGAGAGAGAAGAACACGGCGATGGAGGCCGTCCAGCCGAACTGCACGAAGAACTTGCCGACCACGCCGCTCATGAAGGCCGTGGGCAGGAAGACGGCGATCAGCGTGAAGGTCGTCGCGATGACCGCCAGGCCGATCTCGTCCGCCGCCTCGCGTGCCGCTTCCAGGGGCGTCTTGCCCATGGTCAGGTGACGCATGATGTTCTCGATCTCGACGATGGCATCGTCCACCAGCACGCCGATGACGAGGGACAGCGACAGCAGGGTCACGACGTTGAGCGTGAAGCCCATCCACTGCATGACCATGAAGGCGGGAATCGCCGACAGCGGCAGGGCCGTGGCGCTGACCAGCGTCGCGCGCCAGTCGCGCAGGAAGAACCACACGACGAGCACGGCCAGGAAGGCCCCTTCTGCCAGCAGCGACAGGCTGCCGTGATAGTTCTCGATGACGGGGTCGACGAAGTTGAAGGCCTCGGTGATGGTGATGTCCGGATGGGCGGCCTTGAGTTGCTCCAGCGTCGCGCGGATGCGCTCGGCCACGTCCACCTCACCGGCGCCCTTGGCGCGCACGATCTCGAAGCCGACGACGGGCTTGCCGTTCAGGAAGGCGCCGGCGCGGCGTTCGGCCAGGGTGTCGCCGACCGTGGCGACCTGGTCCAGCCTGATGTGCCGGCCGTCGGCCAGCGGGATGCTCATCGCCGCCAACTCGTCCGCCGTCTGCACCGTGGCGATGGTGCGCAGCGACTGCTCGGCGCCGCCCAGCGTTGCGCGGCCGCCGGGAGCTTCCTGCTGCACTGCCTTCAGCTGGCGCGACACATCGGCCGCGCTAACGCGCAGGGCCAGCAGGCGCGCCGGGTCGATCTCCACGCGCAGCTCGCGGCTGACGCCGCCGACGCGCGCTACCGAGCCCACGCCACGCACGGCCAGCATGCGCTTGGCGACCTGGTTGTCGACGAACCAGGACAGGGCCTCGTCGTCCATGCGGTTGCTCGAGACCGTGTAGGTCAGGATGGGCATGCCCGACAGGTTCATCTTGGTGACGACGGGGTCGCGCAGGTCGGCCGGCAGGTCGGCGCGCACCTTGGCAATGGCGTCGCGCGTGTCGTCCAGGGCCTCTTGCAGAGGCTTCTCCAGGCGGTACTCGACGGTGACGGTGGCGCTGCCGTCCTGCACCTTGGTGTAGATGTGCTTGACGCCGGTGGCCGTGGCGACCGAGTTCTCGATCTTGCGGGCGACCTCGGTTTCCATCTGCGCGGGTGCCGCGCCGGGCAGCGAGGCGCTGATGACGATGGTGGGCAGCTCGATGTCGGGGAACTGCTGGATCTTCATCTGCCTGAAGCCGTAGAGCCCGGCCGCCGTCAGCATGATGAAGAGCATGATGGCCGGCACCGGGTTGGCGATGGACCAGCGGGAGACGTTGAACATCGTCGTCTCTCCTTATTTGGCTGCGGCGGCGGTGTCGCCCCCACCGTTCGCCACGCGAACGGTGTCCCCATCCACCAGGAAGCCCACGCCAGACTCGACGACGGCCGTGCCGGCCGCAAGGCCGGCCTTCACCTCCACGCGGTTGCCCTCGCGGCGACCGAGCTGCACCTTCTGCTCGCGCACCTTGCTGCCGTCGATGCGGAAGACATAGCTGAAGCCGTCGCGCAGCAGCACGGCGGTCTGCGGCAGGGTCAGCGCGCTGCTCTCGCCGAGCACGAAGTCGCCGCGGGCGAACAGGCCGGCGCGCAGGGCCTCGCCGGCCTTGAGGTCCACATAGACCAGACCGTTGCGGGTCTGCGGATCGATCTGCGGCGCGACGCGGCGGATGCGGCCTTCCAGGGCCGGCGCGCCGCTGGGCTGCACGCGCACGGTCTGGCCGACCTTGAGCTGGGCCAGCTCGGCCCCCGGCACTTCGGCACGCCATTCAAGGCGACCCTGGCGCTGCAGGCGGAACAGCTCCTGGCCCGGCTGCACCAGGGCGCCGGGCGTGGCGATGCGGGCGTTGATGACGCCGTCGTCGGGCGCCGTGATCTGGGTGTAGGACAGGCGCAGCGAATCGGCCTGCACGCGCGCCTTGGCGGCGGCCACGCGGGCCTGCGCGGCGGCATCGGCGGCCAGGGCCTGGTCGATGGCCTGCGGCGACAGGGCCTCGCTGCCCTGCAGCGTCTTCACGCGCTCGGCGGTCTGATGGGCCTCGCGGGCCGAGGCCTCGGCTTCCAGCAGCGCGGCCTTGGCAGCGGCCAGGTCGGCCTCCAGCGTGCCCGGGCTTAGGCGGGCCAGGACCTGGCCCTTTCTGACGCGGTCGCCGACGTCGGCATTCAGCTCGGCCAGGCGTTGGCCGCCGATCTCGGCGCCGATGACGACCTCCTGCCAGGCGCTGATGGAGCCGGTGCCGGCCAGGGTCTGGGGCCAGTTGGCGGGCTGGGCGACAACGCGCTTGACAGTCAGCGCCGGCTTGGGTGCCGCGCTTGCGGCCGGCTCGGCGGCGAAGGCTGGGCTGGACAGCGCAGCCACGAAAGCCGCAGCCAGGGCGACGGTCAGGGCAGCGGTGAGGAAGGGGATGGGGGTCTTCATATCGTTCAACGCGCGGAGGCGGTGTTCGTGTTCGTGGTGACGTCGACGCCAAAGCCGCCGCCCAAGCTGCGGTACAGGCGGATCCAGGCCAGCGCATGCTCGGCGCGCACGCCGATCACAGCGTCGTAGGCAGTCAGCGCATTGCGGAAGGTGGCGTTGCGCTGCACGCCGCTCTGCAGGCCGGCTTGGGCCTGGGAGAAGGAACGCTGGGCGATGCCTTCCCACTCGCGCTTGACGGCCTCCACCTCACGCTCGCGCTCGGCACCGGCGGCCACGCGTTGCAGCTGCTCCTCCACCTCGGCGGCGGCCATCAGCCACTGGGCCTGCAGTGCGGCAGCGGCCTCCTCGGCAGCCGCCTTGGCGCCTTCGCCGGCCGCCACCAGGGCACCGCCGTCGAACAGGGGCAGGGTCAGGCTGGGGCCGAAGGACCACAGCGCGCCGTGGCTGCTCTTGCTTCCCGTGTGCAGCCGTGATTCACCCGCCATGGCCGCGAGGCTCAGCTGCGGATAGCGCTGGGCATCGACGCTGCGCCGCTGTTGCACCGCGGCCAGCCAGCGCTGGTGGGCGGCGGCGAGGTCGGGGCGCTGGGCCAGCAGCTGGGCGGGCAGGCTGCCAACGTCGAAGCCCGGCGCCCTGGGCTGGCTGCGGCGCAGCTCGAAGCCCTCGGTGGCGATGGCCGGCGGTGCCAGTTCGGCGGCCAGCTTGTCGGCCGGCTCGGCGCACAGAACGGCCAGGCTTTGCAGCGCGATCTGGGCCTCGGCCCGCCACTGGCTGAGGTTGGCCGAGGCGGCTGCGCGCTCGGTGTTCAGCAGGGCGGCGTCGCTGGCGCTCATCAGGCCGGCCTTCTGTTGCAGGCGGCCCCAGCCGGCAATCTGCTCGGCAAAGCGCGTGTCCAGCTCGGCCGACTCCTCGCGGGCCTGGGCCAGGCGCAGCTGCACATAGGCCTGGGCGACGTCCGCCGCGAGGCTGACGCGGGCGGCGTGCCAGTCGGCCGTTGCGGCGTTGGCCTGGGCGGCAGCGGCCCAGGCGGCCGCGCGCTGGCCGCCGAAGAGGTCGATCTCCCAGCTGGCGCTGAACTGCGCGCTGGCCTGGGTGCTGTCGCCGGCGACGCCGTTCAATGCTCGGCCGCGCTGCACCTGGGCGCCCATGCCGACTTGCGGCATCAAACCGGCGCGGGCCTGGGTGGCGCCGGCTTCGGCCTGGCGGCGTCGCGCGGCCGCCTGCTCCAGCGTCGGGCTTTGAGCCTCGGCGCGCGCGATGAGGCGGGCGAGCAGGGGGTCGTCGAAGCGCTGCCACCACTGCGCCAGCGCCGCCGTGCTGCCCCCGTGCGGCAGCGGCGAACGCCAGGCGGCGGGGATGGCGGCGGGCGTTGGCGGCGCTGCGGGCGGTGCCGTCATGCAGGCAGTGAGCAGCGCCAGTAGAGGAGCGGCGAGGAGGAGGCGTCGGTAGATCATGGGGCGGCGTGTTGGTTTCGCTCGTAGGCGACCAGGGCACAACCCCAGTCGGCCAGGCGTCGGCAGGTGCCTTCGAGCTGCGGGTCGCCCGCCAGCAGTTCGGGGTGGAAGGCGTCCAGCAGCGGGCGCGTCATGGAGTAGTCGTGGGCCATGGCCTGCAGGCCCATGGCGAGCTGGTGGATGGCGGCATCCGGCGCGGCCAGGCCGGCATGGCGGGCCAACAGTCGGGCGAAACGGTCGAACAGCGGAGCGACCTCGCGCGCCACCGTCTCCATGAAGACGGCGCTGGGCGCCTGCATCTCTCGAAAGAAGAGCTGGGCGCTGCAGGCGCCGTCGTCGAACAGGAAGGGGCGCAGGAAGCGGCAGATGGACTCGTGCAGGCCCAGCCCCGGCTCGTCGAAGCCGGCGAGCTGCTGCAGCAGTTCGCGCACCGGCAGGCGCAGCACCTCGGCGTAGAGGCCGTCCTTGTCGCCGAAGTGGTAGTGGATGGCGCCGGGGTTCACGCCGGCAGCGCCGCAGATCTCCCGGGTCGTGACGGCGTCAAAGCCCTTCTCGCCGAACAGGCGCATGGCTTCGCGCAGCAGGCGTTCGCGCGGTGGCAGGGGGGCGGGATCGGGTGGCTTGGCAGCGGGCATTGAGCCGCACTGTAAAGCCAATCAAGCGCTTGCTTGGTCGCGTTTTGTATCGATTTATCTCGTTGCCGGCGCCAGTGCCTGCGACAGGGCCGTGGCTGGCCGCAGCGAGCCGACGTCGATGCCGCGCCAGTTGCGCAATTGCAAGTGGCTGTAGCCGCGCAGCAGCTCGTCCTCGGTCTTCAGCAGAGCCTGGGCGACGGCGGCAAAAGCCGCTTCGGCCGCGCGGGCGGCACCGTCGTCGACCTTGAGAGCAATGCCGAGGCCCAGTTCCGGCAGGGCCGCGCAGTAGACGCCCTCCGCGCCGATCTTGCAGAAGACGCGCTCGCCATAGGCCTGCAAGACGCGAGTGTCGAAGCGGTCGGTACCGCCCACCATGAAGGGTGCGGCGGCCGCGGCTTGGCGCAACCGGCGCGCGGCCTTGGCGTGGCCGTCTGACAGGCCTTGCCCCGTGCCACAGCGCGCAAAGGCCAGGGCCAGTGAACGCAGCGGCAGGGCGAAGGTGGGAATGGAGCAGCCATCGGTGCCGCGCGGGGCCCGTTCGACGTCGACAGCCGTCGTGGCCGACAAGGCGGCCGAGACCTCGCGCATGACCTGATGCTCGGCGGCCACATAGCCGCGCGCGAACTCGGCCGGCTCGGCACCGGCGCTTCGAGCCATCAGGCAGGCCACGCAGACAAAGCCGCTGTGCTTGCCCGAGCAGTTGTTGTGCAGCGGCGTGGCCATCTCGCCGCGCGCCACCATGCCGCGCAACACGGGCTCGCGGCTGGGCCATTGCGTGCCGCATTCGAGGGCGCTCGCATCCAGCCCCAGCTTGGCCAGCACGCCCGCGGCCGTGGCCACGTGCTCGGGCTCGCCGCTGTGCGAGGCGCAGGCCAGGGATAGCTCGGCGTCCGTCAGGCCGAAGGTCTCGGCCGCGCCACTGGCCACCAGCGGCAAGGCCTGCAGCAGCTTGACGGCCGAGCGCGGAAAGATGGGCCGGTCGATGTCGCCAAGGGCAGTGTGCACGCTGCCCGAGGCATCGACGATGGCCAACGCGCCGGCATGGCGCGACTCCACGGTGCTGCCGCGCAGGACTTCGATGAGGGTGGGGTTCATGCCGGCAAGTCTAGGGCGTGGCCGTAGTCTGGGCGCACGACACACCGCTGCCTTGGAGCCGCTCGGTTGGGCCTCTAGTGAAGCGTCCGAGCCTGGGCGGATGCCCCGTCGGCAAGAGCCGCTTCTATGGCGCCAACGACCCGCGCATGAGCACCGGCCTGGCCTTGGGCCACTGACGGCGTAGCCCGGTGCCGCCCGATGCATCGGGCGG
>Ga0194137_10000234_pt1 | contig 39179 bp, 36 predicted proteins | sample TARM_MetaG_T3_14_FD_134025 | JGI IMG/M metagenome (GOLD analysis project Ga0194137, IMG submission 134025) | Freshwater microbial communities from Pennsylvania, USA, analyzing microbe dynamics in response to fracking - TARM_MetaG_T3_14 (version 2) | ecosystem: Environmental > Aquatic >... | reverse complement strand
CTGCGCCGGCGCAGCCACAACTCATGGCGGCCCGAAACCATGCGATGCTCCGCGGACAGCGCCTCGAGCACCGTAATCGCCTGAACGGCCACGGGCGGTGCGACCCATTCGTGAGGCCGGCCGTCGTATCCCGGCTGACGCTTGAAGATGCTGCCGACGATCACGGTGACCGGGGAATCGACGCAGGCACCACTATCGTGTCGCTCCTGCACGCAGCCGGCCTTCAAGTGGAGGATCTCGCTGACCCGTGGCCCGACCAGATAGGACAGGACGACGAAACAGGCCGCGTAGAGCATGTCGATCCGCAAGACAAGCTCCGCCACCGACGCCAACGGCCGTTCGACTTCGGGCAGAGCACTGTTGGCCCGCTTCAACCTGCGCGTGGCCCGGCCGGTGTGAGCGTAGCCGCCTTGAGAGCGTCCAGCGGTCGCAGCCATCGCCTGGCGGTAGGTCTCCATCGCCTGCAGAACCCGTCCGGCGTCGCGCATGACGATGTCGACGGCGGCCTGGACCAGCGGCACGGCGACGCCGTCAGGGGTGGACGGCCACGGGCGGCGCAGACCCTCGCGATCACCGGCGGCCTGCCGGTGGTTGCTGCCGGGGAACGGATCGAATCCCAGGCCGTCGTCCAGCTCCATGCGGAAGCGATGAAGGTAGGTGAACAGGTACAGATGGCGCTGCACCGTGGACGCAGACCGCGACGGTCCGCGCGCCGTTGGCAGCTCGGCGAGCCAATGCTGAAACTGCAGCAAGGCTGCCGCGTCGAGCTCGGCAAATCGGCTGAGGCCCTCCCGGTCCATCCAGCGCACGAGGAATCGCAGCGAGAAGAAGTAGTTCAGGACCGAGCGCGGTCGCAGCGGCAGGCCCGTGCACAACGATCGGCAGCGGATCAGGGCGACCAGTTGCTTGCAGGTCTGTCGCAGCGTCGCGTAGCGCGCGTCGGTGAAGTGGCGCCCCTCCTGCAGCGCGAAGTCCCAGGCCAGACTGACGGGCAGTTCCTCCTCGAGCGCGTTCGTCGGCGCGAAGCGCCAGACCGGATCCTCCCAGCGCGAGTCCTTCAGGAACCAAGCGCGATCGTCAGATGCCGGATCGATGGCGGGACGCGGAACCTGGAGTCGCGATGTCTGCATGGTCGAGCCTCAACGCAGCTCCGGCAATGGCGGCAGGAGTGGCCGCTGCGCTTCACCGGCCGCGAGGTCGTTCGCACCGAAGCGAGGGAGGATGTCTTCCTCGAGAATGCGCAGCGGCGGAGCGTAGACGGCCTCCCACCGCGCCGGGTGCAGCACCACAGCGGCCGCGCGCAGGTGATCGCGTGCCTGCAGCAGTCGGGCAATGGTGGCGGGGTCGCAGGGGATGATCGCGTTGGGGCAGGTGAAACAGCCCATGAAGTGCGTGCAGAGCGCGCCGCTCCTCGATCCGGGCGCGGTGCCTGAGAGCGGATCCTTGCAGTCGAAGCCGAACATCGTGACCGCCGGCCCGCGCGGGGATGGCGGCTTGGACGATGTCGCCGGCGGGGTTGGAGGCAATGGCGTCTCGACATGCCGCAGGAATGCGCCCTGAAGATCCGCGATGCGCGAGCGATTGCGGGCCTGCACCAAGGGAGTCTGTACGTAGTGGACGGTCGTGGCGACGTTCACGTGGTTGGCGACGGCCTTGGTGCGCAACAGGTCGCCACTGAAGCGATAGAAGCAGGCCAGCACGCTCGGACGAATGAGCGCTGGCGCGAATGGCGGCAATCCGTGGCGCCTGCAGAACGGTCCGAGCCGGTGATGGACCGTGATGATCGACAGGGCGTTGACCGTGACGTGGCCTTTGAAGACGAAGAGTCGATTGCGCTGCGCGGCCGGCGCCAGAGGCACCAGCCGCTCGTTCCAGGCCAGGAGGTCTCTGACGAGTGCCGGCGGCTCGAAGGCCTGTGTGCTGTCGAAAGTCCGGCGCTGGATGCGCGATGCGCGCGCCTTGAACCAAACGAGCAGTTCGCGGTCGTCGAGCAGGGGCAGCGGCTGAAGGCAATCGCGCGTGAGATCGGCGATAGCCTCCGGGTTGCCGGCGGTATGAATCAGGATGGCCAGGTAGTAGGGCAGCAGCGTCTCCGCTCGGGGGTACAGGTAGAGACCCAGCTGCTTGGCGCCGCCGTATCGACGCACGGCTTGCTGAAGCCAGAAGTTGCCCTTGCGCTCGATGGTGTAGCGATCGGGAATGATGCCGCCGAAGCGTTCCTCGATCTGCGTGAGTGCCCAGCCGAGCGTGCCGGGCTTGTCGCCTTCGGACGCGCGCAGCCTGGCGGCCGACTCGCGAGCTGCGCGCATCGCGGCGATGTCCTCTTCGCAGGCACGCAGGATGGCGCGCAGTTGCTGCGGCGACAGCGTTGCGCGCGGCGGCCTGTCGCGGCCCTTGCCGGGAAACGGGATGAAGGGGTAGTCGATGCTGCCGACGAGGTCGGGGCGACACCGCTCGAGCCAGCGCAGCAGTTGGCGCAAGCACGAGTAGATCGACGCTCGCGTGGAGATCGCCCATGGTTCGCCGTCGGGGCGTCTCTGCATGTTGAGCCACTCGATGTAGCGCACGACCGTCGTTCGATTCAGGTCCGCAACCGACCTGACGGCGCCGGACTCGGCGGCGAACCGCTCGAAGACCAGCATCGAATTCCAGTAGGAGACGATGCCGCGGCTCGAGCGGGCTCCAACGTGGGCCCAAAACGCTTGGGCGATTGCAGCGCGCGCGTCCTCGGGCAGATTCAACGAAGAGAAGTCGACGAGCGTCTTGCGAATCAGGCGAGGGGCATCGTGGCACACCGGCCGCTGGACTTCGGCCGGAGCGGCAGCCAACTCGGAGGTGAACCGCCGCACAGCCACTTCGTGCCGGGAGGTCATGGTTCTTGCGCCCCCGACAGCAGCGTGTCCAGGACGCCCTTGAGCACGCAGGCGTCGACGGCGATGGCGCGCAGGTACCGGTCCGTGGTCTCGACGTGCTCGTGGCCGAGCAGCATCTTGACGACGACCAGCGGGTTGACGTTGGCGCCCTCGTTGGCCAGATGTTCGAGCCGTGCCAGCAGCATGCATGCGAAGGTCGCGCGCAGCAGATGCGTGGTCGCCTTGAAACCGCAAGCCTGTCCGGCCGAACTGACGGTGCGCTGGTAGGCGTTCTTGCCCGCCGGAGCGCCGCGGGCGTTGATGAACAGTGGTGAGCTGTCGATCGTTCGTCCGTTGCGGCGTGCTCGGCGAAGCCAGGCCCGACGGAGCCCGGAACGGTATCCGTTGGTCTCGTCGATCAGGCTCGCAGGTGCAATGACGTAGCCGGGCTTGCGGCCCTTGCGCAGAATCTCGATGGTGTGGTGAGCGGCGGCCGGGGGAGGTTGCTCGCCGATGTCGGTGACGCTGAGGCGCAGCAGTTCGCTGACTCGCAGGCCGGTGTACAGCTGCCAGCGCGCCATCAGGTCGTACGGTGGGGAGAGGGTCGCGAGCAACTCGCGGGCCTGCTCGGAGATGAGCGGCCGAGGCAGCGGTTCGTGCTGCCGCAGTACGAACAGGTTGCGGGCCCCGTCCGGTGCATACCGCGTGCGAGTCGAACGGTGACGTCTCGCGACGCCGAAGTCACCAGCCTTGTCGACCAGTGACGACTCGCTCAGCCAGTGCGTCCGGACAGCCCAGGCATAGAACCTGAGGACGCCGCGGACTCGGTGGTTGATCGTCGTGGTGCAGTAGGGGCGGCCGGTATGCGAGCTCGGCTGCGTCATCATGCGATTGCGATAGGCGACCAGGTCGACGGCGTCCGCGCTGTTCCACGCGATATCGTTTTGCTCGAGCGTCTCGAACCAGTCGTAGAGAATCTCGGCGTAGGTTCGGAGCGTGTCCGGGGTGTGCGCGCGCTGGATCGAGTGCTCGTGCAGGTAGGCGACTGCCGGTTCGATCAGTTGCCAATGCTTGGTGAAGAGAAGCGGGAACCCGGTGGGACGCGGCTCGCGAAGCGAAATCGTCAACGCCTTCGCCGCCGTCGGCGCAAAGCGCGTGGCAACGTCGGCGGGATTCGGCAATGAGGCCTTGCGAAGGATCGTCACCATCGCGCTCTACCTCGCGGTCAGATGCTTGACCGCCTCCACGAACGACATGTCGAGCAGGTGCATCGCCAAGTCGATGGCGCCGCCACCGCCGGCGCGAGCGCGCGTGTCGTACCACTTGACGCCGGTGGTCAGGATCTCGAACTCACCGCGCGCGGTACTGGCATGCCAGCGGAGGCTGTGCTGGGCCTTGAGCGGCTGATACGTCGGGTCGGGCTTGACGTGATCGGCCAGCAGCGCGAGCGCGTCGCTGGCCGGCATCTGACGAAGCCGTGTCAACGTTGAGGCACTGAACGATCTGCGTGATCGGCGCGCAACCATGCCGCGAACCCCTTCATGGGAGTTGCTGAAAACGCGGGACGCGCCGGGCTACTCGCCTCTGAAAGAGGCTGGGGCTGCTCGGGCTGTGGTCACTTTAGGCAGTGATGGCTCAGGAGGCAATCGCGTTGACACGCGCGAATGCAACCTAACATCCCTACCTCGTGATGCCTTCGCGTGCCGGTGCCGATGGGCTCGGTGCCTTCAGCTACTACGACCACGTTTACCTGCCGGAGAGCCAGAAGGAACTGGTCTGGTCGCATCGCGGCGTGCGCTACAAGACGCAACTCGTCTTCCGAGTCAACGGCAAGCGCAAGACCGAAGCGTTCCTGTTCGTATCCGTGGCGGGGGCATGGAAGCCCGTGGCGCTGGCAGACGGCACGCCGGTGGACGGCAAGGTCGACACCTACGAGCGTGCTGTGACCGAGATCCTGGGACCGGCTGAGACCTTCTTCGCGTCCGTCTTCTCCGCTCAGGGGAAGCGTCCTCTGTCGGCGTACAAGAACGGAGAGATCAAGACCCTGCTGGCCGACTTGCTCGGGTTGGACGAGGTCCGTGCTCAGGGCGGTCGTGCAGCCGAAGTGGCGAAGCTGCTGAAGAGCGGGCTCGGGGTGATCCGGCAGGAGCAAGCCCAGGCCGTCGAAGCGCTGGCGACGCTCGCTCGGCAGGTCGATGCTGGGCGCGGGCTGCCTGCGCAGGTCGAAGCCGCGAGACTCGCCAAGCAACGGGCAGCGGAGGCGGATACTGCGGCGAAGTCCTCAGTCGCCTTGCTGGCCGGCGAGGCGCAGGCCGCATCGGCCACCGAAGCCCGACGTGTCGAACTGCAGACCAGCCGCACGCAGTTGACGCGGGAACACGCTGCCGCCGCTGGGCGACTCGACGCGGAAGCATCGCGCTTGGAGCAGCGCCGGGCGGTGCTGCGGCAGCGCGTTGCCGGCCGTGGCCGCGAGCACGCAGCGCGACTGCAGCGCCTGGAGGGCCAGGTGAAGCTGCTTCGTCAGGTGGCCGCCCGATGGGCGCGCGTGCAGTGGGCCGTCCACCGCCTGCCAGTCGCAGAAGAGGTGGCAGAGGCGCGTGCTGAACGCGTGGCCGCCGCGCAGGCCGAAGTCGTGCGGCTGGAGGCGCAGCGGGCCCGACAAGTCCTGCTGCGGCAAGGCGTGGAGGCCATGGACCGCGAAGCCGGGCAACTGGCCGTTCGGCAGGCCGACCTGTCACGGCGCTTCGGCCTTGTCGACCGCGTGCCCTGCAGCGGCACCGACCTGCAGGGGCGCTGCCAACTGCTCGGGGATGCGCGCGAGGCGCAGGCCCTGGTGCCGTCCGTCGAGGCGCAACTTGCCGCGATCGGGCAGCGAAAACAACAGGCGCAGCAGGAACTGGCTGCGCTGGGCGCCGAGCTGGACACCTTCGGGGCCGCCTGTGAACGGCGCAACCGCTGCGAAGTCGCGCTGGAGGCGGCCCAGGCACGCCAGCGTGCTCTGGCAGCGCTGGTCGCAGCAGCGGCGGAGGTACAGCAGGCGCAATCGGCCCTGGTCGCCGTTGAAGAGGAACTGAACGGGCTGCCGATGGATGCCGCGGCCGAGACCGAAGAGGAGGCGGCCGAACGGGCAGAGCAGGACGCTTCGCAGCGGCGGATGACCGAGGAGCGGGAACGCCTGCAGGTGGCCCTTGACCAGTCGCTGTCCGCGCTGGCCTTGCAGGAGCAGGCCTTGCCAGCCCCATTCGACCAGGGCCGGCTCGCGCAGGCTCGCCAGGCAAGCACGGTGGCGGCCGAGCGGTTGCGCGACGCCGAGGGAGCCGAACTCTCGGCGGTGCGCCAGCACGAGCAGTGGCTGGCGCTAGGCCGGCAGACCGACGCGTTGCGCGAGCAGCAGGATTGCATGGATCGGCGTTCGGCGACGGTGGAGCGCGAACTCTCGGTGTGGACGCTGCTGGCCAAGTGCCTGAGCAACGACGGCGTCGTGGCCCTGGACATCGACGACGCCGGTCCGACGTTCTCGGCCCTGGCCAATGACCTGCTGCTGGCCTGCTACGGCCCGCGCTTCACGCTGGAGGTCATCACGCAGACAGCGACAGCCAAGGGCGAATTGCGCGAGGACTTCGACATCGTCGTGCATGACGGCATGCGCGGCGAATCCAAGAGCCTCAAGCTGGTCAGCGGCGGCGAGCGGGTCTGGATCAACGAGTGCCTGACCCGCGCCATCGCGCTGTACCTGTCCAGCAACACCGGACGGCAATTCGGCACGCTGTTCTGCGACGAGGCCGACGGTCCGCTCGATCCGGACCACAAGCGAATGTTCATGGACATGAAGCGCGAGGTCCTGCGTCTGGGCCAGTACGCGCGCGAGTTCTACGTGTCGCAGACGCCGGAACTCACCGCGATGGCCGATTGCGTGATCGACCTCGATGCACTGGCTCGGGAGGTCGCAGCGGAGGCATGAGTCGCCGGCCGGTGCGCGGCGGGCCGGGCCGAGCGTGGTTCCAATACTGCGTGTTGTCAGCAAGCCTCCCAGGCAATCTTGCGGCAGACCTCGGATCAGATTGAACAGGCGCAGCGTGAGGCGACGGGGCCGCTGTTAAGTCCACCAGACCGTTGGTGCGACACCTACCAGAAGTCGCAGGCCCTACGCAGCTGTCAGGGCCGCTTGAGCGAGCCCATCCGCGACGTGATCGAGCGCGCTACCCGCTGCCCGCACCGGTCCACGGGCGCGGACGCGCGGGTGAGAGTCGATAGCCTTGCCTCCGGCATGACGAGCAAGGTGCACTCAGAATGTTCGATTGATCGCCTCTCGTCAGTTCAACGACTGATGGCCCAGCCTGACGAGCATCTTCGGGTGGCGCTCGCTCAAGGCCTTCAACGCGAGCAGGCTCCGCTTCTCCGACTCGCGGTCGAAGGTAAAGCTTCCCGGTTCGACACCATGTTCCCAGCCCCAGCGCGTGTGGCAAGCATCGCCAGTAAGGAGCACCGGGCCTGTCGGCGTGCGCGCGAGGTAGGAGACGTGGCCCGCGGTATGCCCCGGGGTCAAAATTGCAAACAATGAGCCGTCGCCGAAGACATCGATCACGCCGTCAAACTTCCCGTCCGCGTCTTTGGTGAACTGGAACTCCTGAATGGCCGGTCTCCCCTCAAAGAAGCGATCCTCCATGCCCTGGACGAAGTAGTTCTCTGCCTTCGACTCCGCGGCTTCGCCGGGCCCGGTGAAAAACGGAACATTCTTCGGGATGTCCGGCATCCCGGAAATGTGGTCGAGATGGAGATGGGTCAGAAAGACCCCGTTCAGGGGCGTCCCCCCTGACTGGAGCGCCGACAAGGCGTCCGTCCGGACCACCATCTTGTCAAGCTTCGCGAAATGCCGAACGACAAATCCGACACCCAGGCTCTTGGGATCCGCGAGGAACTGCTTGGAAACGCCGGTGTCTATCATGAACAGACCCTGCGAGGGATGCCGCACGAGGTGCGTGTAGATCAGGATGGGCTCTTCGTGATCTTTGAGCCCGGCCTGTTCGGCCTTTGGATCTTTCAGGTTGATCAACCCGGAGAGATCGGCGACGTAGTCCGCGCTGGCGACCGTCTGAACCTCGATCGGTCCGGGCTGATCGATCAGCGCTTCCATCGTCGAGGAACTGACCGCCTTTCCAAGCCGGGCGGGTGCCGTTTCGTGGGTTGTTTGCGAACACGCAGCAAGCGTGCCGATGAACAGTGTGAGGATCGCTTTTCTGAGCATGATGAAGCCTTGTTGATTGCTGTTGGAGATGACGATCCGACCATGGCCGGTCGTTGTCAACGTGACGCTGTCGCGCGTGAACCGTCGCGAAGCGCCTGCGGCGGCTGAACACGCGTACAGTGCTGTTCTGTGGTGATGCGCTAGTTCTCTCACCAGGGCAGGGGACCCGCCGCATTCGAGAACGTGCCCGTGGGGCCGTCGGCATCCAGAAGAGCCAGCCGCACCGGCTCCCGCGCTGCTTTCTCGACCGATGCCGCCCCCTCCGCAAATCTCGTCGAGGCAGTCGCCGTGAATCCCGGACAGACTGCATTGACCTTGATGTTGGTTCCTTCCAACTCGATGGCGAAGGCTTGCGTAATCGCATTGAGTGCGGTTTTCGAGACCTGATAGACACCGACGTAGCTTCGCGAGTAGCTCGCCGGGTTGTCCTTCAACGTGAGGGAGCCGCCTGAACTCGAAACGTTGACGATGCGTCCCGCCGGGGACTTGCTCAGCAGCGGGAGCATCGCGCGCGTGACGGCAACTACGCCAAAGACATTGGTGTCGAACACGACGCGCATGTCGTCGATGGAGATTCGGATCATCTTGCCGGACTCCCGCATTTCTTCCAGCGGCGTCCCCGGGGGGGCCGGATGCCCAATCCCGGCGTTGTTGACGAGGACATCGAGGCGTCCCAGCGTCTCTTGGATCTGCTGGGATGCCGCGAGGATGGAGGCCTGGTCGGTCACATCGAGTTGGATGGCCTGGGCTGCACCCCCGATCGCCCAAGCCGCGGCCACGCCCGCGTCCAGGTTTCTCGCGCCGACGAGGACCTTGAAGCCTTGCGACGCCAGTTCCCTGGCGATCTGGTGACCGATGCCCTGGGTTGCGCCTGTGATGAGTGCGACGGGAGTGCTGTCCATGGTTGTTCCTAAGAAGTGGTGGTCAGAACCGAGGCGGGCGGACTAGAATAGAACCGGAACGTCGATCCGTTTTTTGCACTATACGGAGCATTGTTCCGTTTGACAAGGCTTGATTTGCGGCGTGGTGCTGCGCACCGTGTCGAACAAGCGGTTGAAGAACCTGTCGGCTAGCCGAGCGGGCGACACAGGTTGTTAGCTGCGAGGGCCGAGGACGGGGCGTCTGGAATCGGACAGAGGGAAATGAATTGACCAGCAACACAGGCAAGTCCACGAGCGAGAGTGCACCGCGCGCGTTGCGCGCCGACGCGCAACGCAACATCGACACGCTGCTGCAGACCGCGCTTGCGGTTTTCGACTCGTCCGGGGTCGATGCTCCGGTACGTGAGATTGCCGAGAGGGCCGGGGTGGGAGTCGGCACGATCTATCGCCACTTTCCACGAAGGGCGGATCTCATCGTTGCCGCGTTGCGCAGTGAGGTGGACGCCTGTGCGAACGGTGCGGCGGAACTCGCCGCCAAGCTTGGCGGCGGTGAGGCGCTGGTCGAATGGGTCGAACGCTATGTTGCGTTCGTGACGACGCGGCGCGGCCTGGCCGGCGCCCTGACTTCGACCGATCCTGCCCTGGAGGGGTTGCCGGCGTATTTCCTGGACCGCCTCCGTCCTGCCGTTCAGAGCCTGCTCGACGGAGCGACCGCAGCGGGTGAAATTCGCAAAGGGATCAAACCCGACGAACTGCTGTGCGCCGTTGGTGCTCTGTGCGCGCCACTCGACTGTCCGCACCCACCCGAGGCCAGGAGGCTAGTGGCGCTGTTTCTCGACGGCTTGCGCTATGGCGTCGTGCCGCGGGCTGCACGATCAAAGACGAAGTGACGCTGGTGCCCGCAAAGGCATCTCCACGGGCATGAGCGATGTGATTTGGTGACGATCTGCTCTACCGCATCGTGGCTGGGCATGCTTGCGCTCTCGCGGTTCGTGTTTTTATTGCCTACGAGTATCCGCTCTGCGCTTGTCCCCCAAGACCTACAGACGGTGGGCTCGCCCTCGCGCCCGGGGCATAGTGTGTGTCGGCCGCAGCTTCAGCCAAGTTGCCTTCGAGGAGGACGGTCCTTTGCATGGGGCTGCCTCTGGCGTCGACCATAGTTGTTACAGTTCGCGGACATTGTTGGCATTTCTCGGGTGTGATCGCGCGTGTCCACGACTCAAGGACGCCGGTCCGCTGGTCGATATGCGTGGGAAAGGGCAGAGGCGTCATGAGGTGCGTCCATGCCCGCGTAGGCCAAGTCGAACCCTACGAGACATTGCCGGCGCGACGCTTGACCTGCAGCCGTTTGGAGATCCCATGAGTTTCGAGAAGCTGTCCGTGCGCGCAAAGCTTGGTGGCACGTTCTCCGTGCTGGCTCTCATCACCGCATGTGTGGCAGTGCTGTCACTTCGGTCGATCGGGCAAGCTGACGACCGCTTCCGGGATTTTGTCGAGGGTATCAATGCCCGGCTGCTTCTCGCCAACGAAGTGCGGACAGCCGTCGACAAGCGGGCGATCTCTGCGCGCGATCTTGCACTGTCCGGTACTGATCAAGAACGCGAAGCGGCGAAGACGGCGGCCTTGGACGCGGCCGAAGGTGTGCGATCGCGCCTGACGCGTCTCAACGAAATGATCAAGGCGCCAGGTGTCTCGAAGGGCGCGCGTGATCGGGTCGAAGCCATCAGTCGGGTGGAAACGGAGTACGGCCCGGTCGCCAAGTCGATCGTGGACCTGGCCCTGGAAGGCAAGCGAGAAGAGAGCATCGCAAAGATCAACAGCGAGTGCCGGCCGCTGTTGGCGAAGCTTGTCAAGGCCTCTGACGACTATGCTGAATACACGCGTGCTCACTCTGCCGAATTGGTGAGTGAGTCGGAAGCCGACTACCACAGGCAGCGCAACCTCCTGCTGGGCATTTGCTTCGCCTCTGTCATCGCGGCGGTGTGCGCCGGTGTCGTGATCACCCGAAGCTTGCTGCGCGCACTCGGAGCCGAGCCGGCCGAGTTGGGTGCGGCGGCACAGCGCGTTGCCAGTGGCCACCTTGGCCCGGTGCATGGCGCTGCGCAAGCGCCCGCGGGCAGCGTTCTGGCATCGCTAAGCGAGATGCAAGGCAGCCTGTCAGATATCGTCGCCAAGGTTCGCGGCTCATCGGACTCCATCGCCACCGGATCGCAGCAGATTGCCACCGGCAATGCCGACCTGAGTCAGCGAACCGAGGAGCAGGCCAGCGCGCTGCAGCAAACGGCAGCGACGATGGACGAACTGACCTCGACAGTCCGCAACAACGCCGACAACGCCGCCGAAGCCAATCAACTGGCCGCCGGTGCGAGCAACGTGGCGCTCCAGGGTGGTGAAGTGGTCTCGCAGGTGGTGGAGACCATGCGTGAGATCAACGACAGCAGTAAGCGCATCTCGGACATCATCGGCGTGATCGACGGCATCGCGTTCCAGACCAACATCCTTGCGCTCAACGCGGCGGTTGAGGCGGCACGGGCGGGTGAACAGGGGCGGGGCTTCGCGGTAGTTGCCGGAGAGGTACGCACTCTCGCCCAGCGCAGCGCAGAGGCGGCCAAGGAGATCAAGCAACTGATCACGCGCAGCGTCACGCAGGTCGAACAGGGCACGGCCCTGGTGGACCGGGCCGGCAGTACGATGACCGAGATTGTCGAAGCGATACGCCGCGTGAACGGCGTTGTCGCTGAGATTGCCTCGGCAAGCGCCGAGCAAAGCAGCGGCATCGCGCAAGTGGGACAAGCCGTGAACCAAATGGATCAGGTGACCCAGCAAAATGCCGCACTCGTCGAAGAAAGCGCTGCAGCGGCGGAGAGTCTGAAGGTGCAGGCGGGTCAGTTGGTTGAAGCCGTAGCCGTGTTCAAACTCGATTGATCAACTGCTTTTCGCGCGGAGTGCCGCAGCGGGCTCGACTGTGCAATGTTTGTACCTTGGCGAGGCTGGAAGACGGGATGGAAAAAGCCGCATATGGTTGATTTATGGGAAATTGCAGGCCGCGCTGGCGCCTCACCCATGTCGCAACCTTTCTCATCGTGGACGACAGCTTTTTAGGGCTATCTGCTTACCTCTTCTTTGCTTAGGAAGCTGTGCCTAACGTCGCCGTGAAGGAGGAGAAGGCGGTTAGTTTGCCGCCTCCGCCTGCCCATCAGCGGTGGCTTCAGCGGCGCGGATCCTTCGGTACTGCCGGACAGGACGTAATCGAGTCTGCCCATGGGAGGACCTTATGAACAAGGGCGTCATCAAGCAGCGCAGTGCCGGAGCCGTCAACTTCTTCTAGTTCGCGGGCGAACCTGCCGGCCCTTATGGCGAGATCGCGACCTTCAGCACGCCATCGCGCTGGTTCGCGAACAGGTCGTAGGCAGCGCCGATGTCGTCCAGCTTGAAGCGATGGGTCACCATCGCACCGAGGTCGACGCGGCCGGTCTCTATCACCGACATCAGCCGCCGCATCCGCTCCTTGCCGCCTGGACAGAGCGTCGTGATGATCTTGTGGTCGCCGAGGCCCGCAGCGAAGGCCCCCAGCGGAATCTTCAGGTCCGTGGAGTACACGCCGAGGCTGGAGAGCGTGCCGCCTGGCCGCAGCACGCGCAGCGCGGCCTCGAACGTCTGCTGGGTGCCCAGGGCCTCGATGGCGACGTCGACGCCGCGGCCGTCCGTCAGGCGCAGGATCTCTTCCACAGGATCGACGCGGCTGATGTCGACCACATGGTCGGCGCCCAGCTTTCCGGCGATCTGCAGCCTTCCGGCCAGGCGGTCGACGCCGATCACGACGCTCGCGCCGCTCAGCTTCGCGCCGGCGGTAGCACACAACCCGATCGGCCCCTGCGCGAACACCGCCACGACGTCGCCGATCCGAATGCCGGCACGCTCCGCGCCGCTGAACCCGGTGGACATGATGTCCGGGCACATGAGCACCTGTTCGTCGGTGAGCGCATCCGGGACGGGCGCCAGATTGGCCATCGCGTCCGGCACCAGCACGTACTCGGCCTGACAGCCGTCGATAGTGTTGCCGAAGCGCCAGCCTCCCATCGGCTTCCAGCCGTGGAGGGTGCCCGCCCCATCCTGAGAGCAGGCTCCGCACAGGCAGGCGTTGCTCCAGCCACTCGGCGTGATGGCGCCGGCGATCACGCGCTGCCCTTCGCTGTAACCCTGCACGGCCGAACCGAGCCGCTCGATCACGCCGACGGGCTCGTGCCCGATGGTCAGGCCGCGTGCGACCGGGTATTCGCCCTTGAGGATGTGCACATCGGTGCCGCAGATGGTCGTGGTGGTCACGCGCACCAGCGCATCCAGCGGGCCGACGTCGGGGATGGGCTTCTCGCGCAGTTCGATCCTGCCGGGCTCCACGAATACGGCGGCCTTCATCGTTGGCATGGCGTCCTCCTTTGGTCCACGATACGGCGCGGACCATGAGGGGTCGGCCTGGGAGGCATCTTCGTAGAACGGCGGACACCAGACTTGATCGAGATCATGTCCAGCGCGGGCAATGAGGCTCCTGAGCCACGCGACAACCCCCGCCATCGAGGCGGTTCGGGGGAAGCTGTCGGGTGGCCCCGCGAACGGGGCGTGGAGAAAGGGCTGGCACAGCCCGGAGTGTCGGCCTGTGCCAGTCGCTCACAGCGGATATGCGGCAAGCAGTTCGTGGAACTTCGCCTGCACAGGCAAGCGCGGCGGGGTGCCGGCCGCGTAGTGGGCCGGTACCTCACCCGGCGTCATGCGTTGATCGCTCACGGCTGCGATGTAGGCATCGCGACGTTCATACCAGGCGAGCTCGTACTGCGCGATCGCATCCCAGTGCGAGGGGGTCTCCGATTCGACGCGGAACGCGAAGTCCGACGGCGCCGTGTTGATGAATCCCCCGCGCGGGGCACCGTAGGCGACGCAGACCTCGAAGTAGCTGCCGAAGTCGTGCGGATACTGGCGCACGGTGAAGCGAGCGTCGACATCCTCGGGGACGGGGAACAACCGCTCCAGCATGCGTCGGAAGACGCCACACTCGCGCCGTGCGTTGCGCTCGTAGTCGGGCGCGCCGACTTGCGCGCAGCTTTCCTCTGCGGGCACGGGCCCCAGTTCGATGTAGTTCATACGGGTCTCCAGAGTCGGGGCGGCGGTGCCACCCCGACAGTCATCAAGGGGCTCAGAGCAGCCCCGTTTCCGCAAAGGACACGCACGCCGATCCGGCCACCACCAGGTGATCCATCAGGCGCACGTCGATGCAGGCCAGGGCGCTCTTCAGCGACTGGGTCAGGTGCTCATCCGCGCGCGATGGCTGCGCGTCGCCGGAGGGGTGCGAATGCGCACAGATCACATGCGCGGCGTTGTGGGCCAGGGCGCGCTTGAGGACTTCCCTCGGGTACACCGAGGTCTGTGTCAGCGTGCCCGTGAACATCTCCTCGACGGCAATCACGCGCAGGTGCGCATCGAGGAAAAGGACCACGAAGGTCTCGCGCTCCGCGCCGGCGAAATGGACCTTCAGGAAGTCTTTGACTAGATTGGGCGAGCCCAGCAGGCAGCGTCCCTGGATGGCCTGAGAGGCCACGCGGACGAGCAGTTCGTGCGCCGCAGCCAGCACATGGCGCAGGCGCACCGAGCGGCCGTCGGCCGCGGGCGGAAGGATGTCGGTCGCGAGGCTCTCCGAGCAGCGCAGCGGTTCGGTCTCGACGATCGATGGTTCCAGGACCATCGCCTCCAACTGGGCGCGGTCGAGCAGGGTGAGGTTCATGGTGAACTCCGTGGAAAGGTGCACCGCCCGCGGGGCGGTGGCTCTGTGGGAGAAGGACGGCGAGGCGAGCCTCGCCAGCAGATGTGCTGCCTAGACGCCGTAGTGGCGGCGCACGAGACGGCGTCGAGCCGCGTAGGAGCGGCCTTGCGTGACGTCCAGCGGGGCGAGGTGCACCAGCCAACGCAGCGCCGCGACACGCAGCAGCGGCGGATGTCGACGTTCACGCAGGATGGGAAGAAGCTCTTCCGTCGAGCGACGGCGCAGGCCGGCCAGCAGCCTCAGCAAGCGAGTCAGCCGATCGGTGGCCATGACCACACCTAGTCGATCGCGTGGCGGATCGCCGCCTGCTCGGGATGGTGGGAGATGAACTCGATCAGTTGCTTGTACTTGTCGGTCAATCGGTCCAGGCCCTGCCAGATCAGCGCGTTGAGCGCGAACGTGGTGGCGATGAGGCCGGCGGCGTCGGCCGACACGCGGCCTTCGAAGCCGTTGCCGTCGACGCTGAGGTCGAAGGACTCCGCACAGGTCGGGACCATGTAGCCGCCGCCGTTGGACAGCTCGATGAAGTTCCAGTGGCCGCCGTTGTAGGCGGGGCACAGGTTCTGCATCCACGCGTAGATGCTCATCTCGACGCGCAGCATGCCGACGAGGCCGAACTGTGAGGGCAGGAACTGCATGCGTTTGGCGTCAGGCACGACGCTGGCGGTGATCACCGGCGCGGTGTCTTCGGCGCGGTCGGGAGCGTCCAGAGTGAGGCTGCTTTGATCGTGGGTCATGTCGCTTTCCTTTCAAGCGCATGAGCACGGCTCTCCCGGCTCGGGAGACCCGAGCTCGGGGAGGTGGAAGCAGGCGGCGCCTGCGTGGGATGTCAGCCGAATGCGCGGCCTGATGGCCGTGGAAACGGGCTCGTGAGGCTCGGGGAGAGCCGGATCAGGTGCGGGTCTCGACCGCTAACGCCGCAGCTGTGGGCTGCGGTGACCTCGGGTTGCGAGGCCGGCCCTGTGGGGGCCAAGGAACGGAACCAGTATGGCGCGGCACCCTCGTGAGGCACAAGCCTGCCGGGCCGGTGTCGCACGATCATCTGTGCGGGTGCTCGCGATGAATCCGAACCGGGTTGATGTGCCGCCCGTGGCGTTGAGGATCAGGCCATCATGTTTGAGGCCACCTCTGCCGAGGACTCCCCGGCTGCGCAGGACGATGCATGGCGCACCATCCTCCCGGCAGATCAAACGCGCCACCTGCGTGCCGTGCTGCTCGGACGGCTGGTCGCGCTGTGCTTCGGGGCCGGCGTCGATTCGACGGCGTTGCTGGTGGCGCTGCGGGCGGCTGGGTTGCGACCCGACGTCATCACGTTCGCGGACACCGGCGGAGAGAAGCCGGAGACGCTGAACCATGTGCAGCGCATCAATGAGTTGCTCGCGCGCTGGCGCTGGCCGCTGATCCACACCTGCCGCAAACTCACGCTGCCTTCGACGCCCTATGCGGACCTCTACGGCAACTGCTGGGCCAACGAGACCTTGCCCTCGCTCGCGTTCGGACTCAAATCCTGCTCGATCAAGTGGAAGACGGCCTGCCAGGACCAGTTCCTGAAAGGCGTGGCGCGCGGGCCGGCGGCACGGCCACCGCATGCCCTGTGGCTGCGCGCGCAAGCGGGTGGCGAGCGCATCGTGAAGCTCATCGGCTACGACTGTGGCAAGGCCGACATGCGCCGCTCGCAGACGACTCGTGGTGCCGACGCCGACTTCGACTACCTCTATCCACTGCAATTGATCGGCTGGGACCGTGCCGATTGCGTGCGCGCCATCGCGCTGGCGCTGGGTGCCCACATGGTGCCGGTCAAGTCGGCCTGCTTCTTCTGCCCGGCCAGCAAGGCCTGGGAACTCTGGTGGTTGGCCGCGCACCATCCCGACTTGCTGGAACAGGCGCTGCGGCTTGAGTACCGCGCCCTGACCGGGCGCCACAGCCGGTTCGACGAGGTGGAGTTCGGGGCGAGTTGGGAGGCGCTGGTCAGGACCGCGGATCGCTTCCCGAGCACGACGACCACGGTCGGCCTGGGGCGCAGCTTCGCGTGGAACCAATGGGCCCGGGTCAATGGCGTCACCGACGAACTCTTCCAGGTCCGGCGCGACGCGGCCAGCCGCGCGCGTTTCCTGGCCGTCGCGGAGGCCATGCGCGATGGCGGCGACAACGCGCTAGACGTCCGCTGCGCTTCTGCTGCACCGGACACGGGGGCCTCGCTCGGTCGCGAGCCTGTGGCTTGCGATGTGCGTGCGGTGGACCTGTTTGCGGATTGATCCTACCGGCACACCCGACCTCCGGGCGCCGGGCTTGAACGCGGGAGAGGAGGCGGGAGCATGCATTCGTGCCCCGACAGGCGCAATCCACAGGAGGCTCAATGCAAGATCAAGTGCAACCGACGCTGAAGGTCCGCCAGATCGTGTCGGGTCCGAATCACCGGACCTACTACGACCCGAAGAAGATGGCGGAACTCGAAGCGGGGCTGCTGGCGGCCGGCAAGGTGACGCAGCCCATCCAGGTCCGCCCGCATCCCACGCGGGCTGGCGTCTGGGAAATCATCGCCGGGGAACGGCGCTGGCGCGCGGCGCGCAAGCTGTTCGGCGAGGACTACGACATGCCCGTCGTCATCAGCGACGCCACCGATGCCGAGGTCCGCGCGCTCGGCATCATCGAGAACCACTACCGCGACAACCCCAGCGACATCGAGCAGGCGCGCGGCGCCGCCGACTTGCTGCAATACAACCGGGACGACAAGGAGCAGACCGCGCGCCAGCTCGGCTGGGGCGTGGAGACGCTGGAGCGCCGGCTGCTGCTGCTGAACTGCGCTGCCGAAGTGCAGCAGGCGTTGGTGGAGCGGCGCATCAAGCTAGGTCACGCGGAATTGCTGGCCGGCCTTCAACACGAGCGGCAGGTCAAGGTGCTGGCCGGCGTGCTGGAGCACCGCGTGCCGGTCGAGGTGCTGAAGAAGCAGCTGGGCCAGTTCGCCAAGCGGCTCGCCGACGCGATCTTCGACACCGCACAGTGCGTGTCTTGTTCCCACAACTCTGCCCAGCAGGCTGCGCTGTTCGACGAAGCCATCGGCGACGGCTTCTGCCAGCACCCCACTCACTTCGACGAGCTGACGCTGGCGGCGCTGGAGCTGCGTGCGGTGCCGCTGCGCGAGCAGTACCAGGTCGTGCGCATCGTGCGGGTGGTCGATGCCTTCACGCCCTTGCTGGTGGGGCCGGACGGTGAACTCGGCGTCGGTGCCGAGCAGTACGGGGACTGCAAGTCCTGCGCGAACTTCGGCTGCTCGCTGTCGGCGATGCCCGGGTCCTATGGCCAAGTGGAGGAGTCGCTGTGCTTCGATGCGCAGTGCCACTCCACCAAGGTCGCGGACCGGCGCCGCGCCGAGCGCGCGGCTGCGCGTGCAGCCACGACGGATGGCGCCGGTGATGCTGACGGCAAGGGCAAGAAGGGTGAAGGTTCCCGGACCGCAGCGAAGCCCGGTGCATCGGCCTTGCCCAAGCGCGCCGCCAACCAGACGCCGCCGCGCGTGGCTCAGTACCGGACCGAGCGGTGGCGGGCCTGGGTCGCGAACGGGCTGATGGCCGAACCCGCGCGCAGCCACCGGGTGCTGGCGGCGCTGATCGCGTCGAGCAGCCTGCAGTCCTTCACGCCGCTGAAGTTCGTGGAGGCGGTGGGCAAGCTGGCCAAGCCGGCGAAGTTCGGCATCAACGGCTTCAAGGGCGCGTTGGAACTGTCGGATGCGATCGATGCGGCGAAGATGCCGGCCGTCGTGCAGGCTGTTGCGGCCTGCGCGGCGTACGGGGTGTCCCACGACAACCTGGAACTGCTGCTGAACTACCTCGATGTGGACGAAGCCCGCCACTTCCGGCTCAACGCCGAGTACCTGGAGCTGCTGACGGTGAGCGAGCTGGAAAGCCTCGCCGACGAGTTGAAGCTGCGCAAGGCCATGGGTGACGCGGGCTTTAAGAAAGCACGCGCCGGCACGAAGGCGAAGTTCATCGAGGCGCTCCTGAACGTGCCGGGCTTCCAGTACGCGGGCGCCGTTCCCAAGGCGATTCGCTACCAACGCCGACGCTTGCGGATCGCGGCGATGGAGGACGGCGGGCCGGCCGCATCCGTGTCGGCTGCCGATGCGCACCACGCCGAAGAAGCCGCGCTGACCGCGACCTAGACAAGGAGGGGGGCGTCCCTACGATGGATTTCAGAGAGGCCCCCTCTCACAGCAAGGAGATTCCCACCATGACCATGTTCAGCGAGTTGTACCGGCTGGCTCTGGGCGCGACGCTGACGCTGACCCTCAGCGTCGACGACAAGACGGGCCGCATGACGGTCAACGTGATTCCCAAGCCGCGCCAGGACGCGGGCGAGCCGGCCCTGTCCACGCCCCTGGTGCTCACCGCCACGCCCGAGGAGTTCGATGCCGACTTCGTGACCGTGCTGAGCGGCTACCGCGCCGCCCACACCAGCCTGGCCGAGCAGGCCCAGGTGACCCAGGAGCTGCTGGACGCCGCGAAGGCGGCGTCGGCGAAGAAGGCCACCGGCGCGGTCGCCAAGGCCCAGGCCAAGCCCGAAGTGGCGAAGCCGGCAGCCAAGGCCAGCATGCAGGCGTCCGACGAGGGCAGCGGGGAGGGCGGCGATGACCTCGACGACGAAGCAGCCAGCGCGGGCGGCACCTCACCGGCCCGTGCCGCTGCTGCGGCGCCTGCGCCGGAAGACGATTTTCAACCGCAGCTGTTCGGCTGAAGGAGGCCTGCCATGTCCATCCAGGTTCAGGCCATCACGCGGCGCTTCCTCTACAACGGCGTGACCTTGCCCGACATCCCGGGGCACGAGGCCAGGGAAGTCCGCGACATCTACAGCGCGCAGTTCCCCGAACTGCTGAGCGCCGACATCGAGGCAGGGGAGGTCCGCAATGGCGTCCAGGAAATCACCTTCAAGCGCGCAGTCGGCGTCAAGGGCTGACCCCACGACGCGCTTCCGCCAGGCGCTGGCTCGCGCCGCGCAGCGCGGCAAGGGCGGGCTCCACGAGGCCCTGGTGGCCGCACTGGCCTCCGCACCCGCGCAGCGCTCGGCAGGGGCCCTGCTGCGCGCCGCCGACGCCGCCGCCCGCGTCGGTCGGGACGGCCATCGACCCGACCGCCTGACGGCGCCTGCCGAGGCCTTGCCTCCCTTGCCGTGAATCCGCCACACCATCATGAACGCTGCCTTTCAATTGCCGGCGCTGAGCGCCGGGATTCCCTGCGAGTTCAAGCCTGACGCCGGCCAGGATCAGGCCATCGCCCTGGCCCGCTGCCTGCTCGACGCGGGCGTGATCCAGGGCGCGGTGGATGCGCGCCGCGCGCGCGATCCGCTCCGCACCAGCCGGGCCTTCCTGGAGCAATGGGTACGCGAGCGCCTGCAGGGACTGCACTGCCTGTTTCCGAGCTTCCGGCTCATGCTGGAAGGGGCGTCGTCGGCGACCAGCCTGCGCCAGCGCGAGCCCGGCCATGTCTGTGTCGTGTGGCACACCGACTGCAGCGCCTTCGTCGTGGGCGAGGCGCTGGAGCGGCTGGAAGCGATCCATCCCAAGCTCGGCGCCACCGTGCTGAGCGTCATCGACCGCACCAGCGCCAAGCTGATCCCGACCTTCACGCCCTGGGATGCTATGGGCACGGCCCAGGACTACTACTGGTACGGCGAGCAGGACGAGTCGGTGGCGCTGGAGGAGCAGTGCGGGGACGACCCCAACGAGCGCGAAGCCATGCGCGAGCAGATGGTCACGCGGGAGAAGATCGATGCCGCGTTCCCGCCCTGGGCCACACAGTGGCCGGGCCAGCGCAAGCGCCTGTCGCGCCGGGCCTTGCAGGCCATCGCCGGCCGAGCGCGCAGCCGCCGCGTGCGCGCGCTGGTGAGCGACCTGCTGGCGCTGGAGGCGCTGGACCTCAGCGACGAGTTCCTGCCCGACGGCGATGGCTGGTTCGTCGGCTACGGCGCCGTGCTGACCTGGAAGCCCGACGACATCGCGGTGCGCATCTTCGACGACTTCGCCAACGATGCGGTGCAGGGCGACTATGTCGACTGGATGGGCGAGTTCGACTTCAGCATCGAAGAGCCCGACGCCCTGCGGCGCAAGCTGGGCGCGATGGAAGTGCGCTTCGCCGGCATGCGGCTGCTCGACGGCTTGATCCACGAACTGTCCAGCGGAGACTGGCATCGAGTCCCGAAAGGAATGCGATGAAACCGGCAGTGACATTCGACATCGTGGCAGGGCGCGAAGCGCCGCTGCGGCTGAGCAAGGCCATCCTGTTGTACCGGGGCGGCGGCGATGCCGCCTTCGCCACGGTCCACGAGATCGGCCTGCGGGGCAAGGCGCCCCTGATCCTCGAAGGCAAGGCGCTGACGCCGGGCGCGGCGGTGCAACTGGCGCTGGACCTGGCGAAGAACGCCAAGCGGGGCGGCTTCGTGCCCGAGTGCCTGCTGTACCTGGACGGCGACACAATGGCCTGGTGGGTGCCGCCCGCGCGCCGCCACATCGCTTTCCGCACAACCGAACTGGGCGCCCCGGAGCGCGGCGAGGTGGTTCCCCACCCGGGGCTCGTGTTCAAGGTCGATGGTCGGCGCCGCTGGCATGTTTGGGCCGTGGCCGGCGCGGCGCGACCCAGCGAGGCGTCGCCGCTGCTGCAGGCGCCGTACTTCAACGTCTACGGCGACGGCGGGATCTGCACGGGCAACGTGAGCTTGCCGGACGGTACGACCGCCGAGCGCATCGAGGCCTGGAACCAGGCCTTCTTCGGATCGTTCTTCACCCATCCCAACGTGCAGGGGAAGCTCGTCACCTATCGGGGCGGGGCCATGAAGTTCTGGCGCGACATGCTGGACGGCCGCCATGCCGAGTTCCCCGAGCGCGTGCTGGTCTCGACCGGCCGGACGCTCGCCGACGTGCTGGCCCACCGGGAGAGCTCGGCATGACGCCCGATCCGCGCGACCTTGCCCTGCAAGCCACCTGCCCGTGCGTGCCGGTGCCGCGCTTCGGCGCGCTGCCGGACCTGGACCTCGGCCAGCGCGTGCTGGTCGCCCGCAACGGCCTGTTCCTGGACGTGCGGCGGTCCTGGCTGCGCTGTGTGACCCGGCTGGCCGACCTGCCGCCGACGCCGCCGCTGCCCTATGGCGTGCTGCGCGAGCGCATCGAGTTCGCCTTCGGCGTGATCCCGGTGGCGTTACTGGAGGCGTTCGTGGACCAGGGGCGTGCCGGCCTGCCGAACGAGGTGGCGGGCGCACTGATCTACGACGCATCGACGCAGCGCCTGCGCCTGCAGGTCCACGAGGCGGTCGAGGCCGGGCCGGGCGGCGTGCGCTACCGCATGCCGGAGCTGGCCGCCGACGAGAGCCTGGCGGTCGATCTGCACACGCACGGCCGGCTGCCGGCGTTCTGGTCCAGCACGGACAACGCCGACGACCAGGGCGTCAAGGTGTGCGGCGTCTTCGGGTCGCTGCATCGACCGCGCCCCTCGGCGGCTTTCCGGCTGGCCATCAATGGCGCGTTCCGGCCGCTGGCGCATCCGTGGCAGGACGAGGCGCCCGAGGAGGAGGCTGACGCGCTTGAGCTGGCGACCCGCTGTCCCACACTGGCTTCCATCGGATTCGAGGAGATCGAACGACCATGGAACACCTGATTAGACCCGAACTGCTGTCGCGCCGGGTGCGCGTCCATCTGGTAGGTGTCGGCGGCAACGGCGCGCAGATGGCCGCCTGCCTGGCGCGCCTGGACATCGCGATGCGCGCGCTGGGCCATCCGGCCGGCCTGCACGTCACCGCCTTCGACGGCGACGACGTGAGCCCCGCCAACGTCGGCCGGCAGCTGTACAGCCCCTCCGACGTGGGGCAGAACAAGGCGCTGCTGACCGTCAACCGCCTGAATCTGTTCTACGGGCTGGACTGGCTGGCGCGGCCCTGGCGCTACGAGCAGCGCGAGCGCAACGAGCCCGGTCCGGACATCCTCGTGTCCTGCGTGGACAGTCGTGCGGCCCGCCGTCTGCTGCATCGCACGCTCGATCAACCCGGCTGCGGCGCGCTGTACTGGCTGGACCTGGGCAACACGGAAGCCACGGCGCAGGCGGTGCTGGGCGAGCCGGGCGGCCGCCAGCGCGCTCAGGATGCACTGCGTCTGCCTTGCGTCACCGACCTGTTCCCCGAGTTGCTGGACGAACAGGTGGGGGAGGACAACGCGCCCTCGTGCTCGGTACGGACTTCTTTGGCATCGCAAGGCCTCTTCGTCAACGACACGGTAGTCCGCTTCGCCGCGCAGTTGCTCTACGAGCTTTTCTCGCGGGGCCGTCTCGCCCAGCATGGCGTAGTGATCAACCTCATCAGCAAGCGCACCGGCCCGATCGATGTCAACCCCGAGGTGTGGTCGCGCTACGGCTTCGGTGGAGCGGTAGCGGTCCCAGCAAAGGGCAAGCGCAGTCGCACGAACGCCAGCCGCGCTCAGGCGACGGCCTGAGCAGTTGCCGCCCGGCGGCACGGGACGTGTCGCCGCCAGGACGGCGAGCGGCGCCCGGCGCCCGCGCATAAGAGGCGGGGGCAGGCACGGCTCCATACGGCCTGCAGACGCCTGGATTTCCGCTTGGCCCACCCCTGGCACGCGCCACAGCATCGGCATGTTCACGAAGGACAGGAGGCCCTGCATGCTTCACGTTGGCAATCTTGGACGGTCGCAGCTCGCGCGTGTCGCGACGCCGCGTGGCGTGCCGTCATGCGACTGACGGAGGAGCAAGTTCGCGTGGTGCGCTCACGCGCGCGGCGGCTGGCGGTGCAGGCTGGCGCCGGAGCGGCCAAGACGACCACCGTCGGTGCGTATGCCGAAGCGCGGCACGGCGTGCGCGTGCTGTACCTGGCCTTCAACAAGGCCATCCAGCTGGAGGCGGCCAGCCGCATGCCGGCCAACGTGACCTGCCGCACGACGCACTCGCTGGCCTGGCGGCAGGCATGCCGGCTCTTCGGCGAGCGCGCCGCCGAGCGCGTCGGCGCGACCTATCCGTCCACAGTCGCGAGGGCCTTGGGCTGCGGGGCGCTGGTGGCCTCCGCCGCGTTGCAGGTCATTCAGCGCTGGTGCGGCTCGCTCGACGAGCGGATCGACATGCAGCATGTGCCCCCTGACGTTGCGATGCGGCTGGCCGACCCCAGTGTCGTGGTGCGCGTCGCACGCGAGGTCTGGCAACGGATGACCGATGCCAGGGAACGCGATATCCGGCTGCCCCACGACGGGTACCTCAAACTGTTCCAGATGGAGCGGCCGGTGCTGCGTGGGCACGACCTGATCGCCGTGGACGAGGCCCAGGACCTGAACCCTTGCACCTTCGATATCGTGCGCGGCCAGTCAATGCCCATCGTCATGGTGGGCGACTCGGCTCAGGCCATCTACTCGTTCCGCGGTGCCACCAACGCGCTGGCGCTGTTCGATGCACAGGAGCGGCTGCCCTTGACGCGCAGCTTCCGGTTCGGCCGCGGCATCGCCAGCCTGGCCAATGCGCTGCTGTCCAACTTCAAGGACGACTTCAGCGCGCCCCTGGTCGGTGCAGGAGAGCCGCAGGAGACGCGGCTGTCCATCGATACGCGCCGGACCTTCGCGGTGATCGCGCGAACCAATGCGGCCGTGTTCGAGGAAGCGGTCGCCTTCCTGCCGCTGAACCGGCGCTATCACTTCGTCGGCGGCACCGAGGGCTACAAGCTGGAGAAGATCCTCGACGCCTATCTGCTGTGGGTCGGCGAGCGGAGCCAGGTGCGGGAACCGTACCTGCGTTCCTTCGGCAGCTTCGACGACCTCTGCGAACTGGCGGAGGACTCGGACGACCCCGAGCTGAAGCACCTCGTGCGCGTCGTGCAGGACTATGGGCTTCGCGTGCCAGGTCTGGTGGAGGAAATCAAGTCGCGCCATGGCGAGCTGGACAAGGCGTCGTGGCCGCAGTTCGACGGCATCTTTCTGTGCACGGCGCACAAGGCAAAGGGACTGGAGTTCGAGCAGGTCTGGCTGGCCGACGATTACATGCGCTTCTTCGAGGACGGCCGCGAGCTCGAGCCGGACGAGGTCGAGCAGGAGGAAATCAACATCCTCTACGTTGCATTCACCCGCGCCCGAGCAGCCATCCGGCTGTGTGCGAGCTTCGAGGAATGGCTGCTCCATCGGCAGCTGATGCCGACCTGACCTTGAAGGGCCGGCCGCTCAAGCGACGATGCAGCCCATTGGAGGAAGCCCATTGTGAAGTCCGTGATTCGATTTCTTCGCCTGCATTGCCGCACGCCCGACGCCAGGCCGGAGGTCTACCGTGATGGCGTGCTCGCCGTGGCGGCGGTGAACGAGCGAGCCGGCCTGGCCCGGCTGCTGCTGGCGGACATGGGCGCCTGGGGACGCAATGACGGTGCGAGCGTGACCAACGCGTTGCAGATGCTGGTGCCGGCAGCGCATCGCCTGCTGATCGGCGGTTTCGGCGTGCCGCTCGGGGAGACGCATGTCGTCGAACTCGACGGCAGTGGCCACTTCGATCTGGTCAGCGACCTCAAGGACTCAGGCGGCCAGCGCCATCAGCCGTTGACGCATGGTCCTGGCGGCTGCGCCCCGCGCTCGCGCGAGGCTTTCCTGCGTTGGGCTGGAGAAACGGGCCACTCGATGCTCAAGACGGTCGATGCCATGCGCGACGGCGCCTGGCCGGGCGTGGAGGGTTGATTGGGCGTGCGGCGGAGGGATCCTGAAGGCCAAGCAAGGAGACCATCATGGACATGAGACATCCCGTCTGGAGCCTGAGCTGGGCGCTGACGCGGGCCGTGGAGCAGGACTTGGCCGGCGTCGACTCTCCCATCGTCAACGATCTGCTGCGCGTGGAGGCCGGGCCGATCACGATCCGTCCCCGCGTCGGGGACTGCTCGGTGGTGATGTTCACCCAGGTTTGGCGCGCCGGGGACCTGGGCTGGCAGCTCGGCGAAGTTGACGAGCGCATCGACGCCGAGACGGTGGTGATCACCGGGCCAGCGGGGGATGCCTGCGTGTACGTCGCCACGCAGCTGCTCTACCGAGTCGCCGCGCCGAACCGGCGCTTCTTCCTCGACGTCGCCGGCCAATGCATGCGTGGCTGCCTGGAGCGGGACCAGTACGAAGGACGCGACTCGGCCGATCAGGAGGCCTTCGACTACGAGGTCGCGGGCGCGTTGGCGCGGATCAGTGGAGCGCTGCGGCATCTGGACGCACCCGAGGCCTGCAGGGTGGCCCGGGCTCTGCAGGACTGTGCTCAGGAGGTCCAGGCCGCGGCAGGCGATCCGCAAGGGCATGGAGCGCTCCACGGGCCTGTCGTGTCAGGATCGGTGAACCACTAACGCCCGAAGGGAGCAGAATGCCATGAACAAGTTCTGGATCGCCCTGTTGGTGTCGGCGTGCATCGGATGGGCTTGCGCTGGCGAGGCCGTCGCGCCCATCGAACAGCAGCTCACGCTCACGGCCGAGGCCTCGCAAGCGCTGGCGGAACTCCGATCGCAACCGATCGGCCTGTCGGTCAGACGCTATGCGGGGAAGGGGGCTTCCGAGGCCGCCTATCGCCGGCTGGACGCCGCGCTGGCCGACTTGGGCCGGTCCCGAGGGCTGGCGGTTGCCGCCGAGGGGGCGCCGGCCTTCGCGGTGGAGGTGGACTCGACCTTCTACGTCTACACGAACCGCTTCAACGCGCGGCTGGTGCGACTGGCCGAGTACACCGAAGCGCAGATGGCAGGGCCCGCCGACAACGTAGCGGCCGCGCAGTCTCAGCCGGTGGACGCGCTGCGCATTGCCGCGGGCGCGCTCGGCATCGTCCGAGGCTGGATCTCCCCGTCGTTCGGCAGCTACATGATCGCTGGCGGCGCGGCTCCCGCGCTCTTCGGCTCTGGGGCGGCGCCGACACGCCTGCTGGTCGCGGGACGCGAGCGTTACCAGCGCGGTGAACAGGAAGTGAACACCAAGCTCAGGGTGCTCAAGAACGGGGCCGTCGTAGCCACTTTCTCCGTCAGGCACTGGGCCCAGGGCGATGAGCCGCCGTTCAGGATCGACGAGTTGGTGGCTGCCAATTGGGGCGAGGTGCTTCGGCAACTGGGTGGCGAAGCGGCGCCGCTCGGGTCGGACGGCGCCAAGACATCGCCATGAGCCTGCACTTCTTCGGGAGCATCGAGCAGCGTGTTCGCTTACCTGACGTGGGCGCGGCCTGGCTATCGTGCACAGGAGGAAGCCCTGGTCGTTGACCAGGGCTCGTGAGGCAGAGGTTCAGGGGCGCTCTGGTTTCGACAGCTGGCAGGTGACCTGCAGGTGCACCTGTCCTGCGAACTGCTGAGCGAAGTCGTCGAAGGTCGCGCCGACGGCGCGGTATTCGGGGCTGATCATGATCGTGTCGTCGCCGAGCCAGGTGCGCTCGATGAATGCGGACAGGTCTCCGTTTTCCGCCCGCGCGACCAGGGCCAAGGGGACCTTGGCGGTGAAGGTCACGAGGATGTCTCGTTCGATGAAGGGCGCCAGCTCGTCAGGCCGTAGCGGCCGCGGCAGCGGGTATGGCACATGCCGGTCGCTCTCGTACTCCGCCAGGAGACGGCGATCGCCCATCAGGCATTGCGCGGTGGATTCCATGTGATTCCTTTCCGGCTGACGGCAGCGCCGTCAGCACGAAAAAAAACCCCGGCAAGCCGGGGTCAGTTCTTGGATTGGGCTTCGTGTCGGCCCTTGAGGTCGAGGAAGAGCGGGTGCTGCGGCGGGTTCGCCATGTCGGCGCGCTCGCGCAGTCGACTGCAATACGCCAGGACCACGGTGAACGCTCCCCAGATCGTCAAGGCAAGCCAGGCGATGGCCAGGCCTGCCAGATCAGGATCCGAGTTGAGTGCGCTTTCCACGGAGTCCAGAAGTGCTTGCATGTTGCTGCTCCTCAGGCTCTTGCGAGCCCTTCTTCTCCTCGATGCTGAGGAGAACGACGGCCAGGGTCTGTGCGACCAACCAGCCGACCACCACGATGGCCATGTAGGCCAGCGAACCCTTGGCGAAGCCAAGGTATGCGTTCGCTGCCGCCAGAGCCCACGACGCCTTCTTCAGCGCGTCGGCCGCGCTGATGCGGGCCTCTTTGTTGAAGAAGAGGGTGAGACGGCGGCGCTGCTCGACCTTGGGCCGGGCGCGTTCTTTGCGAGTTGCCATTTGAGTCGTCCTTTCGGTTTGTCGAGAGGGACGCCTCCACCCGACCGGGGATGGGTGCCCCGCTCGGGTTCTGGGTATGCAGACGGGTGAGCGTCTGCGTGATTCGCGGCCGTGTTCAGGCCGCAGCTCGCGCCGGTTCTGCGAGCGTGAGCCAAGGGGCCAGGTAGTCCTGGCTGGCCTCGGCGGTTGCCGGCTCGGCCTGCTGCTGGTGCAGCAGGTGTTCGAGCTTGAGCAAGAGTGCGTGAGCGTGCTCGGCGGCCTCCGCGGGTGCATCCGACACGCCTTGGCGCACCACTTCGATGTAGTGGCGCAGCATGGGTGTCGGCGCGATCGCGGCGTCGAGCTCGATCATCGTCAGGGCTTCCGTCGTCAGGGACATGACTTCGATCCTCATGGGAGATTCATCGGATCTCGACGCGAGACACTCTTGACGGGAACGCGCAGCATTGCTGCCGCAACCCTGAGTGCCACAGGACATCGAGATGATTCGCCTTGGAAACAGCATCCGGCTCACCCGTCGAGAGGTCGAGCGCTTCACGAAGATCACCGGCATGGCGCCGGTGGGCGTGAAGACGCTCGCCGATCTCGACGAGTACATCCGGGAGTGCAAGGCCCATTTCTGGGGTGTGTCCGAGGACACGCGCTTCCTGCACTTCCTTCTGGACGAGGAACGTTCACGCTGCCTTGGCGCCGCGTGAATCCCCGACTTCGCCTGCCGCCGCGCCTTCACCAGCGGCGGTGAACCTGTCCTTCGCCGGAGCGAAATCGGGATCACCGCGCAGGCTGTTGGCGCGACTGCGTGCAGGCTCCCTGCGCACGGGCGGCAGGGTTTCGACGGCGACTCCAGCGGCAAAGGACCGGAAGGAGCGCAGCCAGCGGAACGGGCCCAGGACCACGAGGGCCAGGGCCGTGCGCACGAACGAGCCGATGCGCTGGTTCCGAGCGTCAACGGCCTTCTGCTCGCGCAGCGTCGTCTTCGCCCGGATGTACAGCGCCAGGTGCGTGCGCTTGGACTGGGGGTCGGCATCGAGATGCTTGACCACTTCTTCGGCAGTGGAGGGTTGGCCAATCGCCGTGTACAGCTGAGCCCAGGCCCGGTCTTCTTCGACGTAGCGTCGTTGGTGACCAGGCGGGTTGGACCGCTGCGCAGGCAGTTGCTGCTCCATGCTGTGGGCTTCGGACATGGGTCTCTCCTGTGATGAGCAGGGAGACGGACTCGCCCTAGCAGGGGACAGCCGGTCCCCGCTGGGGTAGCATGGAATGCCGCTCACGCGGACCCCACACGAAAGCCTTCACGATGTCTCGTTCCGGCACTTCTCTTCAGATGATCGAGGGCGGACGCGCTGCGCTCGAGAGGGAGTTGCTGTGGGCGGCGGCTTTGAACCGGCCCGGCTACACATCCCTCCTGAGGCAGCTGACGCCTGCGGCTAACGATGCTCTTTCGAGCGTGTTGCCAGGTTCTGACGGATCAGAACCTCCTCGTCGATCAGGCGCAGCATCCGACGCAGGTCGGAGCGAACGCCCGGCTCGGTGACAGCGGACTGCGTTGCGCGCAGTCGCTGTTTCACCTGAGCCAGTTCTTCCTCATTGGCTTCGTCGAGCCAGCGAAGAAACTGCTTCCATTCGTCCTTGTCCATCGCGGTCAGGCGGCCAGGGGCAGCTCGACACGCTCGGGGAACTCCTCGGCGACCTTGGGACGGGTCGGCGCGAGCAGGGCGGGAATCTTCACGGTCGGCACCACGACGAGCGGGGCGCGGCCGGAACCGCCAAGCAGGCGGCACACGGTTTGAGGCGTGTTGGTCGACATGTCGTTCTCCTTTGCGTGAGCAAGGGGGAACACAGCCTCCGGGTTGGAGAAACGATGTTCCCCAGTCCGGGTTGCAGGCGCCGCGGTCGCGGGCCCAAGGAAGGCGAGAAGACCCAGGCCGAGGGCTTGGGTCTTTCGCACGATCAGGAAGGTGTGGCCTTCCCAGGGATGCACAGGCCGTCGGGAACGGCCTGATCCGACGGCGGGCGTCATGTCCCGGAAGGACAGCGACGTGGTGCCGAAGAGATGCGACGGGCTGCGGAGACCCTCACGGGTCCATGTCCGAGCCGACATGCTTCAGGGCCAGGGACGCCGAAGCGACTGGCGCCCGCAAGCGCGTTCACGGGCGAGGTCCAGGCGGCGGAGCGACTTGCGTCACCGCTGCCCAGACCCTTCGATCCGCAGCATGCTGCGGTCGAGGTTCCAGACAGCGCCCAAGAGCACCATCCGTCTCTTGCGAGATTCGTCGCTTGCGCGACAAGGCCAGCGAGTGGCCGATCCTAGGGCGGGTCACGACCGCAAACGCCAAGGCACCGAAGTGCCGTGGACTCCACGTCAAAGCCGAAGACGGCTCGCCATGAAGGCTGTACCAGCACGAACGCCGGCAAGAAGCTCCGACAGTCTGCCACCGCCGGCCGCCGTGCGATAGGCCGCGGCCCAAGCGTCCGATACACATCTGTGCCGCTGCGTGTCTTGATGTCCGTCAAGGCGCGGAGTGGCGAATTACCCGAGAAAGAGATCGCGCCCAGCGGGCGCAGAATGTAAACGGGTCCGTCACCATCTGTTGCATTTCCAGGCTCCATGAACGACAACCACAAGAAGGCCTTCGGTATCTGGCCACGCCCGGCGTGGCGCACGGCGCCTCTGAATGGATGGACAGCCGTCGTGAGCCTGGGCTGCCTGGTCCTGTCGATGCTGGCGGGGGCGGCATCCGCTCAGGTCCAACCCGCGTCCTACCACTTCCGTCAGCCCTCATCGGGGGCGCCGATCGCGCTGGGGCCCCAGGTGCTCAGTGCCGATGAGCAGGCCTACCTCGCCGCCTTGCCCGAGATCCGCGTGGCCGTTGGCGTGCCACCGCCCAGCCCCTACCAGACGGTGTCTTCCGATGGCGAAATCGGCGGCATCCACAGCGAAATGCTGATGTACCTGACGCGCGCGTTCGGGCTGAAGGTGCGGCCCGTCGTAGTGCCCAACTGGGGCGATGCGCTGAATGCCGTGCGCCGACGGGACGCGGATCTGATCATGACGGTCGGCGTGACCAACGAGCGCATGTCCTACCTGGAGTTCACGCTGGGCGTGACGCCCTGGCCGGGGGCGCTGTTCGCGCGAACGGCGGCAGCACCCTTGCCACTGGAGCATGCGCGCTTCGCGATCGAGCGCGACTACATGGCCATCGACTTCGTCCGGCGGCAATATCCCGAAGCGTCGATCCAGACCGTGGAGAACACGGGCGAGGCCTTGGCCGCAGTGGCTGCGGGCCGTGCGGACTACTACCTGGGCGCGCTCTTCGAGGCCATGGACTGGTGGTCCCGTCCGGGCGTACAGGGTGTCGAAGTGCGGCAGATGCTGAACTACGGCACGGGCTACTACCACTTCGGCGTGCGCAAGGATTGGGCGCGACTGGCGCTGATCCTGAACAAAGGCATCTCGGCCCTGCGCGAGGCACCGCTGCCTCAGTGGCAGGCCTCGGCGCCGGCCTTGCCGGCGAAGGTCGCACTGGCGCCGCCGCTGCAGCTCTCCGCCAGCGAGCAGGCGCTGCTGGTCGGGCACCCGACCTGGCGCATGGGGGCCGTGCGCGGGCTCTCGCTGCTGAACGACATCAACGCCCGGGGCATCCACACCGGCATTGCGGCGGAGTATGCGGAGCAGGTCGCCCGACGTCTCGGCGTGGGCCTGCAGGTGATCCCCTACGACAGCGTCGCGTCGATGCTCGACGGGCTGCGCCGGGGCGAAATCGATCTGGTGCCGTTTCTCACGCGCACGCCTGCCCGGGAGAAGGAGTTCGCTTTCTCCAGGCCCTATGTCGAGATGCCCTACCTGCTGGTGTCCGCAACCGATGGGCCGTACTACTGGGACCTGAACAGCCTGCGTGGGCACCGGCTGGCGCTGGCGGAGCAGCACCCGCTGCGGGAGGTGCTGGCGCGCAGCTATCCGGACATCCGCATCGTCGACATGCCGGACGGTGCGGCCGCGATGGATGCGGTGGCGCGGGGTGAGGCCGATGCTGCGGTCGAAGTGAAGCTGTTCGCAAACCTGCGCATCAACTCGGACAGCGGCAACCGACTGCGCGCTGTCGCCGCGGTGAACGCGTTGCCGGCACAGTTCCACTTCGCCGCCTCGCCGCGATCCGAGGCGATGATTCCGATCATCGACCGGGTGCTCGCCGAGATACCGCCGACGGATCACGAGCGCATGCTCCGGCGGTGGATCGCCGTGGACCTCGACCCGCCGTTCCCTTGGCGGCGCCATCTCCCGGTGATCTCCGTCGCGGTGGTCGCGCTGCTCAGCGTCTTGGCGCTCACGCTGTGGTGGATGCGCCGCCTGTCGCGCGAGGTCGATCAGCGCCGTGCTTCGGAAGCGCAACTGCAGGCCATCGGCAGCAACATCCCCTGCGTGGCCTTCCAGTACGTCATCGACGAACACGGCAAGTTGCTGAGCACCTATTTCTCGGCGGGATCGCAGGCGTTCCTCGGCGTGTCGCTGGAGGAGGGGAAGACGGTCCTGCAGAACCTTGCGCCCTACATGAGCGCTGAGGATGCCAAGGCCGCGGCGGCAGCCGGGCGCCACGCGGTGCGTAGCGGCCAACCCTTCAGCTTCGCCGCCGCGTACCAGGTGCCCGGACGCGAGGCGCGATGGTTGTGCTGCCAAGCGGTCCGGACTGCCATTGCGGGCGGCCGTGCGCACTGGACGGGCTACGTGGTCGATGTCACTGCGGAGCGCAATCTGCAGGTCCGGCTGACGGAAGAAGCCCAGAGGCGCAACCTCATGCTCGCCTCTGCCAGCCACGAGCTGCGGGCGCCTGCCCACACCGCATCGCTGGCGTTGCAGTCCCTGCAGACCGAGCGTACGCCGGAGGCACGCTCGCGCGCGCTGGCCGTGGCGCAGGACGCGATGCACACGCTGACCCAGCTGTTGGGCGACGTGCTGGACGCGGCGCAGATGCACCACGGGGAGCTGAGGATCAAGCCTCAGGTCTTTGCGCTGCAGCCCTGGCTGCAGCAGCTGGCCGACGCCGCGCGGCAGTGGGCCGAGCGCAAGCGCCTGGGCTTCGAGCTGGTCGTTGAACCCGGCCTTCCACACCTCGTGATGATGGATCCGCTGCGGATGCGGCAGGTGGCGATGAACCTGCTGAGCAATGCGGTGAAGTACACGGATCGCGGCTCGATCCGGCTGGAAGCTTCGACACGTGCGGGCAGGACGGGCGAACGCGCGCTGGTGCTGACCATCGTCGATTCAGGGCGGGGCATCGCGCCCGAACAGCTCGAAAAGGTGTTCACGCCGTTCGCCGGCGCAGATCCCCAGGGCGTCGTGCCGGAGGGAAGTTCGGGCCTGGGCCTCAGCATCTGCCGCCACCTGGCCGCGCTGATGCAGGGAGAAGTGTCACTGCGCAGCGAGCTCGGCCAGGGCACGGCCGCCGAATTCGAACTGCCCTTGCGTCTGGTGGCGGCTGGCGCGGAAGAGCCGCTGGCCAAGGGCGTGCTGGTGTGCGACGACGACGACGTGTCGCGGCTGCTGATGAGCCAGATGCTGGCCGCGCACGGCTTCGACGTCGAGGAGGCGCGGGATGGCCATGAGGCGCTGGAACGCCTGCGCCGGGGTGGCATCGGCCTGTTGGTGACGGACCTGCGCATGGCGGGCATGGACGGCAGTGAACTGGTGCAGGCCATTGCGGACCTGCAGCAGCCCGGCGTGGCTCGCCCGCGGATCGTGGTCTGCTCGGGCGACGCCCAGGTGGAGGACGTGGGGCCGCTCGCTTTCGACGCCTTCCTCACCAAGCCGGTGATGATGAGCGTGCTGCTCGACACCCTGGCAGCGATCGGCTTCGGTCGGGCCGCGGCATCTTCTGCGGAGGTGGAGCGCAGTCCGAAGTGAGGCTCGGGTCATCTCGCTGCGGCCTTGAACCGTCTCACTTCTATCGACGCTGCAAAGGCCCGGAAGGCTCAGCGCCCGAAGAGGCGCCTGGTCGCGCCAGGCAGGCCCACGGCCCTAGACCGGCATTTCGCTGAGCAAGCCACAGCGCGTTGCGCCGGTCGGACGCGATGCCCATCCGCGTCACCGCGCGCATGGCGCGAGCCAACGCTGCCCGGTCCTGGGAATCGCGATGCTGCATGGCCTTCGCACACGCGGCGCCCCAAGCCTGCATCCACCGTCGCGCGTGCTCCATGGCATCTTCATATTCCGCGTTCAAATTCATGGTTCATTGGGTGCCTCTTGTGCCGGCTTGGGACGATGGTGGCACCAGCCGCGCGCTGGCGGCAAGGGGGCAGTGGTACCTGGCGCTCATTGACAATAGAATTTTCTAGATTTCTATAGAGTTCTATAATTGAGCATAAACCAAGGAGCTCTCCCATGGAAATCTTCCATCGCACCGCGCTCGCCGCCGACATGGCGGGGAAGATCCTGTTCGTGTCGCCCACGTCGGCATCGAGTTCCGGCCTGTTCCTTGCGGCGCCCCGGCGCACCGGCAAGTCCACCTTCCTGCGCGAGGATCTCCGCCCGCAGCTCGAAGAGAAGGGCGGGCTGGTCGTCTACGCCGACCTGTGGGAGGACCGCAAGGCAGATCCGGGCGACGTGATCGTGCATGCCGTCCGCTCCGAGCTGGCCCAGCACGAGGGCGTCGTGAAGCGCCTGGCCAAGGCCGCCGGCATGGAGAAGGTGGCCGTGGGCGGCATGTCCTTCTCGCTCGACCGGGTGGGGCTGGGGGACGGCGTCTCGCTGTCGGCCGCGCTCGCGGCACTGTCGGACGAATGCAAGCGGCCCATCGTGCTGATCATCGACGAAGCGCAGCACGCGATCACGAGCGAGAAGGGCAACGATGCCCTCTACGCTCTCAAGGCGGCCCGAGACGAGCTCAACAGCAGCCGCCGCCACGGCCTGCGCATCGTGGCGACGGGGTCCAACCGCGACAAGTTGGCGATGTTGCGCAACAGCCGCGACCAGGCCTTCTTCGGTGCGCCGCTGGTGAACTTCCCGCCGCTGGGGGCCGACTATGTGCAGTGGTTCTGCGAACGCGCCGACCTGCCCGGCAAACTCGATCCTGCTCAGGTGCAGGAGTTGTTCCGACGCGCCTTCTTCCGACCCGAACTGCTGGGCGCGGCGGCCGACGCGCTGCGCTTCGCCTTCGAACTGAAGGCCGACGACGTGCAGACCGAGTTCGCCCAGGCCGTCGAGGCACAGATCGAGGCCAGCAACAGTGAACTGCTGCGTGTCGTGCACAGCCTGACGCCGCTGCAGTCCGCCGTGCTGCGGGTGCTGGCCGCGCGCGGCAACGACTATGCGCCGTTCGAAGCCGGGACTATCGCCGCCTATCAGGCGGTGCTGCAGGCGACGGGACAACCCGCCGACGCGAAGGCCGACGTGCCGGGCGTGCAGCAGGCCCTGCTGGCGCTACAGGAGAAGTCTCTGGTGTGGCGAGCCGCGCGCGGTGTGTACGCGCTGGAAGAGGGCTCGCTGAGCGAACTGATGGCTGCGGATGGCATGCTCGCGATGGTGCCGCCGGTGGCCGGCCAGGGAGGGCAGGCGGCAGCCGCGAAGTGATCATGGCCGGCCAGCGGCGGCCGGCGCTCAGGGGACGGAGAACAAGATGGCCGACCACGGCAGCTACAGGACCTTCCGCCGACAGGTTCTTGAGCATCTCGGCGACGGCCAGTTGGCGCAAGACCGCGGACGTCTGCGAGGTTCCCGAGGCACCGACTCGCCGTTCGCCGCAGGACGTTCGGCAATCAGCGCGTTCCGTGCCGAAGTCGCCGGGCGAGCGACGCATTGGGCCGCCATGTCGACCGCGCACGACGCCTGGGTGAGACGTGCACTGCGCCTTCCTCCGACGCTGGCGCTTGAGCCCGGGACCCTGGCGACTGCGGAAAAATGGCTCTTCGTGTTCCTGCCATTTGGCCTGGCCACGCGTCGTGCGAGCCGGCTGCTCCGCCTGGCGGGCACGTTCGAGGGCCGGGCCCTGATCTTTGACCGCTATGTGCAGCGCACCCTCGCACTGTTCGAGCTGCGCTACGACGAAGCCGTCGACTTCGCGCTGCGGTGGTTCGAACCAGTAGAGACATGGCGCGTCTACGAACAGGTTGAGCACACCGGCATGGAGGTCATGCGGACGGCACACGCGTTGGGCCTTCGCAACTTCGCCCAGGTTCGCGAGGCATTCTTCAGCCGAGGGGCGCCGCTGCAGCGGCGCGAGCTCGTGCAACTGCTGGTCGCCGAGGGCGTGGTCCGCAATGTGGCGGAACTGGCCTGGGCGGGGAAGGAGCGCGACACGCTGGGCTATTCGTATGCGCCCGTCGACGCCGACGAGATTCAGCGCCTGCGAGGCATCGTGCGCTGTCTGCTTGACCACGGCGTTGCCCGCGAGCAGGTCGCCGCAATCCTGCGCTTCCCGCTGTCGTCCATGGCGCCCGATGCGCTGGAGGCCAACATCGGCGTGCTCGAAGCTGCTGGCACGTTCGAGGTGGCCGCCGTGCTGGCGCAGGTGGGTGACCGGCTGTGGCGGACGCCGACGCCGACCTGGCGATTCATCGTCGACGTGCTGGACGCTCGAACCCCGCAAGATCTCGCGAAGTTCCGTGCTCTGCTCGATTGCCACCACGACCTGTCGGTCGATCTGGCTCAGGAGCTGAAGCTGCACTGCGCCGGGCTCGATGAACTTGCCGGTTGCCAGCGACTTCTAGCCGGGCTGGATCCGCAGCGGGACGACGCGGCAAGCTTCGTCGCCCATGTGCGGCGCCTGACCCGCGCGCCGCATTCGTTGAATGCGAACCAGTTGGCGCGCTCGGAGGCCTATCTCAAAGGAGGCGACTCCCTGCCGCCATTCCTGCAGGTCCTGCAGGACCACGGGCTGGGCGACGCCGCATCCGTCACTGAGTTCCAGCGCTGCTTCCGCCAACTCACCGCGGCCGGGTTGGACCGGGCGCTGAAAACACTGGAGGCCGTAGCCGTCGAGGAACCGCTGCCCCAGCGTGTCGACTGGGTGCTGCAGGCCGGCAAGAGCGGCTACTTCCACGTCTACGACTACCTGATCGAGACCTTTCGGCTGCAGGGGCTGATGCCGCTGCAGCAGATCCTGCCACTCGGGTCCCTGGGCATCGCCTTCCTGCGTTGCCTGATCGAAGACCGGCGCCTCGACAGCTTGAAGGCCGTCCGCGATTGGTACCGCGATGCCGTTGGCATCGTGGGCTACAGGGGCGACAGCAGCTACGACGCCGCCGACAAGCTGCTGTTCGACGACGCGTTCGACCGCAATCACTTCGGCCTTCTCGCTTCCAACCAACGCGCCGTGCACGGGATCGTCCATACCCGAATCCAGCGTTCACTGGGCACGTGGCCGTGGCAGGCCGAGGAGGTGGAAAAGGAGGCCTACCGCGAGGCCAGCCGCTTGCTCGGCGCGCAGATGCGGACGGAACTGCTTCCGGCGCTGGCAAAGATCCTGAAGAGCACAGGCGGCGTGATCTTGGAGAGCTTGTTCGAGGACGAAGGTGACCAGCCGCTGGACCTCGAGCGCAAGCTCACCTGCCTGACGCCATTGCTCGCGGAACTCGTGGCCGGAGGCGGTCCGAGCGGCACCACGCTGACCGCCATGCAGCTTGATGCCATCGCCGTCGTGTACCGCTCGCCCCAGGAGTTCATCCGAACGAAGTGGCACGAAGTGCGGGGCCACGAGAGCCATCTGCAAGGTCTCGTGCTGCGGCAGAGCTACGAAATGGCCTGGCGTCACGCCCGCCGGCGACTGCGGCGCGACCTGGACAGCGTCGGCTTCCATGCGCTGCGCAGGGCCGCGCAGTTCAGCGAGAACTTCAGGGACTATCCCAACATGTTCACGGCCTGCCAGCGCTTGAGCCCGAAGCAGCTGCGGCAGAACGCGCTGGGCGCCAGCCTGGACACGCTGGCGCTGCACCTCGGCAGCCTGCTGGCGCTGGCGCGAGAGGACGGCACCGTGTCCCGCTGGATCCGCGAGGGCTTTGACGAGCTCACCGCCATGGAGCAGGGCAGCCTGGGCGCATTCCAGCGTGTCGGGGAACTGGTCGACCTGTTCGCCGTGGTGCTGCCTGATGCGCTGGACGCACATGCCGACGCCTTCATCGAACGGCTGCCTGAGAACGACGCGGCGCACTGGGCATCCCGGCTCGGACCGTCCGTGCCGGAGCTGGAGGGCAGGGCGCTGCTGCGCGCCGTGGTGTCGCGCACGCGCGCCAAGCTCTTGCCTCTTCATCTCGCATGGGCCCGGCGCCAGTTCAAGCTGTACGAGCAGGAGGAGGACGCCAGCCGTCGCGCTCAGCTCATGTCCGGCGTCGTGTCCAAGCACCCGGCTGCCTACTTCGCCAAGCAGGCAGCCGGGCTGTGCACGGCCGGCAATCTGCGGATGTGGGAGGAGGAGCGCCATTGCCACCTGGTGGTCTTCGATCCGCAGATGCAGCGCATGGTGGGGATGGCGATGCTCTACGTCCAGCAGATCCCCGAGCTGGATAGCCACCGACTCAGCCTGGTGATCCGCGGCATCAATCCGACCGAAGAGATGCTGGCTTCGCACGACACGCGTTCGATTGTTGAGAGCTTTTTCGACGCGGCCGTCCTGGTCGCCCAGGACAACAATCTCGCCTGCGTGGCGTTTCCGGCCCCATCGGGCGCGCACATCATGTCCAACCGCGACGCCGTCGAGAAGGACTTGAAGAAGCGCTACGTCGCGCGCGCGCCGGTTCAGCCGCGTGCGGAGGGTGTGGGGCGCAATGCCCTTCGCCACGCACCCGAGCGCGTCGCCGCGAAGTTCTATGCGTATGAGCAGGGCAGCGAGGGCGTGGACGCCCTGTACGTGATCTGGCGCCCCAGCGAGACCATTCCCGAGATCCCGCCCGCGGCTTCCGCGTCGGAGGCCCAAGCGAACGCCTGGGCATGAACGCGTTGCGGGCAGCGAACGCAGCGATCGATCCTGCGGTTTTCGCAGGGTTGTCGCGGCTCAGCCCTGAGTAGTATTGCGTTGCTGGCTTCGGCCAGCCCTGCTTTCCTCCCTAAGCAGGCGGCGTTCCGTGATGACAGCGGAACGCCGTTCGCCTCGCCGGCCTGGCCGGCGAGGCTTCTTGTTGGCGGTGGCGCGGCCGCGCCAAGCTGTCGCCCGAGTAGGCGGTACTGTTCCCTCTCAACGCTTTGTTGATGACGTTGCGGCTACCTACGCTCCGGCTGCAAGTCGTTCGCACAGCCGCCCTCTTGATT
>Ga0194137_10000233_pt1 | contig 39218 bp, 37 predicted proteins | sample TARM_MetaG_T3_14_FD_134025 | JGI IMG/M metagenome (GOLD analysis project Ga0194137, IMG submission 134025) | Freshwater microbial communities from Pennsylvania, USA, analyzing microbe dynamics in response to fracking - TARM_MetaG_T3_14 (version 2) | ecosystem: Environmental > Aquatic >... | reverse complement strand
GCGCCGCGGCGCTGCTGCAGCCCCTGTTCGGCGACGCCGTTGTGCGGCCGGTCGCCCTGCACGTGGCAGCCAAGCGCTATCTGGTCGCGACCCAGCCCGACTACGCGGCGCGGCTCAGCGCCGACTCGCAGCGCAGCCTGGCCCTGCAGGGCGGCGCGATGCCCGCCGACGAAGCCGAGGCCTGGCGCAGCCAACCCCATGCCGCCGACGCGCTGCGCCTGCGCATCTGGGACGACCTGGCCAAGGACGCCAGCTGGCAGCCGGCCAGCCGCGAGGCGGCCATGGCGGAGTTGAAGGACCTGCTGGTGCATCTTTGAACTCACCAGGGCAGGGTGAAGGTCTTGAGGTGGGTGTAGGCCTTGACGGCTTCCTGCACCCCTTCCTTGTGGCCCAGGCCTGAGTCCTTGATGCCGCCGAAGGGCGTCAGCTCGGTGCGGTAGCCCGGCACTTCCCAGACATTGACCGTGCCGACCTGCAGCTCCTGCGCAAAGCGCGTGGCCCAGTCCAGGCGATGGGTGCAGACGCCCGAGGACAGGCCGAAGCGGCTGGCATTGACCAGGGCGATGGCCTCGTCGACGGTGTCGAAGCGGATGACCGGCGAGACGGGGCCGAAGCTCTCCTCGCGAACCAGCTCCATGTCGGGCCGCACGCCGTCCAGCACGGTAGGCGAGAACAGGGCGCCTTCACGGCGGTTGCCCCAGCGCAGGTGGGCGCCCGAGGCAACGGCGGCTTCGACGCGGCGTTCCAGCAGGCGCGCGGCGGCCTCGTCGATGACGGTGCCCATCGCGTTGCGCTCGTCGGTGGGGTCGCCGTAGGTCCAGGCTTCGGTCGCGGCCACCAGCAGCTCGGTGAAGCGCTCGGCCACCGAGGCCTGCACGAGGATGCGCTTGACGGCCGTGCAGCGCTGGCCGGAGTTGCGGTAGGAACCTTGCGCCGCCAGCAGCGCCGCGCGCTCGAGTTCGGCGCCGTGGCCGAGGTCCTCGCAGACGATGAGCGGGTCGTTGCCGCCCAGCTCCAGCACGGTGCGGCGGTAGCCCGCCTGGCGGGCGATGCGCTTGCCGATCTCGACGCCGCCGGTGAAGGTCACCAGCCCGACGGCGGGGTGGGTGATCAGCGTCTCGGCGATCTCGGCGGGGTCACCCGTGACGACCTGGAACATGGCCGGCGGCAGGCCGGCTTCGTAGAGCAGGTCGGCGAACCACAGCGCGGACAACGGCACCTTCTCGGACGGCTTCAGCACCAGGCGGTTGTTGCTGGCAATGCTCGGCACGACCTTGTGGGCCACCTGGTTCATCGGGTGGTTGAAGGGCGTGATAGCCGCAATGACGCCCAGCAGCGGCTCGCGCATCGACACGACCTTGCGCTTGCGGCCCTGGGCCGTCAGGTCGCAGGCGAAGACCTGGCCGTCGTCGCGCAGGGCCTCGATGGCGCCGAAGCCCAACACGTCCAGCACGCGGCCGATCTCGTAGCGGCTGTCCTGCAGCGACAGGCCGGCCTCGGCCGTGATGAGCCGGGCGGCTTCGTCAGCGCGTGCGGCCAGGAGCTCGGCAGCGCGGCGCAGGATGCTGGCACGGTCGTAGCGGCTCAGCGTGGGGCGGTATTGCTCGGCATACAGCAGGGCCTGTTCGACCTGCTTGGGGCTGGCCATGGCGGCGGAGCCGATGGCCTGGTTCGTGAAGGGGTTGAAGACCTCGAAGGAGCCGCTGGCGCCGGCCACCTGGTCGCCGCGCAGGCGCAGCTTTTCTTCGCGATAGATGCTGCTCATGCCGCCACTCCGATGAAGTTGCGGCCGCGGTCGCCCTGCTGGGCTTCGTCCAGCATCGCCGCAGCACCGGCTTCGTCGACGCCGTAGTCGGCAAAGCGGGTCTTCACGCCGAGCTTTTGCAGAAAGGCTTCTAACCTCGCCGGCGCCTCGGCCAGCGGACCGAGGGCTTGTTCGAGGACGGCATCGCGCTCCGCGTCGCGGCCGATGGCCATGCCGGCGACGAGAGGCAGCGTGAAGGAACAGGCAATGCCGTGCGGCAGGCCGAAGCGCAACGTCATCGGGTAGGACAGGGAATGCGCCAGGGCCGTGCGCGTGTTGCTGAAGGCGAGACCCGCCTGCAGCGCGGCCAGGGCCATGGCTTCGCGCAGCACCATGTCGCCGGGCGCTCGGCGCAAGTCTGGCAGCGTGGCGAGGATGCTGCGCGCGGCGGCCACGGCCAGCGCATCGGAGACCGGGTTGGCGTTGCGGTTCCAGATCGCCTCCAGCGCATGCGACAGCGCGTCCAGGCCGCTCTGGATCGTGACGGACTCGGGCAGGCTGCGCATCAGCACGGGGTCGACGACGGCAGCCTCGGGCCAGGTCTGCGGCAGGTGCAGGGAATGCTTGCGCTGCTGCTCACGGTCCCAGACGGTCGCCCAGGGCGTGACTTCGCTGCCGGTGCCGGCCGTCGTGGGAACGGCGATCAGCGACTTGCAGCGCGGCGGCTCGAAACGCTGGCCTTCGCGCAGCAACTGGCGGATCTCGTGGAACTGCCCGCTGGGGGTGCCGACGAGCGCAGCCTTGGCGCTGTCGATGACGCTGCCGCCGCCCAGGGCGATGACGACTTCGGCGTCGTGGCGCCAGACCTGGGGATAGAGCAGTTCGAGGTCGGCCAGGTCGGGGTTGGGCGTGATGTCGGCGATGACATCAACGAGCTGTTCGCCCAGGCGCTGGCGCACCAGCTCGACAAGGCCGAGTGACTTCGCGTCGCCGAAGGTCAGCAGCAGCGCGCGGCGTGTACCGAGCAGCTCGGGCAGGGCGTTCAGCGCACCCAGGCCGGCGACGGTGCGAACGGGATTGTGGAAGTGGTACATGGACTCAGGCCGCTACGTGGTTGAGCAGCAGCTCGAAGGCGTCGAAGTTGCGCAGCCGGCGGGCCGGCGCGGCGATGCGTCGGTTGAACAGCAGCGGCACCTGCTGCTCCGACAGGCCGCCGTGGGAGCGCAGCGGCACGTCCAGCGCGCTGAGGTCGTGCCTCTCGGGCGAGGTGCCCAGCACGCCGAGGCGCTCGCCGACGACGATGACGTCGCCGATGCGGTCGGGCGGCAGCTGGAAGCGGGCGGCGGCCTCCTGCTGCGTCAGCACCAGCTCCACGCCGGGCAGGCCGCGCATCAGTTCCGCCGCTTCGGCGGCGCGGTCCGTGTAGATGGCGGCGAAGGAACCCAGGGCGCCGTGATGTACGACATAGGGGTCGGTGATGGGCAGGATGACGCGGGCCGCGCCTTCACCCAGAGCCGCATCCAGAACTGGCTGCAGATAAGTGATGCGCGGGCTGCCGGCGGCATCGGTCTTGGCGTTCATGCCGTGGTCGGCCGTCAACGCGATGCGGGCGCCCAGCGCGTCCAGCTCGCCGAGGTAGCGATCCAGCATGGCGTAGAAATCGTTGGCGCCCGGGGTTCCCGGTGCGCATTTGTGCTGGATGTAGTCGGTGGTCGACAGATAGAGCAGCTCGGCCTTGTCGGCGCGCAGCAGGGCCACGCCGGCGGCGAAGACGAACTCGCTGAGGGCCGCGCTGTAGACGCTGGGCAGGGGCTGGCCGACGAAGTCCAGCGCGTTGTCGATGCCGTCGTCGGCCAGCGTGGCGCGGTCGGCCTTCTCGGCCGAGAAGCAGATGCCGCCCTTCAGGCCATGGCCGAGCAGGCGGCGCAGCTTGTCCTTGGCCGTGACGATGCCGATGCGGACGCCGGCTTCCGAGAACGCAGCCAGCAGCGTCGGTGCGCGCAGGTACTCCGGCTCGTTCATCATCACCTCGCGGCCCGTGTCGCGATCGAGAAAGTAGTTGCCGGCGATGCCGTGCACGGCCGGCGGCGCGCCGGTGACGATGGACAGGTTGTTGGGATTGGTGAAGGTCGGCATCACCGCGTCGGCGACGAAGGACGAGCCTTTGGCCAGCAGGCGCTGCAGCTGCGGCATCAGGCCGGCCTGCAGGGCCTGCGTGAGGTAGTCGGGCTCGCAGCCATCGATGCAGAGCACGACGACGGGCTCGTTCGGGAAGCGGTAGCTGCGGCCATTGACGACCAGAGTTTCGGGGCGGTTCGTGGACATGGAATTCGCGTGCTGCTTTTGCGTTGGCCGCACTGTCGACGTCCGCGCCGCTTCATACAAATTCAATGTTTTTTGATTTCAAATTCACTGGATCTATAGAACCCCTGGGAAAATCAGGAGCTGCTTTTCATGCGTTTGACACAGTTGCGTTCCTTTCATGCCGTCGCCAGCCAAGGCGGCTTCACGAAAGCGGCCGAGGCCCTGCATGTCAGCCAGCCCACAATTACGACGCAGGTGAAGTCGCTGGAGGAGAGTTATCGCGTCGAGCTCTTCCACCGCTACGGCCGCAGCGTGCGGCCCACCGAGCTGGGCGATCGGCTGCTGCAGATCTCGCGGCAGGTCTTCAGCCTGGAGGCAGAGGCGCGCCAGCTGCTGGCCGATGCCGGCGAGCTGCGCTCGGGCCATCTGCGCGTGGCCGCGGTGGGGCCGTACCACGTGACCAAGATGCTGGCGCCCTACAACCGCCGCTATCCCGGCATCACGGTATCGGTCAGCACCGGCAATTCGCAGGACGTGCTGGAGCGGCTGCTGGACTACCGTGCCGACGTCGGCGTGCTGGCCCAGTTCTCGCGCGACCGGCGCTTTGTGGCCGTACCCTACAGCGAGCATCCCATCGTCATCCTGGTGCCGGCCGGGCATCGCTTCGCCAAGCGGCGCAGCATCCGCACGGCCGAGCTGGCTGGCGAGCCGCTGATCATGCGCGAGCAGGGCTCGACGACGCGCAAGGCCATCGAGGCGGCGCTGAAATCGGCCAAGGTCGAGCCCAAGGTCGTCATGGAGATCGCCAGCCGCGAAATCATCCGCGAGGCCGTTGTGCAGGGTATTGGCCTGGCGGCCGTGTCAGAGGTGGAGTTCGTGCCCGGGCCGGGCCTGCATGCCGTGAGGCTGGCGGACGCGGAGGCGCGCACCTATGCCCATGTCGTCTGCCTCGGCGAGCGCCGCGACATGCGCATGGTGCGCAGCTTCTTCGAGGTCATAGAGGCCGAAGCGGAAGCGGCGAAGATCGGCTGACATTCGATCGCCGTAGGCGCAAGCACTTCAGCGCCGGGCAAAGCGGGACAGGCACTTGGATGCGGTCTGCCCAGGCAGTCAACAGGGTTGCCCATGCTCGCGATGAACAACGCCTAGCTTGGTTCAACCATCACCGATTGATGGAACCGTTGGGCCATCTGCGCATTGTGGGAGCTGAGAACAAAGTTTCGAACTGAAGGTCAACCGATGGTCGGCGCGACAGTGACCATTGCGGCGCACAGCGTCGTCAGGACCCTCCCTGTCTTCGGTCGGTTGTCCAGCATGGGCCTGCTCCATGGTTTTGATCAGGCGACTGCCGCGCGGCTGGCAATGTGAACTGCACCGCGCCGGGCCGCAGGCCCTGGCAACCTCGACGTCCATTCGCTGTAGACGAGCCGCGCGACGCGGTGCAGCTCAGCGACGCGCTGCGGCAAATCCTTGAGGATCAGTGACGGCGACTGCACGGCCGGCCCCTTGGCTCGCGACAGCTCATCGGCACTTTGGCTGCACCAGTCGCGGATGATGCTTTCGTCCACCTCGAAGTGGCACTGGAACGCCAGGTGCGGCCCGATTTCGAAGCCCTTGTTGAGGCAGTGCGTCCCATAGAGCAGGCGTCTCGCGCGGGCAGGGATCTGGAAGGTCTCGTAGTGCCAGTTGAAGGCGGTCACTTCCTGCGCCTTCAGCAGCGGCATGCCCGCCGGCGTAACGTGAAGTCGGCTCCAGCCGATATTGGCGAAGCCAGAGCGGCCCACGCGCGCCCCCAGGGCTCGGGCCAGCATCTGCCCGCCAAAGCAATGGCCCAGCATCGGTACGTCGGCAGCCAGTGCGCGCCGCACCAGATCCAGCTCGTCGTCGATCCAGCCGAGCGGCTCGTTGACGCTTCGGTTGCTGCCCAGCAGCACGATGCCGCTGTAGTCACTGGCTTGGCGTGGCACGACGTCGCCGTGATCTGGCATCACGATGCGCGTGTCGATTCCTGACTGCGTCAGATGAGCGAGGAGCTGCCCAGGCCGCTGGGTGCTGTCATGCTGAAGAATGAGTACTGGTCTCATGAAGCTGGCTCACGCTTGGGTGTGCCACCTGTGGATGAGATGCCAATCTAGGACTTGCGGCGTTAGGTTCTCATATAGATTCAATGCAGCCGCAGCAAGAACATCTCAAGGCGATAGACGATCACGCCTTGGGATCGAGCCGGTAGCCCACGCCCGCCTCCGTGATCAGCCAGCGGGGCCGATTCGGGTCTGCTTCGATCTTCTTGCGCAAGTTGGCCATGTGGACCCGCACATAGTGCAAATCATCCATGTGGTCGGGCCCCCAGACGGCCTTCAGCAGGTGCTGATAGGTCAACACACGGCCAGGCGCCGCGCAGAACTCCTGCAGCAGCCGGTATTCGATGGGCGTGAGGTGCAGTCGCTGGCCGTCCCGGCTCACCTGCCTCAGCGCCCGATCCACCACGATGTCCCCGAAGCTCAGCACGGGATCGCCGTCATTGCCGCCAGCCCCGTGGCGGCGCAGTTGCACCCGCGCGCGCGCCAGCAGCTCGGCAACGCCGAAAGGCTTCACGAGGTAGTCGTCGGCGCCGGCGTCCAGGGCTTGGACCTTGCGGTCCTCGCCCTCCCGGGCAGAAAGCACAAGGATGGGCGAGCTGGACCATCCGCGGAACTCGCGGATGAAGTCCACGCCGTCTCCGTCGGGCAGGCCGAGGTCCAGCACCACCAGCTCCGGGCGACGGGTGGCCGCGTCAATCAGGCCGCGCTGCAGCGTCCCTGCCTCGAAGACCTCCAGGCCTTCGCTCTCCAGCGCCATGCGGACGAAGCGCCGGATTTCCGGCTCGTCCTCGATCATCAATACGCGTGCAGCACCCATCTTCCTTCCCTTGATTACGCCGGTGGCTTGCCCAGAGGCAGCTCGACTCTCACGCAAGCACCACCGCGAGCGACATTGTGTGCGGTGATCTGCCCGCCATGCGCTTCGACGATGGCCTTGCAGATGGCCAGTCCAAGACCGACGCCCGGTGTGGCGCTCTCGCGGTCGCCGCGCTCGAACTTGTCGAAGAGCTGCGCCTCGCGGCCCGCGGGGAAACCCGGTCCGGAGTCCTCCACGTCAATCTCCAGGTTGCGCCCCGCGACGCGAGCACCGATGCGGATGGGACTGCCCGGCGGCGTGTACTTGCTGGCGTTTTCAAGCAGGTTGACCAGGACGCGTTCGATCAGCACGGCGTCCAGCTCCACGAGAGGCAGATCACCTGGCAGCTCGACCGACACGTCACGTCCGGCGAGCAGCTCGTCCATGCTCGCCAGCGTCGTGCCAACGACCTCCTGCAGCGGCAGCCACTGGCGGTTCAGCTGCACGGCACCGGACTGCAGCCTGGCCATGTCGAGCAGGTTGCTGACCAGCGCGCTCATGCGCAGGGAAGAACGGCGCATGGCCTCCGCCACTTCGGCCTGCTGCGGGCTCAGGCGCGGCGGCGCGAGCTTGAGCGCGTCCGCCAAGCCGATCAGGGCGGCAAGCGGCGTGCGCAGGTCATGGGAAATGGCGGTCAGCAATGAATTGCGCAGGCGTTCGGACTCGATCTGCAGCGTGCTGTGCTGAGCGACCTCGATGTAGTGGATGCGCTCCAGCGAGATGGCCAGCAGGGCCGCGCAGGTGTCCAGCAGTTCGCGTTCGTCCGGCAGCCAGCGACGCCCCTTGCTTTCGATGGCGAGAACGCCCCGCAGGCGCATGGGCGCGGTGAGCGGCAGCATCAGGCAGGCGCTGGCCGGCAAGGTGTCCGTGCCATGCCCCGCCGGCTGGCCATGGTCGAAGGCCCACTGGGCGACGCCCAGGTCCGGCTGCACCGAAGCGCCCGGCAACACGCCCAGCACCTCTCGACCCGGCGACGCCGCCAGCGGCGGGGACAGCACGGCGGACGCGATGCCGAACTCCGCGCGCAGAAAGCGGGCCGCGATCTCCGCCACCTGCTCGGGCACCAGGGCCGCGCCCAGGTCCCGCGACATGGCGTACAGCCCGCGCACGCGACGCTCCCTCTCCTGGGCGGCCTTGGCCTGGGCCTGCAGCCCGGCCGCAAGCTGGCCGATGACCAGGCCGACCAGCAGCAGCACGGCGAAGGTGACGAGGTATTGGGCATCCGACACCGCGAAGGACCAGCGCGGTTCGACGAAGAAGAAGTCGAAGGCAGCAACGCCCAGCATCGCGGTCAGGGCCGTCGGAGCCCGGCCGTATCTCAGCGCAACGCCGACGACGTTGAGCAGATAGAGCATGGCGATGTTGGTGTTGGCGATCCAACCGAACAGCGCCTGGCCGATGAGCGTCGTCGCCCCGACTGCCACCAGCGAGGCCGCATAGCCGCGCAGGGCCTGGGGTGACAACAGCCCTCGCGCCTGCTGTACGGGCGCCTCGCGCTCGCGTGTCACGGTGGGCAGGGCGACCTGCAGCACATCCATCTCTTCGGCCTGGCGGTTCAGCGCCTCGGCCAATGAAAGGCGGCCCGGCAAGCGCCAAGCGTTCTCGCGGCGCCCCACCACGAGGCGTGACAGGTTGTGCTCGCGTGCATAGCCCACGAGGGCCGCGGCCACCTCGGGTGCCGAGAGGACGGCGGTCCGGGCGCCCAGGGACTTGGCCAATTCCAGTGTCCGCTGCACCCTCATCCGGGCCGCCTCTCCCAGCGCTCGGGCCGTCTCCACATGCACCGCATGCCAATCCAGCCCGAGCTGCTGGGCCAGTCTTGCGGCGCTGCGGACAACCTTGTCGCTCGCCGCGCCCGGCCCGACGCAGGCCAGCAAAGACTCGCGGTTGGGCCAGACCGACGCGGCGCTGTGCTCGCGCCGGTAGGCCTGCATCTGGTCGTCCACGCGGTCCGCCGTGCGGCGCAGGGCCAGTTCCCGAAGCGCCAGCAGGTTGCCCTTGCGGAAGAAGTTCCGTGCCGCGCGCTCGGCCTGGGCCGGCAGGTAGACCTTGCCCTCCTTCAGCCGCTGCAGCAGCTCGTCGGGCGGCAGGTCGACGACGACCACCTCGTCGGCCTCGTCGAAGACCTTGTCCGGCAGCGTCTCCTGCACGCGGATGCCGGTGATACCGCCCACCACGTCGTTCAGGCTCTCCAGGTGCTGCACGTTCAGCGTGGTCCAGACCTCCACGCCGGCTTCGCGCAGCTCCTGCGCATCCTGCCAGCGCTTCGTGTGTCGCGAGCCCGGCGCATTGCTGTGGGCCAGCTCGTCCAGCAGCAGCACGCCGCCGGGCTCCCCGCGCCCCCAGGCCAGTGCAGCATCGAGGTCGAACTCGCGCAGCGTCTGGCCGCGATGGAGAACATCCTTCATCGCCAGCCGCGGCAGATCGCGGGCAATGGCTTCGGTGTCGGTGCGCCCATGCGTCTCCACGACGCCGACGCGCACCGGCCGCCCCTGCAGCTTTGCGGCGTGTGCTGCGGCCAGCATCGCGAAGGTCTTGCCGACGCCGGCGTTGGCCCCGAAGAAAATCTTCAGCCGACCGCGCCTTGCGGCGGCCTCCTCCAGCTGGACCTTGGCCAGCAGCGCATCGGGATCGGGGCGGGTATCAGTCACGACGGGATCACAGCCATTTCATCTTCAATCGCCGCTCATTGTTAAGCAGCCGCACTTCAGGAGCCGCGGGACTAACGCTTCATCCTTGCACGCGCATCGCGCCGCGCCCGCCATTCCATCAGCAGCCAGACGCCGGCCAGCGGCAAGGCGATGGCCCCCATCGCCAGCAACGCGTACAGGTAGTCCACGCCGAGGCCTCAGTGCTGGGCAGCCGGTGCCATCGCGTCCAGGGCGAGATTGAGATTGAGCACGTGAACACGCGGCTCCCCGATGAAGCCCAGCGCGCGACCCTCGGTGTGCTGCACCACCAGCGCCTGCACGCGCGCCAGCGGCAGGCCGCGGACACGGGCGACACGGGCCGCCTGATAGTCCGCGGCCGCACGGCTGATGTGCGGGTCCAGCCCACTGGCCGAGGTGGTCACCAGGTCGACCGGCACAGGCGCAGTGTTGCCGGGGTCGGCCGCACGCAGCGCCTCGACGCGCGCCTTGACGGCATCGGTCAGGGCCGGCGCGGTCGGCGCCAGATTGCTGCCCCCCGAGTTGGCGGCGTTGTAGGGCATGGGGCCGGTGGCTGACGGGCGGCTCCAGAAGTGGCCCGGGTCCGCAAACGGCTGGCCGATCAACGCCGAGCCGACCGTCTTGCCGTCGCGGACGATGAGGCTGCCATTGGCCTGCGCCGGAAACACCGACTGCGCAACGCCGGTGACGACCAGCGGATACGCCAGGCCGGTCACCAGGCTCAGCACGACGAACAGCGTCAGCGCCGGGCGCCAGAGCGGCACCTCGGTAGCTGCCGCCGATGCGGTGGGAGTGGATGGCGTCGTGGTCATGGCGCGACTCCTGCGTTGAAGGACAGCGGGTCGGCGGACGCGGCGGCGGGCTCGGCAAAGGCGGGCGCTGCAGCGGCGGGGACGAGCAGGGAAGCGAGAGTTTTCATGTTGGAACGAGAGAGATCGCTCAGGCCAGGCCGAGCGCGACGAGGATGAGGTCGATGATCTTGATGCCGATGAAGGGAACGATGACGCCGCCCAGGCCATAGACCAGCAGGTTGCGGCGAAGCAGCGCAGCGGCGCCGATGGCGCGGTAGCGCACGCCCTTCAGCGCCAGCGGGATCAGCACGACGATGATCAGCGCGTTGAAGATGACGGCCGACAGAATGGCCGAGTTGGGGCTCTCAAGGCGCATCACGTTCAGCGCCGACAGCTGCGGATAGGTCGACACGAAGGCCGCCGGCAGCACGGCGAAGTACTTGGCCAGGTCGTTGGCGATGGAGAACGTCGTCAGCGAGCCCCGCGTCATCAGCATCTGCTTGCCCGTCTCGACCACCTCGATCAGCTTGGTCGGGTTGCTGTCGAGGTCGACCATGTTGCCGGCCTCTTTGGCGGCCTGCGTGCCGGTGTTCATCGCCACGGCCACGTCGGCCTGGGCCAAGGCCGGCGCGTCGTTAGTGCCGTCGCCGGTCATGGCCACGAGACGGCCCTGGGCCTGGTGCTCACGGATCAGCATCAGCTTGGCCTCGGGCGTGGCTTCGGCGAGAAAGTCGTCCACGCCGGCCTCGGCGGCGATGGCGGCGGCCGTCAACCGGTTGTCGCCGGTAACCATGACGGTCTTGATGCCCATGCGGCGCAGCTGGGCGAAACGCTCCTTGATGCCGGGCTTGACGATGTCCTTCAGCTCCACGACGCCCAGCACGTGCACGCCGTCGGCCACCACGAGGGGCGTGCTGCCGCGGCGCGCGGCTTCATCGACGGCCGCCTGGACACTGGCGGGCCAACGGCCGCCAAGGCCTTCGACATGGGCGTGCACGGCGCTGCCGGCGCCCTTGCGGATCTGCCGCTGGCCGAGGTCGACCCCGCTCATGCGGGTCTGGGCCGTGAAGGGCACGAAGACCCCCTGCTCGGCGGCGGCAGGCTTGGCGCCGAACTTGCGGTCGGCCAGTGCCACGATGCTGCGCCCCTCGGGCGTTTCATCGGCCAGCGAGGCCAGGCGGGCCGCCGCGGCGAGCTGGGCCTCGCTGGCGCCATCCACCGGCCAGAAGGCATCGGCCTGGCGGTTGCCCAGGGTGATGGTTCCGGTCTTGTCCAGCAGCAGCACGTCCACGTCGCCAGCGGCCTCCACCGCGCGGCCCGAGGTGGCGATGACGTTGGCCTGCAGCATGCGGCTCATGCCCGCCACGCCCACGGCCGACAGCAGGCCGGCGATGGTCGTCGGGATCAGGCACACCAGCAACGCGACGAGCACCACGATGCCGACCGGCTGGCCTGAGCCGGCCACCGCCACGCTGAACTGCGAGAACGGAAGCAGCGTCGCGCAGACCCCCAGGAACACCAGCGTCAGCGCCACCAGCAGGATGGTCAGCGCGATCTCGTTGGGCGTGCGCTTGCGCTGGGCGCCCTCAACCATGGCGATCATGCGGTCGACGAAGGTCTCACCGGGGTTGACGGCGATGCGGGCGATGACCCAGTCGGACAGCACGCGGGTACCGCCAGTCAGGGCCGAGAAGTCGCCGCCGCTCTCGCGGATGACCGGAGCGGACTCGCCCGTGATGGCGCTCTCGTCCACCGAGGCGACGCCCTCGACGACCTCGGCGTCGGCCGGAACCACGTCATGGGTCTCGATCAGGACGACCTCGCCCTTGCGCAAGGAGCCGGCCTCGCGGGGGTGCCACTTGAGGCCCTCGCGCCCGATTCCGGGCTTCCAGGCGTCGATGACCTTGGCCCAGGTCTCCTTCTTCAGGCCACGCAGCGAGGCCGCCTGGGCCTTGCTGCGGCCCTCGGCCAGCGCTTCGGCGAAGTTGGCGAACAGCACCGTGAACCACAACCAGACGGTCACCGCGATGACGAAGCCGTTGGGCTGGGCCATGGACAGGGCCGTCGTCAGCAGGCTGCCGAGGTAGACGACGAACATGACCGGGTTGCGCAGCTGGGTGCGTGGGTCCAGTTTGCGGAAAGAGTCGACCAATGCGCCGCGGGTGAGCGCCGGGTCGAAAAGGGAGAAACCGGTGCGACTCTCGAGAGAGCGACGGGCCGCCCCCGAGCTCTCTTGCCCCCCTCGGGGGGCCTGGCGCTCGGCGACAGGTTTGGGGGTCGACATTACTTGCTCCACAGGATCAGATGCTCGACAACCGGGCCCAGGGCCAGTGCCGGCACATAGTTCAGAAGGCCGACCAGCAGCACGCAGCCGATCAGCAGCACGACGAAGAGGGGGCCGTGCGTGGGCAGGGTGCCCTCGCCGGGAGCCAGGCGCTTCTTGGCGGCCAGCGATCCGGCCATGGCCAGCACCGGCACGATGACGCCGAAGCGGCCGATCCACATCACCAGGCCCAGCAGCAGGTTGTAGAAGGGTGTGTTGACCGACAGGCCGCCGAAGGCGCTGCCGTTGTTGTTGCCGGCGGAGGAGAAGGCGTACAGCACCTCGCTGAAGCCATGGGCGCCTGGCGCAGCGATGCCGGCCTTGCCGGGCTCCATGACCACGGCAATGGCGGTGCCGATGAGCACGGCCAGCGGCGTCAGCAGGATGGCCAGCGACACCATCTTCATCTCATGAGCCTCGATCTTCTTGCCCATGTACTCAGGTGTGCGGCCGATCATCAGCCCCGCAACGAAGACGGACAGGATGGCGAACACCAGCATGCCGTACAGCCCCGCGCCGACGCCGCCGAACACGACCTCGCCCAGCTGCATCATGATCATGGGCACCATGCCGCCCAGCGGCGTGAAGCTGTCATGCCACGCGTTGATGGCGCCGCAGCTGGCCGACGTCGTGATGACGGCGAACAGCGACGAGGCCTCGATGCCGAAGCGCACTTCCTTGCCTTCCATGTTGCCGCCGGACTGCGTCGCCGTGACGGCCTGGTCGACGCCCAGAGCAGCGACGCGCGGGTTGCCGGCCTGCTCGGCCGCCGTGGCCACGACGACAGCGACGACGAACATCGCCGTCATCGCACCCAGCAGCGCCCAGCCCTGTCGCATGTCGCCGACCTGGCGGCCCATGACGAAGCACAGCGCGGCCGGGATCAGGAAGATGGACAGCATCTGCAGCGCGTTGGTCGCCGCCGTCGGGTTCTCGAAGGGATGGGCCGAGTTCGCGTTGAAGAAGCCGCCGCCGTTGGTGCCAAGCATCTTGATGGACAACTGCGAGGCGACGGGGCCGAGGGCAATGCTCTGCGTCTGGCCGCTCTTGTCCTCCATGACGGGCTGGCCGTCAGCGCCCTTCAGCGGTTGACCGTCGGCGCCGAGCTTTGGCTCCTGCCAGCTCTGCGCCTCAAGGGTCGTGACGTCCTGATAGGGCTTGAAGGTCTGCACGACGCCCATCCCTGCAAGGACCAGGGCGAACACGAGGGACAGCGGCAGCAGCACCCACAGCGTGGCGCGGGTCAGGTCGGTCCACACGTTGCCGATGGCCTTGCCCGAGTGGCGCGCGAAGCCGCGCACCAACGCAACGACGACGGCGATGCCCGTGGCGGCCGACAGGAAGTTCTGCACCGTGAGCGCGAGCATCTGGGTCAGATAGCTCATCGTCGTCTCGCCGCCATAGCCCTGCCAGTTCGTGTTGGTCACGAAGCTGACGGCCGTGTTGAAGGCAGAGTCCGGCGTGACGGGGCCCATGCCTTGGGGGTTCAGCGGCAGCCACTGCTGCACGCGCTGAAGCACATAGACGGCCACGACGCCCAGGGCGTTGAAGATCAACAGGCCCAGGGCATAGCGCAACCAGCCTTGCTCGGCATCGGCATCGACCCCCGCCAGCTTGAGCAAACCCCGCTCGGCGCGGCGCAGCCACGCCACGCGGCCTTCCATAGCCGCGTAGATCCAGCGCGCCAGTGGCCAGGCCAGGGCCAGCAGGACGACCAGGAAGACGACCAGTTGAATCCAGGCGGAGCCGCTCATGTCAGATCCTCAGGGAACAGCAGGGCCCAGAACAGGTAGATCACGAGAAAGACCACCAGTCCGACCGAAACCCATTCAAAGACGCTCATGCGCGGCCTCCATTGCGTTGACCGCGCAGTCGCTCGCAGCCCCAAGCCGCCAGCGCCGTCACGAGAGCCAGGGCGAGACCCAGGCCCAGAAATACGATGTCCATGACACCTCCACATTGATGAGAGGAATTCTGGAAAATGGGGCGTCAAAACGCTGAAAAGAAGAAGGTTGCCGATATCAAGATCGCATCAAGAATGGACCCGTGCCTTGACCTGTGCCCTGATTTGCCGCAACTCCGGGCACAAGCCAAGGGTTGCGCATGTCGCGGCCCTCTTGATACCGGCTTGATGCGCTGGCCCGAAGTCTTGATCCGACCTTGACGCGATCAGCGCTGGAATGACCCCAGTGCACATGCGCATCAGGAGTTCAACGTGAAAAAGGGGTATCGAATACGACGCGTCGAAGACGCAGACCCGGTCATCGACCTGCGGTCGATGTTCAGGAGTGTCTTGGGCATGAGGCCCGTGCCACGGCATGAACGGCAGCCGGACGGGTGTCTTTGCTTCGCTGCCATCGCCGATCGTCGCATGGTGGGCTCGATCACCCTGCGCAAGCCGGAGAGGTCGGCCAGCAGCGACAGCGACTGGCACGCCCACGTGGCGACGATAGAGCGCCTGGACGTCGATCCCGCACACGAGAAGCTCGGCTGTCGTGAGGCCTTGCTGGACGTGGCCCTTCAGTGGGCCCGGGCAAGCGAATACGACGCGCTGGAAGTGGTGGTGCCGGCTGCGCCGGCATCAGCTGTGGACTTCTACCTTGTCAACGGTTTTCACATCGTCGGCGGCGTACAGGAGCCCACGGCGCGAGCGATGAGCATCGTCATGAACCTGCGCCTGTCCGATGCAAGGCCGCACACCGATGCGTGGTACTCCAAGCACCACGGCGCGTGGTTCGCGTCGATGTCGCTGCAATGAAGACCGACTCCATGGAGCGGCGCATCTCGGGAGAACGCCTTCCTGTGGACGCGGCGGCCCGGCCGACTGCGGTCGCGCCCGCCACGGCGGGTTTGGCGCTGGCGGCTCTGGGGATCGTCTTCGGCGACCTGGGAACCAGCCCGCTCTACGCGCTGCAGGAGGCCTTTCACCCGGAGCGCGGCGTGGCAGCCAGTCCGGCCAATGTGCTGGGCTGCACGTCGCTCTTCCTCTGGTCGCTGATCGTGATGGTCAGCTTCAAGTACGTCTGGCTGCTGATGCGTGCCGACAACCAGGGCGAGGGCGGCATCCTGTCACTGCTGGCACTGTTGGTGCATGACCTGTCGCGCGGTGCGTCGGCGCGCGCGAGCCGGTTGCATTGGGGCGGGCTGTGGCTGCTGCTCGCCCTGGTCGGCACCGCCATGCTCTATGGCGACGGCGTCATCACCCCGGCCATCTCCGTGCTGAGTGCCGTGGAAGGTCTGTCGGTGGCGACACCGGCGTTTGACCCGTATGTGGTGCCGCTGACGGTGGTCATCCTTGTCGGGCTGTTCCTGATCCAGTCCAAGGGGTCTGGCCGGGTGGGTGCAGCTTTCGGCCCCATCCTCGCGATCTGGTTCGTGGCCATCGCTCTGCTGGGCGTGGCCAGCCTCGCCGCCACGCCGGCTGCCCTGGCCGCCTTCGACCCGCGCCATGCCGTCGAATTCTTCCAACGAAACGGCTTTCGCGGCTTCGAAGCCCTAGGCGCCGTGGTGCTGTGCCTGACGGGCGGCGAGGCCTTGTATGCCGACATGGGCCATTTCGGCCGCCGGCCGATCCGCCTGGCCTGGTATGGCCTGGCATTGCCGGCGCTGATCCTGAGCTATCTGGGCCAAGCGGCGCTGCTGCTGCGCGATCCGGAGGCTGCGAGCCGCCCCTTCTATGCCATGGTGCCCGGCTGGGCGCTGCTGCCCATGGTGGGTCTCGCCACACTGGCCACCATCGTCGCTTCGCAGGCCTTGATCTCGGCCGTGTTCTCGCTGAGCAGCCAGGCGACGCAGTTGGGCTTGAGCCCGCGCCAGCGCGTGGTGCATACCTCCGCGGCGACACGGGGCCAGATCTACATGCCCACGCTGAACTGGCTGTTGATGCTGGCCACCATTGCCGTGGTGCTGGGATTCCGCACCTCCGCCAGTCTGGCGGCGGCCTTCGGCCTGGCGGTGTCTGCCACCATGGCCATCACGACGGTGCTCTTCATGGCCCTGGCCCGGCAGCGCTGGGGCTGGAGCTGGCGCCGAATCGTCGCCATGACCGGAGTGCTGATGGTGGCCGACTGGGCCTTCGTCGGCGCCAACGCCTTCAAGATCGCCGACGGCGGCTGGCTGCCGCTGTCGCTGGGTGCCCTGCTGCTGCTGGCAATGGGCTCATGGCATTACGGCCGCGCGCAAATGGCCTTGGCCCATCAGCCGGGCGACGGGCTTGCGCTGGAGGACTTCATCGACAGCCTGCGCAGCGGGCAGCTTCATCGCGTGGAGGGCACGGCCGTGTTCCTCAATGAGAACAGCCGGGAAGTGCCCAAGATCCTGCTGCACCATCTCAAGCACAACCAGGTGCTTCACGAGCGCGTCGTCCTGCTGTCGCTGCAGACGCTGGACGTACCGCGCGTTCCCGAAAGCGACCGTCTCCAATGGCAGGACCTGGGCTTCGGCTTCATGAGGCTGATTGGGAAGTACGGTTTCATGGAAAGGCCGGACCTGCCGACCCTGCTGCAACAAGCCTCCACGGCCTGCAGCGAAGACCTCTTCGACCCGATGCGAACCTCGTTCTACATGGGCAGGGAGACGGTCACGCTGCGGCGAGCAGGGTCGTGGCTCAGCCAGACACTCTTGCGCGTCTTCATCTGGCAGCGTCGTAACGAAGTCGAGGCATCCGCGCACCTCGGCATCCCGGCCAATCGAGTCGTGGAACTCGGCGCATGGCTGGAATTGCCGGCAAAGGCTGCACCCTAGCTAGCCCTCCTCAGGCCATTGTCGCCCGCAACCCCAGCCTCAGCTTGTCGCGCCCGGGCGGGGCGCCGAACAGGCGGCTGTACTCGCGGCTGAACTGCGAGGGGCTGTCATAGCCCACGCTGTAGCCGATGGCGGCCACGTCGCCAGCGTCGGACAGGATGCGCGCCCGCGCCTCCTGCAGCCGGATCAGCTTCTGGTACTGCAGCGGACTCATGGTCGTCGCGCCGCGGAAGTGGCGGTGGAAGGACGACTCGCTCATGGCCACCATGTCGGCCAGCATCGGGATGGAGATGGCTTCGGCGTGGTGGTCGCGGATGAAGCGGATGGCCCGACCGATCTGCGACAGCCGGCTGTCGGCCAGGCCGATCTGCCTGACCATGGCGCCCTGCGCGCCGTGCAGTAGCCGCCATACCAGCTCGCGCTCCACCAGCGGGCCCAGCACGCCGGCGTCGCGCGGCGAGTCCTTGAGCCGCAGCATGCGCACCACGGTGTCCAGCAATTCCTCGGGTGCGTCGCTGACCGCGAAGCCCGCGGGCTCGGAGGCCGCCATGTCGGCGGGATCCATTTCCAGCAGCAGAGAGGAGATGGTCGCCGCCTGCAGCTTCAGGCCCGCGGCGAGATAGGGCAGCTCGGGGCTGGCCTGGATCACGCAGCCGGCAATCGGCAGGTCCACGGTCACGACGAGGAACTGGCCCTCGCGGTACTCGAACACCTCGTCGCCCAGCATGGCGCGCTTGGCCCCCTGGGCGACGACGACGAAGGTGGGCTCCAGCACATGGTGCTGGATTTCCGTGGGCGCTTGCACCGACACCGCGAAGACGCTGCCCGCGCGGTCTGTCGCCGAGCCTGCATGACGCTGGATCAGGGCCTGCAATGCTTGGAGTGAACTCATGCCGCGACCCTAACCGCGGCGCCGGGCCGGCTCAAGGCCCGCCCGGACGCTGCCCCCGGGATTGAGCGAATCGTGCAAGAGCTTGAGGGTTTTGGGCTATCGGCCACAGGGCCTGCGAGCCGGCGCCGCACGCGCTGCCACGCGATGGGTGAATCGTGCAATGACATGACCGGATTTGGCTGCTCGAAATCGTCGCCAGCCGCTTCAATGCGGGCCTTCGCGAAGGAGGTCGCAATGAGGATGCAAGGCAACACCATACTCGTCGCCGGCGGCGCCAGCGGCATCGGGCGCGGGCTTGCCGAGTTGCTGCACCGGCTGGGCAACGAGGTCATCGTGCTGGGCGCCTCATCCGGAAGCGCGGCGCCCGGGATACGTGTCGTCGACCTGGACCTGGGCAACCCCTTCAGCGTCACCGACTTCTCCGAGCAACTGGCCGCGACCCGCCCGGACCTGAACATGCTGGTCAACATCTCCATCGCCTTCCCGGTGAGGTATCTGCCGGGGATGCAGGAGCTGCTGGAGGCCGACGACAGCCACGAGAAGCTCGAGGCGCAGCGGTTGGGTGTCCAGCATCTGACCGGTACGCTGCTACCCCACTTTCGCAAACGCAGGCACAGCTCGGTCATGAATGTGTCCGTGGGCCCGGTGTTTACACCGTCGCAAGCGCCGCGAGGGGCCGGTTCGGCAAGGCTGGAGGGCAGCGTGCGGGCGTGCGTCATGTCGGTCAGGAAGCGCTGGGTCAGCGCCTCCATCGAGGCGGTCGACATCGCCATCCCTTCGAGCGCGGAGCACCTCGGCCCAGCCCAGCTGGCGCGGCCCGAGTTCATCTCCGGCGTGGCCCATCTGCTCGCCGAAGGCCTGCAGGAAGGCGCTGCCCTCGCTCGGCTGCGGGCGCTCTGGCCCGCGCCAGCGCCAGCGCCGGTGGCGCGCAAGGCCCGGGACGACGGTCTGCTCTCGGAGATCCACTGAGCAGCCCCCCACCTCGCAAAATACTGTACAAAACGCCAGTATTATGCACATCGCAGTTGCCGGGTGCACACCAGGCATTCCAGCCCGGCGACCCCAGGGTCGCCGGGCTTTTTTTGGCGTCCCTGTGCTTGAGGCCGGGCTGGTGCGGACCCTGTCGGATCGAGGTGGGCTAAGGTGCTCCCATGAAGACCATCCGCGACCTCATGACCCCGCCGGCCCACGTCCAGGGCCGCGTCGAAGCCATCGTCGTGCGCGGCGCGCCGCGCGACCGGGCCCGCCTGGTCGAACGCACGACAGCCCTGGCCGGCATCGGCCTGGCCGACGACCGTCTGGGGCAGCGCGGCGAGGCCGAGCTGTCGACGCGCCAGCTCACGCTGATCCAGCTGGAGCACCTGCCGCTGATCGCGGCGTTCGCACGCAGCGGCCCCATAGCCCCGGTGGACCTGCGGCGCAACCTCGTCATCTCCGGCATCAACCTGCTGACGCTGAAGAACGCGAAGGTGCGCGTCGGCGAGGCGCTGATCGAGATCGTCGGCCCCTGTGCGCCCTGCTCGCGCATGGAGGAGGTCATCGGGCCCGGCGGCTACGCGGCCATGCGCGGGCATGGCGGCATGACGGCGCGCATCCTTGAAGGCGGGGCCATCGGCGTGGGTGACGTGGTGAGCGTCAACTGAGCCGGCTGCGCGCCCTGTCGACAACCCGCTGAGCCGTGCTCGCCGCACTGAGCTGCTCCTGCAGAAAGCCCGCCAGCCGCGGCTGCTGGCTGAATGCCGCGTTGAAGCGGATGTGCGGGTCGCAGGCACCGTCGGCCGCGAAGGTGGCGCCGCGCACCAGCAGGATGCCGGCACGGAAGGCCTCCTTGACGACGCTGTCCACGTCGACGCCCGCCGGCAGCGCTCCCCACAGGAAGAGGCCGCCCTCGCCGGCATGCTCGAGCAACACGCCGGCCTGGCGCAGCTGCTGGGTGGCCTGGCTGCGCGCCACGGCCAGGCGCTGCTGCAGGCGGTCGAGGTGCTTGCGCCAGCGGCCGGCAGCCAGCACCTCCAGCAGCACGAACTCGTTCAGCGCCGAGGTCGTCAGCACCGAGATGATCTTCTCGCGCATCAGCGCCTTCAGCAGCGCCGGCTCGGCGGCCATATAGCCCAGGCGCAGGGCCGGGCTCATGGCCTTGCAGAAGCTGGAGTAGTAGATGACGCGCTCCAGCCCAGAGAGCTGGGCCAGGCGGGTCGGCGTGCCGGGGTGGAAATGGCCCTGCACATCGTCCTCGGCGATGAGGAAGTCGTGGCGCTGGGCCAGCATCAGCACGCGGTGCAGATTGGCCGCCATGCTGCCCCAGCCGGTGGGGTTGTGCAGCACGCTCTGGATGAAGAGCAGGCGCGGGCGGTGGCGGCTGCAGGCCTCGTCCAGCGCTTCCAGGTCGATGCCGTCGGGCCGGCGCGCAATGGGCAGGATGTTGACGCCGGCCTGGCGCAGGCGGTCGAAGAGCAGGAAATAACCGGGCGTCTCGACGGCGACCGAGTCACCCGGTCGCAGCAGGGCGCGGCAGATCAGGTCGATGGCCTGGGTGCCGCCATAGGTCGTCAGGATGCGGCCGGCGTCGACCGCGATGCCCTGGCCGCGCAGCAGCAGCGCGATGCGCTCGCGCAGCTCGGGCAGCCCCTGGGGCGGGCAGCGCGAGGCCATGCCGGCATGGGCCCGCGCCAGGCCGCGCTGCACGGCGGCGGCGGGGATGGCCTCCTCCAGCCAGGTCGCCGGAAGGGCGCCGCTGCTGGCCAGCAGCACCCCGGAGCGCTGGTCGTTGGCCTGCTGGGCCAGCCAGACGGCCTCCTGCTCCTCGCCGGCCTCCACGCGGGCCGCGTCGGGCATGGCGTCGAGCGGCCCCTCGGCGACGAAGAAGCCGGCCGTGCCGCGCGAGTCGATGAGGCCGGCGGCGGCGAGGCGGTCGTAGGCGACGACGACGGTGTTGGGGCTGACGCCCAGACGCGAGGCCAGCTGACGGATGGAGTTCAGCCGTGCGCCGGGGGGCAGCTGGTGGCTGGCAATCAACGCATGCAGGCGCTGCTCGATCTGATCGGCCAGCGGGACGGTGGAATCGCGGTCCAGGAAAAACATCAGCGCATCAGCAGCAGGGCGAGTACGGCGAGGGAGATGGCCATCATCGTATTGAACACCCGCCGCCGTGCCGGGCTCGAAAGGAAACGCCCGATGCCGACGCCGAACAGCGCCCACATCGAGATGCAGGGGAAGCCGATGAGGGCGCCGACGACACTGACGAAGAGGGCCCCCGACGCCACGCTCCATTGCGCCGGCATGAAGACCGACGCGACCGTCACCGCCTTGACCCAGCTCTTGGGATTCACCGCCTGGAAGAGGGCCGCCTGCGAGAACCGCAGGCGCTCGGGCGGCCGGTCGCTCGCGGCTGGCGCGACGGCCAGCTTCCAGGCCAGCCACAGCATGTAGAGCGTGCCGGCGAGCTTCAGGGCCTCGTGCAGCAGCGGCCAGGCGACGAACAAGGCCCCCAGGCCCATGCACGTGACGAAGGTCTGCACGGCCCCGCCGGTGTTGATGCCCAGGATGGCCGGCAGCGTGCGCCGGTAGCCGTAGTGGGCGCCATTGGCCACCAACATCATGTTGTTCGGCCCCGGCGTGCCGGACATCAGGGCGCAATAGACCAGCAGCGGCAGCGTCTCGTTCATGCCGCCATTGCAGCGGCCTGCGCCCGCAGCGTGAAGCTACAGCCAGGGCTGCTGTGCGGCGCGCTGTATCAGGCGGGGGACTGGCACAGTCCGGGCCATGGATTCGCTGATCTCTGCCGCAGCCCGCGCACTGGCCGCGGGCGACGCCCTGACCGCCCTCAAGCGGGTGGCCCTGCGCGAGGACCCGCCGGCCCTGGCCCTGCGCGGCATCGCGATGGCCCAGCTCGGCGAGCATGGCCGGGCGCGCGAGCTGCTGAAGCGCGCAGCCCAGGGCTTCGGCACGCATGAAGCGCTGGCGCGGGCGCGCTGCGTCGTCGCCGAGGCCGAAGTGGCCCTGGCCCTGCGCGACTTCAGCGGCCCGACACGCGCGCTGGAGGCCGCCATGGCCACGCTCGAAGCAGGCGGAGATCGCAGCAATGCGCTGCAGGCGCGGCTGATCGCGGCGCGACAGCAATTGCTGCTGGGCCGTCTCGACGATGCGGCAGTACTGCTGGCGCCGCTCGACGGTCAGGCCCTGCCGCCCCTGCCCGCGGCCGTCGCGGCTTTGGCCAAGGCCGAGCTGGCGCTGCGCTCACTGCAACTGGCCGATGTGCGCGCGGCCCTCGCCCGTGGACGCGAGGCCGCCGCGCGCAGCGGCGTGCCGGCCCTGCAGGCCGAGGTTGAAGACGCGGCCGCCACGCTGGACCACACCGCCGCCCGCCGGCTGCTCGAGGGCGAATGGCAGCCGCTGCGCCTGCACGAGGTGGCCGCGCTGATGGACTCGGGCACCGTCGTCGTCGATGCCTGCCGCCACCGCCTGCGGGCGGGCAATCTGACGCTGGACCTGGCCCGCCGCCCCATCCTGTTCACGCTGCTGCGCGCGCTGGCCGAGGCCTGGCCGGGCGAGGCCGAGCGCGATGCGCTGATCGCCCGCGCCTTTCGGATCCGCGAGGTCGACGAGACCCACCGCGCACGGCTGCGCGTCGAGATCGGCCGCCTGCGCGCCCTCGTCAAGCCCGTGGCCGCCGTCGAGGCCACCACGGGCGGCTTTGCTCTGCGCGCACGTGGCGTGGCCGTGCTCGCACCACCCATGGAAGGCGAGGCCAGCGAGCTGCTGGCGCTGTTGTCCGACGGCGCGGCCTGGTCCACCTCGGCGCTGGCGCTGGCCCTGGGCGAAAGCCAGCGCAATGTGCAGCGCGAGCTGGCCGAGCTGGAGGCTCAAGGGCGGGTACGCGCCGTGGGCCAGACACGGGCGCGGCGCTGGCTGGCGCCGCCGCTGACCGGATTCACGACGATCTTGTTACTCCCCGCTGCGCTGCCGCTTGGCTAAGGTTGAGCCATCGCAAGGAGCAAGCCATGAGCACCCCGACACCCACAACCACCCAGCCCGCAGAAATCGTCCGTGAATACGGCCCCTTCGAGGGCGTCGACAAGGTCGGCGGCGTGACCCACGACGGCCACTGCGTCTGGGCCGCGACCGGCCGGGCCCTGATGGCCTTCGACCCCGTCAGCGGCGAGCCCAAGCGGCGCATCGCACGCCCGGCCGACGCCGGCACGGCCTTCGACGGCCGCCATCTGTTCCAGATCGCCGAGGCCCGCATCGACAAGATCGACCCCGACAGCGGCGCCGTCGTCGCTTCCATTCCCGCCCCGGGCAAGGGCGGCGATTCGGGCCTGGCCTGGGCCGAGGGCAGCCTGTGGGTGGGCCACCACCGCGAACGCAAGATCTACCAGATCGACCCCGCCACCGGCGCCATCCGCCGCACCATCGAATCGAACCGCTTCGTCACCGGCGTGACCTGGGTCGACGGCGAACTCTGGCACGGCACCTGGGAGAACGACGCGAGCGAGATCCGCCGCATCGACCCTGCCGACGGCACGGTGCTCGAAAGCCTGCTGATGCCGGCCGGCACCAATGTCAGCGGCCTCGAGTCCGACGGCGCCGACCTGTTCTACGCCGGCGGCGGCGGCACGGGCAAGGTCCGCGCGGTTCGCCGCCCCAAGCGCCAGGCCGCAGCCTGATTTCCCCCTGGGCAGACCACCACCCGGAGCTCGGGTGGAGCCGCTGCATTGCCCTTCTTCCTCACCCTCCAACGGAGTCCTTCGATGAATGCACCGACCACACCCCACCCCGTCGTCACCCGCGACCGCTGGATCGCCGAGCGCAAGGCCCTGCTGTCCCGCGAAAAAGAGCTGACCCAGCAGCAGGATCGCATCGCCGCCGAGCGCCGCGCCCTGCCCTGGGTGAAGCTGGACGACGCGGCCTATGTCTTCGACACGCCCCAGGGCCCGCGCCGCTTGAGCGAGCTCTTCCAGGGCCGGCGCCAGCTGCTGGTCCAGCACTTCATGTTCGGCCCCGACTGGGAACAAGGCTGCAAGAGCTGCTCCTTCATGGCCGACCACCTCGACAGCATGGCGCCCCATCTGGCCCAGCGCGACATCACCCTGCTGGCCGTGTCGCGCGCGCCACTGGCCCAGATCGAAGCCTTCAAGCGCCGCATGGGCTGGCAGTTCGCCTGGGCCTCGTCGAATGGCAACGACTTCAACCGCGACTTCCACGTCAGCTTCACGCCGGCGGACCGCGTCGACGGCGAGGTCTATTACAACTTCCACATGACGCCCTTCCCGCAGGAAGAGGCGCCCGGCATCAGCATCTTTTGCAAGGACGAAGCCGGCCAGGTCTTCCACACCTACTCCACCTTCGGCCGCGGGGTGGAGGTGATGATGGGCACCTACAACCTCATCGACCTGACGCCCAAGGGCCGCGACGAGGCAGGCCTGAGCTACACGATGGAGTGGGTGCGCCACCACGACCGCTACGAGTCCACGGCGCCCGCACCGGCCGCCTGCTGCGGTGGCGCCCGGGCCTGAGCATCATGAGCGGCGCCTGGCCCTGGCTCGTCCTCGCAGGTGCGGGCGCCCTGCATGGCCTGAACCCCGCGACCGGCTGGGGCCTCGCCGCCTGCTCGCGTGACGCACGTTCCGCCCTGCTGTCGATCGCGCTCGGGCACGCGGCTGCCGTCGGTGGCGTCGCGGCCGTGGTTGCTCTCGGCCTGTCGACCCGCGCCGCGCCGCTGCAATGGGCCTGCAGCACGCTGCTGCTCGCGGCCCTGCTGACGAAACGCCGGAAGGCCGGCCTGGCGCTGTGGTCCTGCCTCGTGGCCAGCGCCCATGGCAGCGCGCTCATGCTGGTGCCGGCCCTGGTGCCGCTGTGCCTGAGCGCCTCGCCGGCGCGCGAGATCACGGCCTCGGGCTCGCTGTGGCTGGCGCTGGCGGCCGTGGCCGTGCATATGGCGGCGATGCTGGCGGTGACCGCGGCCCTGGCCCTCGTGGGGGAAAGGTGGATTTCTATACTGACCATCCTTGCCTCCCGCCCGCGCAGCGCCCGCCATGACCCAAGCCACCACCCCGCCCTCGGCGCCCGCGCCCGGCGATGAACTGCAGTCCGTCGTCGAAGCCCTGCGCGGTGCGCGCCGCCAGTGGCGCGATGCCCACCGCCGCGGCGGCGAGGGCCGCGAGCTGCCCTCGCGCGAGCTGCTGGCGGGCATGGTGCAGTGCCTGTCGGGTGCTCTCTTCCCGATGCGCCTGGGCCCGCCGACGCTGCAGCCCGAGAACGAGGACTTCTACGTCGGCCACACCATTGGCACGGCCATGGCGACATTGCGCCAGCAGGCCGCGCTGGAGTTGCGCCACGAGGCCCGCCAGCGCGGTGACGACGCGCCCACGCTGGAAGCGAGCGCCAAGCTGGCCAGCCGCTTCCTGCGCACCCTGCCCGGCGTGCGCGTGCTGCTGGACAGCGACGTGCTCGCCGCCTACCAGGGCGACCCGGCGGCGCGCAGCGTCGACGAGGTGCTGCTCTGCTACCCCGGCGTGCGCGCCCTGATCAGCCACCGCCTGGCTCACGAGCTCTACAAGCTCGGCCTGCCGCTGATCGCGCGCGTCATCGCCGAGCTGGCCCATGCCGACACGGGCATCGACATCCACCCCGGCGCCACCATCGGCAGCGGCTGCTTCATCGACCACGGCACCGGCGTCGTCATCGGCGAGACGGCCATCCTTGGGCGAGGTGTGCGCATCTACCAGAACGTCACCCTGGGCGCCAAGAGCTTCCCCACCGACGGCAACGGCAATCCCGTGAAGGGCCAGCCCCGCCATCCCATCGTCGAGGACGAGGCCGTCATCTACGCCGGCGCCACCGTGCTGGGCCGCGTCACCATCGGACGCGGCGCCGTCATCGGCGGCAATGTCTGGCTGACGCGCAGCGTGGCGCCGGGCAGCGTGGTCACGCAGGCGGATTCGATCGGCGGCCCGGATTGAGTGCGACGGCGGCCGGCCCTAACCCACCCGCCGTCGCATCTCCGCCTGATAGTCCTCGAAACCCAGCGACCGGTACAAGCTGCGGCCCTGCGGCGTCGCGCCGAGGTTGAACTCGCGCACGCCGAGCGCTTCGCATTGCCGCATGACGGCCTGCAAAAGCTCGCGGGCCATGCCGCGGCCGCGCAGCGCCTGCACCGTGAAGACGTTGACGATGCGGGCCATCTGGCCGCCCGGGTTGGCCCGCGTCGGCCCCCAATCCAGCAGCACGGCGCCGGCGCCACCGACCACGACATCCCCCTTCACAGCAAGCCAGCCGACGTAGTGGCCAGCCTCGATGCGCGGGCCGACCCAGGCCGCGTAGGCCGGGCGCCGGGTGGCGTCTTCATCACGGTAGCAGCCGTGAGCAGCCACCTGTTCGGCGTCAGCCCGGTCTACCGGCCTGAGGGTCCAGCTGGAGGTCATCGAAACGCGCGCCTTCAACGGCCGGCGTTGATCTGCTGGATCAAGGCGCGATGGCTGGGCAGGTCGGCCACGGCACGGTCGGCGAAGCGCTGGATCTTGGCGAACAGCTTGGCCGCGTCCTCGGCCTGGGTGAAGTCGGCGCGGCCGGCGCTGAGGTCAGTGCCATAGCCCATGCCGTATAGGATGTACTGGTAGTTGAAGAAGGCGAAGGTCTCGGTGTCGAGCAGGAAGTCGAAGCGGCCCGGCGGGCGCAGCTTCCATTCCTCCAGCAGGCCGGCCAGGCGCTCGGGGATGGTGGAGGGCTGGGCGTTGTCGCGCCAGAAGGGCTGCTGGCGCTGGCTCAGGCAGTAGTGCAGCTTCAGGAAGTTGATGATGTTTTCGAAGCGCGTCGTCATCAGCTCGTTGAAGCGCCGCGCCGGCGCGGAAATGGGCCCGCTGTGGGGCAGCATCTCGGCAATCATGCCGACGGCCGCCTCGATGAGGACGAGGCCGGTCGCTTCCAGCGGCTCCAGGAAGCCGGCCGACAAGCCGACGGCGACGCAGTTCTGCACCCATTGCTGCTCGCGGTAGCCCGGCGCGAAAGGGATGCTGCGCATCGCAAGGTCTTCATGTCCCGGGCCGCAGTAGCGGCGCAGGATGTCGGCGGCGCGATCGTCGCTGAGGTGGCTGCTGGAGTAGACGCAGCCGATGCCGCGCGAGCCATTCAGGCCGATCTCCCACAGCCAGCCGGCCTCGTGGGCGGTGGCGATGGTGCAGCTCTCCATGACAGCGTCCGCATCCAGCGGGATCTTGCAGGCCAGGGCGCGGTCGACGAAGAGATGGTCGCGCGCGGACTTGAACTTGCTGCCCAGCGCCCGGCCGATCAGCTCGGCGCGAAAGCCCGTGCAATCAATGTAGAACTCGGCCTCGAAGCGCCCGTGCTGGGCCGTGTCGAGATGGCGAATAGCGCCGGCGCCGCTCAGCGACACATCGGTGACCGTGCCCTGCACATGGCGCACGCCGAGTTCGCGGGCGCGGTCGGCCAGCAGCTTGGCGAGCTTGAGGGCATCGAAGTGGTAGGCGTAGTTCAGCGGCGCGGCATAAGGTGCCTCGCCGCTGCGCTTGGGGGCGCGATGGGCCTCGGCCACGCGCACCTGCAGCGTCATGGCCTCGGCGAAGGGCGGGCGGGTGGCTTCGTCCTGCAGCAGCCAATAGGGCACGAGGTTGAGGTCCTCGGCGTAGAAGGGCGCCTCAAAGGGATGGAAGAACTGCTGATGCTGGCCGTCGACCGGCATGCACGCCCAGTCCACGAAGCGGATGCCCTGCTTCAGCGTGGCCGACGTCTCGCGGATGAAGCGCGCCTCGTCGATGCCGAGGAATTGCAGGGTGCCGCGGATGGTGGGGAAGGTGCCCTCGCCGACGCCGACGGTGCCGATGTCGGGCGACTCCAGCACGGTCACTTCCAGATGCGGCCGCTCGTGCAGGCGCAGGGCCTTGGCAAGGTAGGCGGCGGTCAGCCAGCCGGCGGTGCCGCCGCCCACGATAAGGATGCGTCGCTTGTTCATGCGCGGGTATACAAATTCTTCAGCCACTGGTGGCCGGTCTGGGCGCCATGGCTCCAGTCCTCGTCCTCGTCGCTGGGCTGGGCAATGTAGCCCGAGGGGTTGAGCAACTTGACGCGGCCGACGCGGAAGGCCGAGACGCGGTGGGTCACGAAGGTCAGGCCATGTTCCAGGGCCGTCGCTGCCAACAGCCCGTCGCGGGTGTTGGCATAAGGCAGCTGGGCACGGCGGCGCACGATCGCCGCGTCGACCGGCAGCACGCGGCCCTCGAAGGCCGGTATCACGCGGTTGTCGATCCAGTCGCGCACGACCAGGCCGGCGGCCTTGTCCTTGCGGCCCAGGCGGGCGGCGGCGTTCTCGATCTCCAGCAGGTTCAGCGCCGAGATGAAGAGCCTCTGCCGCGGCAGGCCGGCAGCCCATGCCGCCAGGCCGGCGTCGGACTGGCCGGCCTTGGCCTTACGGAGCTCGAGGACGATGCCGGTGTCGAGCAGGAACATCAGAAGTTCTCGCGGTGATCCCAGGCGCCGTCGGCCGCGGCGTCGGCCGCGTCGATGGCCACGGCCTCGGGCATGGCCAGCAGCTCCAGGATGCTCTCGCCCTCGCCGGTCAGGCGGCGGTACTCGGCAATGCTCATCAGCACATGGGTGGGCTGGCCGCGGTCGGTGATGACGACCGGCTCCGTCGCCGCGGCGCGCTTGGCCACGCTGACGTCGCGGTTGAACTCGCGGCTGGAGAGGAGCTTCATCTTGGCGGAAAATGTACCTACGTGCCTGCAAGTGTGCAATCGGGGTGTAGGTATGTAGGCTCGAATCGGTTCAACCCGATGGACACCGCAGATCACGCTGGCAAAGTGATCGCGAGGTTGGCGGCGCTTTCAGAAGAAAACGCCGACAACGCTGTACAAGACCACCGCTGAAGCGGGATGGCGGCTCCGGTCGCCGACGAGGAGACCCATGGAATTCGACCTTCTTGCCATCCTGGGCGACGTGTTCGCCAAGCATGGTCCGGCCGCGGCGGCGGTCGCCAAGACCTATTCACCGGGGGACTTCAGCGTCCACTTCTTCCTGCAACTGGCCCTCATCCTGCTGGCCTGCCGCATCGTCGGCTGGGCCGGCCGCAGGTTCCTGGCCCAGCCGCAGGTCGTGGGCGAAATGATCGCAGGCGTCATCCTGGGCCCGTCGCTGTTGGGCATGCTGGCGCCGGAACTGCAGGCCGCCATCTTCCCCAAGGAGATGAAAAACGTCCTGTACTCGGGCTCGCAGCTGGGCGTGGGCCTGTACATGTTCCTGGTCGGCACGACGCTGCGGCTGGACCATTTCGCCACCAAGGCCAAAAGCGCCATCGGTGTGTCGGCGGCGGGCATCGCGGCGCCCTTCTTCATCGCCTTCCTGATCACGCCGCTGCTGCTGCGGGTGCCGGGGCTGTTTGCCGAAGGCATCTCGACGGCCAACGCCACCCTGTTCATGGGCGCCTGCATCGCGCTGACGGCATTCCCCATGCTGGCCCGCATCATCAATGAGCGCGGCCTCGCGAACACCTCGCTGGGTACCCTGTCGCTGACGGCCGGCGCCTTCGACGACGCCGTGTCCTGGTGCGTGCTGGCCCTGGTGCTGGCGGCCTTTGGCGCGGGCCCGGGCGTGGCGGTGCTGGCCATTGGCGGCGGCGCCCTCTATGCCGCCTTCATCATGCTGTTCGGCCGCAAGCTGCTGGCGCCCCTGGGCCGCATCGTCGAGCGCGAGGGCGAGATGAGCATGACGGTGCTGGGCATCACGCTGGCCCTGTTCTGCCTGTCCGCCTTCATCATGGACGCCGTCGGCATCCACGCCATCTTCGGCGGCTTCATCCTCGGCGCCGTCATGCCGCGCGGCCTGTTCGCGCAGGAGTTGAAGAAGAAGGTCGAGCCGCTGGCCGTCGTGCTGCTGCTGCCGATGTTCTTCACCTACTCGGGCCTGAACACCCGGCTGGACATGATCAATTCGGTCGAGCTCCTGCTGATCGCCGGTGGCGTGCTGCTGGCCTCGGTGCTGGCCAAGTTCGGCGCCTGCTATCTCGCGGCCCGCATGGCCGGTGAAGACAACCGAACGGCCTTGGGCATAGGCGCGCTGATGAACTCGCGCGGCCTGATGGAGCTCATCATCATCAACATCGGCCTGCAGAAGGGCATCATCGGCCCGGCCCTGTTCTCGATGCTGGTGCTGATGGCGGTCGTGACGACCATGATGGCCAGCCCGGTGTTCGAGCTGGTCTACGGCAGGCAGGCCCGCGAATCGGGCGAACTCGGCGCAGTGCCTGGAACGCCGGCCAACAACGCGGCCTGACCGTCATCCACGACGCCGCCGCTGTTGAGGTGTCAGCGGCGTTTGCGGGGGGCCCGGTCATGGACCGCCCCCGTTTTTGCATGGGTCGGCGCGATCTTTGCTTTGATCTGCGGACCTGCCGAGGACTTCCATGAGCGAACTCGCCCCGGGCATCGCGGTGCACCCCGAGCCTGCGCCCACCGCGCGTCGGCGCAGCCGCGCGCCGAGCTACAGCCTGCGCCACGGCGCCCTGGCCTGCGCCGGTGTCTTCGCCGTCATCGGCGTGCTGGCCTTCGCGTCCTACAACCTCGGCTGGCTGCTGCTGCTCGGGTCCTTCGGCTCCAGCGCGACGATGGTGTTCACCTTCCCCGAGCTCGACTTCTCCCAGCCGCGCAGCCTCGTCGGCGGCCATGTCATCTGCACCGCCGTGGGTCTTGCTGCGCTGTCGCTGTGCGGGCCGAGCTGGTGGTCGCTGGCCCTGGCCGCCGCCGTGTGCGTGGTGCTGATGATGCTGACTCGCACCCTGCATCCGCCGGCGGGCTCCAACCCCATCATCGTCTTCCTTGCCGCGCCGAAGTGGGGCTTCTTGCTCTTCCCGACGCTGTTCGGCGCGCTGACCATGGTGCTTGTCGCGGTCCTCTACCACCGCGCCTGCAAACGCACGTATCCGCTGTACTGGCGTTAGCGCGCCGCCAGCGGCCTCACCTGCTCGACCAGGGCGACGAGGAACCTGCCCGGCTCCTCGTGCGGGGCCAGATGCGCCGAGTGCTCGAACCACACCAGCTTCTTGGCCGGCGCCTTCAGCTGGACCAGCCAGGGTTCGATGACCGGGGCGGGCGTCGTCAGGTCGTGGCGGCCCAGGAACATCAGCACGGGGAAGCGTGTCTCGCGGATGCGCGTGTGGTCGGCCCGCTTCATGTCGGGCAGCAGGGCCGGCACCGACAGCTGGCCGCCGGCGTCGATGGCGAGCCGGTCCTCGAACTCGTAATAGGGCGACAGCCGCGCGGCGCGGAAATAGAAGTCGGCGTTGTCGCGGTAGGCCGCCAGGCCGCCCCAGGCCTGCACCCATTTGCGCGCGACATTGACCTTGGCGAAGGGGATGTCGCCCTCGCCGGGATAGGGTGCGATCGCCTCCAGCTCGGCCAGGGCGGTCGCGTCCTTGCGACGGCGCGCCTCGGCCAGCAGGCCTTCGTACTGCGCCTTCTCGTTGGCCTGCAGACTCATCAGCGGCCCGACACCGACATAGGCGCTGACCCACTCGGGCCTGGCCATGGCAGCGTCCAGGCCGATGACATTGCCCCAGGAGTGGCCGAGCAGCACGACGCGCTCGACACCCAGGCGCTGGCGCACCAGGGCCATCAGCTCGACCAGGTCTCGGGCCATGCGCTCGCGCGTCAGCTCAGCCTTGTTGGCTGCCTCGCCGCCGCTGCGCAGCGTCTTGGCAGTGCCGCGCTGGTCCCATTGCACGACGGTGAAGAAGTCCTCCCAGCCGCGCTGGTAGGGCCAGCTGCGGCCCATCTCGGCCGCACCCGGCCCGCCGTGCACATAGATCAGCACCGGGTTGGCCTTGTCGGCGCCACGGATGGTGATCCATTGCCTGAGCCCACCCAGCTCGACGGCTTCGCTGACTTCGATGGCGTTGGGCGCAACCAGGCGCTGCTGGTCGGCAATCATGGGGCGCACGGTGGCATAGGCCGGCTCTGCGGCCGGCGGCGACACCGGCGCGTCCGCGGCCAGGCCCAGGCCGGCGACGAACAACAAGGCAGCGGGCAGGAATTTCTTGATCATGGCGGGCCAGACGTCGACGAGGCGGCGCACCATAGCACCCGCGACCACCCGTAAGGCCTCGCCGGCCTGCATCGACTGCCCCGTCATGAAGCAACTCCTCTGGACCTTGTTCCCCGTGCTGCTGCTGTCAGGCTGCGCTTCGCAGCCCGGCATCAGCCTGCCACGCCAGCAAGCCTGGGTGGAAGGACGCCGCGTCGAATACGTGACGACGGACATCTCCGATGGTGCGATGGCCGCGCAGGCCGGCGTCAACCATGTGCCGCGGCTGGCGGGTGCCATCGCCAAGGGCGCCGCCTCGCTGACCGAACGCGTCTACAAGTTCAGCGACGGCGCCCAGATCAGCATCTTCGCCTCGGGCCCGCCCGACTCGAGCTACAGCCCCTTGTGGCGGCTGGTGCTGGTTCACTGGAAGCCGGGCAGGCCGCTGCGTGAGCTGCGGTCCGAGGAAGCCGTGCTGGCGGCGGCCGACGCAGGTGACGTCGAGCTGGCCGTGACCGACATCGTCGTCAACTGCCCCATCGTCGACGGCTTGGGGCGCTGAATGCCCAGCAGCAGGGCCAGGCCAGGCACACGGCGCGCGACGAGATAGGCGGGCACGCAGATTGCGAAGGTCAGCAGGATCAGCAGCACGGCCTCCAGCCCCCAGGGCAGGCCCAGCGGCTTCAGCGCCTGCGTCAGCACGACGATGACGCTCTGGTGCAGGATGTAGAGGCAGAACACGGCCTTGCTGGCCTCGCGCAGCCAGGGCGACTCTCGCGTGAAGGCGCGCTGGGCCCAGCCGCAGGCGGCAACGATGGCGAACCAGGTCAGCGCACCGCGCAAGCTACGGGCGGCGGCCAGCAGCCCTTCGCTGTCCTTCCACGCCTCGTAGTGGCTGTTGAAAACCAGCAGCAGGGCCCAGCCGGCCAGCGAGACGCCGAGGGCCACCCAGCGCAGGCGCAATGCGGCGGCCCAGAAGCCGGCCGCCAGCGGCGTGCGGCTGGCCCAGCCGATGGCGAACAGCCAGCCGTATTGCAGATGGTTGTAGAGGTCGTGCACCAGGTCGTGCTCGATGGGGAAGAGCGGCTTGATGAAGACGCGCAGCAGCGCCAGCGGCAAGGCGGGCAACAGCAGCCAGGCCCAGATGGGCAGCTTCAGTTCGCGTGAAGTGCTGAAGAAGCGCGCCAGCAACCCGCCGAGCACCGCATACAGCCACAGATAGGGCAGGAACCACAGATGGTTCCAGGTCGGCACGTCCATGCAGTCGTTGCCACGGCAGTATTTGCCGCCCTGCAGATACGCGCTCCAGAAGTCAAGGTAGCCGCCATCGCCCGGCAGCTGGGCCGGCACCTTGGTCAGCACCTCGTAATAGGCCTGGGGCGTGACGATGACGACCATGCCGAAGAGCAGCGGCAGCAGCAGGCGCAGCGAGCGGTCCTTCAGCGTGCCCAGCGCGCCGCGCTTGGCGAACAGTCCCTGGCAGGCCGCGCCGGCGATGAGGAAGAGCAGGCCCAGCCGCCACGGCGAGCTGAGCTGCATGAAGGGCTCGAGGGCGTCGCTGGCCACCGCGCTCTTCACATGCCAGTCCCAGCTCACGTAGTACATGCCGACGTGGTAGGGGATCAGCAGCGCAAAGGCGGCGACGCGCAGGCCATCGAGAAATGGTAGGCGTGGGGCGGTGGTGGTGTTCATGGCCACCAGCTTCGCGGCCGGCGCCCCGCGCGGCGAGCGGGCTGGGGCGAGTGGTAGGGTCTAAGGGGCGAATGAATCCAACGCCGCGCGGTAGCCGCGCGACGCGCGCAGCGTCTCGCCACCGGTGAGCGTCAACATGGCCTCGCCGCTGCCCAGGCGCTCGATGCGCCGCACATGGGCCATGTTGACGGCATGGCTGCGGTGCACGCGCAGGAAGCGCGCCGCCCAGCCGGGGCGGTCCAGCGCTTCGGCCAGCGTCGCGCGCTCGAGCAGGCTGCGCGGCGGCAGGTGCAGCTCGATGTAGTTGTCGGCCGCCGAGATCCAGTGCACGTCGGCGAGGACGATGCGCTCGCCCTCCACCCACCATTGGCCCACCGGCGCCGACGGCCGCGCCAGCTTCTCGCGCACACGCTGCAGCGCCGCCGCCAGGCGCTCGGCCGTGTAGGGCTTGAGCAGATAGTCCAGGGCCGCGAGCTCGAAGGCCCGCAGCGCATGCTCGGCATGGGCCGTCGAGAAGACGATGCAGCGCACGCCGGCCTCGCGCAACGCAGCGGCCAGCTGCACGCCATTGCCGCCGGGCATCTCGATGTCGAGCAGGGCCAGGTCGGGCGGCACGGCCAGGCTCTTCACCAGGGCCAGCGCCGCCGGCGCGTCGGGCGCCTCCAGCAGCTCAGCGACGTCGACCTCGGCGGCGAGCAGGCGGCGCAGCTTGGCGCGCGCGGCGGGCTCGTCGTCGACGATCAGCACGCGCATGGAAGCTCCACCTTCAGCGTCATGCCGGCGCCGTCCGGCCCGAAGTCGACATGGGCCGCATCGCCGTAGCGGCCCTGCAGGCGTTCGCGCAGATTGCGCAGGCCCAGCCCACCATCGGGGTCGGGCGGCGACTCGGGCACCGGCCCCAAGTCACGTTGAAGGCCGTGGTTGCTGACGCGCAGCTGCAGGCGCTCGCCTGCGCGCTTCGCCACGACGCTGATCGTCACGCGGCCGCGATGCCGGGCCACGTCGTGCTTGACCGCGTTCTCCACCGGTGCCAGCAGCAGCAGGGCCGGCAGCCGGCAGGCCTCGGCGGCCGCATCGGCCTCGATCCGCACCACCAGCCGCTCGGGCCCGAAGCGCGCCTGCATCAACGCCAGAAAGGGCTGCACCAGGGCCAGTTCCTCGCGCACCGTGTGCTCGGCGCGCTGCTGGGCGGCCAGGGTCTGGCGCAGCAGGTCGGCGAGCTGGCACAGCAGCCGGTCGGCGCGCGCCACGTCCTCGTACATGACCGAGGAGATCAGGTTCAGCGTGTTGAACAGGAAGTGGGGCTGCACCTGGTCGGCCAGGCGTGCGAGACGCACCTCGGCAAGCTCGCGGCGGGCGCGGTCGAGCTCCTGGGCGCGCACTGCGGCCGCCTGCGCCATCCAGACGCCGCGCGAGATCAGGCAGAAGCTCAGATAGCTGACCGCGTCCTTGCCGCCCTCGAAGACCAGCACCGTGCCGAGGTCGTCGGGGTGGTAGCCGACGCCGGCCAGACCGTAGACAAGGAAGCGCAGGCCGAACATGCCGCCGACATGCAGAAGGCTGAAGACCGGCAGCGCCACGGCATGGGCCGCGAGCTGACGCGGCCAGGGCTGGCCGCGCAGGGCACCCACCACGGCATGCAGGCCCAGGACCAGCACGCCGATGACGACGATGGAGCTGAACTCCCACAGAAAGGGCTCCCACGGCCGCGTGCCGCCCGAGACCCGGTAGGCCTGCAAGGCCGAGACGCTGAGCAGCAGGCCGATGACGGCCAGCACGGCGAAATAGGGCAGGCGCCATCGGCGCGGCAGCAAGGACATGGCGGCAGCGTAGCGGGCTTTGCCGCCGCACCGCCGCCATCCGCCCCGTCAGGCCGGCGTTTCGCCCCTTCGCGTCAGGGCTTGGGGACGTCGTAGATGGCGGCGATGCTCACGCCGCTGTAGCTGGCGCGCGAGTCCTTGATGGAGAAGACCATGTCGGGCTGGCGGTCGAACAGCGCCTCCCCCTAGGCAGCAGCTGCGCGAGGGCGCGCAGTGTGGCGCCCTGCAATACCCACAGCCAGACCCCATCCGGGTGACGCATCAACCCTGGTTGCGCATCCGCCGCCAGCGCGCCAGCTCATCCGGCGCGCCTAGACTCGCGGTGCGGCGGACGGGAGGCCCAACCTTGCTGGACATGCTGGAGTTACGCACCATCGGCGGCGTCACCGGAGTGATGGGCTGCCTGATGGCGCTGGTGATGTTCTTCCAGCGCCGCAGCTATCCGCCGTCCATCCACGGCCTGGGCTACTGGGCGGCCGCGCCGCTGGTGGGCTTCGCGTCGGCCGTGCTGTTCACGCTGCGCGGCAAGCTGCCTGGCCTGCTGTCCTTGGGCCTGGCGAATGCGCTGATGTTTGCCGGCGCCGTGCTGTTCATGGCCGGCAGCTACCGCTTCTTCGAGAAGCCGCTGTCGGCACGCACCTGGGGGCTGCTGGGGCTGGTGGCGCTGGTCATCGTGTGCTTCATGCAGTTCTTCACCGGCCCCTACGGCTGCCGGGTGCTGTTCATGGGTCTGCTGCTGGGCAGCGTGGGTGTCTGGCATGCCCGCCTGATCTGGAGCCAGCCGCTGCAGAGTTTCGCGACCCACTTCACAGGCGTCGTGCTGCTGCTCAGCAGCACCATCATCCTCGCCCGCGCGGTCACCGCCCCCTTCATGCCGCCGCAGGAGGGTCTGTTCACGCCCTCGCCCATGCAGGTCGTCTATCTGCTGGGCCTGGCCTTCGGCACGCTGCTGACCAGCATAGGCACGGTGCTGATGGCCTCTGAGCATCTGCGCCAGGAGCTGGAGCGGCTGATCACGCGCGACAGCCTGACCGGCGCCTTGACGCGCCGGGCGCTGTTCGCTGCTGGCGAGGCGGAGTTGTCGCGAGCGCGGCGCCAGAGCCGGCCGCTGTCGGTGCTGATGCTGGACCTGGACCACTTCAAGCTGATCAACGACGAGCATGGCCACCTGGTGGGCGACCGCGTGCTGGCCGACTTCGTCGAGCGGGCGCATGCCGTGCTGCGCCGGCCGGCCGTGCTGGGCCGCTATGGCGGCGAGGAATTCGTCGCCCTGCTGCCCGACACCGATGCCGGCGAGGCCCTGGCCGTGGCCGAGCGCCTGCGCACCAGCACTGCGGCGGATGCGTCCCTGCCGCGCTGCCACGTCAGCATCGGCCTGGCCACCGCGAGGGCCGAGGACACGCTGGACAGCCTGATCAATCGTGCCGATGCCGGGCTCTACCAGGCCAAGGCCCAAGGCCGCAACCGGGTCGTGGAGCTGTCGGTGACGACCTAGCACGGATGTCTCGCAAGGTCGGCCTGCAGGGGTTTGCGCGGCGCCAGCGAACGCTTCGAGCCAACGGCGCGTATCGTCGCGTCCTCGTGAGCCCTCTGGCTGGAGCCCGACCATGCATCTGCTGACCCGTCTGCTCGTTTTCGCAGGCACGGCGGCCTGCGCCGCCTGCGGCTCGCCGCCGGCCAGCCAACCGCCGCTGCCCACGGTGGCGCAGGTGGACCTGGCCCGCTACGTCGGCAGCTGGTACGAGATCGCCCTGCTGCCCAACCGCTTCCAGAAGCAATGCGTCGCCGACACCCAGGCCAACTACCGGCTGGACGGCGAGCGCGTCGAGGTGATCAACCGCTGCCGCGCCGCCGACGGCCGCGTGGACGACATCAAGGGCCACGCCAAGGTCGTGCCCGGCAGCGGCAACGCCAGGTTGCGCGTCAGCTTCTTCTGGCCCATCTACGGCGACTACTGGATCGTCGCGCTGGCCCCCGACTACCGCCACGTGCTGGTTGGCACGCCGGGCCGCGACTACGCCTGGGTGCTGTCGCGCACACCGCAGATGGACGAATTGGTACTGAACGGCCTGCTGGATCGCGCCGCAGCCCTGGGCTTCGATCGCGGCGCCTTCCGGCGGACGCCGCAGACACAGCCGCTGCCAGCAGCGTCCTAGGCGGAAAGCCAGCGGCCCGCGTCGCGCCGCGCCAGGCGGTCTTCGCTGAAGCGCCACAGATGCAGCCAGCCATTGCCGAGCAACTGCTGCAGCACTGCATGCTTCGCAATCACCGCCTCGATGGCCGCCTCCGGCGCATCGATGACCACCGTCAGCCGCAGCGGCTCGTGCATCCAGCGCCGGCCGTCGTGCAGGGACTGGCGCGACAGGCCGATGCGCAGGTCGCCGCCATTGCCCTCGAAAACGCCGATCCGCCCGCCCACCACGTTGTGCAGCAACTTGTTGCCACTGCCCAGGCGCTCGGGGTCGCAGGTGGAGGCGTGGTACTGCCAGTTGATCCAGTGCGCGACCAGCATGGGCGCCGTCATCAGCAGTTCGAGCAGGCTGCCATCGGTGTCCTGGGTGGCGTCGTAGTCGTGCAGGAAGGCGCGGCCCTGCAGCAGCGTCCCCAAGGTGCGCGAGCGCGGCGCGATGACGAAGGCGGCGTTGTTGGCCAAGCCCCACTCGGGGCGGGTCTGGGCGCCGTCGTTGGCGCGGCGGCGCAGGGCTGACAGCAGCTCGGCCGCCGGGGCGCACGCGTCCATGCCGAGTGAGGCCGCGCGCTCGCGGCGCACGCGGTCGCCGGCGGCGGCGAAGACGGGCTGCCAGCGCACCCAGCGCACGCGGGCCTCGGGCGGCAGCAGGTCGAGGTCGAAGCCCTCGATCTCGTCGGTGGTCGTGTTGTGCAGGGCTGCGACGAAGCGGGTCTCGTCCGGCAGCTCGATGCCCAGGGCCGGCAGTGTGACGCGCACTTCGACGTCGTTGAGTAGCAGGGCCAGGCTGCGCGCATTGACCTCGCCGGTCTGGCCGCAGCAGGCGCCGCAGTCCAGCGCAGCGGCATGGGCGTTGTTGGCCGACTGGCTGCCATGGCCCACCAGCATGACCAGCGGCGCGGCGCCGCGGGCCAGGCCCAGGGCCTTGAGCACGCGGGCGGCGAGCTGGGCACGCTCGTCCCGGCCCAGGCCCCTCAGCATGGGCCGACAGATGGGCCGGTAGCGCGCCGGCATGCCGGCCTGGTCACCGCTGTCGCGGGCCTGCTCGCGCGGCCACAGCCAGCCGCCCAGCTTGCCAAGGTAGCCG